>Ga0136613_10001829_pt1 | contig 11170 bp, 12 predicted proteins | sample AntDrymUQ2722106_2_FD_106649 | JGI IMG/M metagenome (GOLD analysis project Ga0136613, IMG submission 106649) | Polar desert sand microbial communities from Dry Valleys, Antarctica - metaG UQ272 (21.06) | ecosystem: Environmental > Terrestrial > Soil > Desert | place: Antarctica: Dry Valley... | reverse complement strand
GGGTTCATCCCCAGGGCTTTCAACTTCGGGGTAACGCTCTTCGGCATAATCTTCGTCGCGATCTACCTCCTTGTGGACGTGCGGAAGGTGAAGGCGACTTTTCTGAGGACAGCACCTGCCCACTACCGCCACGACGCCCGCGACCTGTGGGAAGCCTTCGGCGAGTCGCTCTCGCGCTACCTCGGCGGGCTCGTCTTCGTGGTCATGATCCAGGGCGTCCTGGCCGCTGCTGCGCTTTACTTACTCGGCGTGCGCTACGCCATCCTGCTCGGCGTATGGGTGTCTTTCACGGCGATCATCCCTTATCTCGGCGCCTTCCTCGGGGGTGTTCCCGCAGTAATAGTGGCCCTCGTCTTCGGGTCCCCCAACTTCGAGTCCTCGACGACCACAGCCATCCTGACGATCGTGGCCTACGTCCTGATCCAACAGCTCGAAGGCAACTTCCTTACGCCCCGCATCCAGGGCCAGGCGCTCCACGTGCACCCCATCCTGGTCCTTCTCGCTGTCATCGCCGGCGGTGAAGTCGCGGGCCTCGCCGGGGTAATCTTCGCCGTCCCCACCCTCGCCGTCTTCCGCGTCCTCTTCGATTTCTTCAGAGTCCGCCTACGCACGAGGTCGGACTCCGCACCGTAGGGGGCCGTGTCACGACGAACGGAACAACCGCAACGAAAGGCCGAGCAGCGATCAGGCACCATATTCGTCCTCGAAGTGGAATCCCGCTTCGTTCTCGCGTCCGGACCGGCCAACGGGACTGCTCTCGGATGTCGTGCCGAGCGGCCCTGTATAGTATGGAGTGCGTGATACGCTACCATCATCCGCAGAGGAGGACCCCGATGGACTCCACGAAGAAGATCGTCTCCCGCGACCCGGGAGTTATGAGCGGCGAGCTCGTCTTCGCTGGCACCCGCGTGGAGGTTAAGACCCTGGTGGACTATCTGAAGGGAGGCCACACCCTCGACGACTTCCTGGAGGGCTTCCCGACCGTGAGCCGAGAGCAGGCCGAGGCCTACCTGGAGACGACGCTCGAAACCGCCCGGAAAAATCTCCCGGCGACCGCCGGCCAAGTAGGTCCGACGTAGTAAGTCTAGGTGCGTATACTCCTGGACGAGAATGTTGACCGTCGTCTCAAGCGGGACTTCGCCGAAGGTCATGAGGTCCTCACGGTGGCCGAGGCCGGTTGGGCCGGAAAGCAGAACGGCGAACTCCTGAGGTTAGCCGAGAAGGAGTTCGACGGCTTCGTAACCACGGACAGGGGCATCCCTCACCAGCAAAACCTCTCGCGCTTCGATTTGGCCGTCGTGCTGCTGCGCGCGAAGAGCAACGCTTACGAGGACCTCGCGCCGCTCATGGATGAGGTCGAAGTGGAACTCGAATCGATCCGGCCAGGCACCCTCGTTAGGATTGCCCAAGGTGGCTAGCTCGACCGGAAACCCGCAAGCCGCGAAAGCCCCAAAACGGTCCTGAAACCGTGCCAGACCTCTTCGCAAATCCTAGTCAAAGCCGGAGACGGTCAGTCTGGACTCGATGGCACGGACGGCGGCCTGGGTGCGGTCAGATACTCCGAGCTTGGAGAGGATGCTCCGCACCTGCGCCTTTACGGTACTCACGCTGAAGAGCAGGTTCTGGGCGATCTGGGGGTTTGTCTGTCCCTGACTGAGCAGCCTCAACACCTCGACCTCCCTCGGCGTCAGGCTCTCTATCTGTACCGCCCCACTCGATTGCCCAGACCCGCTTGCCTCAGTCTCCGTTGCCTCGGATCCGACGGCTTCAGAGTGCGATGCCAGGGGCTCGGCCCTTGCCTCTCTGGATACTCCTCCAGATCCTCCCTCTGCACCCTCCCCACTGCTCTCCCGAGCTAGCCTCGTCAAAAGCCGCATCGCTAGCTCCTGGTTCAGCGGTGACTCTCCTTCCAGTGTCCTCCTTACCGCATTCAACAGTCTCTCTCCACTCGCATCCTTTAGCACATATCCCGCTGCCCCTGCCTTCACAGCCTCAAACAGGTAGTCTGGGTTCTCGTGCATCGTTACCATCATCACGCTGGTCTTTGGCATCTGTTGCTTGATCCTCCTGGTCGCTTCGAGCCCGTCCATAACGGGCATCCTAACGTCCATGAGGACGAGGTCAGGCTCAAGTTCCTGGCAGAGGGAGAGTGCCTGCGCTCCGTCATTGGCTTCAGCGATGACCTCGATGCCTTCCTCTCCAGAGAGCATGGTTCTAAGACCTTCTCTGACGAGGGCGTGATCGTCCGCTATCAGGATGCGTGCCACCTTTGGCCTTGCCGCTCCTTCCCCGTTCCCCATTTCCTTACCTCCCCTTACCATCTTTCTGGACCGTCGGTATCTCCGCCACGACTTCGGTGCCTTCTCCAGGCCGGCTGTAGACTTCCAGGTGGCCGCCCAGCAGGGCCACTCTCTCGCGCATGCTGGAGAGGCCAAGACGCTCGCCAGGCCCACCCCCGTCGGTAGCTTTCTCCGGGTCGAAGCCTGGCCCCCAGTCCCGCACGTTGAGGCGGACACAGTTGGTCAGGCGTTGGAGTGTGATCTTCACCCTGGCTGAGGGGGCGTGCTTGTGGACGTTGGTAAGTGCCTCCTGCGCGACCCTGAAAAGCGCCGTCTCGACCTCTGCCGGCAGGCGCTCGTCTCCCAGCGCTTCCTCGTAGTCGACCTCGGACCCTAAGTTGCGGATCTTCTCGACCTGCAGACGGACGGCGGCGGCCAGCCCGAGATCGTCGAGCGCGGTGGGCCTCAGGTCGGCTATGACGTACCTGGCCTCGCCGACCGTCTGCTGCACCAGCTCCAGGACTCGGGCGAGGTCTTTGCGGCCTTTGTCGGAATCAGGAGGGTGCTGCCTGGCGAAGGCCTGCAGGAGCTGGTGGGCCCCCGCAGCCGTCTGCGCGAGACCGTCGTGCACCTCGTAGGATACCTTGCGCCGCTCCTCTTCCTGGGCCGTTATGAGTTTCCTGATCAGATCCTGCAGCCGGTTCTCGCGCTCGGCCAGGTCAGCATACAGCCGGGCGTTCTCGAGGGCGCTGGCGCCCTGGTTTGCGAGGCTGATCAGGGTCTCCTCGTTCTGCCGCTCCATCAGGGCTTCCGGGCCGTAGGCTTCGAGCACGCCGATGAGCCGGTCGCGCACCAGCAGTGGGAGGTTCAGGCTAACCAGATGCTCTCCGTCCGCATCCTCCGGCGGTCGCAGCCTGACGGCCTGAGACTTGCTGGTCTCCAGTACCTTCCGGCGGGCGGCCACGGCCTCGGGCGAGAAGCGCACCTGCCACAATCCCTCGAGACCCGTGGAGCGCCAGATGTGCAGTTCCCCCTCTTCGTCGGGGATACTGATGACCGCTGCGGTGAGGTTCGAGACGTGGCGCGCTATCTCCAGTAGTCGCGAGCCGATCTCTTCCCGCTGCAGGCTGGAGCTCAGGATCTGGCCCGCTTCGTAGAGGCCTAGCAAGGCGTCCAGGCTGCGCTGCAGACGTTCCGCGGAACGCTTGCGCTCTGATATATCGTGGACGATTACGCACAACGCCTCGCCGCCGCCGTAGGAGATCACACTCGAACTGACCTCGACGTTTACCAGCGAGCCGTCCTTCCTGAGGTGGCGCCGCTCCCCGATAAAGTGCACCCTCTCATCCAGGATCCGCTTTACGTAGAGGTCGACGCTCTCGCGGTCGTGCGCGACGACGTCGTAGAGGGTAAGCCCGAGCCCCAGCATATCCTGGGCGCTGTACCCGAGCAGATCCCGGTACGCGGCGTTCGCTTCGAGTATGAGCTTGGTCTCGATATCGACGACGAAGATCCCCTCGGCGGCTTGCTTGACCACGGTCCTGTAACGCCCCTCGCTCTGGCGCAGAGCCTCCTGGGCGTCCCTGCGCTCCGCGATCTCCCTCTGCGCCTCTTCGTAGAGCTTCGCGTTGTCCACCGCCATGGCGGCCCGCCTTGCCAGTTCCTCGGCGAGCCGCAGGTCTGTTTCCTCGTAGCGCCGCCCAGACTCCGCTGACACCAGCGTGATAGCCCCGTGCATCCTCCCCCGCGCGACCATCGGCACGACCATGTAGGACCTCAAGCCGAGCTCCCTCATTATCGTCCTGTGCTCGCTGTCCAGGGCTGCCTCGTCCAGGACCTCTTCGGGGATCTCCGCCATCATGTCCGGCTCGCCGGTTTCGAGAACCTTGCGCACGCCTCGCGTCGTATCGGGATCCGATGGGTAGCGCTCCTGCAGCTCGTAGGCGAGCGCGACCTTCTCGGGATCGTGGTGCTCCACGGCGAGCCTCTCGACGGAGCCGTCCTCCTCCAGTACATCAACAGCGCACCAGTCGGCCAGGGTCGGCACGGCGAGGCGGGCCACGTTGGCCAGCGTGGTCCTGTAGTCGAGCGAAGAAGCGAGCGTCGCGCCGCTCTCGGCTAGGAATCGCAGCACATCGTCTGCGTGCTTGCGCTCCGTCGCGTCGCGCACCACCACCGAGAAACCTTTGAGGTTACCTCTCCTGTCCCTGAGAGTTGTGATAACGGCGCTAGCCCAGAACCTGGACCCGTCCTTGCGGACCCTCAGCCCCTCCTCTACGTAACGGCCCTCTCTCAACGCCGCGCGCAGTGCCTCCTCGGGGTGGCCGCTCGCCACATCTTCGTCAGGGTAAAAGACCGAGAAGTGCCGGCCCAGGATCTCCTCTTCCCCGTAACCTTCTATGCGCCCGGCGCCTTCGTTCCAGGTCGTTACACACCCTCCAGGGTCGAGCATGAAGATCGCATAGTCCTTCACCCCCTCGACCATCAGACGGAAGATCTCCTCGCTCTCGCGCAGACTCTCCTGATGCCCCCTGGCCGCCAGCGTGCTGTGCTGGGCCCGGTTTCTGGCCGAGCGCAGCGATGACGTCAGCACGCTGACCAGCACCCCTTCGAGCAAGAACGCGGCCACGTCTACCCCCTCCAGGCTGAACACCGTGAAGGACCCCACCGGGTAGAGGAAGAAGTAGTCGGTCGCGAGGGCACTCAGGCCTGTAGCCATCAGCCCAGGTCCCAGGCCGCCGTACCAGGAGCTCACTATTATGGCGCCGAAGACCAGCAGGAACGGCGTATCCTGCACGGTCAGGGGATCCAGCAGCAACTTGACCAGCAGCGCCACCCCGACTGCCAGCGCCGCCACACCATAGCGCAGAGCTATGTCAAGAAAGCGTTTCATAGAACCCCGTCGCCCTGTCTTTCTCCCGCCCGCGAGTGCAAGTCCGGGAGACTGCCCACGTTAGGTTGATACCGCATCCGTTTCGATTGGCCATGTACGGTCTTACGTTCGCCTCCCGTATCCGGGATCTGCCCCAAGTGCCTTCAGCGCTACCGGGTCTCCCTACCAGGATATTGCGATGCCCTCCAACACGCTAGTGAGTGGTTCGCATTATACGTTATGTGCCTCTCAAAGAGCATTTCCGCAGTACGTCTCGAACTCACACCAGGACCGGGTTCTTCAGTGTTGACGAGTACGCAGAGGCAACCTAAATTACATGAACCCTGGATCAGTACGGTAGCAGTGGGCAATGAACCGGCGATGAATTCCCACGAGGCCCGCGTGCTGTGGGCTTCCATAGTCATGCTCGCACCACCCGAGGCCCCGCGCTACGCTTCAAGGGCTAAAAGCGAGGGCCGGGACCTAGTAGAACCCCGGCCCCGGAGGATGGTACAGGTATTCTACTGACCCTCGGGATCCTTGAACGCCTCCCCTAGTGTCAGCTGCTCCCGCTCCTCCTTGTTGAGCCCGCGCCTAAGCCCCTCCTCCTGCATGAACCGCATGATCCTGCCGAAATCGGCATCCTCCTTTTCGGCCTGCTCTACCTCTTCTGCGGCCACGCGCGCAGCATACTCGTCGGTGAGCCAGAGCACGCCTTTGAGGTGGCCAACGTTAGCGAAGATCTCCCGCTTTTCCTCCTCCTCGGCTCCTCCGTCGCAGAACAGCCTAACCTCACCCCTGAACCCCAACACAGCCAGGGCGCGGCAGATCTGCCGCGCTACGTCCTCGTAGGTGTCGTTCTCGTATCCATTAACCGCGATCTCCGTCCGGGGACCGTCGATGCCTACATCATAAGCGGCCTTAGGAAAGCCCAAGATGTTAGTGCCCAACTCAACATCCACCATCTCTCTCCTCTCAGCCAAGGGCCGGGGTATCCTGGCTTCGCTGGGGTGTCCCGGCCCGATAAACGGCGAGCGATGGGCAGGATAGAGCACACGCTCTTGGATGGAGCTTGTAGGCGCCACCCCAACCGACCTGAGGCCTTCGCCCGCAACCCCCCTCGCAACCACACCCTACCACAAAAAGTTACAAATGTTTCTATCTACGACAAAGGGCCTGGACTCTCCGCACACCGTCATATCAGGAACGCTTCTTGGAAATAGGGCCAAATCCGTGACTCTGGCAACACTCACAGCACTCATAGGTATCAGCCTCCTTACGGCCTAGCTTGCCTGGCCTGGGTGCCCCCGGCCCCTCTGAACGAGACGCTAGGAACCCTTCTGGACCGAACCTTCCTTGACACCTCGGTTATCTCGTCCGCGCCTATTGAAGGCCGCATAGCCACGGTCCGTTGGCCCTGAGAAACCGGGCAGGGTTATACTCACCCTGGGGGAGGGTTTCAGCAAGGAACAGGAGAGCACCGTGAGCGAAGATCGAAGCGTCGAGGAGATGGCCCGCGAGGTCTTGATGCGCCAGGCGAAGGCTCGGGCGGACTGGACCGGGGAACCCATCGAAGAAGCGATGGAGGCCGTTCTGAACACCGAGGCCGGCGCGCAACTCGGGGAACTCAGGGACCTTCCCCACGACGAAGACAGTGTAGAAGAATGGCAGGTAGGCATGGCGCGGGAGCGAGCGGAGGAGCGGGCGGAAGATCTCGGCGATCATCTCGACGAGCCCCCGGAGCACCCCAAGCACGGCTGAGGAGCCGAAGTTCTAAAGAACACCCCTTCCACGCACTCGGGTGAATAAGTCGGCGGCTAGTCCGCCCGCTCAGCACCTCTTATTCGTGGTTGCAAGACTCGCTCTCAGGAGGTCGCTGACTACTCTCCTGGCCGGCGGTAACCAATGTCCTTGCCCTTTGCAAGTGCCTCGAGCGTCTCTTCCACGCTCATCAGCGGCGTTGTCTCCACCGAGGCCAGGGCGCCGCCTGAGGTGATAGCAAGCACGACCCCGGCCATCGAGACGTTGTCCGGCGCCTCGTAGATCGCGTAGCCGTCGTATTCGCCGAAGCCATACCAAAAGCCGTGGAGGGCGCCCCCCACCTGTTCGATGTAGGCGCGCGCTGCATCGCGGCGATCTTCAGGGTTCTGGATTAGCTTCGCCCACGTCTCGGGCGTGTAGCTGAAGCGCATCAGATAGAAAGCCATCGAGGACCTCCCGGCAAGTGATTAGTGACAAAGGCAGCATACTCCCCGCCGAAGCGGAGCGTAACCCCCATGTGGTCATTTATCTGAAGCTGAAGCTAGGTAGGCCAGCCTATGTGCCAGGTGGTATTTCTCGGGTAGCGAACTTCCGAGAACCCCGTCAAGGCGAAGTTCTAAGAATTTACTTCTACGCACTCGGGTGAATAGACCTTTGTTGGAGGCGCCGGGAACTCGAACCCCGAGATCCGGTCGATGCCACCTGGAAGCTTTCGCTAATACTAGACGGACTCCTTGAAGGCCTTGCCCGCCTTGAAAGCCGGAACCTTACGGGCCTCTATCTGCATCCTCTCTCCGGTCTGAGGGTTTTTACCTTCCCTCGCCTTCTGCTCCCTGACGTAGAACTTCCCGAAGCCGGGCAACTGGACCTCCTCGCCAGCCTTGAGCGCGTCTGTTATGGTCGTCGTGAAAGCTTGGAGGTGTTTTTCGGCTTCGCTCTTGGGGGAGTCGGTGTGCTCGACCATCCGCTCGATCAACTGCTTCTTTTTCATGCCTTCGTTCTCCTTATCTTGCGTGGTAGGACCCTTCTGTCCTACCCGTAGCAGGAGAGTGCGCAAACATGCGAGCAATCGGGGCCCCTTTTCCGGAGTTCCGGGCGTAGAGGACAAGGGCTTCCAAAAACACAGCGTCTAAGCGCTTGAACGAACAAGGGTAACAAGAGGAGGAACGATCAACAGAGCCTCCGAACCTCGGCGAGCGTTTTGAGGCTCGTAGCGTCGGGTACACCTAAGGCATCGTCCTTTTCGGGAAGGAGGACACAAACAGATGTATTGGTACAACCCCAAAAGCCGCGCTTCCGAGAGGGTTGATGCTCCCTCCACGGACGAGCAAGCCATACAGTTGCTTGCGGGCACCCAGGACTCTGCGGAGTTCATAGAGGAGTACTGCAAGCTACGCTGCTCGGGGACACCTATCGAGCAAGCGCTAGTGTTGGTGGGCCACGAGTTCCGCTTGAGGCAACCTGAGTATCGGCTAGCCCTTCGGTAGGAGATCCGCTTCGGCGCAGCAGGGCATACTGGCTAGCTTCGGAGAACCTCCTGCACAGCCGAACTTCGGCATCTCCCAACCCCAGAGGGCGTTGAATAACCTCATCCCCGGAAGTTATCGGTGTGTTCTGTAGTTTTGCCCCCCACGAAAGAGAAGCGCGATGCGCGGACGCAGACTATTGACCTCTCCTGGCACACCAATAGGGAACGGAGGGCTGCATCAGAAAGTCCGTATCTAGCGGGAGGCAGACTCATCACTACAGGGCAACAACACTGCGCATGCCATCGTCAATCCACCGAAGGCAGCGTGGCCTAGCCCTGCTTCCCAACCCCTTCCTTGAAAGGGGAACCCTAGGATGCTCATGGTGAGCGCTACCAACAGTCCCGAGAGCAAGAAAACCAAGCCCATCGCCGCTACAACACTTCGAATGATCGTGGAGTTCATCCGCGAAAAGCCCGCGTAGGCAAAGATGGCCGCCGAGCCGAGATAGAGCACGCTGACGCCCAGCCCCGCTATTGACATACGCAGTGCAGCTGCTATAGCAATCACAGCGAGCACCGCCGCCACTACGCGAGCGTAGATGCGCACCATAGGATCCTCCCGCTCTACGAGGTGTGCTACTTCTTCAGACCGGACATCTCGGCCTCGACCCGTCCTTCGGGCCGGTCTCTATGTTGCATTAGGCTCGATATATCAGCGCCCTGGTGCCCTCTACATCACTCGGATAGTCTACTTTGTTAATCACTTAGGTGCTGTTTGTGGTGTCAACTCGTGAGCGTTACTACGATGTAGTTACAAGGGCGCCTACCGTGGGTAATAACTTTGCCAACACCGACAGCAAGCGATAGTGGGGAGTGCAGGTTAGCTATGCTCTTCTGGGTGATCGCAGTGCTCGCGGTAGTAGGCGTCCTGGCAATCGTTTGGGTATTGTACCTGCTGGTCCGCCGCCGGCTTTAGCAGCGAGTCTCTAGGTGAAGGGCCGAGACCCCGACAAGGACCCCGGTCCCGCCCTGGTGCGAAGGTCCGGCCGGGAACATATGGAGGGGGGACAGCCCCGACCGGACTACGTACTGCCGACCTTAACATCCTGGCCTTTAAACGTTGTTAATATCTGTTGTAGTGTCATTAAAGCTGCCCTGATGCGAGCACCGGCGCAAAGAGTTTCACCGTAAACACCCCCATGAACCCCCATGAACGATTGGCAAAATGCAGGGCCGGAGCCTAGTAATGTGAGAGCTCCGACCCCGAGTTAGAAGCCGGTGCGCCGGACATGGGGGAGTTGCAGGTGTGCTTTCCATGGTGTGCGCGCCCCACCGAGGGTAGTCATGGCTCGCACCACAGATCCCGCGCAACGCGGAGAGGGCGCGAAGCGAGGGGCTGCGCCAAGGAAGGTAAGGGAAGCGCGGCCAACGGGCAGTATAGAGGCCGGAGCCTCTAAAAGCCCCGCCCCGGCCTGCGGCAGCTACTCCTCCGGCATCTCGATGGCAATCTCAAGGACCTCATCAGAGATACCGAGCGGCTCACCGTGGCGCCTGAGTACCACGAGAGCCTCACCCAGGGTTGTGCCGGCTCTCAGAGACGGGTCAAGCTCGCGCGCCCGAAGGATGAGCCCCGCCAGATGGCGCTGTAAGCCGGCCCATCCCTGACTCTCCCTTATTCGAGCATCGTAAGCCTCGGCGAAAAACCTGGATACGTCGACTAACACGTGCCGGTCTGATGCGGGCAGCGACTCCATTGCGCCGATAACATCCTCGAGGCTTCCGGTCTCAGCTATGATGCCCTCAAGAACCGCGACACCCTCAGGTGAGAGCTGGCGACGGGCCTCGTCTATGCGACGCGGCACTTCGTGGTCGTAAGGTGGCGGGAAATCGAAGTCCATTACTCCTCCAAAGGTAGTGGGCCGAGGCACACCAGCGAAGCTAAGGATACCCCGGTCCGATACCTATCTAGCTTCTTGGGCGCAGCGGCGGCAGGGTAACGCCTCGACGCGCTCTACCTCTTCGCCCGTCCCCGGCTTGGCTGCGTCGACCCCTGCCTCCCACGACCCCTTTGTGCTCGTGACCTTGTCGTTTTCGTATTCCTTGGTGTCCTCCCCGAAGTACCACACGGTGCCTCCCTTGTCCTGAGCGAGCGGCTAACCTCCTCGTGGTGGGAGTGCGGCTAGCCGAGAGGACCGCAGGAAGTCGCTGCCACAGCCTCCCCTTTCGCTCCCACAACATCCCGTAGCCGCAGCAAGGAGATGAGGTGCTAGCCTGGAGGCCGTATCTACGATAGTGTATACTATTGTCCCAAGATGCAGCCAGGGGACGACTTCGAATGGGACAAGGACAACGAAGAGAAGCTAGCTGCCAGGCACGGAGTGGACCGGTATGAAGCCGAACAAGCTGCAGTTGACTTCGGGGCATCTGTCAAGAGGATTGGTACGGATCGGGCCGGGAACCCTGAGTACGTCTTCGTGGGAAAGACAGACGATGGCCGCATCTTGTTTATGGTAGGAGTTCGCAAAAGGGGTCGGATTTGGCGTATTGGTAGTGTTAGAGACGCAAAGTTCCAGGAGAAAAGAGCGTACCGAAGGCGAAGCAGATGAATCGAGAACCGAAGCCAATCGACAGTCCTAGAGATATACCCGCAGGCCTTAGCGACGAAGAGCGGATGGCGTTCTTAGAGGAGCATGGGGTATCGGAATACTTCCTGGAGAACGTGGAAGAGGCCTCCGAGGAGGAGCGTCCGCGCCCTCGGACCAAACCGATCAACGTTCGCTTCGACGATTT
>Ga0136613_10001824_pt1 | contig 11179 bp, 7 predicted proteins | sample AntDrymUQ2722106_2_FD_106649 | JGI IMG/M metagenome (GOLD analysis project Ga0136613, IMG submission 106649) | Polar desert sand microbial communities from Dry Valleys, Antarctica - metaG UQ272 (21.06) | ecosystem: Environmental > Terrestrial > Soil > Desert | place: Antarctica: Dry Valley... | reverse complement strand
CGCTCGACGAGATTCTGGCCATTGCAACGTTCCCGGATGCCGATGCCGAGACCGCGGAAGCAGTCAAGGCTGACCTGGCCCTCACCGAGTACGATGTGCCCATCCCCCAGAACGCCAAGGTGCTGGCCGCCGTGGAGCTCCTGACGGGGCGGCTGCGGGACTACGTGCAGGAAAGCCTCGTCCGCGGTTCCAAATACCTGCCGATGATTCAGAACGTCTTCCGCGCGGAGGGGCTGCCCCTGGATCTGGCCTATATTCCGGTCATCGAGAGCGGCTTCAAGATGAACGCCCTCTCGAAGGCAAGCGCCAAGGGGCCATGGCAGTTCATGCTGGCCACGGCGAAAGACCACGGTTTGCAGACCGACTGGTACATCGACGAGCGTTCCGATCCCGAGAAGGCCACCGTGGCCGCGGCGAAATACCTGAAGACCCTGCACAAGATGTTCAACGGCGACTGGCACCTGGTGCTGGCCGCCTACAACGGCGGCCTCGGCCGGCTTCAGCGGGCCATGGTCAAGACGGGCGACGAGGACTTCTGGTCCCTGTCGGCCTCGCAAACCCACCTTCCCCGCGAAACGCGCGAATACGTCCCCTTAATTCTGGCCGCCATCATCGTCGCGAAGAACCCGGCCCAATATGGGCTCGAGGGGGTTGATGCCGACCCGGTCACGTACGACAAGGTCTCGGTTCCGCGCGCCGTGGATCTCCGCCGCGTTGCGGAGTGGACAGGCACCACCATCGACGAGATTCAGACGCTCAACCCCGAGCTTCGCCGCTGGACCACCCCCGTCAAGCATCCCAATTACGAAGTGAAGGTTCCCGCCGGAACAGGCGAGAGGCTGGCGGCGCGGCTCGCGTCTGCGACTCCCGCCGATCTTGGCGCGCTGAACTGGTACACGGTCAAGCCGGGAGATACGCTGGCCACCGTCGCCCGCAGGCTGAAGGTCAATCGTGTCGACCTCGCGCAAGCCAATCATCTGGGCGTCGCCTCCCGGCTCCGCGCCGGGCAGGATCTCATCATCCCGCGTGCCCCGGCGACGCTCCTTGCGGCCCGCACGGAGCGCCCCGCGCCGACAGTCGTTGCTTCCCGCAGCATCGGCGGTACGGCCACTGTGGCGACGACCGGCCGTCAATCGGAGCCTGCACCGGTCGTTTACCTCGTCAAGCGCGGAGACACGCTCTCGTCAATCGCGCGGTTGTTCAACACGACGGTTGCACATCTCCAGGACCTGAACCGGCTCACCGGCAGCCACATTGCCGTCGGCGATCGGCTGACCGTCAAGGCTCGATAATCCGCGTACTTCCGCTCCCTCGCGGCGTGCAGAACCTGCGTCCTTTGACAGCGAACGCGCGGAATTCCCAAACAACCGCGCTGGCGGTGCTCTTTGCACCAGACTACGCATGCTCGCCAGCGTTCGCACGGCTGCCGTCTACGGGATCGAAGCCTCGCCGATCCATGTGGAGGTGGACGTCTCCTTCGGTCTGCCCGCCTTCACCATGGTCGGCCTGCCCGACGCCGGGATCCGCGAAAGCCGCGACCGTGTCAGAAGCGCCATCCGCAATTCCGGCTTCGAGTTCCCGACCCACCGCATCACGGTGAATCTCTCCCCTGCCGACCTGCGCAAGGAGGGGACCTCGTTCGACCTGCCTATCGCCGTGGGCGTGCTTGCCGCCGCCGGTCTGATCACCCGCCGCCAGATAGATGATGTGGTGCTCATTGGTGCGCTGTCGCTCGACGGGGGCATCGGGCCGGCGCGGGGGGTGCTTCCGGTTGCAGCGGCCGCCCGCCGCGACGGCGTGCCAGCGCTGCTGCTGCCCTACACCAATTACCGCGAGGCCGCGGTGGTGTCGGGGCTGCGGCTGTTCGGGGTACGGTCCCTGTCCGAGGCTGTTGGCGCACTCAACGATCCGGACGGCTTCGAATCCTCTGGAGCAGCGCCACCCCAGGTGACCGTCCACGCGGCTCCGCCGCCCGATTTTGCCGACGTGCACGGGCAGCCACTTGCTCGCCGGGCACTGGAGGTCGCGGCCGCCGGCGGGCACAATACGCTCCTCATAGGCCCACCGGGCGCCGGAAAGACGATGATGGCGCGCCGAGTCGCCGGGATCCTTCCGCCGCTGACATTCGACGAGGCGCTCGAGGTCACCGCGATCCACTCAGTGGCCGGGCTTGTACAGCACGGAACCGGCCTCGTGACGACGCGGCCTTTCCGGGCGCCTCACCATACGGTGTCCGACGTGGCCCTGGTTGGCGGCGGGGCCCTTCCCCGGCCGGGGGAGATCAGCCTCGCGCACAACGGCGTGCTGCTGCTCGACGAGATGCCGGAATTCAGCCGGCACGTGCTCGAAGTGCTGCGGCAGCCTCTCGAAGAAGGGGTAGTCCGCATCGCTCGTGCGGCGCGCACCTCGACCTTCCCGGCTGCGTTCATGCTCATTGGAGCGATGAACCCCTGTCCGTGCGGTCATGCCGGGGACGGCCTTCGCCCCTGCCGGTGTACGCCGCAGCAGGTGGAGCGTTACGGCGGGCGGCTCTCGGGTCCGCTCCGCGACCGGATGGATCTGTCGGTCCCGGTAGGCGCGCTGTCCCCGCGGCAACTTCAGGAGAGGGCAGATGGCGAAGCGTCCCTGCCCATCCGGACGCGCGTCATCGCTGCGCGGAACCGGCAACTGGAGCGGGATGGCCGGCTGAACGTCCGGCTCGAAGGGCGGAGCCTCCGCGCCCGGGTCCGCCTGGACTCGGAGGGGGGGCGATTACTGGACAAGGCCATCACCAGGCTGGCGCTCTCCGCCCGTGGCTTCGATCGCGTGCTGCGGGTCGCCAGGACGATCGCCGATCTGGACGCCAGCGACAGCGTCTCGGCCGGACACCTTGGCGAGGCGCTGCAATTCAGAGGGGAGGGGTGAACGGACCGGACTCGGGCGCACCCAGCCGAAGTAGGTGAGGTCCAGGGCGGATTGGAGCAATCGGCGCAGGGGAGGAGCGTCGCCGCCGTACACCGGCTGGGGAGAAGCGCCGGTGTCAGGCAAACCGCCGCGCAACGAGCCGCGCGGCGGGAATCCTGTATTGGGTCGAGGAGGAGACGGGTCGAGGGGCTGGCTTACTCGGCGGCCCCGAGCTTCGCCGCAGCACGCCGGCGGCGGCGAACCGCACCGGCAACTGCCGCGAGTCCGGTCCCCAGAAGAACCATGGAGGCCGGTTCGGGCGTCGGCATCATCTCTTCGGAGCCGATGCCGCTGATGTGCAGCAGGAACGAGCGATTGCCAGGACTGTCGCGGACGCCGAACGCCACTCGCGCATCCTCGGCGCCGGACAACCCGCTGAACATGAGGATGTCACCGCGGTGCGTGGACTCGTCGGCAACGACTGACGCCGCCCCTCCGGCAAACGTCGCACTCCGGGTCAAAGCCGAATGCTGTGCGAAGCTGAACCCGTCGTCATTGTTCGAGGTGGAGTAGCCGGCCGGCACATACCACGGCTGAGCCGCCGGGTCGGCCCCATCGTCTCCGTCACCCAGAGGATCGAAGATCTCGAGGCGCACGCCGCTGACCCCGCTGCCGAGCCCCAGGTCGAATCCGACGCGGTAATCCTGCCACGTCCAGAGATTGCTGAAGAGGAACGTGCCCATGGAGCCGACGTTCGGAAGAAACACCTGCCCCAGGTCGATGATGGCGGCATCCGCGGAGGTGCCACCCGTTGCCGAAAACCCGCCACTGGCGCTGTGCAGTGCGATGGAGACAGGTTCGGCCCGCGCGGTGAGCGGAATCAGGGTAGCAAGGGCGCATGCGAGAACAACGCGTGACATAGGTGACTTCTCCTCACCCCTATTTAGAAGGCAAGTCGCCGGAAAACGCAACCTCAGCCAATTTTCTTTCCAACCTGCGTGACACCGAACCCAGGCAACCCGGCAGCTGATACCGCCAGCCGGCAGGGGGTATAGGCGCGGCCTACTTCGCGGTCGAGGACGGGAGCGCGGCGAGCTGGGCACGTGCATCGGCCGCGCCCGCGAAATCGGGGCGCAGCTCGAGGGCCTTCGACAGCGCCACCCCCGCCCGCTCGTCATCGCCAAGCTTCAGGTAGGCGAGCCCGACGTGGTAGTGATACACCGGATTCTTCGGCGCCCGTTCACGGGCACGCTCGAAGGAGGCGAGAGCCTGCGCGGCGAGCCCCTTTTGGAGGTAAGCCCACCCGAGCGTATCCTCCGCCTCGGGCCGCCCCTGGAGCGATTCTCTGGCAACGGTGGCCAGCCGCAGGGCATCGTCGAGGCGGCCACTGCCCGCATACATCCAGGAGAGGTTGTTCGCCGCCACGCCGGCACGGGCGTCGGCGGCAAGCGCCTGCTCGTAGGCAGACTGCGCAGCCGCCTGGTCTTTGCGCGCCTCCTGAAGCATCCCGACCATCGTCTTTGCGCCTGCCACGGCGCCAGGGGATCGCCCGGCCAGCGCCTCATACTGCACGATGGCGTCGTCCACGCGCCCCTGCGAGGCGTAGGCGCGCCCCAGGAGCTCGTAGGCCTCGAGCTGGGATGCGTCGGCCGCGATCACCCGTTCGAGCATGGCCTGGGCAGCGGGCATATCGCCGGCCGCCAGTTCGACGCGGGCCGCCAGCACCTGCAATGCAGGATCAGCCGATCCGCTCTTTTGCCACTGGGAGATGCGTGCGCGCGCTGCCGCGGCCTTTCCCTCGAGCAGATCCGCTGCGACGAGGCCGCTCCGCGCCTCGAACAGGTCGGGTGCGGCCCGCAACGCTTCGTTGAAGGACTTCCGCGCCGCGGCGGCGTCACGACGCTGGAGCGCCAGCGAACCCATTTCCAGATGGAGCGGCACGGAGTCAGGCTGGCGCACGAGCCGCGTATTGAGTTCGCGGCCGGCACGTTCCAGGTCCCCCTGGGCTCGCAGCCCCTGCGACAACAGCACCGCAACCTGCGCATCGTCTGGGCGATCCTTTGCAGCCTGCTCGGCGGCCGAGACCGCCCGCCCCGAGTCGCCGCGGGCAAGCCGAAGCCGGGCGAGCTGGTACTGGGCTGCCGCCGCACGCGGGCTGATTCGGGTGACCTCGTCGAACGCCCGCTCCGCCGCCGTCAGGTCCTTCGTCGCCAGCGCGGCAAGCCCCACCGTGTAATGCGCGGCAGGCAGTGTCGGATCCGCCTTGACCGCCTCGCGCGCCTCTGCCAGGGCCTCGTCGGCCGCCCCGCCATCCGTGAGCAGCAACCGAGCTTTTGTGATCCGCGCCTCGGCGTTCCGCGGCCGTTCTGCGATGAGCACGTTGAGGAGGCCGTAGGCCTCGTCCTTGCGCCCGTCGCCATGGAACAGCGCCGCCTTGCGCAGCCGTGCGGCGCCAGAGGCGTCCTTGTCGCTCGATCGCTCGAGTTCATCGAGGACCGCCAGGGCATCCTTGTTCCTGCCGGTGCCGAGATAGTAGTCCGCCAGCGCCAGCCGCCCGGCGGAGTCGGTCGCCAGGGCCTTGAAGTGTGTCTCCGCGTCGGCCGACCGCCGCGTGGTCAAATACAGCAGCGCGAGGGCGCGATGCGTGGACGTGTTCTCGGGCTCGAGTTCGAGAGCGCGCTTCAAGGTGCCCTCGGCGGCCCTCGCATCTCCACTGGCCCACTGAAAATTCGCGAGCGCCAGCTGCACGTCGGCCGAAGAGGGGGCGAGCGCGACCGCCTTCCGGAACGCCTCGGCAGCTTCCGTGCGACGGCCCCCCATGAAGTTGACCGCGCCGAGCGCCGTCCAGGCGGGCGCATTCGAGGGATCGAGCGCGATGGCCTGCTCGATCTGTTCGAGCGCCGGTCCGGTCTCGTTGAGGCCGGCCAGCGCGTTCCCGAGCAGGATGTGCGCGGGCGCATGGCTGGGATCCGCATCGATGGCGAGCTGTGCCCGTACACGCGCCTGTTCGAACTCGCGGTTCACGAGCAGGAGCGTGCCTGCGCGGATCTGCGCGTCGAGGTTCGTGGGATCAAGATCCGCTGCGCGGGTGAACTCGGCGTAAGCCCTGGCAGGATCACCCGACTCCTCGTACGCGAGCCCCAGTTTGTGGTGCAGAGCCGCCACGTGCGGAGTCGCCTTCAGCGCCTTCCGGTATTCGATGATGGCTTCGTCGTACTGCTTCCGGGCGACGTACGCATCCCCGCTGGCGGCGTCACGCCGGGCGCTCGCCTCGGGGTCCCTCGAGCAGCCGGCATGGGCCACGGCGGCGAGGAGAAGCGCGCACGCCAGACGTGAGCATGAGCGGGGCCGGGTCATGGCAGATGTTCGCTCAACTGCGGAACGAGCAGGGTGCTGAACGCGGCCAGATTGTCGAATGCGGCGTCGGCGGTCTCAGTGATCGGGGTGATCAGGCGGACCAGACCCCCGTCGGTCCGGTGGAGCCGGGCGGCATCGAGCATCAGCCACCCTTTGTTGGCGAACTCGCTCGCCACGGCTCGTCCGCGACCGTGATACCAGTAGAACACGGCCTGCCGATCCAGTCCCTTCTGAATAACGAACCGGTTCACCGGAATCTCCGAGCTACCCAGGGGAATCGTCGCGCGGTCGGCGAACACCGCCAGCCAGCCTGCCCCGGGGAGGCAGTTCTGCGGAGAGTGGATCGTGTCTCCCTGCCGCTGGCTCGCGTAGTAGCCGACGTAGACGGAAACCGGGGCCCCTCCTGCGGTGCTGTAGCGACGGTGAATGTAGTCGTCCACCCCGAGCTGATCCAGCACGTCGTCGGCAAATGGTGTCGCGTCATGGCCGGTCCACGGCCCGAATGTCATCGGAGCGGCGGCAAGCGGCAGACGGGGGGGGGTCAACTCAGGCCCGGTGGCGCCGTTCGCGTATAGTCCCGCCATCAGGATCAACGCCGCGGCGACGAGCGCCCGGATCACCATGCCACACCTGCCGGCCGTCTCCAGCGGGCGCGCGCCAGCTCGAGGGCCCGATGGAACGCCAGCAGTCCGCCGAGCGCGACAACGAACATCAGCCAGCCGGAGAACGTGTGAAAGAAGCCGTCGGCCGCCGCCGGGCTGATCCAGTAGGACGCAAGACCGGTCCCCGCTACACGGGTGGCATTCGCGACCACAGCAATCGGGACGGAAGCAAGGGCGATGGCGACGCGTGCCCCGGCACGTGGTTCCGTGAAGTAGCCGAGGACGATCGCGAGCATGAGGAGGGACATGAGGGAGCGTATACCCGAGCAGGCCTCGGCGACCTCGAGCGCCCGGCCAGGCAGAAGGAGCACGTTCCCCTCGCGGAGCACCGGGACGCCCGCCGCCGAGATCACCGTCTCCCCTACCTGCGAGGCCAGAATCTGTAGGGGGAAGGCCACCTGATTGAAGATGATGGCCGGCAGCGGGACCATCAGCAGGAGAAAAGCCAGAGGAAAGGCAAGGATCCTGAAGTGCTGGCGGCCGGCAAGAAACAGGACCAGCCCGCCCAGCACACCAATCAGGGACACCCGCGTCAGAAACAGTTCGGAACCAAACTGCCCGGCGACGAAGCAAAGCAGGCTGAAGGCAAGCACCAGCAGCCCGGGGGTGGTCTGCTCGAAAGGGGCGCGCCGCAAAGCCTCGCGCCGCTCCCAGACGAAGTACCCGGCGAGCGGGATGACGAAGAACCCGTGGGAGTAGTCTTCGTCGTTGGCCCACTGCCGGACCAGCGCAGGGAACGCGTCGGCGTACAACCAGCCAATCGCGCCAGCCACGACAAGGGCGGCAGCGGCCGCCCGATAGACAGAGGAAGAAAGACCTGGGTTCATCGACTGACAGCCGATGCTACCTCAGAGGAGGCTACCCATACTGCTCACCGGTGCTCCCGGTTCGCCCACCAGCTCGAATTAACACCCGGCCGTGTATCGAAGGTAAACCGCCTCACCGCACCCGCGAAGACAATCAGGAAACCGCCCGAAAGCAGTAACGCCGCCGGCTGGCTCAGGGCTTTCCCGCCGAGGGCCGCCACCGTATGCGTAATTCCGTCATTCCCGTACGCCAGCCCGGTGCCCACCGCCAGCACCAAGAGCATCAACACCAAAATTACCCTCATTTCCTCACCCGCTACCCAAGTTTATCATCCCGGCTGCTCAGACGAACCTACAAACCGGGTTGCCAGGAGATGTTGCAATCTCCTATCCAGCCAGGGCCGTCCCGCTGTCCCACCCTCTACCACGAATATCCCTAATGCCAGGTCCGATTGACGCCGACAGGCCATGTGTGTAAAGTTCGCCGGATCCTGTTCAGCCTCCACGAGATGCGAAAGAGACCACTCATCACATTTGCCCGGTCTTCAGAGTCGGGCCCGCTCCACTTTTCGATCGACCTGCGGCTGCTGATCCCGGTCCTCGTGCTGCTCGCCGGAATGCCGGTGCTGGTGGCTATTGGCGCCTCCTGGAGCAGCAGAGCCCTCGTTGCGGACCTGCTGCGGAAGAACAGCGAGCTCGAACTGGAAAACACGAGCTACCGTGAGGCCACGACCGAGCTGGTGGCGCAGGTGTCGGCCCTTCAGGCATCTGCCGAGGCGCTCGGGGCACGGGCGGCCCTGGAGCCGGAGACCGCACGAGCGATCGGCCGGCTGCCCCCGTCCATCACCCGGCGGGCCATGGGAGGCGGCTCCTCGACGGGCGATCTATCGACGCCGCTTGCCGTGTTGAGTGCGGGGGATCCTGCTTTCGGGTTGCTGAGAGACGTGCTGCACATCATCGAGCGGAGGCTGGACCATGCCAGGTCCGGTGTCGAGCGCCGGGAGGCCCTGGCGGCGGCGACCCCGTCAATCTGGCCTGTCGCCGGCTGGCTCTCCTCTTCCTTCGGCACCCGGAAGGATCCGTTTACCGGCCTGGCTGATTTTCACACCGGCATCGACATCGCTGCCGATGCCGGACACGCCGTCAGGGCCACGGCCGATGGGACGGTCGTGACCGCGCGGTCCATAGGGAATTACGGGAACCTTGTCGTCCTCGAGCATGGGTTTGGCATTGGCACGCGCTACGGGCATCTGTCCAAGTTCGCCGTATCGGAGGGGCAGCTCGTTCAGAAGGGGGACGTGCTCGGCTACGTCGGCTCGACCGGACGCTCGACGAGCCCCCATCTCCACTACGAGCTGCTGCTGAACGGCCGTCCCGCCAATCCGCTCAGACTGCTCGGCTCGCAGGACGCCGGCCGCTGATTTTCCCTTCTCCCTTTCCCCCTTTTCCCTTTCCCCTTCTTCCTTCCTCCTTCCTTCCTCCCCCTGCGTCATCCGTTCGACACGACTGCCCTTCAGCGATAGAATCAGGAGGTCGCCCGTGCGGTTCTCCGAATGATTCTCGACACCCTCCTCGCCAAGGTCATCGGCACGCAGAACGAGCGTGAGCTGAAGCGCATTCGTCCACTCGTCTCCCTGGTCAACGCGAAGGAACCGGAAATCCAGGCGCTGTCGGACGAGGAGCTGCGCGGGAGGACGGGGATGCTGCGCGAGCGCCTCGCCGCTGGCGAGACGCTCGCGGACCTCCTGCCGGAGGCGTTCGCCGTCGTCCGCGAGGCTGGCCGCCGTACGCTCAACATGCGGCACTTCGATGTTCAGCTCATCGGCGGAATCGTGCTGCACCGCGGCCGGATCGCCGAGATGAAGACGGGCGAAGGCAAGACCCTCGTCGCCACCCTCCCGGCGTACTTGAACGCCCTGGAAGGCAAGGGCGTCCACGTCGTGACGGTCAACGACTACCTGGCGCGTCGCGATTCGGAGTGGATGGGACGCATCTACCGCTTCCTGGGCATGACCGTCGGTGTCGTCCAGCACGAGCTGAACGATCAGGAGCGGCAGGCCGCCTACGGGTGCGACATCACCTACGGCACGAACAACGAGTTCGGCTTCGACTACCTCCGCGACAACATGAAGTTCGACCTCACGCACTACGTGCAGCGGGGGCACAACTTCGCGATCGTGGACGAAGTCGACAGCATCCTCATCGACGAAGCGCGCACTCCGCTCATCATTTCGGGTCCGGCCGAGGAGTCCACGGATCTCTACTACGAGGTGGATCGCATCATTCCGAGGCTGACCCGCGGCCGCACGACGCGCGGTGACGTGAAGGCGGAAGATCGCGAGGAGCTCGAAAAAACGGGCGACTACATCGTCGACGAAAAGCACAAGACGGTCACCCTGACCGAGAGCGGCATGGCCAAGGCCGAGAAGATGCTGGAGCACCGGCTGCAGCCGGGGGGGCTCTACGACCCGGCCAACATGCCCCTGCTCCATCACGTGAATCAGGCCCTGCGGGCGCACTCGATCTTCCGTCTCGACGTCGATTACATGATCAAGGACGGCCAGGTCGTGATCGTGGACGAGTTCACGGGACGCCTGATGCCGGGCCGGCGCTGGAGCGACGGTCTTCACCAGGCTGTCGAGGCCAAGGAGAAGGTCAAGATCGAGCGCGAGAACCAGACGCTCGCTACGGTCACCTTCCAGAACTACTTCAGGAAATACGCGAAGCTCTCGGGGATGACGGGCACGGCCGATACAGAGGCGCCGGAGTTCCACAAGATCTACAAGCTCGACGTGATGGTGGCGCCCACCAACCGCGAGCTGAAGCGCATCGAGGAACCGGATACCGTCTATCGCACCGAGCGGGAGAAGTTCGAGGCGATCGTCGTCGACATCATCGAGAAGCAGCAGCAGGGGCGGCCCGTTCTGGTCGGCACCGTCTCGATCGAGAAGTCGGAACGCCTGTCGAAGCTGCTCAAGCTTCGCGGCATCAAACACGTCGTCCTGAACGCGAAGTATCACGCGCAGGAAGCGGAGATCGTGGCCCAGGCGGGGCGCAAGGGCACCGTGACGATCGCCACGAACATGGCCGGCCGCGGCACCGACATTCTGCTGGGCGGCAACCCGGAATTCGTCGCCCGGCAGCAGCTGCTCGGCGAGGGGCTTACCGAGAAGCTGCCCAAGGGGCAGGAAAAGTTCGTCGACGACGAGGAGTTCGTCTACTTTTACCATCTCGACAACTTCTACAGGGCGCCGCGGCAGGCCTACGAACAGGCATTCGAAGCGCTGAAGAAACAGACCGACGCGGAGCACGACGAGGTCGTCGCCGCAGGCGGACTGCACATCATCGCGACCGAGCGCCACGAGGCGCGACGAATCGACAACCAGCTCCGCGGCCGCGCCGGACGGCAGGGGGATCCAGGCTCCTCGCGGTTCTATCTCTCCCTCGAAGACGACCTGATGCGAATCTTCG
>Ga0136613_10001822_pt1 | contig 11185 bp, 6 predicted proteins | sample AntDrymUQ2722106_2_FD_106649 | JGI IMG/M metagenome (GOLD analysis project Ga0136613, IMG submission 106649) | Polar desert sand microbial communities from Dry Valleys, Antarctica - metaG UQ272 (21.06) | ecosystem: Environmental > Terrestrial > Soil > Desert | place: Antarctica: Dry Valley... | reverse complement strand
TCAGCACCTCGGGTTCGAGACGGACCCGCTCGGCTTCAATGCGGGCGAAGTCGAGCAGCTGGCCGACCAGACGGTTCAGCTCGTCGGCGTTGCCGGATGCCCGGACCAGCAGCTCGCGCCGACGCTCGTCGGGCAGGCGCTCCCAGTGGAGGAGCACGGTGTCGACGACACCCTTCACCACGGTAAGCGGCGTGCGCAGCTCGTGCGACACCATGCCCAGGAACTCGCCTTTGAGCCGGTCCGCTTCGGCGAGCTGCTCGGCCGCCTGCCGCTCACGCTCGAACGCCTGGGCCTGCACGATGACCAGTGCCGCCTGCTCCGCGTAGGTCTCGAGCAACGTGAGATCGTCACGGGCCGGGCCGCCCGTCCCGGAGAAGGCGGCGGCCAGGACGCCGATGGGTTCACCGCTCACCCGCAGCGGCACCGCCACGAGAGACCGACGTCCGTCGGGTGCGACGACGGTCTCTCGGCGCTTCATCGCCCGTGCGAACGGACCGGTGTCGCGAGCGCCGTCGCTCATCCATTCGGGCCGTCCGGGACTGGACGCGGCCGGGACCAGCCGGTCCTCCTCGCGCAGGAGGATGCCGGCGGCGGCCGCGCCCACCGCTGCCGCGCTCGACTCCGCGATCGAGTCGAGGGTGGCCTGAAGGTCGGGGGTGACGCTCACGGCTCGGAGCGCGTCGTGCAGCCGCGCCAGCCGCTCGGCGGTGCGGCGCCGGCTCCGGGCCAGGAACTCGGCGGCCGCCGCGACCGCGGGCAGGAGCACCGCGAACGCCGCCAGTGCGAGGGGCTCGAGCTGCTCGTCGCTCGGGGCGAGGAGGTGGGCGGTGACCGCACCGCCCACCGCGACCGTTGCGAGACCGAGCCCGAGCCGGATCCCGCCGATCGCGGTGTAGAACGCCACCGCGACGACGTAGAAGACGAGCGCCACCGGCTGGAGCTCGGGGAGCACGAGGGTCGCCCCGAAGATCGTGGCCACGCCGGCCGGCGCACTCAAGGGCGTGGCCGGGAAGCGGGTGCGGCGGGCCCCGATCTCGTCGAACACCGCCGCCAGGGCCGCGTAGCCGAGAACGAGCCCGGCGAGCGCGAACCGCTCGGCGCGGGTGAGGCCGGGGGCGAACGGGATCGCGACCGCCACCGCCACCGCCAGCATCAACCTGACGCGCCGGGCTGCCCTCCCCATCGCTCCCCCAGATGTCGGGCGTGGACCCTTCCGACCAGCCATTCTCCCACCTTGCGTGGGGCTACTTTCGCCCGCGGTGACTCCCGGGCGGCTCGAGGCGGACGCACCCACCCCGCGCAGCCGGCGGATCCGCTTCGGCTGGGTCCTCGAGATCATCGGGGTCCGCGCCGTCACCACTGTCTACGACTGGGCCCGCGACCAGCTCATCGGCTCCGAGGCCGACGCCTTTCGCCACGCCCGGCAGGTGATCCGGGGTGAGCGGCTCCTCGGCATCTATCACGAGGAGACCATCCAGGAGTGGTTCCTCCCCTATCGCGCCTTCATCTCGTTCTGGAACATCTTCTACGCCAGCGTGCACTTCGTGATGCCGGTGGTCGCGCTGGTGTGGCTCTACATCAAGGCGCCGGCACGGTACGTGCGCTGGCGCAACACCCTGATCGTGATGCTGGGGCTGGCCCTGGCCGGGTTCTGGCTCTACCCCCTGATGCCACCCCGCCTGCTGCCGGCGAGCTACGGCTTCGTCGACACCCGCGTCGAGTACTTCGGGCTGGGCGAGGCGAGCCGTGATCCCAGCGCCGACAACCTCTACGCCGCCATGCCCAGCCTCCACATCGGCTGGTCGACCTGGATCGCGCTAGCGCTCTGGCCGCTCGTCCGCCGGCCGTGGGCAAAGGCACTCCTCGTCGCTTACCCGGCGGCCCAGTTGTTCTGCACCGTCGTCACCGGCAACCACTTCTTCCTCGACGCGGTCGGCGGCTGGGTGGTGCTGGGCCTCGCCTATGCCCTGGCCTCGGCGCGCCGCGTTTGGCGACGCCTCCGACGTGCCGCGCGTGGCCGACCGCTTTCAGTGGCCGATCGCTCTTGATGGTCGGGCCGCGGCCCGGTATAGAATCTCCCCCTTCGCGGCGATCTGTCGGATTTGGGGGGGCCCGATGACCGCCAACCGGCCGATGGTCCGGCTCGATCTCGAACCTCCGGATGTGGCGCTGGTCGCGCTCGCGCTCGAACAACTCATCGAGCACGAAGGCTCGACCCCGACCGCCGACCGGGCGGTCGTCCTCGCCGCCTACCTCCGACTCCAGCGCCACCAGGCACTTCGACGCCAGGACAGCCGCCACAGCCAGGGCTCCGAGGCTCTCTCCCAGTAGTCGACGACTCTGCCCGCTCCAAGCACGGTTCACTAGCTCCGAGCCTGACGACGGGATCACGAGATCCGCCTCCCGTAGGCGCGGCCTGGCGTCGGTCGGTGGAGACGATGGGACTCGAACCCACGACCCCCTGCTTGCAAAGCAGGTGCTCTAGCCAACTGAGCTACGTCCCCGTGACTCGCGATGGTACGGGAACGCGCGGCGCGCCCCTTCGACTCAATGCCGGCGGCGACCCCGCCGGAGCACCCCGAGCACGCCGACCGCGGCACCGAGCCCGGCGAGGATCACCGCGGTCTGGTCGATGACCGGCCTGACCCGCACGCCGTCAGGCGCGACCTCGAGAATCGCAACGGTCCGGCTGCGGGCGAATCCTCCGCCGCCGCCGCCCGCTCCGATGTCCCCTTTCTCGCCCTCGCTGCCGCCCCCGCCGCCGTAGCCGCCGGCGAACATCGTCTCGATCAGGGGCACCGCCGTTCGATCGCCGGCGGTCGTGGCGGCGCCGACCACTCCCTGCCCCGTGGCGGCGGCGGTGAAGGTCCGCACCATCTCGTCGGACTGGGCCACCTTGGGCACGACCGAGCTGATCCGCTCGGGCTGGTCCATGTCGTTCTCCCCTCTCGGTGGCGCGGCGGCGCCTCGGCAGATCATTGCCGCCGCCAGCCCGGCGGCGCTTCGTCCGGTCAAACGCACCGACAATGCCGGCCCGCTCCGGGGCCGTACCGCCAGTGGCGTGGCGAGGCCGAGGCCGAGGCTGCCACCCGAGCGCGCGTTGTCCCACTGGACTCGGGCTCGCAGCGATGCGACCGTCACTTCGATGTCGCCGTCGACCGGCAGGGTCCGCACGGCTCGCTCGAGACGGAGCTCAGGCAACCGCCACGCCCTCGAACACGGCGGCCTTGACCCCCCGGCGGGCGAGCTCGGCCAGGAACGGTGGCGGCTCGAGCAGCGCGCCGAGACCCTGCGCGCCGTGCTCGTGGCTGGCGCGCAGCGGGAGGGTCGGGAGCGCGCCGGCGAGGCGCGCCGCGGTCACCGCCAGCACCGTTCCCGCTGCCACCGCGGTCCGCTCGATCACGCCGTATACCACCGGCGCGCGCACCTGACCCTGCCACCCCCAGACCTCGACGCGCACCGCGCCCCAGCTGTCGTCGGCGCGCCGCCGGGTCAGAGTCTCGGCGATGCTCGCCGGCGGGAGCTCGTCGAAGCGCATCGTCGCTCGGCGGAGACCGGAGAACTCAGCCACCAGCAGCGCCGTGCCCGCCGCGACCGGCTCGCACTCACGCGCTCCCACCGGGTCGGGGAACCAGACGAGCTCAGCGGCACCCCGCCGCTCCCGGTGCCAGACGCCGTCCTGCCACTCGGCCGGCCGGCCCCGCCGCGCCCTCCGAAGCGAGGCCCGCGACGTGGGCCCCGCTACTCCCGAGCGGGCGACGTGCACCTCGTCGATCCGGTCGAGCACGCCGGCGGCATGGCGGGCGAGGACGTCGGCGAGACCAGGTGCGAGCCCGCATCCGATCGCCACCGCGATACCCGCATCCCGGGCGCCGGCGTCCAGGCCGAGCAGGGCGGTCACCGCGTGCTCGTCGTCGCCGACCGACGCGACCGGTACACCCGCGGCCACCGCACTGCCCGCGACCGCGGCGTCGAGCGCGGGCGGCAGGGCGGTGGCGACGGCGGTGACCCCGGCGGGAAGCGCGTCGCCGGGCGCGAACGGGGCCGGCTCGGCCCGCTCACCCAGCGCGTTCGTGATGGTCTGGACCCGGGCGTGGTCGCGGCCGGCGATCAGGAGCCGTTCGAGCCCGGGCGTGTCGACGAGCTGACGAGCGGCGCAGACACCGACGGCGCCCGTGCCGACCAGCAGGACGGCCGTCAACGGAACTCGGGACCCTCGAGCTCCCGCCAGCCGCCGCTCGTGGGCGGGACCCCGCCCTTGCCTCGCAGACGAACGAACCCGCCGACCAGCACCGCGACTAGCGCGACGAGCAACCCACGGCGGAAGGTCTTCACAGTGGGGCTAGGTGGAATCGAACCACCGACCTCATCCTTATCAGGGATGCGCTCTAACCGACTGAGCTATAGCCCCGCGCCACGTTTGTGGTCTGCGCCGGGCACGGCGAGCGAGCGTACTCGCAACCTACGAACGGGCGACGGGCTCTTCCTCGACGACCGTCACCTCGATGCCGCCGAACAGCTCCGCGAACAGGTTGTAGAACGCCGCCGACATCACCGTGACCACGACCTGGAGCATCACGACGACCAGCCCGACGAGCGTCACCCCTCGCAGCATCTCGCCCGATAGGAAGGTGAAGTCCTCCGACGACAGCAGGTCACCGACGAACTCCTCGACGTTGGAGACGATGCCGAAGGCGTCGGCGATGAGCCAGAGGGAGACGAGCGCCACGAGCGTGACCGCCAGCCCGCAGAGGTAGAAGCACAGCGACAGCTTCATCACCGACCAGAGGTCGACCTTCTGGATCGTGTGACGCAGCCGCCGTTCGCGCTTGACCGGCTTGGCCGCCCGACGAGCGTTGCGATCGGCCTTGCGGTCCGCCCGGGTCGGCTTCGGCGGCGCCGCCTTGACCGGTTGGCGCGAGCGCGCCGGCGGGCGGCGCGAGTCCCCGTCCGAGTCGGGCGCGGGTTCGGGTGCGGGCGCGGGCGCGGGCGCGGGCGCGGGCGCGGGTGCGGGCGCGGGCGCGGGCGCGGGCGCGGGTTCGGGTGCGGGCGCGGGCGCGGGCGCAGGGGCGCGTTCGGCCGGGGGCGGCACGGCCCCGACCGGTCGCGTCGGGCGAGGGTCCATCTCGCCGGGGGATCTCGCCATGCGGGCTAGGTGTCCTCTCCGTCATCGGCTTCGAGCACGGGCGCCACCGCCACCACGGATTGGCCATCGCCGAGGCGGGCCACCCGAACGCCGGTCGCGTCCCGCCCTTGGGCCGAGATCTCTTTGGCTTCCATGCGGATGATATTGCCGCCCGACGAGATCACCAAGATTTCGTCGTCCGGGCCCACGGTGAAGGCGGAGACTACGCCCCCCCGGGCGGCAGTGATCTTCATGCCCCTGACGCCCGTTCCGCCCCGGTTCTGGCACTTGAAGAGGCTCAACTTCGTCCGCTTGCCGTGACCGCTCGAGCTCACGAACAGCATGACGGCGTCGTTGCGGGCGACGGAGCACGCCACGACCGCATCGGCTTTGTCCTTGAGCTTCATTCCCCGCACGCCCGCGGTCGCGCGCCCCATCGCGCGCACACCGCCTTCGGAGAAGCGGATCGTCATGCCCTCGCGCGACACGAGCATGATGTCGCTGCGCCCAGTGGTCTGGATCACGCGTACGAGCTCGTCGCCGGCGTTGAGGTTGATCGCCCTCAGGCCGCTGCGGATGCTCGAGTCGTATTCGGTGATCCGGGTCTTCTTGACCATTCCCTTCTTCGTCGCGAAGAAGAGATAGGCGCCGTCCTCGTATGTCCGGGTGTCGATGATCGCCTGGATCTTCTCCTCGGCCCCGAGGGAGAGCAGGTTCACGATCGCGGTGCCGCGCGCGGTCCGCTCCTTCATCGGGATCTCATGGGCTCGCAGCCGGTAGACGCGGCCCCGGTTGGAGAAGAACAGCAGATAGGAGTGGGCACTCGTGATGAGCAGGTGCTCGACATAATCCTCGTCGCGCAGCTTCGCCGCCGCCACCCCGCGCCCACCGCGCCCCTGGCGCCGAAACGAGTCGGCCGCGACCGTCTTCACGTAACCCTTCTTCGAGAGCACGACCACGACCTCTTCGTCGTCGATGAGATCGAGGACGTCGAGGTCGCCGGTGTCGCGCGTGATCTTCGTGCGCCGCTCGGTGGCGAACTGGTCGCGGATGTCACCGAGCTCCGTCTTGACGACCGTGTGGAGCTTCTTCTTGCTCTTGAGAATCGACTCGAGATCCTTGATTGTCTCCTGGATCTCGGCGAGGTCGTCGCGCAGCTTCCTACCCTCGAGCTGGGTGAGGCGGCGCAGCTGCATGTCGAGGATGAAGTTGGCCTGCACCTCGGTGAACTCGAACGGCTTGGCCATCAGCCCGGCGCGGGCGGTGTCGACGTCGGCCGCCCCCCGGATGAGCTCGATCACCGCGTCGATCATGTCGAGGGCGCGGACGAGGCCCTGGAGGATGTGCTCGCGCTCCTGCGCCTTGCGGAGCCGGTACTGCGTCCGGCGGGTGACGACCTCGATCTGGTGGGCGACATAGACGACGATCGCCCGGTCGAGTGAGAGCAGGCGGGGCACGCCGTCGACCAGGGCGAGCATGTGCGCCGAGAAGGTCGCCTGCATCGGCGTGTGCTTGTAGAGCTGGTTCAGCACGATCTGCGGATTGGCGTCGCGCTTGAGCTCGATGACGAGCTTGGTGGTGTCGCCCGACGACTCGTTGCGCACGTCGCGGATACCGTCGATCTTGCGGTCGTTCACGAGCTCGGCGATCTTCTGGCCGATCACCTCGACCGACGTCTGGTACGGGACCTCTGTGACGACGATGCGCATCTCGTTGCGCTTGCCGCCCTCGTCGATCTCGGCGACGGCGCGCATCTTGATGGAGCCGCGGCCGGTCTTGTACGCCTCGTCTATCCCCTTGCGGCCGAGGATCAGCGCGCCGGTCGGGAAGTCGGGGCCCTTCACGAAGTTCATCAGGTCCTTGGGCTTGGCGTCGGGGTTGTCGATCATGTGGATGGCGGCGTCGATCACCTCGCCCAGGTTGTGGGGCGGGATGTTGGTGGCCATGCCGACCGCGATGCCGCCGGCGCCGTTGACGAGCATGTTGGGATAGCGGGCCGGCAGCACCGAGGGCTCGGTGTTCTCGCCGTCGTAGGTGTCCTCGAAGTCGACGGTGTCCTCGTCGATCTCGCCTACTACCGCCATCGCCAGCGGCGCGAGCCGCGCTTCGGTGTACCGCGCGGCCGCGGGTCGGTCGTTCGGGTCGGGAGAGCCAAAGTTCCCGTGCCCGTCGACCAGGGGCTCTCGCAGCGAGAAGTCCTGCGCCATGCGCGCCAGCGCGTCGTAGATGGCCGTGCTGTCGTGCGGGTGGTACTTGCTCATGACGTCGCCGACGGCCGAGGCCGACTTCTTGTGCTTCCGGTCGGGTCGCAGGCCTTGGTCGTACATTCCGTACAGGATCCGGCGTTGCACCGGCTTGAGACCGTCACGCGCGTCGGGCAGGGCGCGTGCGGTGATGACCGAGACGGCGTAGTCGAGGAACGAGCGCTCCATCTCCTCTTGAAGCTCGATGGGCTCGACGTTCCCCAGCGTCTGCTGTGCGCCGTCGTCCGGCATGCCGGTGATTCTCCTCGTGTTCCGCGCCCGCTCAGGCGTCGATGAAGCGGACGTCCTTGGCGTTCTCTTGAATGAAGTGACGGCGGGTCTCGACGTCCTCGCCCATGAGCTTCGAGAACACCTCGTCGGCGATGGCGGCGTCCTCCGCCGAGATCTGGAGGAGCGTCCTCGTCGCCGGGTCCATGGTCGTGACCTTGAGCTCTTCCCAGTCCATCTCGCCCAGGCCCTTGAACCGCATCACTTCGAGCTTGCGCCCTTCGTGGTCGGCCTCGAAGGCTCGGAGCGCGGCGTCGTCCTTGAGGTAGTGGCGCTCCTTGCCGATGTCGGCGCGGTAGAGCGGGGGCTGCGCGATGTAGATACAGCGCTGCGTGATCAAGTTCTGGAGCTGACGGAAGAAGAACGTCAGTAGGAGCGTCCGGATGTGGCTGCCATCTACATCAGCGTCAGTATTTTTTACCAGCACCCCGCCACCATGACCGCACACGAAGTTCTCGTCGTCCGCCACGGATAGGTCGTAGACGTCCCCATTGAAGGGACGGGCGACATTCGAGCGCACCGGCAGCGCCATGAGATCGTCGCTGATGGGCACCCATCTCGACCACCCGCGTCGGCCAGACGTCGCGTACTTCCGCATCCGGTCGGCATTCGGCGCCCGTCGCCAGACGTTCTCGAGCTCGAGCAGCTGATCCTTCCCGCTCGCTTGGACCGTGTACACCGTCTGCGCCGACGCCAAATTGTTTGTGGGCGGAACCGCTGCCGCAAACCTTGAAGCGGTGATGCCCAGTTGCCCAAGGAGGTACAGAATGCCGGTAGCCAGGGCGCTTGCCACCGTCGAGAACACCACTCGTCCTTCTTGACACCCCTTCGAGCCGTCCCCGAGATAGAGCCCCTCGAGGAAGGCGGTCTGACACTTGGTGCTGACGTTGAACATGAGGTTCGGCACACGCTTCTCGTGGGCGTGGCCGCCGAGCCCCAAAGCAACGACGAGGCGCGCCGCCAGCGGAGAATGGAAGTACAGCTTCCATGAGCGCGCGTGCCGACGATCGATGTGCAGCCGGGGGTTCTCGCCAAACACGGATTGAATAGCGCTGATGATCGAGGGGATGTATCGAGCGTCCTCCTCGCCCAGCGCCAGCGCCACCTGCGAACGACGGGCAGTAGTTCCTTCGGCGGCGTACCAGCCGAGGAAGTAGCAGAGTTCCTCGGTGATCGGGAGGTGCCGCCCGAACGCTCTGTCGCGATGAGCTTGGGGGACAACCTCCACCTCACCATCGAGCAGGACGAGGTCGTCCACGGTCAACTCATCCATGCGGCACGAGTGCCCGGCGCGGCGCCACCGCGCGTTGTGTGAACCGTCGGATTCATCGGTCCAGCGCTCGAGTCGTGACGGAGCCTCCAAGGCCGCCTCCGGGATGTCCTCACCCACGACGGCGAGGTAGGCGCGGAAGGCGGCCCGGCTCGGCCTCGTTCGGCCGGTCTCGAACTCGCTGACCGTGCAGGCCTGGCGGTGGCCGATCGCTTCGGCCATCTGCTGCTGGGTGATACCCAGCGCCCGCCGCCGCGCCGCGAGCCGCCTCCACTCCGCTACGGGAAGCTGCATACGCCGATCGTCGACGCGGAACTCGGCGGGGTATTGCGCCGCAACTCTGTCGGCGTTTCGCCGGCGGACGGACTCGCCGTCGACCCGCAGGCCGCGCCCGAGCCCGTTGACGACGAAGAGCTCCAAGAGATCGAGGCTGGTGATCTCATGCTCGGCGCGCGGAAGCCTTCGAGGGGCGACGACGAGATCCCCGATCCCGAGCTGGGCGACCGGGCGGGTGGTGATGCGTCCGGCTTCGTAGACGTAGACCGAGTGGCCGGCGGTGACGGAGATCGATCGGCCGTACGCGGTCTTGAGTGTGTGCATCCAGCCCCGGTAGTGGTGGCGGATGACCTTCTTCATCGGAGACACGCGCGACCGCTTGCTGATCTTGTCGACGCTCACCGCGGAGATGCCGGGGGTGTCGATCCCGTCGGCGAGCCAGCCGTCAACTACCCGACCGATCGGCTCGAGCTCCAGGTGGCCTTCTTCGTCGGTAAGGAGGACGGGCTCGTCGCCCTCGACCGACATCACGATCACCTTGTGGTACCGGACCTTCTCGCCGTCGAAGTCCTCGGCTACGCCGGTGCCGATGGCGGTGATGAGCGCCTGGATCTCCTCGTTCTTGAGCATCTTGTCGATGCGTGCACGCTCGACGTTGAGGATCTTCCCCCGGATCGGGAGGATCGCCTGGATACGCGGGTCGCGCGCCCGCTTGGCGCTGCCGCCGGCGCTGTCGCCCTCGACGATGAACAACTCGGTCTCGCTCGGGTCGTTCGACGAGCAGTCGGCGAGCTTGCCTGGCATCGCCGAGGAGTCGAGGAGGGACTTGCGCCGGGTGAGGTCGCGGGCCTGGCGGGCGGCGATGCGCGCCCGGGCGGCCTGGGTCGCCTTGACCATGATCTGGCGCGCCTCGGGCGGGTGCTCCTCGAGCCAATCCCCCAGTTTCTCGTTGGTGGCCTTCTCGACGAACGACCGCATCTCGGTGTTGCCGAGCTTCGACTTCGTCTGCCCCTCGAACTGCGGGTTCTGCAACTTGACCGAGAGGATCGCGGTCATTCCCTCGCGGATGTCCTCGCCGAGCAGCTGGACGTCTTTGTCCTTCACCAGCCCCTTGACCTTGGCGTACTTGTTCACCGCGTTGGTGAGGGCCTTCTTGAAGCCCTCCTCGTGCATGCCTCCCTCGGTCGTAGCGATGTTGTTGGCGAACGAGTGGAGGCCCTCGTGGAAACCGGTGTTCCACTGCATCGCGATCTCGACCTCGCCGCTCGCCGAGGACTCCTCGAGCGCGATGACCCGCTTGAACAGTGGGTCCTTCGACGCGTTGAGGTGCTTGACGAAGTCGACGACGCCGCCGGAGTACTTGTAGGTCTGCTCGAGCCTCGGACGCGGGCGCTCGTCGACGAAGCGGATCTCGAGGCCCTTGTTGAGGAACGCCATCTCGCGCAGGCGCTCGAGGATGGTCTGGGCCCGGAACTCGGTCTCCTCGAAGACGCGGGGGTCGGGCCAGAAGGTGACGGTCGTGCCCTTCTTCCTCGAGGTCGCGACCTTCTGCAGCTTGCCCTGGGGCTTCCCGCCCTTGGCGAAGTGCTGCTCCCATTTACCGCCGTCGCGGTGGATCTCGAGGTCGAGCTTGTCGGAGAGCGCGTTGACCACCGACACGCCGACGCCGTGCAGGCCGCCGGAGATCTTGTAGCCCTCACCGCCGAACTTCCCGCCGGCGTGAAGGGTGGTCATGATCACCTCGGCGGCGGACTTGTTCTTGAAGTCGCGGTGGTTGTCGACCGGGATCCCGCGGCCGTTGTCGGTCACCCGGCAGCCGCCGTCGGCCAGCAGTGTCACGTCGATGCGGTCGCAGTACCCCGCCATCGCCTCGTCGATCGAGTTGTCCACAACCTCGTAGACGAGGTGGTGCAGACCCGACGGGCCGGTGGACCCGATGTACATCCCGGGGCGCTCGCGGACCGGCTCCAGGCCCTTCAGAAC
>Ga0136613_10001820_pt1 | contig 11189 bp, 11 predicted proteins | sample AntDrymUQ2722106_2_FD_106649 | JGI IMG/M metagenome (GOLD analysis project Ga0136613, IMG submission 106649) | Polar desert sand microbial communities from Dry Valleys, Antarctica - metaG UQ272 (21.06) | ecosystem: Environmental > Terrestrial > Soil > Desert | place: Antarctica: Dry Valley... | reverse complement strand
TTCTTGACGCCCTTGCTCGCGCGCTTGCCGAGTTGCAGCTCAGACCAGAGCTTTGCCGCGCCTGCGAGGACGTCGGCCGCCTGCGCCTTTTTGGGCTTGGAACGCTTGAACGGCAGCTTCATCGCTTCCTCCTGCTCGCGGTATGCCTCGACTGTACCGGGCAAGTGCTCTTCTAGACTCCGCGGTCGCATGCGGACGCTCGTGACCGGCGGGGCCGGCTTCATCGGCTCAAATCTCGTTGACGCACTGCTCGCGCGCGGCGACGAGGTGACGGTGGTCGACGACCTCTCCGGCGGCCACGAGCGCAACCTCGCATCGGCGCTGACCGCTGGTGCACAGCTCGAGCGGCTCGACATCCGTGACGCGCCGGCGCTCGAGCAGCTCGCCGAGCGGGTGGCGCCGGAGGTGATCTTCCATCTCGCCGCGCAGGTCGACGTGCGCGTCTCGCTGGCGGACCCCGCCCACGACGCGCGCACCAACGTGGAGGGCACGATCAACGTCCTCGAAGCTGCGCGCGCGGCCAGCGCGCGGCGCGTCGTGTTTGCCTCGACCGGTGGCGCGATCTACGGCGACACGGACGAGATACCGACGCCGGAGAGCGTGGCGCCGCTGCCGATGGCCGCCTATGGCCAGAGCAAGTTCTGCGCCGAGCGTTACCTGGGGCTGTACGAGCGCGTGTACGGGCTGTCGACGATCGCGCTGCGCTTCGGCAACGTCTACGGGCCGCGCCAGGACCCGCACGGTGAGGCCGGCGTGATCGCGATCTTCTGCGGTCGCCTGCACGAGGGGACGCGACCGAAAATCTTCGGCGACGGCACGCAGACGCGTGACTACATCTTCGTCGGCGACCTCGCCCAGGCGCTGCTGGCAGCCGGCGACGGCGACTACTGCGACGTCGTCAACATCGGTACGGAGACCGAGACATCGGTGCTCGATCTCGTCCGCATGCTCGGGGAGATTCACGGCGCCGGCGCACCCGAGCCCGAGTTCGCGCCCGTGCGGCTGGGTGAGCTGGATCGCTCGTGCCTGAATGCCGGCCGCGCACGCGAGGTGCTCGGTTGGCAGGCGGACACGCCGATCGCCGAGGGCCTGCGGTTGACGTACGAGTCGCACCGCGGATGAAGTCGCCGCTGATCGGACCGCACTTGACACGCATGCTGCGCTGCTGGGAGTAATCCGCGACTCACTACTCGATGGGGAAGGGATTTGAGATGCCGACCGACGCCAAGGACCGGGCCGCCGCCAAGGAAGAGCGCAAGACGCCGTCGGCGCAGGCGAGCGAGGTGGTCTGTGACCGCGCGCTGGATGACCTCGCGGGCGGCGTGTGGGACGCGTTGCGGATCCGGCCGCCTGCATGGGGCGCGTCCTTCTTCGGCTCGCCCGTCTCGTGGCTTCCGGCGCGCTACTCGGAGTTCGGGCTGCTGTACTCGTGGCGGGTGCTGCGCACGGCCAGGTACGTGGCCGACGTCTCGATCCCCTCGATGCCCGTGACGGCGCCCGCGTGGTTCCCCGAGCCGCTGGCGCCCTTCTTCTGGCATCCGTCGCGCGTCGGCCAGCATCCCGACCACAACGAGAGCTCGACAGCACACCCGCACGAGGCGTGGCTGTTCATCAACGGGATCATGACCAACGACGCGCTGGCGCGGCAGAACGCCGCCTATCTGGCGGACCTCTTTCACCGGCCTATCACGCTGATCGAGAACTCGACCGACGGCGTGCTCGAGGATCTCGTCGAGTGCGTGCGCGAGAAATCGTTCGGGCGCAACGCAGAGGCCACCGAAAAGGCATTCCCCGCGATCTACGAGGCCCTCAAGGATCCCGAGAAGCGGCGCGTCGTCGTGATCGCGCACTCGCAGGGGACGATCATCGCCTCCGCCGTGCTGCGCCTGATGGCGCTCATCTATCAGAGCGGCCAGCGCCGATCCGCGGTGGCGCGCGATCCACAGGCAGCACGCGCGACCGTGCTGGATGCCGGCGTGCGCCTCGATCCGACCGACTTCGAGCCACTCGATCGCGACGAGCTCGGAAAGCTCGAGCTGTACTGCTTCGCGAACTGCGCGACGCAGATGCGGTACATCGACTCAACAGCCGGCCGTCGCCTCCCCTGGATCGAGAGCTACGGCAACGAGTTCGACGTCGTCGCCCGTCTCGGCGTGCTCGCTCCCCGGCCGCGCCAGCGCGGCGTGGCCATCGACGGACCCCGTTACGAGCACGAGGGCGCGTGGGGTCATCTCCTCAACCGGCACTACCTGCGCGCAATCGATCACAGCCAGCGGGAGGGGCACAAGCATGGCCCGAAGGACGCGAGCCCCGCGCCTTACGTCTTGATCAACGTCCGCAACTACCCGGACGCGAGCCAGCCGCTGCTCTTCCGCTACCTCAACGGCGGCGCACCACTCACGACACACCAAGCCGCGGCCTCATCGTCGCACAGGCAGACGCGCACACCCACGCGGGCACGGCGCGTCAGGTCCAAGGACGGAGCGCAGCGATAGCTCTCGCACGACGGACGAAACCAACGCAGGAGGGTGTCAGTCGCGCGAGCAGCTCGCTGCCGAGCACCCGGCTCAGGCGCTGAGCGCCAACCTTTCGCGCAGCCAGTCGGCGGTCGACGCGATCCCCTCGCGGACGCCGATGCGCGCCTCCCAGCCGAGCACGCCGCGTGCCTTGTCGACGCTCGGCCAGCGGCGCTGGACGTCGACCGCGAACGTCGGCAGGTGAGCGAGCTCGAAGGCCTCGGGGTCGCGGCCGCAGACCTCCCACACGATTCGCGCGATCTCGGCGACGGTGAGCTCCTGCGAGGCGGAGATGTTGAAGTCCTCGTGCAGCCCCGCGGGCGAGGACATCGCCGTCACGACGCCGTCGGCGATGTCGTCGACGTGCGTGAGCGTGCGGGTCTGCTCGCCGGAGCCGAAGATCTCCAGCGGCTGCTGGCCCGACATCGCCTTGCGGATCAGATCGGGAACGGCATGAGCGATGCCGGGCTCGTCGTCGGGCAGCTCGCCTGGGCCGTAGGCGTTGAACGGACGGCAGATCGTGAACGGCAGGCCGTGCTCGTCGTGCGCGGCGCGACACCAGACCTCGCCGGCGAGCTTGGAGAAGCCGTAGGCCGAGCGCGGCATCGCCACGTCCCAGACGTGCTGCTCGGTCGTCGGGAACTCGGTCGCGCGCTCGAAGACCATGGACGACGACACGTAGACGAAACGCTGCACGTCGTGGTCCAGCGCGGCCTGGATGACCGCGTCGTAGAGCGCGCTGTTGACCGCCGTCAGGGTGTGCGGGAGCTTGTGGAAGTTCGCGATCCCGCCGACGATCGCCGCCAGATGGATGACGTGGGTGCAGCCCTGCGTCGCTGCGCGTGCCTGCTCGAGATCGCGCAAGTCGCCGGTGTGGACCTCGCAGCCCTCGCGCATCCACTGCGGCGACGGCCGCTGGTCGGACACGCGTACGTCGTACTCCGGATCGCGCAGCAGGCGGCGCACGACCGCGGCGCCGATCGTGCCGGCGCCGCCTGTCACCAGGACCCTGCTCATGGCAGCGCGACGCGTCCGCGCGACAGCGTCGCCAGCTCGGTCACGTAGGCGAACACCTGCGCGGCACCGAAGCAGTTCCAGGGATCGACGACGAGCGCCTCCCCGCTGGTCAGCTCGGCGATCTGGCGCAGCACGTCCGGGCCGCAGAACTCCTCGTGGTTGGCGGCTAGGACGATCGCCGCCGCTGCACCGACCGCCTCCTCGAACGGCGGCGTCGGCGTCGCGACGCGCGGGTCATGGACCACGACGTCGGCGAGCTCGCGCTCGAGCAGCCGCACGAGCTTGTGCGCGAGCGAGTCGCGCTCGTCGTCGGTGTTGCCCTTGAACGCGAGGCCGAGCACCGCGATCTTGCGGCCGGTCAGCGAGCCGATGCGGCGCTTGATGCCCTCCACGAGGAACAGCGGCACGGACTCGTTGACGCGCGACACCGCCAGCAGCATGCCGGGCGCGTTGGAGCGCTCCTCGCTGAAGGCGAAGTCCTTGCGCAGGCACGTACCGCCCGTGAACCCAGGCATCGCGATCCCGCCGCGCGGATAGTCGCGGTTGATGAGGTCGATCACGTCGAAGACGTTCGCGCCGTGCTGCTCGCAGTCCATCATCAGCAGGTTGGGCAGCGCGAAGTTCGCGTAGCGCAGGATGTTCGTCCAGATCTTCGCCAGCTCGGCCTGCACCGGCGTGCTCTGCACGATCGGTGCGCCGAAGATCTCAAACAGCGCGCCGACGCGCTCCCCGGACTCCTCGCCGACGCCGCCGACGATGCACGGCAGCGTGCCGATCTCCTCGAAGAAGCGCCCGGCCGCGATCCGCTCCGGCGCGTGCGCGACGAAGACGTCCTCGCCGATCACGAAGCCGCGGTGCTTGGTCAGGTAACCCGCGACGAAGTCGGTCGTGCCCGGCGCGATCGTCGAGCGCAGGACGATCGTGTGGCCGTCTCGCAGGTGGCCGAGCAGGTCATCCAGCGCGGAGCGGATGTCCGAGATGTCGATCTCGACGTGCGAGAAGGAGGGGGTGCCGAGCGTGACCACGATGTGCTCGGCCGCCGCGGCGTCCGCGACGCGCCCGGATACCTCCAGCGTCCCGGCGGCGTGCACGCGGTCCAGCGCCTCCTGGGCGCCGGGCTCGTCGAACGGCATGCGCCCGTCGCGAACGGCCTGCAGGCGCACGTCGTCCTTGTCGACGCCAAGCACGCGCATCCCCTTGTCGGCGAAGGAGATGGCCAGCGGAAGGCCGATCCGGCCCAGCCCGATGACGGCGACCTCTGAAGGCATGGAGACCGGGAAATCTATCGCCCGGACGTGCTGACCGGGCTTCGCCCGGGCGCCCGGGCTCGCAGCCGGTGGCGCACGTACTGCCGCGCGAAGCCCGTCACGAAGCGCGGGTTGTAGCGCGCGTAGCGCCGCCACAGCCGCCGCGGCTCGTGTGCGAGGCGAAACAGCCACTCCAGGCCGGCCGACTGCATCCAGTTCGGCGCCTGCGGCACGAGGCCGGCATGGAAGTCGAATGCGGCGCCGACGCCGATCATCACCGGCGCCGCGACGCGGCCGCGCATCGCGGCCATCCACTTCTCCTGCTTCGGCGCGCCCACGCCGACCCAGACGACGTCTGCGCGCGAGCGGTTGATCTCCTTGACCGTCGCTTCCTCTTCGGCCTCGGTCATGTCACGGAAGGGAGGCGAGTAGCCCCCGACGATCTTCACGCCCGGGAAGCGCTGGCGCAGGTTGAGCGCGAGCTGCACGAGCGAACCCTGGTTGCGGCCGCCGTAGAGGTACATCTTCACGCCCGAGCGCGCCGCGCGCTCGCAGTAGCGGGCCATCAGCTCGGGTCCGTACACGCGGTGGGAGAGATCGCCGCCGAGCGCGTTCATCGCCCACACGAGCGGCTGGCCGTCAGGCACCGTCAGCGAGGAGTTCAGCACCGCCTCGCGCAGCTCGGGATCCTCGTCGCAGACCATCACCGTGTGCGTCGCCGCCACGCAGATGTAGCCGCGCTCGTCGGCTGCGATCGCCTCGTCGATCCAGTCCATCGTGCGCCCGTAATCGGTCAGCGCAAGCGGCACACCGAGCACGGTGACGGCGGCGGGCGCGACGGGGGCGGCTGCCGACCTGGGAGATCCTTGCAACCCGCTGGGCAGGGGGTGTGATACGGGCATCGGTGACGACGGAACGCTTAGGGGAGGTTCCTAGGGTATGACCGAGAACGCTCCGGCGTTCGAAAGGTTGCGCTCTTGCATCCCTCCAAAGTGCAAGCCCTACCCAGGCACGAAGGCGTGGAAACGCGCCGGTAGGGTGATCGGCGTGCCGCGCGCGCTGATCACCGGTATCACCGGTCAGGACGGTTCCTACCTGGCCGACTGGCTGCTCGAGCACGACTACGAGGTCGTCGCGCTCGTGCGGCCGGGCGCCGCGCGGCGCGCCGGCGTGCACTACGTGCACGGCGACCTGGCCGATCCCGACTCGCTGCGCACGGCCGTCCTCGATAGCGCCCCGGACGAGCTCTACCACCTCGCCGCGCCCACGTTCGTGCCCGCCTCGTGGGAGGACCCGGCGGGCACGCTCGAGCTCGTCGCCGGCGCGACCGCGACGCTGCTTGCGGCCGCGCGCGAGCTCGCCGGCTCCGTCCGGGTGCTCGTCGCGAGCTCGAGTGAGATCTTCGGCGACGCCGGCGAGTCACCGCAGCACGAGCTTTCGCCGATGCGCCCGCGCTCGCCCTACGGCGTGGCCAAGCTCGCCGCGCACGGCCTGACGCGCACGCTGCGCGAGCGCGAAGGGCTGCACTGCAGCTGCGCGATCACGTTCAACCACGAGTCCCCGCGCCGACCCGAGCGCTTTCTGCCGCGCAAGGTCACGCGGGCGGCCGCGGCGATCAAGCTCGGCCTGCAGGACGAGCTCGCGATCGGCGATCGGGGCGCCGTGCGCGACTGGTGCCATGCGCGCGACGTCGTGCGTGGCGAGTGGCTCATGCTCCAGCGCGACGAGCCCGGTGACTACGTGCTGGCCGGTGGCGTCGGTCGCACGGTCGGTGAGCTCGTCGACACGGCGTTCGCCTGCGTCGGCCTCGACCCGGCCGACCACGTGCGCGTCGACCCCGCCTTCGTGCGCCCGCCGGAGTCGACGCCGCCGGTCGGCGACCCGTCGCTCGCGCGCGAGCGTCTGGGCTGGAGGCCCGAAACGAGCTTCGAGGCGATGATCGGCGAGATGGTGCAGGCCGATCTGGCCGACCTGACGGACGTCGAACGCGCCCGGGCGCCTCATTAGACTCGCGGCCTTATGACCGTCGGTGTCATCGGCATGGGCTACGTCGGCCTGCCACTGGCCGTTGCCTTCGGCGAGGTGGGTCACGACGTGGTCGCCGTGGATGTCGACCGGCGCAAGGTCGAGGCGCTGCGCAGCGCGAGCTCCTACGTCGAGGATGTCTCGGACGCGCGGCTGCAGGCGGTCCTGCCGCGCCTGCACGCGACGACGCGCCCGGCGGCGCTGGCGCGCTGCGACGCGGTTCTGATCTGCGTGCCGACGCCGCTGACGAGCAATCGCGAGCCCGACCTCGGGCCGCTGATCGGCGCGACGCGCGCGCTCGCGGGCGTGATGCAGCCGGGTCAGCTGGTCGTGTTGGAGTCCACGACGTACCCCGGTACGACGCGTGAGCGCGTCGCGCCGATCCTCGCCGAGTCGGGATTCGTCGCCGGCGAGGACTTCAACCTCGCCTTCTCGCCCGAGCGCGTGGACCCGGGCCGCACCGACTTCACGATGCGCACGACGCCGAAGGTCGTCGGCGGCCTGACCGAAGCCTGCGGCGACCGCGCGGCGGCGCTGTACGGCGAGGTCTGCGACACGATCGTGCGCGTCTCCACACCCGAGGCGGCCGAGCTGACCAAGCTGCTGGAGAACATCTTTCGCTCGGTCAACATCGCGCTCGTCAACGAGCTGGCGATGCTGTGTGACCGTATGGGGATCGACATCTGGGAGGTCGTCGACGCGGCCTCGACCAAGCCCTACGGCTTCATGCGCTTCGAGCCGGGCCCGGGGATGGGCGGCCACTGCCTGCCCGTCGATCCCTTCTATCTGTCCTGGCGCGCGCGCGAGTTCGACATGGCGACCGAGTTCATCGAGCTCGCCGGCAAGGTCAACCAGCAGATGCCCTACCACTGCGTGGCGAAGGTCGAGCGTCTGCTCAACGGCGCCGGCAAGCCGGTCAACGGCTCGAAGATCGCCGTGCTGGGCGTCTCCTACAAGCCCGGCGTCGGCGACGTGCGCGAGTCACCGGCGCTGAAGATCCTGTCGCTGCTGGCGGCGCTCGGCGCGCAGCTGCGCTACCACGACCCGTTCGTGCCCGAGCTGGCCGACTACGGCCTCGTCAGCGAGCCGCTCGACGAGGCGCTGGCGGGCGCCGACCTGGCGCTGATCATCACGGCGCATCCCGGCGTCGACCACGGCGCGGCCGTGGAGCGCGTCCCGCTGGCGCTCGACCTGCGCGGCGTCACGCGCCGCGCCGGGCAGGGACGGGCCGTCCTGCTGTGATGAATCCCGGCGACGTCACACGCGTGGGCGTCGTCGGCCTGGGCTACTGGGGCCCCAACCTCGCGCGCAACCTCGAGGCGATCGATGGCGTGCAGCTGGCGTGGTGCTGCGACGAGCGCGCGGAGGTCCGCGAGCGGCTGGCCAGCGTGCATCGCCACGCGCGCTTCAGCGGCGACATCGAGGATCTGCTCGCCGACAACGCGCTGGACGCGATCGTCGTCGCGACGCCGGTGCCGACGCATGCGGCGCTGGCCGTGCGCGTGCTGCAGGCCGGCAAGCACTGCTTCGTCGAGAAGCCGCTCGCGCAGTCGGTCGCCGACGCCCAGAGCGCGGTCGACGCCGCGCGCGAGTCCGGCCGCGTGCTGATGGTCGGCCACCTGCTCGAGTACCACCCGGGCGTGCGCAAGCTCAAACAGATCGCGGACTCCGGCGAGCTCGGCGAGATCCACTACATCTACTCCAACCGCCTCAACCTGGGCCAGCTGCGCGCCGACGAGAACGCGCTCTGGAGCCTCGGCGCACACGACCTGTCGGTCGTCCTGCACCTCGCCGGTGAGGATCCGTCCGAAGCGACGGCGCACGGCGAGTCCTACATGCGCCCGGGCGTCGAGGACGTCGTGTTCGCGTTCCTGCGCTTTCCCAGCGGCTTGGCGGCGCACCTGCACCTGTCCTGGCTGGACCCGCACAAGGAGCGGCGCTTCACGGTCGTCGGCTCGCAGCGGATGGCGACCTTCGACGACATGGACCTCGAGCGCAAGGTCACCGTCTACGACAAGGGCTTCGACCAGCCGGCGGGCTCCTACGGCGAGTACATCACGCGCGCCGGGGACATCTACTCGCCGCGGATCTCCAACGCCGAGCCGCTGCGCCTGGAGGTCGAGCACTTCGTCGACTGCGTGCGCAACGGCCAGGCGCCGCACTCCGACGGCGAGAGCGGGCTACGGGTGGTGCGCGTGCTCGAGCGGCTGCAGGGCGAGCTGGATCGCACGCGGCGGGGGTCGTCGACCTCTTAGAGGTCGATCACCGCGACCCCCTCATCGCGCGCCATCGCGATGAGCACCGCGTCGAACGTGGCGATCGAGTCGGTGCTGTCCGCGCACGCGAGCAGCGCGCAGTCGCCGAGCGAGACGGGCCGTTGTGTGCGGTGATAGTGGCGGGCTCGCAGCTCGCCGAGGCGCCACGCACGTGCGCCGTCGAGCGCGACGAGCTGCGCGATCGGCCCGTCGATCAGCGGCGCGACGAACTCGTGCGCGCGCTCGCGGTCGACCCGGCGGCAGAGCACGTCGATCGTCTCGGCGAGATTCACCGTCGCCATCCCGAGCCCGCCATTCGCGAGCAGCGCGCTGACGCGGCGTCCGCGCGGCTCACCGAGCAGGTGGCCGAGCAGTGCCGACGCGTCTAGCAGGATCACGCTTGCGCAGGCGGCCGCGTGCGGCGCTCGCTCGACTCGGCGTCAGCGTCGCGAAGATCGCGGATGAGCTGGTCCGCCGGCGGCGCGTCGCGGAAGTCCTCCGCGAACACACCGAACGAGGCTTCGACGGGATCGTCTGCAGCGGGCCGGACGACGAGATGATCGCCTCGGTCGTCGATGACGACGGTGCTGCTCCCCCAGCGCGACCGCACGTCGGCAGGGACCGAGATCTGCCCACCCTTCGAGATCTTCATGCGCCGCGCCATGGTCATGGTACCCTACCATGACGGTCGAGCTAGCTGTGCTCGTCATGGACAGCAGGCGGCTTCGAGCTATCGGTGCGCACTCACGAATATGCGGTAGCCGCTCTTGGGCGACACGACCGCCATGACGCGGCGCTTCCAATGCGGCGGGGCGCTCAGCGTGGCGGCCCGCGCGAAGCCCGCCGCGCGGCACATCGCCAGCAGCGCCGGCTCGTTGAACGTCCACCAGTTGCTGGGGTCGTGGTTGAGCTCATCGCCCTCGTAGAAGCGCGTCAGGGGCGTGCGCCCGGAGGTGCGAAACGACTCCGCCTGCGTCTCGATGATCGCGGTGCCGCGCGTGACCTGTGCAACGCGTTCGAGGGCCAGCAGCGGGTGTTTCATGTGGTAGAGCAAGCCCAGATAGAGCACGACGTCGAAGCTGCCCAGCTGCTCGAGGTCGCAGTCCATGAGATCGGCGACGACCACCTCGACCTTGCTCTCCAGAGCGGCATGGGCGACATCGAAGCCGCGGCGTCCTGGAAGCGTCTCGGGGTGCCAAACCTCTGGCAGCGTGTGCGCCGGTTGCACCGGGCACCCGCGTTCAACGCACGTGCGACGGTAGTCCTCCCACGCGCCGAGGTCCGAGGACCAAGCGTAATGGTCGAGCGCGACAACTCGTTCGGCTCCCAGCCGCTCGGCCGCGAAGGCGTAGTAGCCGTCCCATGAGCCGACATCGAGGACGCTCTTGCCGCTCAGGTCGCTCAGTCCGAGGTTCGCGAACTCCGCGGCGAGCCAGGCGGACGACTTCAGGCCCGGTGTGACGACGCCACCGCCGAGGTCGATCGAGTGAAACCAATAGGGGACCTGTGCCACACGAGCGCGCAGCGCGTCTACGTCCTTGGCCGGCACCGCGCGCAGTCTAGGTCAGCGCGGAGTGCTCGCGGGCGGCGGCCACGACCTCAGCGGCTTGGTCGGCGGCGAGCACGGGGCTCATCGGGATCGCCAGGTGCGTCGCCGCAAGCTCGTCGGTCACCGGTAGCTGGACGCCGTTGCTGTAGGGCGCCATCGCGGGCTGGCGATGCGCCGGCGTGCGGTAGTACGCCCGGCAGCCGATCGCGGCGCGCGACAACGCTTCGGCCAGCTGGTCCGCGTGCGCGCTGCGCACGACGTACAGATGCCACGCCGGCTGCGCCCCTGGCACCGGCACGGGCAGCGTCACGAGCTCGCCGAGGCCGGCCTCGGCGTAGCGCCCCGCCGCCGCCCGGCGTCCGTCGGCCCAGTCGTCGACGTGGGGGAGCTGGACGCGCAGGATCGCCGCCTGCAGCTCATCCAGGCGCGAGTTGTAGCCGACCTGCTCGTAGCTGATCTTGTCGCGCGAGCCGTGGAAGCGCAGCGTCCGGACGCGGTCGGCGAGCGCCTCGTCGGCGGTCGTGATCGCGCCGCCGTCGCCGAAGGCGCCCAGGTTCTTGGCCGGAAAGAAGCTGAACGT
>Ga0136613_10001816_pt1 | contig 11199 bp, 7 predicted proteins | sample AntDrymUQ2722106_2_FD_106649 | JGI IMG/M metagenome (GOLD analysis project Ga0136613, IMG submission 106649) | Polar desert sand microbial communities from Dry Valleys, Antarctica - metaG UQ272 (21.06) | ecosystem: Environmental > Terrestrial > Soil > Desert | place: Antarctica: Dry Valley... | reverse complement strand
CAGCATGGCCTTGAACAGCAGGTCCACGTCGTAGGAGAGCCCGGCCGCGATACCCACCTTGCTGCCCTCGACGAGCACGTCCTCGTCGGCGCCGACGACCACCTGGTCTTTGTCCAGACCGGGCAGCAGCGCAAGTGCGGTGAGGACCTTGAGCGTGCTGGCCGGCGGAAGGAGCTCGTGCGCGGACTTCGACGCGAGGACCTCGCCCGTCTGGAGGTCGGCAACCACGTACGCCGCCGCCTCGTTACCCGGCGGCGGCACCGCGCCGGCCCCCAGGTCGACCACGACGCCTGGCTCGGCCAGACGCTCTCCGCCGATCGGATCGCCGGCAACGGCGGCGCTCGGCGAGACGCCGGATACCAGCGCGGCGGCAACCATGACGAGGAGTGCTATCCAGGCGACCAGCCGAGCCAACGACGCGGCTGCGGATCGTCGTGGCACCGCCCTACTATCCCGCTCGGGCGGCCTCCGTGGTCAGACCGGAGCCGGCCCGCGGAGGGATTCGTTGGCGCAATGACCCTAGCGACGGCGGAGTGCCAGTGAGAGCCCCGCCTAAGATGCCTGGACCGGGCTCGGCCGGCAGCCGGGCGGGCTGCTCGCCGCCGCCGAGGAGGGACCGCATGGTAGTTGGGCGCTCCTCATCCGCGCGTCCGGTCGAACGCTTCGCTGGTTTGGACGTGGCGCACGACACGGGAGCAGCCAGTTCGATCGGCCAGGCGCCGCCTACCAGGGTCGAGCTGTATACCGCGGTGAGCAATTTCACCCTGCGCGCGAACACTGGCGAGGCCGCGCAGGTCCTAATTGAGATGGATCAGATCGTCCAACAAGCGCGAGCGATCGGTGCTAATCGGATTGTCCACCGCGCCCTCTACATCTCTGCATTCTGCAACCTCATGGTTGGCCAGCTCAACGATTGCGTGGACACCTGCCACCTCCTCAACGCCGAGCTGTCCGACAGCCCCATCGACCGCGGTTGGCGATCGAGCAGCGAGTCTATGCTCGCAATAGTAAGCATCTCTCGCGGTGAGCGCGTACGAGCACTCGATCAGATCGTCGAAGCGACGATACTGCTGCGGGACGGACCCACTAGTGGCCCAGGCTACCTGGCTGCGGTCAATGGCGTCGTCATTGGATGTCTCTCGCTTCGGCTCTACGAGCTCGCACTCGAGGAATATGCCCGGGTGGAGGATGGCGCCGTGCTCGCCGAGTACCGAGTCGCGGCATTCTTCGGCATTCTTAACACTCAACTGGCGCACATATATTGCGGGCTTGAGCTCGACCGGGTCGGCTGGGCGACCGCTCGGTCACAGTTCGAGCAGGCGCTGGAGTACGGTCGGCGCGCGCGAACCCGCCTGCCAGAACACGATGAGGGCCCGTGGGAGCTCATCCTCGAGGCGCGTGGCGGCATGTGCCTTGCGTTCTTGGGCGAGACGGACCTTGCCCTTCCAAGGCTCGAGGCCGCACTCGTCCTCCTGCGACAGCGTCCGATGGAGGAGACAATCATGGCGCGAGTTGGCCTAGCGCGCGCCGCCTCGATCGGTGACCGCGCGGTGGCCCGCGAGCACGCCGGCCACGCTCTTGCTGCGGTCGGCCATCTGACCGACTATGCGTTGTCTGCCGCCGCCTCATGGGAGCGAGCCCGCCTGGACCTCGATACACCCGGCTTTGGGGCGGCCCTCGACTACTGCCGTCTCATCGCCAGGGAGAGCTGGGACGAACGTGCCCGCATAGTGCGGCTTGTCTCGGCTCGGGTTGCCGACGAGGTCCGTGTGCGGCGGTCCGTCCAGCATGGTCGTCTGCTCCACGACGAGGCCACAGGGTTGCCAAACCGTATGCTCCTACTTCAGCAGTTGTCGACCTACGTCGCTGCAGGCGGTGAATTGAGCCTCGCGTTTCTCGACCTGTCGGCGAGTCCATCCGACCAGACCTTGCACGCGATCATTGCGACGCTCGACGTCGACCTCTTGGCACGGTACGGACCTAGCGAACTCGCAGCCGTGGGAGTCGGCGTGAGCGCCCTTGAGCTGGCCGATCGAATCAGGGCGGCGTGCGGTGTGGGAGCACTCGATCACCTCGCCGTCGGAATCGCTGCGCTGGTCGCGCCGGCCTCAGTGAGCTCGCTTGTCGCGCATGCCGACGAGGCGCTGCTGACCGCGCAGCGTCGAGGTGGCATCTGGGTCAATCCATGTTCCTCGACGTGCTAGTCCGGCTGGTCGAAACTATTTGGCCAGGGAGGAGCTAGCACATGGCTGCCATATCTTCTGGCGACCGTCCATCGCTTCGCGGCCCGATTTCGAATGTCGAGTCTGCACCCGATGTCGATCCGCGCTCGGGGCTCGAACTTTATGCCATCACACGTGACCTCACACTGCGCGCACAGACCGGTGGCGCCGACGGTGTGCTCACCGAGATCCACGATGTGTTGGTGCTCGCCCGTGCCGCTGGTGCACGGCGGATCATCCACCAGCTGTTGTACATCGAGGCCCTCTGCAATTTCCATCTCGGTCACCTCGACGAGTGCATCGCGGTCTGCGATCGGCTGACGATCGAACTGTCCGACGATCCGGTTGACCGCGGCTGGCTCTCGAGTAGCGCGTCCCTCCGTGCCATCGTGCACATCGTCGCTGGGGAACGGACTGCCGCGCTGGCGGAACTCACAGACGCCGCCATCTATGTACACGACTCACCACCGCGAGGGCTCGCCTACGTCTGGGCAGTGAACGGCCTCGGCGTCGGCTATCTAGCCGTCCGCATGTACGAGCTGGCGCTGGCGCAGTACGACCAGATCTCCGACGAGTCGTCCTTCGGCGAGTACTCTGTCTCCGCGTTCTACCGGGTGCTCAACGCACAGCTCGCCCATGTGTATTGGGGTCTGGAATTGGTTCGGATCGGTTCGCTCGAGGCTCGGGACCACTTCGAGCAGGCTCTCGCGCTCGAGGGCTCAGCGCGGGACTACTTGCCAGCGAAGGATGCGAAGACATGGAACCTGGTCCTCGCAGCGCGAATCGGCCTGTGCCTGGCGTTCCTCGACCAGTCCGAGGCAGCGATCGACCAGCTCACCGTTGTGATCGAACCGCTATCACGGCAGGAAGTCGATGAGGCGATCGTGGCTCGGATCGGGCTCGTTCGCGCGCTCTCCAATCTGACCGCTCAGACGGCACTTGCCCAGGCCGAGCGTGCGTTGCTGTCGATCAGCCACACGACCGACTACGCCCTGGCGATGGGCGCGGCGTGGGAGCGGGCTCGACTCTACGTCGACCAGCCGGGCGTCACTGCCACGGTGGAGTACGCGCAACTCCTCGCGAGGACGAGTTGGCAAGAGCGGGATCGGCTCGCCGCCAGCATGGGAACGCGCATTGCCGCCGCAACGTCGCGCCGGCAACAGATGCGGGATACCGAGCGGGTGCTCTTCGACGCCGGCACCGGCCTCGCCAGCCGGGTTTCGTTCCTGCAGCGCTTGTCCAGCGAGGTGGCAGACGGTCACCAGAGCGGCAATACGGTGAGCGTCGCGTTCCTGGACGTCCGAGAAGACGCGTTCGACGAGACCTTGGACAAGGTGATCGCGATCTTGCAAGTGGACGTGCTCGCCAGGTATGACACCCACGAACTCGCAGTGTTTGCGGTCGGCCTCACGGGTCAGGTTCTTGCGGAGCGGATCCGGGCCTGCGGCCCGGACGTACTCCACAACCTGACGGTGGGCGTCGCGTCGCTTCCAGCACCACTATCGATGACGGGGCTGCTGCTGCACGCGGACGAGGCGTTACACGCTGCGCACAGGCAAGGCGGGTTGGTGGTCAACAACCACGCGTCGGTAACGCCCGACCCATGACAGGGCGGTCACATCCCGCCTGGGCTCCCGCCGCCCAGCTTGCCGATCGAGAGGATGGCATCAGACGCGCGGCCGCCGCCCAGCTTGCCGATCGCGTTAATGGGGTCGGCCGGACGACCGCCGCCGAGCTTCCCGATCGTCTCCACGGAACTACCGGCGCCGTTGCCGTTGCTGACGGCGACGACTGCGGATGGTGCGGCTGCGCCGAGGCTCGCGCCGACGATGGTGAGGATTGCGACGAACTTTCGGGTCCTGGTCATGTCGGGACCATAGCCGCTCGACGCATGTGCGCGCCAGTCTTCGGGCATGACAAAAGCCGGGCTGATCGTTCGGTCGCTTGCGGGATGGATCCCGGTCATGCCATCGCGCGGACGGTAGACAGTTACTCCTCGTGCCTCACCCCCCGTAAGTGGTCACCGCGCCCGGTGTCCGTCCAGCGCGTTGGCCCCCCGGCGCGGCCAGCCGTCGTCGCGGCTGGCTGCGAACCGAATATAGGTCGCGGAAGCCACTGGAAACCGGCGCCCACCGAGACTTTGCCGACTCTTGACCATTGCTCGCTGAACGAGGGCACGAGGCGGGCTGCGAGGGCGCCGGGACGGTCCCGAGGTCGAGGCGTTCGACCTCACGACGTAGGGATTGGGTCCACCAGGGCGGCGTGCCGGCGCGAGCCGTCCGCCACCTCGACCCCCGAGCTGTCGAGGTGGCGGACGTGGTCGAGCTCGCCGGTGAAGCGCCCGAGACGCCGATGCGCGATGGTGAGCCGCACTTCCCGAACTCTTCCGGCGGGCACTGGTCCCCGCTCGTTGCGCCGAGCTCGCTTCTGGACGGTAGGGCGCGTTCATCGACCGCACCACGATCCGTCGGTAAAGGTTGGGTGAGGATTAAGTCTCTGTGGCCACCGCTGGCAAAGAGATGGCAAAGTCTCGAGCCGTCTGGAGCGTGGGCTCGTAGGACTGAGCCACGACGCCCGCGACTTCCATCCGTCCCTGAACCGTCCGCCGTCGTGGCCGACCAGGATCATGGGTGGGTGCTGCTCGGGTCCGCGTGATCAACGTCTCCCGCTCGCCGGGGGCTCGACCGGGTGGGGGGACAACTAGGGTCGCGACAGCGAGCACGAACGAGTCAGTGCACCTCTCGGAGGCGAGCGCATGGGACGGCTGTCGGAGTCCGGGCTCCCGATCGAGGCGGTGTACGGGCCCGACGCGCTGGCTGGGTGGGACCCGGCGACCCAGCTCGGCGAGCCCGGTGCGTTCCCGTACACCCGTGGGGTGTACCCGTCGATGTACACCGGCCGGCCGTGGACGATGCGGCAGTACGCGGGCTTCGGCACGGCGGTGGAGTCCAACCGGCGCTACCACCAGCTGATCGCGGCCGGCTCGTCCGGGTTGTCGGTGGCCTTCGACCTGCCCACGCAGATGGGCTACGACTCCGACGACCCGGTTGCGCACGGCGAGGTCGGGAAGGTCGGAGTGGCAATCGACTCGATCGACGACATGCGCCTGCTGTTCGACGGGATCCCGCTCGGCGAGGTCTCCACGTCGATGACGATCAACGCGCCAGCGGCGCTGCTGCTGCTGCTCTACCAGCTCGTCGCAGAGGAGCAAGGTGTCCCGAGCAGTGCGCTCACCGGGACGATCCAGAACGATGTGCTCAAGGAGTACATCGCCCGGGGCACGTACATCTACCCGCCAGCGCAATCGTTGCGGTTGATCACCGACGTCTTCCGCTACTGCCACGCGGAGATCCCCCGGTGGAACACCATCTCGATCTCCGGCTACCACATGGCCGAGGCGGGCGCGACGCCCGCGCAGGAGATCGCGTTCACGATCGCGGACGGCATCGCCTACGTCCGCGCCGCGGTCGAGAGCGGGCTCGACGTCGACGAGTTCGCGCCCCGCCTGGCGTTCTTCTTCGTGGCGCGTACGACGCTGCTCGAAGAGGTGGCGAAGTTCCGGGCCGCTCGACGGATCTGGGCAGAGGTCATGCGTGACGACTTCGGCGCCACGAACCCCAAGTCGCTGATGCTCCGCTTCCACACCCAGACCGCTGGAGTGCAGCTCACTGCCCAGCAGCCGGAGGTGAACCTGGTCCGGGTCGCCGTGCAGGCGCTCGGCGCGGTGCTCGGCGGGACGCAGTCGCTGCACACGAACTCCTACGACGAGGCGATCGCGCTCCCGACGGAGAAGGCCGCCCGGCTGGCCCTGCGTACCCAGCAGGTGCTCGCGTACGAGAGCGACGTGACCGCGACCGTCGACCCGTTCGCCGGGTCCTACGCCGTGGAGGCGATGACCGATGCGGTCGAGGCCGAGGCGCGCGAGCTGATGGCGCGGGTCGAGGAGATGGGCGGCGCGGTCGCGGCGATCGAGCAGGGCTTCCAGAAGAGCGAGATCGAGCGGTCGGCCTACCGGATCGCACTGGAGATCGACGCGAAGGAGCGGGTCGTGGTCGGGGTGAACCGCTTCGTCCTCGACCAGGAGGACCCCTACGAGCCGCTTCGGGTCGACCCGGCCATCGAGGCGCAGCAAGCCGACCGCCTCACCACCCTGCGCAAGGAGCGGGACAACGCTGAGGTCGACCGTCGACTGGACGAGCTGCGCGTCGCAGCCGCCTCGAGCGGCGCCGAGGCGAACGTGCTCTACCCGATGCGCGAGGCACTGCGCGCGCGGGCCACCGTTGGCGAGGTGTGCCACGCGCTGCGTGACGTCTGGGGCCGCTACCTCCCCCCGGACGCGCTCTGACCGCCAGACTGCCTCAGCCTAACGATGATCAAGGAATTCCTGCCCCATGCGTTCGACGACGATCCACTCGCCAGCTCGGCGGGCAAGAATTCCTTGATCATCGTCATCGGGTGACGACGAAGGAGCCAAGCGGACCCGTAGCCTGGACGGGCCGTGACCGACCTCCCGATTGCTCCCGCGCTCTTCCCGGACACCGTGGACGAGATCGAGCGAGCCGCCAAGCCGTACGACGACGAGCTCGTCGCGCTCCGCCGTGACCTGCATGCCCACCCAGAGCTCGGCGGCTCCGAGGTGCGGACGTCGCGCCTGCTCGTCGACCGGTTGACCGCAGCTGGGCTCGTGGTCCGCCCGCTCGCCGGCGGCACGGGACTCCTGTGCGACGTGGAGGGCACGAAGAACCGCCTCGGACCGGACCGGCCGCGTCGCACGGTCGCATTGCGAGCCGACCTCGACGCGCTGCCGCTCGTCGACGAGAAGGACGTGCCCTACCGGTCGACGGTTCCCGGGGTCTGCCACGCGTGCGGTCACGACGTCCACACGGCGACCGTGCTCGGGGCCGGGCTCGTGCTGGCCGACCTGGCTCGGCAGGGGCTCGTCGGTGGAAACGTCCGGCTGGTGTTCCAGCCGGCCGAGGAGGTCATTGGCGCCGGCGCCCCGGAGGTCATCGCCGCCGGCGCGCTCGATCAGGTCGAGCGGATCTTCGCCTTGCACTGCGACCCTCGAGAGGTGGTCGGCCGTGTCGGGCTCAGGGTCGGCGGGATCACCGCGTCGTCAGACCAGGTCACCGTCCGCCTCACCGGTCGAGGTGGTCACACCGCGAGGCCGCACCTGACCGCGGACGTGGTCTACGCCCTCGGCGAGGTGATCACCCGGCTCCCGGCCGCGCTCTCGCGGCGCGTCGACCCGCGCGCCGGCCTGTCGCTCGTGTGGGGGCGGGTCACGGCGGGCACCAGCTCGAACGTGATCCCCGACCGGGGCGAGGTGTCCGGCACGGTGCGCTGCCTCGACCTGGGTGTGTGGGACGCAACCGGTGCGCTCGTCACCCGCCTCGCCGAGGAGATCGTCGCCCCGTACGGCGTCGGGTGCGTGGTCGAGTACGTGCGCGGGGTCCCGCCTGTCGTGAACGAGCGCAGCTCGGTCGCGATCCTCGCCGCCGCGGCCCGTTCGATCCTCGGGACGCCCGCAGTCAGGTCGACTGAGCAGAGCCTCGGTGGCGAGGACTTCGCCTGGTACCTCGAGGATGTTCCGGGGGCGCTCCTGCGGCTCGGCGTCCGCCCCGCCGACGAGGAGATCTCCCCCGACCTCCACCGTGGCGACTTCGACGTCGACGAGCGCTCGATCGGAATCGGGGTCCGCGTCCTCGTCGCCTCCGCGCTCCTCGCGCTGGGATGAGCCGCTTCGTCCGCACGCGGCGCGAACCTACCGACTCCGTAACGGTCTGGCGCCGCAGCCGTCGTTTGGTCTGTACCGGGTCCGGTCGCGGCTAAAGTATCGGCGATCACTTGCCCGACCTGAGGGCAGGCGCGTTGAAGGAGGCACCACCTTGCGTGTGAGCAAACTGATCGGGACGTTCGCAGTCGTATCCCTGGCCCTCGTGGGCTGCGGAGGCGAAAGCACCCCCGAGGAGACAGACCCCACCACCTCTTCCGATCCGGGCTCGAGCCCGAGCGAGAGCTCGAGCGCGTCAGAGGAGGAGCCGGCGGCGGCGGACTTCATGGTCGGCATGGCGTATGACCTCGGAGGTCGGAACGACCAGTCGTTCAACCAGGCCGCAGCCACCGGCATGGACCAGGCCGCCGGGGAGCTCGGGTTCGAGACCGAGGAGGCCGAGGCGCAGCCCGGCGAGGCCGAGTCCCAGCGGGAGGAGCGCCTGCGCACCCTGGCTGACGCGGGTTTCAACCCGATCATTGCGGTCGGCTTCGCCTACGGGGCATCGGTCGCGAAGGTCGCTCCGGAGTATCCCGAGGTCAGGTTCGCGATCGTGGACTCCGACGCTGCCTCCACGCCTGGCGAGAACATCACGAATCTGATCTTCGCTGAGGAGCAGGGCTCGTTCCTGGTCGGCGCCGCCGCCGCGCTCAAGTCCGAGGCCGATCACATCGGCTTCGTCGGTGGCGTCCAGGTCCCGCTGATCCAGAAGTTCGAGGCCGGGTACATCGCCGGCGCCGAGGCAGTGAACCCCGACATCACGGTCGACGTCACGTACCTCACCCAGCCGCCGGACTTCTCCGGGTTCGGCGACCCAGCCAAGGGCAAGACCGCGGCCGAGGGCATGTACCAGGGCGGCGCGGACATCGTGTACCAGGCGGCCGGTGGTTCCGGCAGCGGCGTGTTCGAGGCAGCGGTGGCAGCTGAGGGGTTGGCGATCGGCGTCGACTCCGACCAGTACAACTTGGTCTCACCCGAGCTGCAGCCGGTGATCATGACCTCGATGCTCAAGAAGGTCGACGTCGCGGTGTATGAGTTCCTCACCGCGTTCGCTGACGACAGCGTCGAGAGCGGCGACGTCGTGTTCGACCTCGAGGCCGACGGCGTGGGCTACGCGACGTCCGGTGGAGCGGTCGACGACATCGTCGATCAGCTCGACGAGTTCAAGGCGCAGATCATCGCCGGCGACATCACGGTGCCGACGACTCCATAGGCAACGGATTGCCGACGAGCCCGGGGCGCGCGCAGTAGCGTGCGTCCCGGGCTTGTCTGTTCCCGGGCCCGACCGGTCGCCCTCCGGTCGTCGACCACGTGCGAGGAGCGTGCGCCATCGACGCAACTGAGCCCGCAGCGACGTCGGGACGACCGACCCCTGCGCCTGCACCGACACCGGTGACCTCGCCAGGCGGCGAGATCGCGGTCGAGCTCCACGGGATCGGCAAGCGGTTCCCTGGCGTGATCGCCAACCACGACGTCGACATCACGGTTCGTCGGGGCACGGTCCACGCGATCGTCGGTGAGAACGGCGCGGGGAAGTCGACCCTGATGAAGATCCTTTACGGCGTGCAGCGTCCCGACGAAGGCACGATCACCGTCGGCGGGACCGAGCGGCACTTCAGCACGCCCTCGGACGCGATCGCGGCGGGTATCGGGATGGTGTTCCAGCACTTCATGCTGGCCGACAACCTCAGCGTGTTGGAGAATGTCGTGCTCGGTGCTGAACGCAAGCACGGCATCGGTGACGGGGCGCGCAAGCAGATCGCCGAGCTATCCGACGCGTACAGTCTCGGCATCGAGCCGGGTCGGCTGGTGGGGGAGCTCGGTGTCGGCGCCCGGCAGCGGGTGGAGATCCTCAAGGTCCTGTACCGCGGCGCGGAGATCATCATCCTGGATGAGCCGACTGCGGTGCTCGTGCCGCAGGAGGTCGAGGAGCTGTTCGACAACCTGCGCGAGCTCAAGAGCGAGGGTCTCTCGGTCATCTTCATCTCGCACAAGCTCGACGAGGTGCTCGCCGTGGCCGACGAGATCACTGTCATGCGACGCGGGACCACCGTCGCGACCGTGCTCCCGGCGGACGTCACCGCTCGCAAGCTGGCCGAGCTCATGGTCGGCTCCGAGCTGCCGAGCCCGGCCACCGAGGAGTCGACCGTGACCGACCGCGTCCTGCTCGCTGTCCACGAGCTCACGCTCGCCGGTGGTGGTGGCGGACGACCGCTGCTTGCCGACGTGTCGTTCGAGATCCACGCCGGCGAGGTGCTCGGCATCGCCGGCGTGGAGGGGAACGGCCAGGCCGAGCTGGTCGAGACGATCATGGGGATGCGCAGGCCGACCAGCGGCACGATCGCGCTCGGCGGCGACGACATCACCGAATGGCCCACGCGCCAGCGCCGTGAGGCCGGCATCGGCTTCATCCCCGAGGACCGCCAGCGGCACGCGCTGCTGCTTGACGCACCGCTCTGGGAGAACCGCATCCTCGGTCACCAGACCCGTGAGCCGAACGTCAACGGTCCGTTCATCGACCGGCGGGCGGCCCGCAAGGACACCCAGCGCATCATCGAGGAGTACGACGTCCGCACACCGGGCATCGACGTCCTGGCCGCGGCGCTCTCCGGCGGCAACCAGCAGAAGCTCATCGTCGGCCGCGAGATGAGTGGGGATCCCGTCCTCCTGGTCGCCGCGCACCCGACCCGTGGGGTCGACGTCGGCGCGCAGGCGGCGATCTGGGACATCATCCGGGAGGCGCGGCGCGGCGGCCTCGCCGTGCTGCTCATCTCCGCTGATCTCGACGAGCTGATCGGGCTCTCGGACACGATCCAGGTGATCCTGCGGGGCCGGCTGGTCGGCGTCTGCGACCCAGCAACCGTCACACCGCAGGACCTCGGCTCGTCCATGACCGGCGCGGGAGCGGCGGCGTGACGAGCGCCGCGCGACCATCACGCAGGTCGGAGGTGGCGTGATGCGGTTCGACCCGCGACGCGTGGCGCTCACGTTGGCCGCCCCAGTCCTCGCCCTCGTGGCTGCGGTCGCGATCGCCAGCCTGGTGCTGGCAGCCGCCGGAGATCCTGTGATCGACGTGTGGCGCACGATCCTGCAGCCGCCGAAGCCGCGGAACGTCGTGAACATCATCAACAGCGCATCGGTTCTCTACCTCTCCGGGCTCGCGGTTGCCATCGGCTTCCGGATGAACCTCTTCAACATCGGGGT
>Ga0136613_10001812_pt1 | contig 11203 bp, 12 predicted proteins | sample AntDrymUQ2722106_2_FD_106649 | JGI IMG/M metagenome (GOLD analysis project Ga0136613, IMG submission 106649) | Polar desert sand microbial communities from Dry Valleys, Antarctica - metaG UQ272 (21.06) | ecosystem: Environmental > Terrestrial > Soil > Desert | place: Antarctica: Dry Valley... | reverse complement strand
GAGGACCGAAACGGGCGGCGAAACCACGACGAGATCCGCTTCTGGGCCGACTACATCACGCCGGCCACGTCGAGCTACATCTACGACGACGAGGGTCAGCGGGGAGGGCTGAAGCCCGGCGAGCTCTTCGTGATCGCAGGTGACCAGAACTCCGACCCGCTCGATGGCGACAGCGTCCCGGGCTCGATCCAGCAGCTGCTCGAGCATCCGCTGGTGAATGGCAAGCGCACGCCCGAGAGCACAGGCGCCGTCGAGGCGACGAGGCTCCAGGGCGGCATCAACGCCACACACAAGAGCGACCCGCGGTTCGACACTGCGGACTTCGCCGACACGGCGCCAGGAAATCTCCGGGCCGACTACGTTCTCCCGAGAAAGAACCTCCAGCTCGTCGCCGCCGGAGTCTTCTGGCCGCTCCAGTCCGATCCGCTCTTCCGGCTCACCGGGATCTTCGATTTCCCGACGTGGGGTGCGGTCGGCGGTTTCCCGACCTCGGATCATCGGAGCGTCTGGATCGACGTGAACGTCCCGTCGGTGAAGTAGGAGAGCGCGTGGAGGCCGGCTCCGAGCACCGGCCTCCATCCTCCCCCGGTCACTCTGCGCTGCTCGTACGCGACAATACGAGCGTGCTCGACCTCCGGACTCTCGGCTGGGACGACGGCTGGGCTGAGGCGTTCGCACTTCATCGTGCCGCGGGGCTCGAGCCGGGCAGGGTCGCAGTCCAGCATCGCGGCGCCTACGACGTCCTCACCGAGCGTGGAGAGCTGCGCGCTGGGCTCCCCGCCCGGGCGCGACGAGAGATCGATTCACGAGCGGAGCTTCCCGTCGTCGGCGACTGGGTCGCGCTCGATCAGACGCAGGCCGCTCGACCGACGATTCGGGCGGTTCTCCCACGTCGCACGAAGTTTTCTCGCCGAGCGGCGCACGAACCCGGGTCGGACAACGTGCGTGAGCAGGTCGTCGCGGCGAACGTCGATGTCGTGTTCATCGTCGCCGCGCTCAGCGAGCAAGTCAGTCGAAGCCTCCTCGAACGCTACCTCACCCTGGCCTGGGAGAGCGGTGCGCGGCCGGTGTTGCTTCTCACGAAGACGGACCTCGTGCCCGACGTCGACGAGACAGTGGCTGAGCTGGCGGGGCTCGGGATTCCCGTGCACGGCGTGTCGGTTCGCACGGGGGCGGGCCTGGAGGACGTCCGCTCGTACCTCGCCCCCGGGGTGACGACCGCGCTGCTCGGCCCGTCCGGCGTGGGAAAGTCCACCCTCGTCAACGACCTCGCCGGCGAGGATCTCCTGGCCACCGGCTCGGTCCGGCCGGACGGCTCGGGCAGGCACACCACCACGCGCAGGGAGCTCATCGTCCTTCCTGGCGGAGGCCTCATCGTGGACAACCCGGGCATGCGGGAGCTCCATCTCTGGGTTGCCTCCGACGGGCTCGAAGAGACGTTCGAGGACATCGCCGCGCTCGAGGCTCAGTGCCGCTTCACGGACTGCGGACACGAGAGCGAGCCCGGCTGCGCGGTGCAAGCGGCACTCGGCGACGGACGCCTCGCCCAGGAGCGCTGGCAGCGTTACCGCGAGCTCGAGCGCGAGCTCGCCGAGCTCGACGAGAAGCTCGCCCGCCGGGGACGCTCCCGCGCCCGGCGCAAGAGGCCGGGCGCGGGAGGCTGATTGCCCTAGGAGGATGCGATGTTCGCGGCTCCCTTCGTGAGGGTTGTCGTGAACGCCCAGTCCGTCGCCGCGTTGTTCGAGTCGCTGCCGTTCGGAATCCGCGACAACGAGCCGGCGACCGTGTTCGAGTCGACGACAGCCGCATCGAGTGCGGCGCCTTCGACGAGGTCGTACGTCTGGCCGTCGATCACCGCCGCGGCGATCTCACCCTCGTACGAGAGCGCGTCCAGCAGCGCCTTCGATGCGGTGTCGATCAGCGCAACGCCGTCAGGCGCCCCGTTCTGCGCCTCGATGTCGAGCGCGAGGTAAGCCCCGGCGGCGAGCGAGCCCGTGAGCGCGACCCGAGCGTACTCCTGACCGTCTCCGCCGTTCACGAGAACGAGCGCCAGGCCCTCCAGCGAGATAGCGGCCGCCGCCCTGTTCGCGATCTCGACGAACCCGCCCGAGTCAGCGCCGACCTGGTCGTAGTCGATCTCGTTGATGACGAGACCGCCGGTCGGAGGCGGAGGCGGAGGCGGAGGCGGCGGAGGAGGAGCACCGCCTGCGCACGTGAGCGCGACGAGCCCTCCTGTGCCAGTCGAGACATCGACCGTGCCCGCGGATCCGTCCTGCCGTGTGCACGCCAAGCCTTCGAGGGCATTCAGCGACTCGAGTGGCGGGCCTTGAGGCCCGCGGGCCCCGGCAGGTCCAGCGGGACCCATGGCGCCAGCCGGGCCTACTGCGCCGGCTGGTCCGACTGCACCTGCTGGCCCGGCCGGTCCTGCGGGACCTGCTGCACCAGCCGGTCCGGCTGCCCCCCTCGCGCCCGCTGCGCCGGCCTCGCCCGTGGGACCTGCGGGACCGGCGGGGCCAGCAGGGCCGACCTGTCCTTGCTTGCTCCAGGTCACAACGCGCTCTCCCACCTTGCACTTCGACGCATCGCTCACGATGCGCAGATACTTCTTCTGGCAAGCCGTGATCGTGTCTTGGTTCCGCGATGTGGCCGAGCCGGTGGCCAGCGCTGCGGCCCCACCGGCCAGTCCGAGCGCGACCAATCCCACGGCAATAGTGCGTACGTGCACGCATCCTCCCTTCGTAGGTGTCGTACCGGTGGTAATCGCGGCGGTCGTGCGACGCCAGATGTCCGGATTCGACAGGTGCACGGGAGAGCGCATGGCTCTGCGGAGCTGTGGAAACCTCGGCACTGACTCGTGACAGGAGGCGAGGGAAGCACGCGGTGAGCGAGAATTCCTACGCCATGCAGGGAGAGCCGCTCAGCCCCGAGCTCGCGCTCGTCGACCCTGAGCTCGGCGCGCGGGCGCGAGCCGCACTCCCGACCCAGGCACATGCGCAGACACGGTCGCGACCCCCGGTCGCCGCAATCCCCGCGATTGCCGCACCGACGGGAAGCGTGGAAACGCGGCCGTACCCGATCTGGGCGCGAATGACAGCCGCTCTCTGGCTGGTGGTACTCGGGATGCTGATCGGCGGCACCGCGATTCCGCACGCGCAAGACCGCCCGCGCGTCGTCCCGCCTGACGAGGACGTCGCGATCTGCCCGCGCCCGGACGCACGGACCACGCCCGATCAGCTGCCTCCCGGCTCGCGCAACCCGTTCGGCCCCTAGCGATATCGGTCGCCGTAGCTGGCTACAATCGGCCCGCCCGGGGCTATAGCTCAGTTGGGAGAGCGCCTGGATCGCACCCAGGAGGTCGGCGGTTCGAGCCCGCCTAGCTCCATCGTCGAAAGCAGAGTCTCCTGCGTCGCTTGGAGCCCCAGTCGCGAGGCTGCGGGTAGCGTGGCACCCATGGAACCGGCGGTGCGCGACTACCTCGATGGTGTCTCGTCGCCCAAGCGCCGCCGCGATGCCGAGACGATGATCGACTTGACGCGTCGCGCAACGGGCGACGAGCCCAGGATGTAGGGCACTATCGTCGGGTACGGCGAGTATCAGTACAAGTACGAAAGTGGACGCGAGGGTGACGCGCCGGCTGCCGGGTTCGCCGCCCGCAAGACAGCGACCACCGCCTACGTCGCAGACGGGTCGGGGCACACAGCGATCTACTTGCAAGGCTCGGGCCGTAAACCACCGGTGTCGGGTGCATCTACGCGAAGGATCTGACCACGGTCGATCTCGAGATTCTCGAGACCATCGTCGCCCGTTCGTACGGCGCCTTCACCGCCGGTACGTACATGCAGCGAGCGCGCGAGAGCGGCAAGAGCTAGACGGTCGAGCCCGCGTCCTCCAGCCGCATGAGTGGCGTGCGGAGGTGTTCAGCGGACGGTGTACGGCCCTGTCGAAACCGCGTGGTAGCCCTTCGCGCCGACGGACACGGCCAGAGGGCTGCGGGGATCCTCGTTCGCGGCCAGGAGGTCGAGTGCGCGGCGGAAGTCGTAGCCGGGCTTCCAGCCGAGATCGGCTCGGGCACGCGAATTGACGTACACGCGGTCGATGGTCGGGAACATCCTCCAGCCACGCTGCGCATAGACCTCCCTGTAATCAGGGAAGAGCCGTGCAACGACGGACCGAGCGTCGACGGCCAGCTCGGGGACGTCCTCCCGCCCGAACGGCGTGGTCGCGCTGATGATGTAGCGACCGAAGCCGATAGCCGGCGCACGCTCCAGCGCGAGCCGGTGGGCGCTCACGACGTCCTCGATGTCAACTCTGCGGTAAAGGAGCTCGTTGACCTTGAGGTTGGCGTCGTCGTACTCCTTCCGCACGTCCTCGCGGTCGTCCGCCTCCGGGAAGAAGCGGGAGGTGCGCAGGATCAGGCAGGGCAGCCCGTGGTCGCGATGGACGAGCTCGCAGAGATCCTCCGCGGCCGTCTTCGTGACGCCGTAGACATTCCTCGGGATGGATCGGACGTCCTCGGTAATCCACGCCGCCGGTGCGCCGGGTCTCGGAGTGAGCGCTCGGCCGAAGGCGCTCGTGGTGCTCGTGAAGACGAAGCAGCTGACGCCGGCGGCTACGGCCTCCTCCAGCAGGTTCAACGTGCCAGTGACGTTCGTGTCGATGAACGCCTGCCGGCCGTGGGAGACGACGTGCGGCTTGTGCAGCGTCGCGGTGTGCAGGACGGCGTCGACGCCCTCGATGTGCCGCCGCACGACGTCGCGGTCGGCGATCGACCCGACCGCCGTAGTCAACGAAGAGTAGAGAGTGTCGAGGCCGACGATCTCGTCTCCCTGCGAGCCGAGCACGCGGACGAGCGCGTCGCCGAGATGCCCTGAGCTGCCGGTGATGAGGATTCTCATCTTCCGAGTCTCTCACTCACTGGTGGAACACGGCCAGTCGATCCGCCTCTTCGCGCACGTCGCGCTCGACGCCGCGATTCGGCCGTTCGAACGCCACGGTCTCGACACGTCCAGCGTCGTACCTCCACGTGCCCGCGACCACCCCGTCGACGAGAAACGTCCCGACGGAGTGCGGCGTCTTCGTCGAGAACACGAGCGGGCGGTACCGCTCCGGAAGGATCCCCGTGCGCCTGGCATGGACGAGCAGTGTCGCGTCCCACGTGGGCAGGAAGCGCACGGGAGCGGGTGTCTCCGGATTCGGAAGCGGCGCGCGCGGGAGGTCGAGGAGCTCCTTTCCCTGCTCATCGCGAAAGCGACGCAGGGTCATTGCCGAGAGCACGGGATCCAGCCTCCCGATCGGCACCTTCGACCAGCTGGCAATGTCGTTCTTCGACGCCGGACCGAACCCGCCGAGATACCGGCGCGCGAGGCGTTCGACTCCGGCCTGCTCGGTCATGTCGATCGCACCGACCCACTCTTCGGCGAGGGCGAACATGTCGGCGCGACGCTGCTCCCAAGTTCCCGAGGGCGGTACGCGGATCAGGTCGAGCCAGTGCCCGAACCCCCAGGAGCTCGCGTACGGGAGGTCGTTCGCGCGCAGGAACTCCTCGATCTGGGCGCGGCTCTTGATCGATCCCTGCAGGAATGTGCGCGTGCGGCGAGCGATGACTCTCATGTCCTCCTCGGCCGGCACCTTGTTCACTCGTCTCCACCACTCCTGGCCGGAGACGCGGATGCCCGCCGCGAAGAGCGCGTAGTCGCGCTTCGAGACGACGTGGATCGTCTCGCGCATGAGCGTCCCCTGGATGACGCTCCCCCGCTCGAGGGCACGCGTCAGATTGTCTCGCCGAAACCCTTCGAGGCACGACCAGAGCCGGATGTACGCATTCGGTGCGTACTGGTTCTGAACCCCGCCGATCCGCTCGAGCGCCCGCGCGATCGGTAGCCGTGCACGTTCGAGCAGGAGTTGACGCGCGAGCAGCGCTCGATTCAGGTCTCGCTGCGTGAGGACGCGCTCGGCCATCGCCCGACGCTAGCCGAGCGCCCTTGCCCTCGTGTGTGCTGCGCCAGCGCGACACCGCCGACAACGAGCACGGCCCCGAAGGCGAACCACAGCGACAGCTCCTCGTCCAGCACGGCTGCGCCCATGAGCACGGCGAGTGGCGAGATCGCATACGTGTACGCCACCGCTCGCGTCTGGCCGAGTCCGCGAAGACCGATGTTCCCCCGATGTATGCGCGAGCACCGAACGAAGTAACGCAGGAGACCGCCCCATTGTGACCCGCCAGCGCAGTGACACGGCCGCATTCCTCCGAGAGCCCTCCGGCAACACCCCTCGACGGGGCTAATTCGCGAGGCCGAAGCGGTCGATGGAGACGCTCATGGGCCACAACCGTGACGAGTGGAACGCCGAGGCCATCCTGATCGCCTTCCAACCGTGGGAGGTCGATGTCATCGCACGCGGCCTCGGTCGACTCGCCCAGCTCGCGGATGCCAACCCCGCTCGTTACGGCCTCTTCGGCAATGGGGCCCAGCCGGCGCTGGCAATCGGCGAGAAGATCGACCAGGTCCTCGAGTTCCAGGGCTACGGGGGTATCGAGGAGTTGCGGAATCTGGTCGAGGAACGGCACGGCGACGAGGTCGACGCGAGCGCCGGCTAACCGTCCGGCTCCCGCTCCCCACGGGCAATACTTTCCCTCGCAATGCTGGAAAGCATGGTCGCCTTCCTCGCGGTCTCCGCAGTCGTCATCTCTGTCCCTGGCCAGGACACTCGCGCTGACGATCACGAAGACGCTGGCAGGAGGACGTCGCAGGGATTGCCACTGCCGTCGGCGTAGCGAGCGGCCAAGCGTTGTGGACGCTCGCCGCAAGCGTGGGCGTCGTTGCGCTCCTGAGCGCCTCGGAACCGGCCCTTCCGCGCGCTCAAGCTCGCCGGCGCTGCGTACCTCGTCTACCTCGGAGCACAGTCGATCCTCGCAGCCGTGCGTCGGCACGGCGCCTTGCAACAGACCGTTGCAAGGTCGCTTGATCTGACCTCTGCCCGCGCTTCGCCAGGGTGCGATCAGCAACCTCGGCAACCCGAAGATGGCGGTGTTCTTCGCGAGTCTCCTGCCGCAGTTCGCACCCGGAGGAAGCACCTCGTCCTCGGGCTCTTTGCGTTCGGCCTCGTCTTCTGCGCGCTGACCCTCGGGTGCTGGCGCTCTACGCGGTTGCTGTCTCGAAAGTGCGATCGCTGCTCGCCGGGCCGGCGCGACGTGCGCTCGATGCGGTCACGGGCCTCGTGCTGGTGCTGTTCGGCCTCCGGCTCGCGAACGACGCACGCTAACGCGCCCGCGCGAAGCGGTGCACGGCCTCGAGGAGCTCCTTGCTCTTCGCGCCGGCCTCGGCCGGATCTCCTGACGCGAGCGCTCCCGCGACGCAGTGGTTCACGTGGTCGTCGAGGATGCGGAACGCGACGCCTTCCAGCGCCGTCGTGACTGCGGAAATCTGCGTCAGGATGTCGATGCAGTAGCGGTCCTCGTCGACCATCCGCTCGATCCCGCGGACCTGGCCCTCGATGCGGTGCAGCCGGCGGACGAGCGCCTCCTTGTCGGCGACGTACCCGTGCGTCTCGGTCTCGCTCATGGGGTGACCCCTTCCCGGGACGAGTGGAAGCGGCGTAGCCGGAGCGAGTTGGTGACCACGAACACGCTCGAGAACGCCATGGCAGCGGCCGCAACGATCGGATTGAGCAGTCCCGCCATCGCCAGCGGGATCGCCGCGACGTTGTAGGCGAACGCCCAAAAGAGATTCCCCTTGATCGTGCGCAGCGTTCGCCGCGCGAGCGAGATCGCATCGGCGGCCGCACGCAGGTCTCCCGAGACCAGCGTGATGTCGGACGCCTCGATGGCAACGTCGGTGCCGGTGCCGATCGCGAGCCCGAGATCGGCCTGCGCGAGCGCGGCCGCGTCGTTGATCCCGTCGCCGACCATCGCGACAACCTCGTTCTCGCTCTGTAGTCGGCGGATCTCGGCCACCTTGTCGTCGGGGTACACCTCCGCCAGCACCCGCTCGATCCCCACTTCGCGCGCGACGCGCTCGGCGTTCTCCCGTCCGTCGCCGGTCAGGAGAACCGGAGTCAAGCCGAGACGCTTCAACTCTGCCACCGCCTCGACGCTGGTCGGCTTGACCGTGTCGCGGACCTCGAGCGTCGCTCTTGGTAGTCCGTCCCACGCCACCGTGATTGCGCCATCACTCCGCCCGACTTCGACGCGACGCCCCTCGACCACTCCGGAGACCCCAACGCCAGGGACATTGCGAAAGTTGTTCACCGGTGAGAGCTCACCCGTCTCCAGACGCGCCGCCGCGGCGACAGCCTGCGCGATCGGGTGCTCGGATGCGGCTTCCACCGACCCCGCCAGCGACAGCACCTCCGCGCGTGTGGCGCCGTTCAACGTCGTGACGCCGGTCAGCTCCACCCTTCCCTCGGTGACCGTCCCTGTCTTGTCGAGCACGACCGTCGTGATCCGGCGCGTGCGTTCCAGGGTCTCCGGGCCTTTGATGAGAATGCCGAGCTGGGCGCCGCGGCCGGTGCCGACCATGAGCGCCGTCGGGGTCGCGAGACCGAGCGCGCACGGGCAGGCGATGATCAGCACGGCGACCGCGGCTGAGAAGGCGGCGCTGGCATCGCCGGTTGCGAGAATCCAACCAGCGAGGGTGACGAGCGCGAGCACGAGCACGATCGGCACGAAGACGGCCGAGACGCGGTCGACGAGCCGCTGGATGGGCGCCTTCCCGGACTGTGCTTCGGCGACAAGGCGCGCGATCTGTGCGAGTGCGGTCTCCTCGCCAACCTTCATCGCACGAACGACGAGCCGGCCGTAGGTGTTGATCGTCGCACCGGCGACGTCCGATCCCGGCTCTACGTCGACGGGAATAGGCTCGCCCGTGAGCATCGACTGGTCGATAGCGGAGTCACCCTCGACGACCACTCCGTCGGTGGGGATCTTCTCCCCGGGCCGGACGACCATGAGATCGCCGGGTACCACGTCATCGATCGCGACGGCGACCTCCTTGCCGTCACGCAGCACGTGCGCCTCCTTCGCGCCGAGATCGAGCAGCGCGCGGATCGCCGCACCCGAGCGCCGCTTGGCGCGAACTTCAAGGTAGCGGCCGACGAGGATCAGGGTCGTGATCACGGCGGCGACCTCGAAGTAGGTGTGCGCGTCGTCGAGGAACAGGAGAGCGACCGCCGACCAGCTCCAGGCGGCCAGCGTCCCGATCGAGATTAGCGTGTCCATCGTCGCCGCGCGGTGCCGTGCGTTGAGAGCGGCGGCACGGTGGAACCCGAACCCGGCCCAGAGGACGACCGGCGTAGCCAGCGCGAACGCAAGCCACTCCCAGCCTTCGAACTGGAGCGGTGGGATCATCGCGAGCGCCGTCAGCGGGACGGTCAACCCGGTCGCAACGGCAAGCCGAACGCGCAGCGCGCCGGCGCGATCCTCGGCAGGGCCGGCCTCCGCCGAGGTGCGAGCGTGATAGCCCGCACCCTCGACCGCACCGACCAGATCCGCGACCGCGACGCGATCGGAGTCGTAGCGGACGGTCGCCTGCTCAGTCGCGTAGTTGACGGATGCCTCGACGCCCTCGAGCTTGTTCAGCTTTCGCTCGATGCGGGCTGCACACGCTGCGCAGGTCATGCCCTCGAGCGCGAGGTCGATCCGTGTTTCCGGTGCCTCGGTCTGCGTCACGCTACGGCGTATCCCGCTTCCGAAATGGCCGCGCGCAATGAGGCGTCGTCGAGCTCCCGCCCCCGGACCGTGACGCGCCTTGCCTCCACATCGACGTCGACCTCATCGACGCCGACGACCTCGGAGACCTCTTCCCGGATCGACGTGGCGCAATGCGCGCAGTGGATCGCGGGAACGTTGTACGTAATGTCCACCGGGCTCCTCTCAGTCTCGGACATGAGGAAAGGAGTATACCCTATCGGGGTATAGCCGAACCTGCCTTCTCGTGCAACCGTCCGGATCGAATCGTCTTCGCCATCACCTTCGACTCCTCGCGATACCAGGTGCCATCCTCGAACTCGATAGCCGGAAGGTAGTGCTGACCAGTGTGCTCGATGACGTCCTTCCGCTTCCCACGCGGGTAGGTGGGCTCGATCACGTTCTCGTACTCGACGCCCTGCTCGTCGAGCGCCTGCTGAACAGTCCAGCACGCCCCCGCCTTGACTCGAACGAACCGGCAACGGTGGAACTTGATCGCGATGCTAGCGGTCACTCCGGGAAGTCCGGTGCTGCTTGGTCGCGCGAAAACCGAGCAGCGCTAGGACGCAGGGAGCCTCGATATCAGTAGATATCGGGGCGACTGAGGACGACGCGATGCGAAGTGTTTGCAGCCGGCCAAGCGGTGCCGGGCTTCCCGGAGTGACCACTACAGACCTTCGATCCGGCTGGCGCCCACGATGGCCTCGTCCCCGTCGGCGAAGCGGACGAGCGCCTTCCCCTTGCCGTCGTAGTCCGGCGACCAGACGACGAGAGTGGCGTCTTCTCCGTGCACCCGGCACGCGCGCCCGTCCTCGGAGTCGACGCAGCGCCAGAAGCGGACAAAGGGATTCTCTTCCCACTCACGGCCGATCGTCGTCTCGTCGGTGTGCCCCGGGAGCACGCGAACCTCGTGGGGCAGCGCCATCAACACGTCCATCACCGAGCGCCGTACCTCGTCGGCAGCGCCGCCGCCCACCGAGTCCTTGAACAGTGTGTCGCCCGTGAAGCAGAGCTCGTTTCCGAGGACGAACGAGACGCCGTCCTCGGAGTGCCCGGGCGTCGCCACCACCTCGATCCGCAGGTCGCCCGTCTCGACCGCGCCGGTCGTCACCTCGAGCCCGAAGCGCTCTACGAGCTCGTCGTTTCCCGCGACATGGTCGGCGTGATCGTGCGTGATCAGCAGGTGCGTCGCTCTGAGACCGTCCCGCTCGACGACGGAGACGAGCGGCTCGAGCGGCGCGCCGGAGTCGACGAAGACCGCCGTTCCGTTCTCGTCCGCAAGCAGATAGGCATTCGAGAGCCACGAGGGATGCATGCTGCGTTCGACGCGCATACGAGAGATCGTACGGGAGACGACCGCGAAGACATGAAAGAATCGACCGAGTCCCCCAGATCGAGGAGGTCAGATGAGCGCAGGCCAGATGAGCACGGTCGACACGGTATTCGAGGATCGGGAGGTTCTGCGCTCGGCCTCCGGTGCGTGGTGGCTGTTCCTCGTGACGGGACTCGCATGGCTCGTGT
>Ga0136613_10001806_pt1 | contig 11215 bp, 8 predicted proteins | sample AntDrymUQ2722106_2_FD_106649 | JGI IMG/M metagenome (GOLD analysis project Ga0136613, IMG submission 106649) | Polar desert sand microbial communities from Dry Valleys, Antarctica - metaG UQ272 (21.06) | ecosystem: Environmental > Terrestrial > Soil > Desert | place: Antarctica: Dry Valley... | reverse complement strand
CGTGTTACTCACCCGTTCGCGGCTCTGCCCCAGGGCAAGCCCTGGTTCGTCGCTCCACTTGCATGTGTTAAGCACGCCGCCAGCGTTCGTCCTGAGCCAGGATCAAACTCTCCGTGAAGAACTACTGGCGGCCGACTCGAGAGCCGACTGCCGTCACGTAGAGCTGTCATGACCTATGTGCGACGCCAATACACGAGGCGTTCGCGGTCGATGACGGGTTTCTTTCTCAGACCCTCCGCTGCCCGGGCTGGGTGGCGGAGGGATCGAACCTGGACGCACACCAGATCGCTAGGTCACGATCTAGGTGCGCATGCTGTTGAGTTTTCAAAGACCGTCGCGCGCTCCCATGGAGGGGCCTCCTCCCGGAACCTGCGCTTCAGCGAGTCGCCGTGGCGGCTCGCAGACAGGACTGGCCAGTATAGCGCGCTGATGGGGCCCGTAGAAGGGCTCCGGTCAGCCCATAGGGACCGGCGCAGCGGGCAGTATAGACACCCGTTCGGACGGTGATCCGACGGTGTGCTCAGCCGTGGACCTGGACCGTCACCACGCGGTCGCGCGGGCGGTCGTCGAAGTCGACGAGCACCAACTGCTGCCAGGTCCCGAGCACCAGCCTGCCGTCGACGAAGGGGATGCTCTCCGATGGGCCGATAAGCGCTGCACGCAGGTGCGCGTGCGCGTTGGAGTCGTGATTGCGCTCGTTGTGGGACCAATCCGCGCGCGCCGGCACGAGCATGTCGAGCAGCGCACGGAGATCGGTGACGCCCCCGGGCTCGTACTCCATCGTGGTCAGCGCGGCCGTCGAGCCGGTCACGAACGCAACCACCGTCCCGACCTGGATCTCACACGTACGCAGGACCGCCTCGACGCCATCGGTGATGTCGAGCACATCGGCGTCGCCGCGTGTGCGGAGCGCCAGCCGGCCGCAATGAACGGCCATCAGCCTGCCCGCAGGCGACGGAACTCGCGCTTGCCGAGCTGAAGGATCGCGCCGTCGAGGCGCTGCGAGTCGAGGTCGAAGTCCGCGTCGCCCAAGGGCTCGCCGTCGAGCTTGACCGCCCCCTGGGACAGCATGCGGCGCGCCTGTGATCGCGATCCGCCGAGCAGATCGGCGATCAGCGCCGGCATGTGCACGGTCTCGCCGTCGGAGGTCACGAAGCCGGCCTCCTCGATCTGTACGGGCAGGCCCTTCTCCACGAAGACGCGCTCGAAGTGCTCCGCGGCCTCGCGCGCCGCCTGCGCCGAATGGAAACGCTCGACAAGCCGGCGCGCCAGCTCGTGCTTGGCGTCGCGGGCTGACACGTCTTCCGGCAGCTCCGCGCCGAGCAGCAGCGCGTACCAGCTCGTCATCGCGCTATCGGGCAGGCTCAGCGTCTTGCCATACATCTCCGCCGGCGGGTCGGTGACGCCGATGTGATTGCCCAGCGACTTGGACATCTTGCGCTCGCCGTCGAGCCCGACGAGGATCGGCATCGTCAGCGCCACCTGCTCGTCGACGCCGTAGGCGCGCTGCACGTCGCGCCCGAGCAGCAGGTTGAACCTCTGATCGGTCCCACCGAGCTCCACGTCCGCGCGCACGGCGACCGAGTCGTAGGCCTGCATCATCGGGTACAGCAGCTCGAGCAGTGAGATCGGCTCGCGCGCGGCGTAGCGCTTGGCGAAGTCGTCGCGCTCGAGCAGCTGGGCGACGGTGGTCGTACGCAACAGCACGAACAGGTCCTCCATGGGCATGTCAAGCCACTCCGAGTTGTGGCGCAGCTCGATACGGTCGCGATCGAGCACCTTGGCGGCCTGCTGCACATAGGTGCGGGCGTTGGCGTCGATCTGCTCGCCGGAGAGCGCGGGGCGCGTCGACGAGCGGCCGCTGGGATCGCCGACACGCGCGGTGTAATCCCCGATGATCAGCACGATGACGTGGCCCAGGTCCTGGAACTCCCGCAGCTTGCGCAGCACGATCGTGTGACCGAGGTGGACGTCGGGCGCGGTCGGATCCAGACCAAGCTTGACGCGCAGCGGCCGGCCTGAGGCGAGCTTGCGCTCGAGCGCCCCTTCGGGCAGGCAGTCGACCGCACCACGGACCAGAACGCCGGCCTTGGATGCCGCGGATCTCGTCACGGGCCCAATGCTAGAGTCAGCGGGCGCCGTGACGCTGTTGCAGCCTGTCGAACACCGGTGCAGTGCAGTCGCGCCGCGCGCAGCGGACCGTCCCGCCCGTGCCGCATGAGGGATCCTCTTCGACCTGACATCACGGTCCTCCCCGACCCCCCGCTCGGTCGGCCGCGACTGAAGCGGCTGCGGCTCGCGCTGATCCTCTTCGGCCTGTCGCTGCTGGCCCTGGTCTCAACCGTGTTCGGGATGATGATGGCCGTCGCCTCGGACCTGCCCGAGCTCGAGAACCGCGTCGAGTTCAAGAAGGCGCAGAACTCGGTCCTGCTCGACCGAAGCGGCAACTACCTCGCGACGCTGTCCCAGCAGGGGCGGATGATCGTCGCGCTGAAGGAGATCGCCCCCACGATGCAGCACGCGATCATCGCGATCGAGGACCAGCGCTTCTATGAGAACGAGGGCGTCGACGTCAGGGGCATCGGCCGAGCGCTGTGGTCGGACCTCACGACCGGCAAACCGGTTCAGGGTGGCTCGACGATCACCCAGCAGTTCGTGAAGAACGCCACGCGCGCGCAGAACAGGCGCACGGTCTTCGAGAAGCTGCGCGAGGCTGCGCTGGCCTACCACCTGACGCGCAAGTGGTCCAAGGAGAAGATCCTGCGCGAGTACCTCAATGCGATCTACTTCGGCAACGGCGCGTACGGGATCGAGGCCGCAGCGCGGACGTACTTCGGCACCGATCCCGACCACTTCGGGTGCAACGAGCGCCGCTGCGCCGCGGAGCTCAAGCCCGACGAGGCCGCGCTGCTAGCGGGCTTGGTGGCCTCACCGACCGCCTACGACCCGGTCGCGCACCCCCAAGCCGCCAGGCGCCGGCGCAACACCGTGCTGGACAAGATGTTCGAGCAGGACTACCTGACCGCGACCGAGCACACGCGCGCGCGACGGGAGCCGATTCCTCCGCGCAAGCAGATCCAGCCGCCTCGCATCCAGGCGGCGACCGAGCGCTCGGGGTACTTCACGACGTGGGTGCGCCAGCAGCTCATCGACCGCTTCGGCGCTCGGCGGGCGCTCGAAGGCGGGCTGCGCGTCCAGACGACGCTCAACCTCGGGACACAGCGCGCGGCCGAGCAGGCGATCTCCAAGTGGCTGCCCAACCCGAATGGACCGCAGGCCGCGCTCGTCGCGATCGACAACAACAGCGGCGAGGTGCGGGCGATGGTCGGCGGGCGCAACTACGCCGAGCTCCCGTTCAACCTCGCCACCCAGGGACAGCGCCAGCCCGGATCGGCCTTCAAGCCGTTCGTGCTCGCCACGGCGCTGCGCCGCGGCATCTCCCCCAGCTCGACCTGGACCTCCAAGAAGCAGGTCTTTCAGGTCCCCAACAGCAGCGAGAAGTTCACGGTCAACAACTACGACGACAACTACTCGGGCGTCAGCACGCTCGAGCGCGCGACGACCTTCTCCGACAACTCCGTCTACGCGCAGGTCGGCATCAAGGCGGGCACGAAGCGGATCTCCAGGACCGCGTCGCGGATGGGCATCCGCTCGCCGGTCTCGAGCAACTACGCGATCACGCTCGGTGGCCTCAAGCAGGGCGTCACGCCGCTCGATCTTGCCCACTCCTACGAGACCTTCGCCACCGGAGGCGTGCTCGTGTCGGGCTCGCTGGGTACCACGGGCTTCGGCCCGGTCGGGATTCGCAAGGTCAGCCTGCGCGGCGACCGCCAAGAAGAGCCGATCGAGAACGGCCGCAACCGGCCTCGCCGCAAGCGGATTTTGCCGCCGCCGATCGCCAACGACGTGACACGCATCCTCAGCTCCGTCATCAAGGTCGGCACCGCACGCGACGCAAACCTTGGCAGCACGCCGGCGTGGGGAAAGACCGGCACCACGGAGAACTACGGCGACGCGTGGTTCGTCGGCGCGACGCAGGGCCTGACCGTGGCCGTCTGGGTCGGCTACCCGAACACGCTGCGCCCGATGTTGACCGAGTATCGGGGCGAGCCGGTCGCCGGCGGCACCTACCCGGCGCAGATATGGCGCGACTTCCTGCTCACCGTTCTGCAGTCTCAGAAGGATCGGCTTCAGCGCTCCTGCGCCAGGTTCGCCGAGAAGCGGCCCGACGACAAACCACCGAAGCGCTGTCTCGAGAGCGGTCTGGCCACCGATCCCACCGCGACGGCTCCGCCCGTGACCGCCGGCCCCAACGACGGCGTGCCCTCGACGAAGGCCACGCCGGGCGAGGATCGCACCCGAGGCAACGGGACCCCGGGGAACACGGGTGGCCAGGATGGAACCCCCGGCGGCGCGGCGCCCCCGGCGCCACCGCCCGCGCCATTGCCCGGTCAGCCGCCGGCCGCGCCGCCGGGCGGCGGCGCGACCCCGGGCGGGACGCCGCCCCCGTAGCCCCCTCAGCCCAGCAGACCCGGCGGCCACGGGCGCGACACGTGCCGGCTGCCGGCCAGGCAGAAGCGCCACGGCAGGTCGACCGCCCGCGTGATGCCGATCCGCTCGCCGACGACGATACGCGGCGCCGCCGAATCGGGCGGCGGCGGTCCGAGCCGGATCGGCCCGTGCAGCAGCGAGGTGGCGTTGAGGTGCAGGCCTATCCCGAGCGCCTCGGTGAGCTTGCCGGGCCCCGAGCAGAGGTCCGTCGGCCGCTCGCGGCCGCGGCGCGCGTGCATGAGGTCGATCCCCGCCAGCGGGGCGAGGGCCCTGACCAGGACCGCCGCCCCGACGCCTGCCGGCTCGACGACGACGTTGAGCAGCGAGTGGATGCCGTAGGAGCGGTAGACGTAGGCGATGCCCGGAGCGGCGAACAACGGCGCGGTGCGCGCGGTCAGCCCGGCGAAGGCGTGGCAGGCTGGCTCGCTGTCGTGGTAGGCCTCGGCCTCGACGATCACGCCGCTGCAGGCGTCGTGGGTGATCGTGCAGCCGACGAGCTCGCGTGCTGCGTCGACGACCGGCAGCTCGAGTGCGCGCAGATGACGATCGCGTTCCGAATCGGCGCGCACCCTCCGGTCCACGGGCGCGCTCATCGTGAGGGCCCAGCTTCCGAATCCTCGCCGTCCATGGTCGAGCAATGACTCGATCTCACGCCAGCGCGCGGCGGGCGGCCTCGAGCTGCTCGCGCACTCGCACGAGCGCGGTACCGCCCTCGCTGACCTTGGACTCAAGCCAGGAGCTCTGCGAGAGAACCTCGCGAAACGCGGCCGGATCGAGCTGCTCGGAGGCCTCGGTCAGCTCCTCGTCGGTGAGCTGTGCCAGCGATCGCCGAGAGTCGACGGCGATGCGCACGAGGCCGGCGACGATCCCGTGGCACTCGCGAAACGGGATCCCGCGAACGACCAGCAGATCAGCGACGTCGGTCGCCGCAATCAGATCGTCGGAGGCCGCGACGTCCATTCGCTCGCGCTGAAAGCTCGCGCCGCGAATCATCCCCGTCGCCGCGGCGAGGCACAGGTCGAGCGTGTCGACGGTGTCGAAGAGGTGCTCCTTGTCCTCCTGCAGATCCTTGTTGTAGGTCAGCGGCAGGGCATGCATCACGCCGTGCAGCGCACCCAGATGGGCGACGATGCGCGGCGCCTTGGCGCGCAGCAACTCGGCCGCGTCGGGGTTCTTCTTCTGCGGCATGAGCGAGGAGCCCGACGTCCAGCCGTCGGGCAGCGCGACGAAGCCGAACTCCTCGCTGGACCACAGCACGAGCTCGGCGCCGAGGCGGCTGAGGTGCGTCGCGCAGGTTGCTGCCGCCGCCAGGTAGTCGAGCACGAAGTCGCGGTTGGAGACGGCGTCGATCGAGTTGCGGGAGACATGCTCGAAGCCCAGCTCGGTGGCGACGGCACCGCGATCGGTGTCGAAGTTCACGCCGGCCAGCGCTCCGGCGCCCAGCGGCAGCCCCGCGGTCTGCGACTCGGCGAAGCGGAAGCGGTCGCGATCGCGCAGCAGCATCCACACGTAGGCGAGCAGGTGGTGGGAGAGATAGACCGGCTGGGCGCGCTGCAGGTGCGTGTAGCCGGGCATCGGCCAATCGAGATGGCGCTCGGCGGCGTCGATCAGCGCGGCGGCGAGGGCGTCGATCGCGCGCGTCGCGTGGCCGGCGGCGTCACGCGTGAACAGCGCGACGTCGGTGGCGACCTGGTCGTTGCGCGAGCGGGCCGTGTGCAGCTTGCCTCCGACCGGCCCCGCGATCTCGGTGACGCGACGCTCGACGGCCATGTGGATGTCCTCGTCGTCGTCGGCGAAGCGAAAGGCGCGCGCGACGAGTTCGGCCTCGACGGTCTCGATCGCCTCGAGCAACGCATCACGATCGCCTTCGCTGATGATCTCCTGCGCCGCGAGCATGCGCGCGTGGGCGCGCGACTGGTCGATGTCCTTCGGCCACAAGCGCTGATCGAAGCCCAGCGACGTGTTCATGCGCCGGAAGGCCGGATCCTGGGGTTCTGAGAAGCGCGACATGGGCGAGCGCTCGATGCTAGCGGGAGCGCGGCTCAGGCCGACCGCGCCCGCCGTCCGCGAGGCGCGGCATGCCGGCCGGCCCCTGAGGCCATACAATATTCTAGTAAATTCAAGCTCACCGACGAGTTTTGATGATCGCCCGCTGGACGTGTCCGCAATGTGCTTGACAGCGACAGTACGATCGGGCTCGTTCAGTCGATAGGCGTACGGTAAGGGCGATTCGCGGTGCCGTTGGTGCTGTCATCACACGGGACCGCCGGTCGTCTCCGAACGGTGTGCCCAGACTGGACGGACGGGGCAACGGTGTAAGCGATTAGTTTAGGTGAGGGGGTAGTAATTAGTAATGGCATCTGCGCTGAAGTCACAGGAAGCGCGTTCGAAGTCCGGTGAGCTCGCCGCCGGGCCCTTGGTCAAGGGCGTCGGTTGCGTGTACTGCTGGAGGAAGAAGAAGCGCTCCTTCGTCAGGTCCTGCGGCAAGGGCGGTTGGATCGGCGCCGCCGCCTGACCGCCTGCGCTCGGTCGTCCCGGCGCGCGTGTGCGCGGCGGGACGGCGGGCGCAGCAACCCCCCAAAGGAGGCCCCATGCCCGTAACCAGCAACCGCCGCTCCGAGGCGGATGATGTCGCGCGCGACGATGAGCACAGCTGGGCACTTCACCTGCAGCCATGCGGCGCGCTGCTCATCGAGCGCACCACCATGTTCTACGCCCGCCTGTCCGGGCGCGGCGCGGAGTTGGCTCTACACCTGGCGTCGACCGGCAGCACCGCGCGCACGGGTCAGATCCTCAGCCGCGTGTACGCCGAACCTGACCCGGACTCCCCCGACTGGATCGCGTCGATGCTGAAGGCCCATCCGGCGACCCAGGACTGGGAGCAGCTCATCGCCGGCCGGCCGCTCCCGGTGACGGGCTCACCGGACGCGTACGTACCGCTGCAGTGCTCGCTGCAGCTCACCAACGCATGCAATCTGCGCTGCTCGTTCTGCTACGCGAGCTCCGGCCGGCCGTTTCCGAGCGAGCTTGGGGTGGACGACTGGCTGCGCGTCATGCAACGTCTGGCGACCGCCGGCGTGGCGGCCGTCACGCTCACCGGCGGGGAGCCCACGATCGCCCGCGGGTTCGACCAGATCCTCGCCACGGCCAGCGCGCTGTTCACGAGCGTGGACGTCTTCACCAACGGGATGACGTGGCCCGAGGACCGGATCGCCCTCGTCCGCGCGCTGGGCAACGTGAGATGCCAGGTCAGCGTCGACGGGCTCGCGCCGCGCCACGATCACCTCCGCGGCCGTCGCGGATCCTACGCCGCGGCGCTGTGCACGATCGAGCGACTGGCGGCCGCCGGCGTCACGGTCGTCGTCTCGATGACGGTCGGGCCCGACAACGCCGGCGATGTCGTGCCGCTCGCGCGGGAGCTCGACGCGGCGGGAGCCGCCTACTTCCGGGTCGGGACGATCGTGTCCGTGGGTCGCGGCGGTGATCGCGACTTCGGCCTCAGCGACGAGCACCTCGAAGACGTCGACTGCCAGCTTCAGCGTGCGCGCGACGCGGCAACGGGACTCAAGGTGCAGGGATGGGACGCCTGCGGCGACCCGGTCGACGAGCTGCGGGAGATCGGGCCGGCGTTCGATTTCTGCCTTCCCGGCTACCTCAACTGGCACATCCTTGCCGACGGACGGGTCACCCCCTGCCAGGTGGAGGGCGAGAGCCTCGGCCACATCCTGAAGGACTCCGTGGCCGACCTCGGCGCCCCCGAGCGCCTAATGGACCTCCGCGGGCGAGCCAAGGCGTGCGAGTGCCTCAGGCACGTCGAGCTTCCAGACGACGGAGACGTGCCGTTCACCGCCAGGACAGAGGCCTGCGCACCGCGGAAGCCCGCGCCATGCTGACGCCCTTGCTCCTGGCAGCCGGCACGGTTGCCGCGTTCGCCCTGTTCCTCGCGCTACGGCGCCACGCCGATCCAGCCGCCGAGCGCGTGACGGTCGCTCTGAAACGGCACGAAGCCATCGCTCTCGCGGCCGATGCGACGCTCGACCTGGCGGGCGTCGACGTCACGCAATGGCGCGCCGCGGCGACGCTTTGGTCCGACGACGAGGTCGTCCACTCACTACATCGGGACGATCTGCTCGACGTGCTGCGGCCGCGCCTGCAGCGGTGGGGCCTGCTGACGTCGTGGCGCGTCCGGTTCATCGGACCGCACGGAACCGTGCTCGTCGGCTTGGGCGAGTACGGCGACGTCATCACGTTCGAGGTCGATCCCGCTGTCGCGCCGGCGGCGCCGCCGCCCCCGAGCCTCGCACCCGACGAGCTGCCCGGGCGCCTGGCGCGCGGCACGGCGGGTAGCGTCTGGGAGGAGGCTCGCCCGACGGGTGAAGGTCACACGCTCGATCGCCACGGCGTGGCCGACGAGCTCACCTGGTGGTCGGTCGGCGCGGATGCGATCGGCTTGCAGCTCGGCGTCCGCGTACGCGAGGACGCGGTGCGCGAGGTCGTGCTCGACGTCGACTACACGGCGCCGGACGACGCCGGCAGCAGCTCCCAGGCGCGCGAGCTCCTCGCCGAGTCGGGCAGCCTCCTGTCGGCCGTACTCGCGCTCGTCGGTGGGGTCTCGGTCCTGATCTTCGCCGACCTCCAGGAGGACTGGCGCTACGGCGCCGTGCTGGCCTGCGTCCTGCTCGCGGCGCTCCTTCTCGTCGAGCGGCGCGGCCTCGACGAGACGGTCGTCGCGGCGTACGACGCCGGCCTCAGCTGGCGCCAGACTCGCGTCGTCGCCGTCCTCTCGGCGGCGCTCTCGGGGGTCGTCATGCTGACCATCGTCGGGCTGAGCGCCATCGCGGGCGCGGCGCTGGCGCAGGCGGAGCAGGTCCCTCTCGTCGCCAGCCCGGATCAGCAGCTGGCCTGGGGGGCGTTCGCCGCGGCGGCGTGGCTGGCGGCACAGACGGGGGCGCAGGCGCTCGGACGCCGGGGAGGCTGGCTCAGGATCGCCCCGGAGCTCTCGGACGATGCCCGTCGAGCGGGAGGCCATGGCTGGGGTCAGGCGATCAGCGTGAGCCTGCAGAGCGCGATCGGCGAGGAGACCGTCTTCCGGCTCCTCGGTGTGGGCCTCCTGCTCTGGCTGACGGACGCCTCATGGGTCGCCATCGGGCTGACGAGCGTGCTCTGGGCGGCCGCGCACGTCGATCCGGGCCTGCGTCCGCGGTGGTTTCGAGCCGCCGAGCTGACGCTCGTCGGCATCGCGCTCGGCGCGCTGCTCCTATATGTCGGTCTTCTCGCGGTGCTCCTGGCTCACTTCGCGCATAATCTCGTGTTGCTTGGTGCTCCTCTGATCGCGGGGCGCACGGACGGCTCGCCAATGCCCTCGCGCGGCGCCGGGGACCCGGAGGCGGCCCCCGCGCAATCAGAGGTCGGCCGGGCACGCTATGACGCGACGCACGCCTAACCCATCGGCGGACGAGCCTCTTCGGAGCGCGACGACGCTCCGCGAGCTCGCCGGCTACCTGCGGCCTCACCGGCGGGCGCTGCTGCTGACCTTCGTCCCCGGCCTCGCCGCGGGGGCCTGTGCGCTCGCCCAGCCGCTGGCCACCGGAAAGGTCATCGACGCGGTGAGCGCAGGAAACCCGCTGACCGTACCGATCATCGCGCTCGTCGCCCTGTTCGTCGCAGAGGCCACCCTCTCATCCCTCCACGGGTTCCTGCTCGCGCGGATCGGGGAAGGGTTCGTCCTGCGGCTGCGGCGCAGCCTCGTCGGGGCGATCCTTCACCTGCCGATAGCCGAGCACGACCGGCGCAGGCGGGGAGACCTACTGTCGCGCGTGGGCTCGGACACCACCCTCATGCGCGCCGTCGTGACGTCCGGCTTCCTCGACGGGGTGGCCGGAGCGCTGTTTCTCGTGGCGGCCCTGGTGGTGCTTGCCACGCTCGACCTGGTCCTGCTGGGGATCGTGCTCGGGACGCTCGTCCTGGCCGGAGGCGTCGTGTTGTGGCTGTCGGTCGGCATCCGCTCGGGGACCGAGAGCGCGCAGGAGGGCGTCGGCGACATGACGGCGGGACTCGAGCGCGCGCTCGGGGCCATCCGGACGGTCAAGGCGAGCCGCGCCGAGCAGCGCGAGCTCGATCGCATCTCGGCGCAGGCCGAGTCGGCGTACAGGGCCGGCGTGCGCGTGGCGCGGCTCGACGCCCTGGTCGAGCCCGCCACGACCCTCGCCGCGCAGGGCTCCTTCGTGCTCGTCCTGGGCGTGGGCGGCGCGCGGGTCGCGTCAGGCGCGCTCTCGCTGGGCGATTTCATCGCCTTCCTGCTGTACATCTTCTTCATCACCATGCCCATCCTCATGCTCTTCGAGGCGGTGACGTCGCTGCAGAAGGGCATCGGCGCGCTGGACCGCATCCGTGACCTGCAGCAAGCGGCGCAGGCACCCGGCGACCCACCGCGCCCCTCGCCGCGCGAGCCTGTGGCGGACGATCGCGGCGGCGCCGCCATCCGCTTCGAGCACGTGAGCTTCGCCTACAGGCCCGACCAGCCCGTGCTGCGCGACGTGTCGTTCGCGGTCCGCGCCTGCTCGGAGACCGCGATCGTCGGGCCATCGGGCGCGGGCAAGTCGACGCTGTTCGCGCTAATCGAGCGCTTCTACGACGTCGAGGCCGGACGCGTCCTGCTCCGCGG
>Ga0136613_10001804_pt1 | contig 11217 bp, 10 predicted proteins | sample AntDrymUQ2722106_2_FD_106649 | JGI IMG/M metagenome (GOLD analysis project Ga0136613, IMG submission 106649) | Polar desert sand microbial communities from Dry Valleys, Antarctica - metaG UQ272 (21.06) | ecosystem: Environmental > Terrestrial > Soil > Desert | place: Antarctica: Dry Valley... | reverse complement strand
CGAGAATGTCGACTAACTCTTGTACTGCCGCAGCGCTCTTGTGCAGCGCCGAGCGCTCTTCATTGGTAAGGCTGATCTCGATTATCTGCTCGACGCCATTCTTGCCAAGCTTCACCGGCACACCAACGAAGAGATTGTTAATACCATACTCGCCTTCGAGAAAAACTGCACACGGCAGAATCTTTTTCTTGTCTTTCAGAATGGCTTCCGTCATCTCGACGGCACCGAGGCTGGGAGCATAGTAAGCCGAACCCGTCTTCAACAATCCGACGATCTCGGCTCCTCCGCTCGCGGTCCGTGCGAGGATCGCATCGAGCTGATCTTTCGGCAAAAGCTCGGTTACCGGAATGCCCGCGCAGGTCGAGTAGCGCGGCAGCGGGACCATCGTGTCGCCGTGACCGCCGAGAACGAAGGCCGTCACATTCTCAACCGAAACATTTAGCGCCTCGGCGAGAAAGCATCGCATGCGCGCCGAGTCGAGAACACCCGCCATTCCGATCACCCGATTCTTGCCAAAGCCGGATCGCCGAAAGGCGACCTGCGTCATAGCATCGAGCGGATTGGAGACGACAATGATGATCGAGTTGGGCGAAAATTTTGCGACTTGATCCGTGACCTGTCCGACGATATCGGAGTTCGTTTTTAAAAGATCATCCCGGCTCATTCCCGGTTTCCGTGGCAGACCGGCGGTGATGATGACAACGTCGGAATCGGCCGTGGCCTCATACGAGTTCGAACCAACGAGCTTTACGTCAAACCCGTCGATCGGAGCGGCCTGTGCCAGATCGAGCGCCTTGCCCTGCGGCGTTCCTTCAACGATGTCGACCAATACTACGTCAGCGAGTTCCTTACTCGCGATCCAATGTGCTGCCGTCGCGCCTACATTTCCGGCGCCAACGACTGTAACTTTACTTCTTCCAGTCATTCTTATTCCTCACTGTTGATCTAAAATCACGAATTATTGCGTTGCAAGGCGTCAATTTTATTATGCTCAGCGAGGAATCGGCAAACAGACAACAGAAAAAGCCCAGCATGCTCTCCCCTTCACGCCGGGCTTTCTCAAAATGGCCGTGGGATTTTCGCCAACGACCAAACTTATAATGTCTTTTTCTATTCGTCTGAAGAAACTAGCGAAGACCTTCGTCCGAATTCAAATTAATTCTCATCCATTCTCGATCTTCGCATGTTTTCAAACGACATCCGCAAGGTAGAATTGCAATGACCGTGCCAGCATTTAAAGATGTGCCCATATCCGTAAAAACCCTAATTTTCGGCGACGATCGCATCGTCAACCGTGTATGTGATGTGAGAATGGGTGACATTATCGTTTACGGCGCACACTATATAGGGCGACTACTGTAAAATCGGATGACCGCCACCGCCGCTGTGATCGGCCGTCTGAGCGTAACGGCGCCGGTCGTTGTGATAGAGAACCAGATGCTCGCCTTCGTAACGCACGACGTCCGATACTCGATCGAAATTGCTAGTATGCTCAGCAATCACGAATGACATCGGATTAAAGGCCACGACCATACCGGCCGCGTAAACGAAACCGCCCTGGTCGTAATCTGTGCCGGCATACTGGGCCGCACCAACTGCAATATCAGGCGAATACTGACCAGCCGCGTTCCGATTCCGGTCAGCGTTGGCTATGTAGATCGTGTATTCGGCAAATCCCAACCTGCGGGCATATCCATTCTTTCTCGCAACGGTGAATAAATTTGATAGTCCGCGATCGATCGCAGCTAGCATAGCTGCTGATGGCCGTTTGACCGCGTAGATATTCGCTCCGTTTGGTGTGCTCACCCTAAACGCAAACCTGTCACCCGTGATTCTTTGCGCTTGCCCCAGAGCTCCTTGCGCCCAGGACAAAGAGACTCCGCCGATACATACAAACATCACCACGGCGAAAATCGTTACGATCTGTTTTTTCATAAAACCCTCCACCGTAACTGGGCAAAGGCCGTGCCAAAAAAGAAACCCCGACGCATGAAGCACGCTCGGGGTCCTTGAAATTGCTGGTACTGGGGACGGGAATCGAACCCGTACGTCCCTAAGGACACAGGATTTTAAGTCCTGGGCGTCTACCAATTCCGCCACCCCAGCACGAATTCGAGATTATCATAGTCAAACTTGTAAACGCGATTCGGCCTTTTGCCTGTGGTATTATTTGCGGGAAGTTTCCCAAAGAATAATGGAACAAGCGGCATGGATATTGTGGCTCGTCTTAGGTGTCGGGCTGATCATCGCAGAGGTTTTTACCCTCGGTTTTGTGCTTTTATGGTTCGGTGTCGGCGCCGTTGCGGCGGCGCTTGTCGGACTAATGGGTGGAGGATTCTTGCTGCAGTTTCTCGTCTTCGCGATCGTGTCCGTCGGCCTGACGGCGATGTCGCGTACTATCCTCGCGAAGTATCTTTCTCCTGGCGACGGGGACCTCGTCAAAATGGGAGTCGATTCGCTTCCGGGGCAGATCGGGACCGTCACACTCGCCAGCAAGGGTGCTTTGAAAGAAGGCGCGGTGAAAGTGTACGGTTCGATCTGGACAGCATTTCCCGAGGACGGCGAAACGGAATTGGCCGAAGGGGAGAAGGTGGAGGTCGTAAGTGTTAAGGGGTCTTCGATCTATGTTAGACGTGCAGTACGGGAACTCCCGGACTGGCGTGGCGGCTAATCCATCTCCGCTGTGTCAATTTCCTGGTCCGCGGTGTCGTGGATGTTCCCCAGATCGATCAGTTCGAGCTGCACTTCGTCCGATTCGGCCGCTGCTAAACTGTCGCCCGTCAGTTTTGCGATAATCAGCGTAATATTATCTTCACCGCCATTCTCATTCGCTTCCTTAACAAGCCGCGCACAGGCCTGCTCCAGATTCTCGACGTGGTCAACGATACATTGCTGCATGTTCGCCGCGGACACTTTGTTCGAAAGGCCGTCGCTGCACAATAGAAGGACATCATTCTGATTTGGCGTCAACCGCGCCGATACCGGATAGATCTCATTCTGGGCGCCAAGCGCCTGCAGGATCACATTCTTTAGCGTATGGGTTTCGGCTTCTTCCGCGGAGATCTGCTGAGCGTCTATTAACTGCTGGACAAGTGACTGGTCCTTTGTGATCTGATAGATCTTCCCGTTTCGGATCAGGTACGCCCGACTGTCTCCAACCTGAATTATGTCGACGCCCGAGGGAGTGATGCCAACTCCGGTAAACGTTGCACCCATCCCCTGAAACTGCGGATCTGTGCGTCCTTGTTGATGGACCTGGTGATTTGCGTAGACTGTGGCATTGTAAAGCTGCGAGATCAGTTGATAATCGAGCCCTTCGGGCGTCAGCGTCGCATCGGTATCATCAACTAGCAGCTTTTCGCTGACACTATCGACCGCCATCTTGCTAGCGACCTCGCCGGCCAAGGCTCCACCCATTCCATCCGATACGGCAAGAACGATCCCGATGTCATCGACTTCGAAACTCTGACTTTCGATCACGAATTCACCGTCAGTCTGCTCGCTCGTCCAGGCTCGCGAGCGCGCAATATTAAGAAGTAAGTAGTTGTCCTCGTTTCCACGGCGAACCCGTCCGACGTGGGAAGTAGCATGTATCTCGGCAGTTAACATAGGTTTCTAGTTTCGGGTTTCTAGTTCGCGTTTCTCGTCCGACTTGAGCGCCGATTCGAAACCAGAAACTAGAAACTAGAAACTAACTCAGAGCCTGATCTAAATCCTCAAGAATATCCTCGACATCCTCGATCCCGACCGACACGCGGACGAGACCTTCGGTAATTCCAAGTTTGTCTCTCGTGTTTGCTGGAACCGAGGCGTGTGTCATTGTCGCCGGATGTGAGATCAACGACTCCACTCCGCCGAGACTCTCACCCAGAGTGCACAACTTCACGCCTTCCAGTACGCGCTTTGCATTCTCTAATGAACCAGTCTCAAACGATACCATTCCGCCGAAACCGGTTTGCTGCTTCTTGGCGAGTTCGTGCTGCGGATGAGAAACGAGGCCCGGGTAGTAAACTTTCTGAACCTTCGGGTGCTCGGCAAGGAAATTCGCAACTATACGCCCGTTCTTATCGTGAGCTTCCATTCTCACGGCGAGAGTCTTGGTACCACGGAGCACGAGAAAAGAATCGAAGGGCGAAAGAATGGCACCAATGCTGTTCTGCACAAACTTGATCCACTCGGCGTCTGCCTCGTCGTTCAGAGCAACAAACCCGCCGACGCTATCCGAATGGCCGTTCAAGTATTTCGTGGTCGAGTGCACAACGATGTCGCACCCGAGGTCGATAGGCTTTTGAAAGTAGGGCGACATGAAGGTGTTGTCGCAAACAACCTTGGCACCGCGAGCGTGTGCCATATCGGAGACTGCCCGCAGGTCGGTAACGGTCATCACGGGATTCGTAGGGGTTTCAACAAACACCATCTTCGTATTGCTTTTGAACGCACTCTCTAAATTCGCAATATCCGAAGTGTCGGCAAGGTCGAATTCTATCCCGTAATTGACCAGTATGCGGCTAAACAGGCGGTATGTGCCGCCGTAGGTATTGTCTCCGAGAATGACGTGATCGCCTGCTCGAACAAGCTTGAGAGTCGTGTCGATCGCAGCCATTCCGGAGGCGAACGCATAGCCGAAGCTTGCGTTCTCGAGTGCTGCGATATTCTTCTCGAGAGCTGACCGCGTCGGATTTTGAGTCCGGGCGTACTCAAAACCTTTATGCTTTCCTAAAGATTCCTGTGCGTAGGTCGATGTTTGATAGATCGGAACGCTTACCGCGCCGGTTGCGACATCAGGCTCGTTTCCAGCGTGAATTGCGGTTGTCGAAAAGCCCATAAAAAAGCCGAAGTACTGATCGAAAATATAAAGCTTATTGTAACGTAACTTGAAGCTCTTTACGTTAAAAGACCTCGATTTAACGAGTTTTCATGGTAACTTGCCACCCTGAAAAAAGCAAAGCTCACGTAACCCAATTAAAATAGTTGTTGTCCTTCTCATATCTACTTTTACGAATTGAAATAGGTTAGAATAACGATGCTCCACGACCCAAAATTGACTCAGTCCAGACCGTAAAAACAACAGATGCCTAAATCAATGTTTGATCAGTTTACCCTTGGAATTGAGGAAGAGTTTCAGATCGTCGATCCCGTTACACGCGAGTTGAAATCGCATGTTTCTGAGATATTGGAAGAAGGTAAGCTTTTGCTGGGTGAAAAGATCAAGCCTGAGATGATCCAATCTATGATCGAGGTTGGCACGGGCGTTTGTGCCAATATCCAGGAGGCACGCGAAGACATTTCCAAGCTTAGGTGCATCATATCGTCGCTCGCTCGCAAGAAGGGCATGGTGATAGTCGCGGCGTCAACGCATCCATTTTCAAAATGGTCCGAACAAGAGATCTATGACGGTGACCGCTACAAGCTTCTTGTGGACGAACTTCAAATGGTCGCCCGGTCTCTGCTTATTTTCGGTGTTCATGTACATGTCGGAGTTCCGGATCTCGATCGGCGGATCCACATCATGAACGCCGCCTGCTACTTTTTGCCCCACGTACTTGCGATGACAACCTCATCGCCGTTCTGGCTCGGCTTTAACACTGGATTGAAATCCTACCGCTGCGAGGTCTTCAAGAAATTTCCGAGGACCGAGATCCCTGACCACTTTGAGTCATATCAGCAATATCAGGCTTACGTCGACCTTCTGATCAAGATGAATTGCATCCAGGATGGCTCAAAGATCTGGTGGGACGTCAGGCCACATCACTTGTTCCCCACGCTTGAGTTTCGTATCTGCGATATCCCGACTAGGGTTGACGACACGATCGCGGTCGCCGCACTGTTTCAGGCGATCGTCGCAAAGCTTACCGTCCTGATCGACAAGAACCTCGGTTTCCGGTTATATGACCGTAGGCTGATCCAAGAGAATAAATGGCGAGCGATCCGATACGGCCTGGATGGAAAACTCCTCGATCTCGGTAAACAAAAAGAAGTGCCGGTCAAAGATCTAATCAGGGAGCTGCTGGATTTCGTCGACGATGTTCTCGACGACCTCGGCTCGCGGAAGGAAGTTGAGCACATTCACACCATCCTCGAACGCGGCACTTCCGCCGACGATCAACTGCGCGTTTTCGAAGAATCGGGAGGCGATTTCAATGCCGTAGTCGATATGCTCGTGCAAAACACACTCGAAAACGTACCTCAGAACTGCTTCGGCTGATCGGCGTGCACCCTCAGCTATCACGGTCACTGGAAACCCAGCCATAATCTTCATTTCTTTAACTAGTGTTGAACACTGCAAGTCATCTATTGACTCTGTTCAAACATCGTGGTACAAATGTTTTGGCGAATTTCGCCGGACCAACCTTTTCCAGCACGCAGCTGGCCAACCTCTTGCATCACCCGGAGTAAAGCTTAAATGAAGATTCAATCCCCAAGCCTGCAAAGTGGATTTTCTCTCATCGAAATATTCATTGTGCTGGTCATGATCGGTATTCTGTCGACGCTTGCCTTGATGCAACTAGGCAGGAGTCGGGTCGATCTTCAGCGTCAGCGCATTGCCCGGGAATTCAAGGTTTATCTCGAACGGGCCCGCTTCGATTCGGTCAAACGCAGGGCTGAAACAACAACAGAGCGAGCCAGCATTATGCTGACATCTCAGTCGTCCTTTACGGTTTCGCTAGATTTTGACGGCGACGGAGTAATGCGAGCGAACGAAACCCGCGTTGTTAATTTTGCCGACCGGTCCGACGCCGTAATTCAAGTGTCCGATGCGTACACATGGCCGGTTCGAGTCGAATTCGACCGTCGCGGACTCGTCACGGCAACCCAAGGTTGGGTCAACCCGTCCAACCCGGGCTCGCCGATAACACCTTTATTCGAGATCTGCAGCGACTGCTCTGATGCCTCAATGAATACTACGCGGATCTCGATCTCGTCTTCCGGCACAGTTGCGGAACTTCGACAAGGGCAGGACCCGCAGGCTCTTCCGACACCTACCGGAGCAAACTCAAACTCGGCAATGCCGACGATGAACTGTTACGTACTCGCAGCGAATACAGCTTCGAATACTTGCGTAAGGCGCTGATCGGCGCCCCAGCCAGACCTATTTTACGTCTATGGTAAAACGACCTCTGACCTCAAAGAGTCGTGGGTCCCATGAAGGATTCACATTGATCGAGATGCTAATCGCGTTGGTTATCCTCTTTATCGCCGTGATGGGTGTCTTTGCCGCTATTACGTACGCGACGAAATATAACCGCGGCAACAGCCAGCGTTCGCAGGCTTTGGCCGTTATGCAGCGCGAGGTCGAACTTCTCCGAAGCGCGAAATTTACTCCGACGGTCGTTAGTAATGTAACGACACCCACCCCGACCTGCGCAACGGCCGATAACGGCAGTCGCGACATAAGAGGCGGCAACAAAGCGGTCCAGATGCGATGCGGAATAGACGGAACAATGTACCTCGTCGAAACGGCGATCGACGACGATCCGGCGGTCGTCGGAACGCAGGTCTACCCCGGCCCGTCGCCTGTTCCCCTGCTGAAGGAAATAACGATCCAGGTAACCCCGGTAAGCCCCGAGGGCCAAACCAGGGCCGGACAGGCGACGTGGGTAACCGGCAATCCTATTTATGTCATCTTCAGGCGAGTGAGGGCTAATTAAGCTATGGCTGTAAAAAGATCAAACCCCGAGGGCGGCTTTTCAGTTGTCGAGATGGTGCTAACCATGGTGATCATGCTCGTGATCATGGGGGTTGTCATGAGCTTGTTTTCGCGTTCGCTTGGCACAAGAACCAGGGAAAGCAGCCGAACCGATGCATTGACAGCGACGCAGGCGGCATTGAACGTTATGTCGAGAGAGATCGCGAACTCGGGCTATGGTACGGTGACGAACGGACTGATGGATGACTCCACGGTCGGTCTTCTGCACTTTGTCTCCAATCATGTAAATACGAACGATAATCTTCTTCAGCCGGGCGAGAACGTCACTTATTACTTTGAACCGACCACAGAGTCGATCCTCCGTTACGACGCGAACGGTGAAGGGCCGGGATCACCTCTGACCTCGATCATTATCAATAGGATCAGCCGAGTTGATTACGAATACTTTAACTACACCGGAGCTAATCCGCTGCCAACCGTAACGAATTTCCCCACTGCCGACACGGGCCGTGTGCGTATCAAACTGAGGGTCAACATGGAACGGGTCCAAGGGCAGGTGAATTCCGATTTCGTGGTTCTGAGCTCGGACGTCACACTCCGCAACTCCGGTTACATGCTGAAGAACTATTGATTTGAAAGGTATTGGATGGAAGTTATGGATAGTCAGAAAGAAGCAACAAAGAACGCGAAAAATCGGAAGAATGAGCGCGGTGCGGCGCTGGTCACCGTGATGATGGTTTCGTTTTTGATGCTCGTTGCGGTAGCCGGTCTGCTGCTCGAAGCTTCGATGACCACAGGGAATGTGACGGACGCGACTTCGGAGGAGCAGGCGTACTACGCAGCCGAAAGCGGCATCCAGTCAGTGATCGACGTGTTGCGTCATAGCCCACGTCCCGACCCGCTTATCGATCCCACAAAAATACCGCTTCCGCCCGATCCCGACGCTGACCCCGCAAATAAGATAGATTACCGAAAGGCGGTCGATCTCTGGACATCTAACAAAACGTGTGAAAAAAGCGGAAGCACGGTAACCTGTACAGATCCGCTCGACAACGTGGCGCGTCTCTCGCGCTGGATAAAATACAGCGACGACTATCCGGATCGTGCAGTGCTCGGCGAGAGCTACAGTCCGCTGAACGGCTTTGCGTACAGCGTGCGGGTTACGGACCCGGATAATACCGATGGGTTGGTCGTTTACACCGTAACCGGGGGCATTGATGATGGAACGGGCAATTATCCAGCTTCGCGAAATTTCGGTGCAACCACCATCGCTTACCAGGCGCCTGGCGAACAAACGATAGATGCATCCACGGGTCCGGGTACCGGTAACATTGGTTATTTTAGGATGACCGGTACGGGAGCCGGTATACCCGGCGTTGATAGCAACCCGGACCAACTGCCGCGATTCAGGATCGTTATTCTATTTTCGAAGCCGCAAAACACAAGCATAATCATACGCGGGTACATCATCCCTCCGAATGCGTCGTCTCCGCTCAAGGGCGAAACTTCAACCTGTCCTCGGCCGGTTGTTTCTTATTTGTTTGATTCCGAGGGATATATAGCGGGCGGCAGCAAGACAAGGCTCATAGGAACATCCCCCGCTGCACCCGCTCTGGGCTGCACAGTTGAGGAGACGAAAGATAATTCCACCAAAAGGGGCCCGTACGGGACCTATCTGACTGGGTACCTCCTACAGTCCGCGGGAGCTGACGTTGATCAGACATTTAATGTCAGCATCACCCGGCCGGAGCCCACAAGATTATTAATTCGGTCGACCGGTTACGGACCGAAAGGGGCGAGAAAAGAGCTTGAGACCATAATTCAGAAGAATTATTTTGGCGGGCTCGGCGCTCCTGCTTCGCTGACATTGATCGGGCCGCCTTGTACGCGATTAACACCCATCGCACCGTGCGTAAAAGGGCCATTGATCCCGTTGTCTACCGATTTTTCCTTTGCACCCGGCAGCGCAAGTGGCGTGATCTACTCGGGAAAGGACAAGCAGTTGCGGGTATTCGTACCTCCGATAGGGCTGACCAATAACGAGAATGTACAGACTGTTAAGAACATAGTGCGAACTTTCAACGGCCACGTATATGGCAACGTCGAAAATGTCGCTGATGAGCTACCCCAATGGCTCCAGAATCCGGCAAATCTTAATGAAACGGTTAAGCTACTAAAGGAAGCAGCGGATTCGTCGGGAAGTTATTGGGGCCCGAGTTCAAGCCCGCCAAATTCGGGGGTTTACGGTAACTGGAGTACGGCGACGGGCATCACATTTGTCGACCGAGATTTGGAAATTAGCCAGGACGGCGGCGGTATTCTTATTGTCACGGGCACTTTAAGATTCAAGGGAACTTTCAGATTCAACGGCCTCGTTTTGATCACAGGAAAGAACGGAAAATACGAGAGGTCAGGCGGTGGTGGACAGCAAGGAATACTGGCCGGATCAATGATTGTGGCTCCGTACGATCCTGTGTGGAGCGTCGAAACCTGCATGAAGGATTCCACGATAACAAATAAGTTGAACTGTTACCTGTCACCAAGCTATTCAATATCCGGAGGTGGTTCGTCAGACCTGATGTTCAACAGCCAGAATGTCACGAACGGCCTCGGCGGGCTTGGTAACTTTGTGAAAGGAGTTGCCGAGAAATAGGAAAATCGCGAACGGAAATTGATCGAGGCTGCCGACGCCGGCAGCCTCTTTTTTCAGTTAAGATCCAGCGCCGAACGCGGGCATCTTCTAGCTTGAATGTGTCAGAGCGAGCCGGAGAAAATTCTCGAAAAGGATCCGCCCGTCGCGGGATTCGTTAGGATGCTCCCATCGGGTCGGGTTCTTCGACCAGTCTTCAAACGATTTCTCGAGGTGAAACTGGACGCAGTAGATCATCTGTCCGTCGGAGCGTTTTACCATCATCTGGTTCGTGCAGAGGTACGATGTCGCAAGAAGTTTGAAGCCGGCGGGAACGCCGTCTACTTGAACGCCATGGTTCTGCCATACACGCAGTATGTGATCTTCTTTTGTGTAATCCTGCCAAACGCCTGACGCTTCGTCTTCATTACCATCGAAGATCGGGTCGCTCTTATCCACGATCTTCACAAAACGGTATTGGTATTCGACAACGCGATCGGCGCGTTTCTCACCGAGTTCGAGATCGTCGAGCGTTTTCAGATGAGCACCGAATGATAGTCCGACTAGCTGATGGGCGCCGCAAATAGCCAGCACCGGGATTCGGGTGGTTGTGACGAACTGTCGAAACGTTTCTAAATGTTCGGGGTTGTAGTAATCGAAATCGCTGAATGTGCCGCTCAGCACGACCGCGTCCGGACTGAAATCGCGGACGGCGGCAGCGACCTCGGACAAATGAACCGTGAGCGTCTTCGGATTCTGGACAAGGCGAATAACGTTCTGCGCGATGTTGTTGCAAGCAAGCGATGAAACCCTTCGTTCAAATCGCAACTTTAGTTCGGCAGATTCTTTCCACTCCGCAACGGCAAGCGGAGAAAGATCCGACTCATACCTAAGCAGGCAATTTACGATCAGTACCCGCGCGTGCTTAATGCGCTTCTCG
>Ga0136613_10001803_pt1 | contig 11218 bp, 13 predicted proteins | sample AntDrymUQ2722106_2_FD_106649 | JGI IMG/M metagenome (GOLD analysis project Ga0136613, IMG submission 106649) | Polar desert sand microbial communities from Dry Valleys, Antarctica - metaG UQ272 (21.06) | ecosystem: Environmental > Terrestrial > Soil > Desert | place: Antarctica: Dry Valley... | reverse complement strand
TCATCCGCGGAAGTCTTTCATAGATCGCGGGTTCTGACGCGACGCAGTGCTCGCACGATTTCGGAGCCTCCTTGAACGAGCAAAGCGCACGCGTTCACCACTCGCCGGTGAGACGGCGACGGTCGCGAACGTAGGCGAGCAAGTCGGTCGGGGCGATCTTCGCGCGATACCGGTCGTCATGGCCGTCGAGGATGGGCGTCGCCATCGCGTCGCTCAAGAACCACTCGAAGGCCGCCAGCAGGGTGACCATAGCTTCCGGTGTGGCGAGTGCCCTGAGCGCCAGGCCAGGAGCGCGGTCGATGGCATCACTGGGAATTTCGACACCCCGGCACCTCGTTCAGCCGCCGACGAAACTCCTCGCGCATCGCCACTTGATCGAACGGCGGCATCCCGCTCATGTACTGGAATTGGATCTGCATCCGGCCGTTCGTCCACGCGTAGAAGGGCAAGTAGGAGTGCCCGCCGTGATCCAAGGCTGGAGAGAAGCCGCCGAAGGAAGCGCCCTTACCCCAGTTGAAGCGAGGTACTCGAAAACACCGAACATGCGTTTCATTAGCCCAGCCCCCTGAGTAGCTCACTACTGTGACCCCACGCACATCATGCGGGCCTTCGGCGACTGGATCGTGTGTATGTCGTGCGGACACGAATGGCCAGCCGGGGACAAAGCTGGCCCTGCCCTCCTGCGAGTCGTGGAATGTGGCCCCAACGGCCGAACTTGCCATCTACTTGCCACACCGCAGCGAAGAGCGCGTCGCACTGGATGATCGCCCAACAGAGAACCCGCTGTTTCCAGCGGGTTCTCTCATGGGCGGTGCAGGACTCGAACCTGCGGCCACCTGCGTGTAAAGCAGGTGCTCTACCAGCTGAGCTAACCGCCCGCGCGCTCGCCGGATGCGTCCGGTGGAGCGAGGTGCCCCCAACGGGATTCGAACCCGTGCTGCCACCTTGAAAGGGTGGTGACCTAGGCCGCTAGTCGATGGGGGCCCGGCTCGGAGTGTAGAGCCAGCTCACGGCCACCCGCCGCGTTCCGGCTTCTACACTGAGGCGGCCCCCAGGGCCGATAGCTCAGTTGGTAGAGCAGGGGACTTTTAATCCCAAGGTCGTTGGTTCGATTCCAACTCGGCCCATTACCGGCAACACCTGGTCAGTCCACGGATAGCAGATCGATCACGAACACCAGCGGCTCGTGCGGCTTGATCACGCCGCCTGCTCCTCGCCCGCCGTAGGCCATGGCAGACGGGATCGTGAGCTTGCGTCGACCGCCGACCTTCATGCCCTGAACGCCCGTGTCCCAGCCCGGGATGACTTGACCCTTGCCGAGCTTGAACTCGAACGGTTGGTCGCGGTTCCACGAGGCGTCGAACTCCTCACCCGACGAGAAGGTTACTCCGACGTAGTGCACCACCACCTTGGCGCCGGGGGTTGCCTCGTCTCCGTCGCCGACGATGATGTCGTCTATGCCGAGCTCGAAGGGGATGTCGCCTTCGGGCTTGTCGAGCTGTGGCCGTTCGGGTGGCAAAGCTGGCTCCTGACTTCGGCGTTCGGACGCGACGCGGCAGTCCAGACGCTATATGTCCCGCGCCTGGGACGACGCGATTCGCCGGAGCCCCACTCACGGAGCTTTCGGGGAGCGCGCGGCGTACTGAAATGATCTTGTCGAGATCGAGGTCGCCGAGACGCTTGGGGATTTCGATCTGCTCAGCTCGCTCGAACAAGGCACGCTTGATCTCGCCTTCGCTGTCCTGCCACTGCCGGATGGTCCGTTCGGCGCGACGGTCGTTCTGGACGATCCTTGGGTGCTCGTCATCGAGGCAAGCAGTGACCGCGCCGCATTCTCCCGTCTCACCCTTCGTGAGATCGCCGAGCTACCGCTCGTCTGCTGGCACTCGCCTTTGCCGATCGCTCCTGCCCTCGACAGCTTTCGAGCGGCTGGGCTCGAGCCGAACATTGTCCTGCGATCGGACTACAACGAGGTCGTTCAGGGTTTCACCGCGGCAGGGTTCGGGGTTGCGCTCATGCCCCGTTTGGCCGTCAACCCGTGCGACTGCCGGACCGCGATCGTCGATATCGACGGGCTCTTACCTCCGCGGCGGCTCGCCATTGCGTGGCATCGCGACCGTGCGACGAACGACGCACTCGAGTCCTTCGTCTCGCATGTGGCCGAGGTCGCGTCCGAGATAGAAGTCGGTGACGGACGTCTCGGGCGACCGGCTCCCGTCCGCAACATCGCTTTGAGCTAAATCGCCTGGGCGCGGTACTCGCGGCGAACCCCACGTTCGTCCAGGGCCGCCCAGGCCGGTTCAGATGCCCTGGACGAACGTCACGGAGGGGCGCCGTGACCCTATAGCCACGACTGGGCGAGCGAAATTAGAAACAGGAATCACCGGTCACGATTCGCGCACCGCATTTTTCAATCCTCCAGCGGTGAAGCGGTATTGACGCCCGTGAAGAAATGCTAACGACCCACCGAGCCGCGATTTGCGTCTGAATGAGTGACCGAGCACGTGATAGTGGTCGGTCGCGCCTGACTGGAAATCAACTCCGGAGGGAGACTCTACATGCGCAAAACTTCCATCGTATTTCTCGGTGGCGTGCTCGCGATCGTCGCGAGCCTCGTCGTCGGACCCGCGGCGACGGCGAAGTCGACCGGAGCTAGCGCCGGCACAGTGGTCGTCGTCCACGACCAGGAGCCGGGCGGGACGCTCAACAACTTCATCTCCGAGGGGAACGGCTACACCAACGCGCTGGTGATGAATCTCATCCTTGCCGGCGGCGTGATCTACGACAACAAGGTCACGCTGAAGCCGTATCTGTTGGACGGCCTCCCGAAGCTCCTGCAGAAAGAGCCGCTGAAGGCCAGCTTCAAGTACAAGGCAAACGCGAACTGGAGCGACGGCAAGCCGGTCACCGGTGCCGACTTCATGGCCCTGTACCGGACGACCATGAACCCGAACTGGGACATCACCTCCCGCGAGGGTTTCGAGGACATCGCGAAGATCCAGGTGAAGGGGAAGTCCGTCACCGTCACCTTCAAGCCAAAGCGGGCGTATGCCGCGTGGGACGTCCTGCTCGGGACGTCCCCGCTGCCGGCGCACAAGGTCGCCGGTCAGGACTTCAACAAGCTCTGGGCGGACTCGATCGACGTCTCGAGCGGCCCCTTCAAGTTCCAGAGCTGGCAGAAGGGCACCCAGCTCACGCTCGTGAAGAACGGCGCCTTCAAGGCGGGCCCGGCAGCCAAGCTCGACCGGGTCGTCTTCCGCTACATCAGCGGGCCCTCGCAGTATCAGGCGCTGAAGAGCGGTGAGGGCGACGTCATCGATGCCGTCTCGCCGCAGATCCAGATCGTCGACTTCTACAAGGACTCGAGGTTCAAGGTGCAGGGTGGCGCCAGCTACTCATGGGAGCACCTCGACTTCCAGCAGGGCGCCAAGGCTCATCCGGCGCTGAAGAAGAAGTTCGTGCGGCAGGCGATCATCCAGGGCATCAACCGGGCACAGATCCGCGAGGTGCTGTACGTGAAGACCGGCCTCGTTCCCTCTGTCAAGGACCTGCCCGTTCTACAGAGCCACATCTTCAAGCCCTTCGAGGCCGCATACGCGACCCCGTACAAGCGCTGGGGATTCAGCCAGAAGAACACCATCGCTCTGCTGAAAAAGAACGGCTGCACGGGCGGACCTGACAAGGCAAGTGCAGGCAACTCGAAGATCTTCAGCTGTCCTGGCGTCGGTGAGCTCAACTTCCAGTTCACGACGACGTCCGGCAACCCGCTTCGGGCCCTGACGTTCGAGATCATCCAGAGGCAGTTGAAGAGCGTCGGCATCCAGTTCACGCCGCGTTTCATCTCCCCGGCCGTGCTGTTCGGCGGCGGAGTGCTGACTGGCGGCGACTGGCAGTCGGTGATGTTCACGTTCACCGGCGGACCGACGAGCGGCGGGACCTTCTACGGCATCGGCGGGTGCGCCGGCGACCAGAACTACGGCGCTGCCTGCAACAGGAAGGCATCCGCACTGCTTCAGAAGGCGCAGTTCACCCCCGACCCGGCGGCACGCAACAAGCTGCTCCATGACGCCGAGGTCATCCTGGCGGACGAGGTCTTCTCGGTTCCGCTGTTCGCGCGACCCCAGCACCTCCTGAGCAGCGTCAAGGTCAAAGGCGCGCTTAGGAACCCGACCCTCCAGGGCGGGACGTGGAACGCTGAGACCTGGAGCGTCGCCTCGTAGGTAGCTCTCATCGCTCGATCGTGTCAGGCCCTTCTTGCTGACACGGAGTCCGAGCCCCGCCCCGGTGCCGCAGCCGGGGCGGGGCTTTCGCTCGTCGAGAGCAGTTACAGAGGCTTGCGGTACGTCGTCCAGCTGGCGACGACCTCATAGCCGAGGCCGGCATACAGATCGAAGGCTCCGTTCGGGTTCTCCGTGTGCACACCGAGCGCGGCCTCGGTCATCCCGCGGTTTGCGAGCTCGCGGATGCTCTCGACGATGAGTGCCTTCGCGACTCCGCGACGGCGCCAGCGACGTGCCGTCGAGATGTTCTCGGTCCAGCCGCGCTGGCATCCGATCTCTGAGTTCTGCGCCTCGTCGATGAACGACCGAACCTGTCCCGCGACGCCTTCGTCGTCCCAGGCGACCTTCCACAAGGTCGGGTCGTGTTCCGGGTACGCGAGCATTTGCGCGTACGCGCTCTCCGTTGGCTCGACGTAGCCCCAGTGATCGCGGAACGCCTCCACGTCGGCCTCCCAGATCGTGCGTACCTGATCCTCGCTCACCGGTCGGATCTCGACGCCCTCCGGGAGGCGGTGATCAGGGAGGTTGTCGACGGACGGCCGCACCATCTCGGCGGAGTACGTGACCGGCTCGAATCCGGCAGCGCGGACAAGCGCGGTCGCAGCGGCGTTGCGATCGTTGATGTAGACCTGGAACTGCTTGTCCGCGGCGTCATGCTCCGCCGCGATCTCGCGGAGCCGATCCTCGTTCCAGGCAAAGAGCGCAGAGCCGACCCCGCGGCCGCCGAACGCCGGGTCGACGAAGCAGACCTGGGTGTATGTGCGCGGGCCGTCGGCCTCCTGATCCCACGTGACGCGGCTGTATGCGAATGGTCGACTGTCGATCTCGGCAACGACCAGGTCAACTCGGGGGTCGCAGCGCTCGAGGTGGGAGTATCCGGCGGCGATCTTCTCGGCGGTCTCGACCCGATCGTTCCCCTCACCTTTGGCGAACGCGGTGATGATCCGCGCGAAGTGCGGATAGTCGGACTGGTCTCGAAACAACCTGAAGACGACATCGGGGAGCTGCGGAAGAGGCGGCATCGGGCGTAATCTCTATCAGCCGATTCACAGAAACGCATGCGACCATTGCGTCTTCGTGGAAGCAAGACAAGGGAGTCCGACATGAACGAGCACGAGTTCACACGGCGCCGACTGCTCGAGCTCGGCCTCGCGCTGCCGCCCGTCGCCGCCCTCTTCGCCGGCGCGGACGCGCTCGTCCGCGCCGGCGGCGCTACGCCGCTGCTCGCCGCGACACCGACGATCGTCGACGCCGACGATCCGACGCCCGAGCTGACAGAAGGTCCGTACTTCACGGCCAGCTCCCCGCGCCGCCGGTCGATCGTCCCGGCGGGAGCAGCCGGGACACGGCTGGCTCTCTCCGGGCGTGTGCTCACCACCGCAGGTAAGCCGGTCGCTCGAGCACTGGTCGACTTCTGGCAATGCGACGCGCACGGTGTCTACGACAATGCCGGCTTTCGCTTCCGTGGACATCAACTCACCGACGCAAAGGGCCGGTACTCGCTGGCGACCGTCGTGCCCGGGGCCTATCCGGGGAGGACGAAGCACATCCACGTCAAGGCGCAAGCGCCGAGGCGATCCGTCCTGACCACCCAGCTCTTCTTCCCCAGTGTCGGCGGCAACCGAGCCGACGGCATCTTCATGCCCGAGTGCCTCGTAACGGGTTGGCGCATGGTGAACGGCCGCAGGGTCGCACGCTTCGACTTCGTGCTCGACGTGTAACTACCGTCCAGCGTGTGCACTCGCGCCTGACGTCGAGTACCCGCTCGCATCCGTCGGCACTTGCCCTGGCGGCGCTGGTCCTGCTCTGGCTCGGGATCAGCGCCGCGATCGCGATCTGGTTCTCGGGCCGGATCCAAGACTGGTCGGTGATGACCGACGAGCTCCTGTACGCGAAGCTCGCGACCTCGATCGCCGACACGGGCTCGCCACTACCCCGGGTGCACGAAACTCCGATCGCGGTCTACAACCAGCTGTATCCGCTGCTGATCGCACCTCTGTTCGCCCAGCTGTCGGCACCCGAGGCCTTCCGCGCCGCCCACGTTCTCAACGCATTCTTGATGGTCAGCGCGGTCTTCCCCGCGTATCTCCTCGGCCGCCAGGTGCTCTCTCGTCCGTGGGCGTTCGCCACCGCGGGGCTTTCCGTCCTCGTTCCGTGGATGGTGCTCACCGGCTTCCTGATGACCGAGACCGCCGCGTACCCCGCGTTCCTGTGGGCACTTCTCGGCCTCCAGCTCGCCATCGCCGCACCCACTCCCAGGCGTGATCTGCTTGCCGTCGCCGCGCTCGGCTTGGCCGTCCTCGCGAGGACACAGTTCGCCGTGCTCCTCGTCGTCCTACCCTTGGCGATCCTCGCCCATGAGGTCGGCACGCGACGGAGCCTGGTCGGAGGAATGCGGAGCGCAGTCGCCACGCGCCGTCTGCTTGCCTCGTTCTATGCGGCGGGTCTCGCGGTGGCCGTAATCCTCGCGCTTGCGGGCTCGTTCGGCAGCCTCCTGGGCGTCTATGCAGTGACCGTCGAAGAGGGGTCCCTGCTGCCCTCCGGTGTGTGGTCATCGGCGGGCCGGCATCTCGATGCCGTCGCCATCGGCTGCGGACTCATACCCCTGATCCTGGGAGGGGGTTGGATGCTGGCGACGTTCGTCCGGCCCGACGGCAGGAGCGAGCACGCGCTGGCGACTCTTTCTCTCATCACGATCGCGTTCCTGACGTTCGAGGCGGCTTCGTTCGGCGTTCGCTTCGGCGAGTCGCTCGTGCGTGATCGCTACCTCTTCTACGTCGTGCCTCTCCTCCTGATCGGATCGGCGGCCGCGCTGGAGGGTGCGCGTCGGCGGCAGTTTGCCGTCGGAGCCGGGCTGGTGACGATCTTCTTCGCCGCAACCGCCGCGCAGCTGTCGTTCACGACCTATCCGGGCGTCTGGGTCGACTCGCCGGCGAGCGTTCTCAACGAGTTGCTCAGCGAGCAGTCCGGAGACCTCGGCACGGGAACCTTCGTCGCGCTACTCGGACTGCTTCTCGGTCTCGCATTGGTTCTCGCGCTGCTGTTCGCGCCGCGGGTGCCGCTCGCGATCGTCACGCTCGTCGTGCTTGCTGCGTTCTCGGTCCTGACGCTACGAACCGAGGTCGACCGCATCGTCATGGGCACCGGCCTCAGCGGGCGGCCGCTCGCGGGCTCGCCCGGGCTCGTCCTCGACTGGGTGGACACCGTCGTGCCAGAAGGAGAGAAGGTCGCAATCGTCGCCTTCCCCGTCTCCACCGCATGGGACACGACCGCGATCCGCTGGTGGGACGTGGAGCTCTGGAATCGGCGGGTCACCAGCGCCTATGTCGCCGAGGACGAGAACTTTCGGTACACGCCGTTTCCGCAGGGCATGCTCCAGCTCGACTGGTCGACCGGACAGGCCGCAGAGACGGACGCCGCTCCCAGCTATGTCGTCGCCGCGCCAGGCGATTCACGGTTCCAGCTCGCGGGTCGAGAACGAGCGGCGAACCTCGGCTTCGTGGTCAGGCAAGTCGAGCGGCCCTACCGGGCGCTCTGGATGAGCCGCGGGTTGCAGGCCGACGGTTGGACGACGCCTGGCCGCACCGCCACCATCCGAGCATTCGCCCGAGACGAGGATCGCTCCGAGCTCGTTCGCCTCCGGATCCACGTGCGCGCTCCGGAGCTCGCGAGTGCGGCGTACCAACTCTCGGAGGCAGGGCGTACTCGCCCCCGTGCGCTGGAGCCGGGCGAGACGAGGGTAGAGACGGTGCGCGTCTGCCTCCCGGCCGGCTCTATCGCCGATATCGGCCTCACCAGCACGAGCAACGCGCGGATCGCGGGCGTTCAGCTCGGTCCTGGAATCGACGAGACGCGAGCGGTCGGTGTCGGCGTCGGGCCTATCGCGATCAGATCCTTCGGCGAGTGCTAGCGTGGCGCCGTGGAGCGCTGGCACCTTCCCTCCATCGATGTCAGCGGAAAACGCGAGCCCCGGGTGCTCTTCTCACGACCCGAGTGCCGTGCCGTGCTCCTCGACCTCCAGGAGGGCGAGGAGATGGGAGATCACCGGGTGCACGAGCGCGCGATCGTCGAGATCGTCTCGGGAAGGCTCGAGGTCACCGTCGCCGGTGACTCGTTCGAGTGCGACTCGGGGACACTGCTCACGTTCGACCCCGGAGAGACCCGCCGCGTTCGGGCGCTGACACCCGCGCGCATCGTGCTCCTGCTCGCGCCCTGGCCGGGCGACGGCCACTTCCGCGCCGGCGAGACCCCGGACTCCGAGCGGATGCCGGCCAACGCCACCGCTCGGCCACTCGGATAAGTGGTGGACGACCGTCCGGAGCGCAACAAGGAGAACGCGAAGGCGTTCTACGACCTCATGTTCAACCAATCCCGCCCGGCCGAGGCGATCGAACGCTACGTCGGGGACAGGTACATCCAGCACAACCCCGACGTCGCCGACGGCAAAGAGGCGTTCGTCGCCTACTTCGAGCGCATGGCGCACGAGTATCCCGGCAAGCGGGTCGAGTTCAAGCGTGCTCTGGCCGAGAGCGATCTCGTCGCTCTCCACTGCCACCAGACCTGGCCCGGAGAGCACGAGTACGCGGGCATCGACATCTTTCGCTTCGACGAGGACGGCAAGATCGTCGAGCACTGGGACGTCCTACAGATCGTCCCGGAGAGACCCGCGAACGACAACACGATGTTCTGACCTCGAGGAGGTGGCGATGGCCGACTACACGATCAAGCGCTTGGAGGAGGTCGACGACGTGCTCGGCGACTACCCGGGCGAGATGCGGATGATGACGAGCGCGATCGACGCGGAGCAGGTCGCGTTCACGTTCCGGCGGATGCCGCAGCACACCGGCGGGAAAGGGTCCTACGGCCACCGGCACAAGACGCAGGAGGAGATATACTTCGTCGCCTCGGGCAAGCTCCAGTTCAAGCTCGGTGACGACGTGTTCGATCTCGAGCAGGGATCGGTCGTGCGAGTGCCGCCCGAGACCTGGCGCTCGGTGTGGAACGACGAGCCCGAGGACGCCGAGCTCATCATCGTCTCCAAGCGGGTCGAGGGCGGGTCGGCCGAGGACGCTGAGTATCTGGAGAACTTCTGGACTGAGTAACTGGCGCGCGCTTCGCGGCCGCTACCGACTCGGTTCGCTCGTGGCGCCTTATCCGCGAGACCAGGACAGCACCTCGGCCACCGGCCCCTGCCACTGCTCGTGGAACGCCGGGCCGCGAGGACCTGCTCCCGACACGATCGGCTCGTTGCCAGGGAAGTGCACGTAGCCGTCCTCGCCCCAGCTGCCCGCGAACGTCATCCAGCTCGGCTTCGAGGCCGTCACCGGGACGAGCTGGGGACGAACAACGCGTCCGTTCCCAGCGTGGTCGACCGGTCGAGCGCCGTAGGCCTCGATCACCGAGATCAACGCGGGTTCGATGAAGCGCGGATCGAGGCGGTGCGCTCCCGGCCCGAAGAAGTTCGCGTGCGAGCCGAGCCCGACGTAGACAAGCGGCCGGAGCCCACGTCGCTTGACCTTCGACCATGCCCGTTGTGCGCCCGCGCTGTGCCGCGAGAGGCCGAGGACGAGAGGCTTTCCCCGGAGGTCGAGGATGACCGAGACCGCCTCCCAGTCGCCTTCGTGCACCTGCCAGAGATCGTCGGGCGGGATGGTTGGGCTGTACGCGTTGTACGGATACCAGATCCAGTACTGGAGATCGATGCGGTCCTTCACACGGAACGCCGCGCCGTACACGACCGGCGTGGAGAGATGTGCGGCCTGAGCCGAGACGTAGCACGAGGCGGCGGCGACGCCCTCTCGCGCGCGACAGAGCCTCTGGTCGAGTCGGAGGTCGGCTCCCCCGGCCGGGAGTGGCCCGGGAACCATCGACCAGCCCGAGCCCGTCATACGAACGAGATCGGAGTCGGCCAGGAAGCCCTCGACGGGTACCGGCGGAAGCTGCTCCGCCGGATGGAGCACCAGAATCGGAACGTGGCGTGCAAGGAGGACAGCCATGCTTGGCGATCCCGCTCCGCCGGCTCCGGAGGGGACGAGCGCGACCGACAGCAGGGCGGCCGCGCCTATCCCGATTCGGCGCGGGCTCAGGACCCGTTGCGTGGCGGCACCTCGCCGTCAGGCGTCATCTCGTCGACGACTCCGGGCACGGCGTCAGCGAGCTCGTCGGCCGCCTCGCTCGTCGTGATCCCGAGCTTGGCGGCGATCCCGGCCACGACGTCGCTTCCGAGTGCCTTCTTGATCTGATCTCCGACGACTGGCAGGTTCTCGCCCTTCGAGATCCAACTCGACACCTGCTTGTCGAGCCCGCTCTCGCGAAACTTCTGGGTGATGCCGGACAGGTCTCGCTCACGGATCAGTTGCTTCACCTCGTCGACTGCACTCATCCTCGCCCCCTGCTCGCTTGGCGTTGAGGGCGGACCTTAGCTCGCGGCTAGGGGCGAGCCCAGGCCGCTAGCGCTTCGATCAACGCTTTCAGCCGGACGCCGTCGGTCGTCAGGAGGTACTCCACCCGGGGTGGCCTCGCGTCCCGCACCTCTCGGCGCAGGACGCCACCACGTTCGAGTTCTGTCAGCCGCTGCGCGAGCGTCCCGGGCGGGATCTCCCCGAGCGCCTGCCTGAACTCCCCGAACCGGGTGCAGCCCTGGTGCGAGGCGTAGAGGATCGAGACCGCGTAGCGCCGCTCGAGGAGGTTCGCTACACGGCGAACCTCCTCGGGGACGGGACTCTGGGTCTTACAGCGCCACACGAGGTGACCGCCCGTCGCTCGGGGTGCGCAGGGTGCCGCGAGGCAAGGACGCAGGGAACGCCCATGTGACACATATGGGCGCGACTGAGGACGCTGCACTCGCGGCGCCCTGCGCGGCCCGACGACATGGTCGGCCGCCTCGTGTGTCGCTGTTAGAGCGCCACATTCGACTCGACCGGCGCCTCCTCGAGCGC
>Ga0136613_10001802_pt1 | contig 11218 bp, 13 predicted proteins | sample AntDrymUQ2722106_2_FD_106649 | JGI IMG/M metagenome (GOLD analysis project Ga0136613, IMG submission 106649) | Polar desert sand microbial communities from Dry Valleys, Antarctica - metaG UQ272 (21.06) | ecosystem: Environmental > Terrestrial > Soil > Desert | place: Antarctica: Dry Valley... | reverse complement strand
TGACGTCTGACGACCTCGCCTAGGCGCTCACGCAGGGCGCCCGTCTTCTCGCGGAACTCATCGCGGGCCTTGCGCCGGCGGTTCGGGAGGATAAACAGGCCGTAGCCGGCGATTATCGCGGCGGCGATGATCCCCGTCGCGTCGAGGAAGCGGGTCGTTGCGATGGCGACGACGACGGCCCCGATACCGACAGCTCCGACCTCGAGCGCAGCAGTCTGGGTAACGGCACCCTGGATGGAGAGCGCCAGCTTCTCGGACTCGCGCTCCCTGTCGTAGCGCTGCACCACGTCCTGGGCGTTCTTGCCGACAGACTGGAGGAGCCGGCCGCGGTCGTACTCGAAGCCGTCGCCGACCTCTCCGATCAGCCGTTTGTCGTAATCGGCCTGTCGACGGCGGTTGACGTAGTCGACGACCATGCGCCACTGCTTGAGGTTCCGAGCGACCATCCAGTCTATGAGCTCGTCAACCCGCTCGTCCACGAGCTCCTCGGTGTCGGCCACGACTTCCCGCTTGAAGCGCTCGCTAACCTTCTCCTGCCGGAAGAGTTCGCGGATGTTGGCGAAGCGGATGTTCTCCTCCAGCCAGGCGTCACCCCGCTCGTTCATCGTCAAAATTATGTTCTCGATCTCGGCCATGCGCGCCTCGAAGTCTCTGCCCATATCCTCTTTGTATAGTTCGAGCTGCGACTCGACGTTCTCCGCGGTCCTGAAATCCTCTTCGAGGAGATCCAGGCGCTCGCCCACCGCTCCCCTGTAACGCCGGTTCAGCTCGTCCACCACCCCGAGCGGGCTCTCCATCTTCAGCCGGACTCTGCCTTCTTCGTCGAGCAAATCTGCGACGTAGCTTTCGAGCCTGGCGAAGCCGCTCGCCTTCATCAGGGCGTCACGCTCCATGGTGTTCGTCGCCGCCTTGGCCTTGCGAGCAAGGAGGGCCGAGACGAAGAAGATCGGGGGCGTCAGGCCGAGGGCCGAACGTATGCCGCCGTCCACAAAGGAACGGACCTCCTCGACCTTCGATTCGTCGGCCAGAAGGTCGGCCTTGTTGATGACTAGCAGGATCTTCTTCCCCCAGTCGCGGATGAGCTCGAGGTACCCGCGCTCGCTCTCGGTCAGAGGCCGCTCGGCCGAGGTGACGAACAACACCAGGTCACTCCTCGGCACGAAGCCCCTGGAGAGCTCCTCGTGGTGGCGGATGATCGCGTTGGTCCCAGGCGTATCGACGATGGCGATCTCCCGCAGAAACTCGTTTGGATACCCCTTCTCCAGTACCCCGTCTCTCCGCCCTTTCTCAACGGGCTCGTCGGCATGTCTCAAGACGGTGATGCGATCCGTCGTCGGTGTGACGCCCTCCTCGGAGATGTCGGCCCCGAGCAACGCGTTGATGAACGCGGACTTCCCCGAGTTGAACTCGCCGACGATGACGAGCAAGAACAGCTCTTCCAGGTCGGAGAGCGCCCGCCGGACGAGTTCCACGTCCTCCGATGGCGCGCCGAAGTCCTTGAGGAAAGCGATCAGCCTCTCCAGAAGCTCCCGCTCCCTCTCCACCAGCGCCTCCCAGCGCTCGTCGAGTATCCTCACCTCTTATGCCGCCCTCTGCATGCAAGCATTATATACGCCCGGCTGTTTCGCGATGCCCCGCTCGTGGTAACAAGAAGAGGAACCATCTGGCAAGCGGTATACATGGAGGCTGCGTGAACTACAGAATGCTCGGCAGGACTGGCCTGGAAGTCTCTGAGATAGGCTACGGGGCCTGGGGCATAGCTGGCGACGCCTGGCTCGGCGCGAAGGACGAGGAATCGCTGAAGGCCCTGAACAGGGCCGTTGACCTCGGTCTCAATTTCATAGACACGGCCCTGGCTTACGGGGAGGGACACAGCGAGCGGCTCGTCGGGAAGCTGATCGAGGAGAGGGACGAGGCCATCCACGTCGCCACCAAGGTGCCACCGAAGAACAGGGTCTGGCCCGCTCCTGATGGCATCCCCCCTGAGGAAGCATTCCCAGGAGATTACGTCAGGGAGTGTACGGAGCAGAGCCTCTCAAACCTCGGGCTGGATACCATCGACGTGCAGCAGTTCCACGTCTGGCAGGACGACTGGGTCGGTCATGGGGATTGGCTCGAGGCGGTCGAGGACCTGAAGCGGGAGGGTAAGATCCGCTCCTTCGGCGTCTCCATAAACGACCACCAGGCATCGAACGCGTTGAGGCTTATCGAGACGGGCGCTGTAGATACGGTGCAGGTGATCTACAACGTCTTCGACCAGAGTCCTGAGGACGAGCTACTGCCCGCGTGTCAGGAGCACGACGTCGGCGTCATAGTCAGGGTACCCTTCGACGAGGGCTCCCTGACGGGTAGGATCACACCTGAGACCACCTTCGAAGAGGGGGATTTCCGCAACCACTACTTCCGCGGAGAGCGCAAGCAGGAGGTCTACGACCGCGTGCGGGCCATTGTCTCCGAGCTCGGGGCGAGCGAAGACGAGATAGCCGAGATAGCGCTCCGGTACATCCTGAGCCATCCCGCTGTCTCGACCGTCATCCCAGGCATGCGCTCCGTCCGCAACGTCAAGCGCAACATGGCCGTCGGCGACGGGCAGGGACTCGCGGAGGATCAGGTGCGGGTACTCAAGAACTACCGCTGGGACCGGAACTTCTACGCGTAGCTTAGCACTTCAGCTAGTCAGCACTTCAGCTTGTCAGCTTTTTGTTCTTGCTCTTGGCCGAATGCGCGATTCGCAAGTAGGTCTATACTTTTGTGAATCCGGTTCTGGATCGTCTGCTAGACTTCGTCGGATGTAACAGGGAGCAAGGGGGCAGTGCTGTGGTGGATCATCTCGTGTTTATGGCCGTTCGGGAAGAGGCTTCGCCTGAGGAAGTCGAGGATCTCCTCTCGTCTATCCGCGCTTTGAGAGACGAGATACCGAGCACTGTGGACCTCTCCGTGGGCGAGGACTTCTCGGGACGTTCGGGAGGGTACACCCACGCCCTCTTCGCCAGGTTCGAGGACGCTGCCGGTCTTCGGGAGTACATGGAACATCCCGCGCACCTGGCCGTCGTCGAGAAGCTAGACGCCACCACCACAGGCCGCATCGTCGCCGACTACGAGTTCTAGGTCTGTGGAGATGCCCGACTACGAAAACATAACGGCGGGCGGACTGAAGAGCAGGCTCGATGCGGGAGAACGCCCCGTGCTACTCGATGTACGCGAGCCGTGGGAGTTCGAACTCGCGCGAATCGAGGGCTCGAAGCTCATCCCGATGTCCCAGCTGGAGGAGCGTTTTACCGAGCTCGACCCTGGCTCCGAGACCGTGGTGATCTGCCACCACGGCAACCGCAGCTCCTACGTCGCCCAGGCCCTTCAGCGAACCGGCTTCGAGAAGGTCCTCAACCTCGAAGGCGGCCTCGACGCCTACTCTTTCGTGGACGAGTCCGTCCCGAGGTATTGAATCAAGGTTCCGGGATGGGATTCGCGCGAGAGACGCCGTGCCTGAGCGTCAAATAGGGAGATACGAGGAGGCCCCCGCGGCCTGTCTGACCTACGATCCCCGTGCCCCCGAAGTGACGCGCAGGGTAATCGACATGATCCAACATCGACTCCCTGGCACGGTAGTTGTGCGTCGCCTTCTGCCAACTTCGCGTTTGGGTTCTCGGAGGTTCGCATGTGTTTGTAGGCCAATAGCGCCGTCCAAGCAACGGCAACATGCCCGCTCGTGGGGATGCGCCGGCCTGCCGTAGCAGGCACTATGCTTGCATTAGTAAAGTCTATCGATGAGGTCGCACATGAAAGATCGAATGAATGAGATCCGGAGTACGAGGGCCCCGACACTGAGGGAAGACCAGATCGAGATCCTCAAACGCTACGGGCAGACGAGGAAGACTGAGGTCGGGGATATCCTGTTCAGGGCAGGCGACACCTCAAACGACTTCATAGTCGTCCTCGAGGGCGAGGTAGAGGTAATCGACGACTTCGCCGGCGAGGCAAGGACGATAGGTGTCTTCCTTCCGGGCCGTTTCTTGGGAGAGCTGAACATGCTGACCGGGCAGGCAATGTACCTCTCGGCCATGGTGAGTAAGGATGGGGAGGTGCTGGCTATACCTCGCGAGCGGCTGAAAGAGGTCGTTACCGAGGAGCCCAATCTCTCGGACATCATCCTCAAGGCCTTCCTGGCCAGGCGCTCCTACATGATGAGGACCGGCCTTGGCTTGAGGATAATAGGCTCGCGCCACTCTGGCGACGCGACGCGCCTGAGGGAGTTCGCGGCCCGCAACCGACTGCCCCACGTCTGGATCGAACTCGAGGAGGACCCCGGGGCCGAGGCCTTGCTAGAGAGGTTCGGTGCGAAGCCATCGGAGATACCGGTGACCATCTGGCAGGGGGAGGATGTGCTCAAGAACCCGACGAACTCTGAGTTTGCCCACACCGTAGGCCTGAAGATTGATGCCCCCCGGGAACGAACCTACGACCTCGTGGTAGTGGGGGCGGGACCTGCTGGCCTTGGTGCGTCGGTCTACGGGGCTTCGGAGGGTCTCGCTACCCTCGCCCTAGAGTCGGTGGCCCTGGGGGGCCAGGCGGGCACCTCCTCGCGGATAGAGAACTACCCTGGCTTCCCAGCCGGCCTCTCCGGCTTCGAGCTCGCCAGCCGCGTCCTGGTCCAAGCCGACAAGTTCGGCGCCCGCACCGCGGTGCCTCAGGAGGCTGTCGGACTAAGAAGGGAGGACGGCTACTACCGTATCGAGCTCTCCGAGGGCGGCGAGGTCGCGGCGCGCAGCGTGATAGCAGCGACAGGCGCACGCTACCGCAGGCTGGAGGTGGCCCGCCTCGGGCGTTTCGAGGGAGTAAGCGTCCACTACGCCGCCACTGAGGCCGAGGCAGTGCGGTGTGAAGGGGAGGAGGTCGCGGTCGTCGGCGGGGGCAATTCGGCGGGGCAGGCGGCATTGTTCCTGGCGGGACGCACGAGGAAGGTTTACCTGCTCATAAGGGGCGAGGATCTGATCAAGAGCATGTCGAGGTACCTCGTGGACCGGATCATGAATACCGAGAACGTCGAGCTGCTCGCCAGCACGGAGGTCCGAGAACTCCTGGGGGAGGAGCGTCTGGAGGGGATCTTGGTCGAGGACAACCGCTCGGGCACACACCGGACCCTCGGAGTTCGGGCCCTCTTCGTCTTCATCGGTGCTGAGGCCAACACAGGCTGGCTCCAAGGGACCGTCGAACTCGACGAGCGCGGCTTCGTCCTGACGGGCAGGGAGTTGGACGGTTCTGCGCTCGAGGAAGACGCCTGGCGAGAACGTTCGCGGGAGCCGTACCTCCTGGAGACGAGCGTGCCGGGAGTATTCGCGGCCGGCGACGTGCGCAGCGGCTCGATCAAGCGGTGCGCCTCAGCGGTGGGGGAGGGTGCTATGGCGGTGAGGTTGGTCCATCAGTACCTGGTCGATGCCGGCGTGCAAAAAGCGTGAGGATTCCGCACCTCACCGCCCACCAGGACCAGCCCAACCGGCTGCAGTTCAGGTGAGCTTGACGACCCTCAGGATTCCATCCGCTCGACCCACTGTGCCCGCCACTCCGGCGCCTCAAACGGCTCGGCAAAGTACCATCTGTCTCGCCACATCTTCCCGTCGCGCAGCTCGAAGATTAGCACCGTGTCTAATACCTGCCCGCCGCCGTAGTCGTAAACTCCCTCGGCAACCCACAGTCCCTCCTTGACCAGCACTCGATGCAACCTGATAGACGGCGGCGGCGTTTCACCCCGGTAAGTGGGGTAGGCTTCCTGGAACGCCCTCAAGTTCTCCCTCCCCCGGAAGCGCTCTCCTGACTGGGGCATCTCCATCACGTAGTCCTCGTGGCGCACGTTGTATTCCTCTTCGGGGCTGAGGTTGGACAACAGCTCCGTGAGGAAGCGGTACGCCTCATGCTCGTCCATCTCCTCGAGGTTGGGCACCCGCTGCTCGTCCATCTCCGCTTCTCCTTTCGTAGTGAGGAGGCCAGCACCTACCCACCACCATGCTGCCATCCAGTAAATACTAGCGTATCCGCTGAAAGCCTATTCGCCGAAACTCGCAGAAAAGGCTTTCTTGGAAGTTAACAATCGAGAGCTCTGGTCTGTACGAAACCCTCGTCCCTACATCTCGTGGCGCTGGGTAAAGTTCTACGCGAAGTTAGCCTGCCCTGACTAGCTCCTCGATTCGACGGTAGAGGCCTGCGGCGAGGCCCTCTGGTTCGGCGGAGCGTTCGGTGAGCATCCTGGCTACCTGACCGGTCTCGGTCTCGCCGGCTATCTCGAAGGTAAGGACCACAGGCTCCGCATCTTCGAGGCCCAATTCCTCCGCAATGGCCAGCCTGACTCGGGACACTTCGCTGCCGGTCTTGGCGGAGATCTCACGGCTTGCGGCCCCAGGGTCGAACTCCTGGCAGACCTCGATACCGCCCCCCAGGCGCCGCTCCCACCACCATGGGGCGCTTACGCCTGTAAAGCTCTCGTTCACGAGGGCTGTCGCGCTGTCGGCGAGAAGTTGGTTTAGGTACTCGGGCACGGGTGTTTTATACCAGGCGCGGGCTTAACTGCGGCGGTCCGCTACTATACAATGCGGGGAGGGAAGGAGTTGTACGATGCTTCTTGTAAAAGACTCGATGACCCGTGAGATCGTGACGCTCTCGCCGGATGAGACGGCGGGGACGGCGCTCGCCCTGTGCCGGGAGAGGCGTATCAGGCACCTTCCTGTCCTCGAGGAGGGGAGACTCATCGGAATAGTCTCGGATCGGGATCTGCGCTCGTCCACCCCTGCGCTCGGCGACCCCGCGCGGGCCAAGGCCCTGCAAGAGATCCTGGTAGAAGACGTGATGGCAGGTGACGTTGTTGCCGCCCTCCCCGACGACCCTATAGAACAGGCGGCGAACACGATGCGGGAGCGCAGGATCGGCTGTCTCCCCGTGGTCGAGGACGATGAGCTTGTCGGCATCATCACCACCTCGGACGTGATGGATGCGCTGGTCTACCTGGTCGGTGCCAACGAGCCTGGGAGCCGCATGGAGATCGCCGTCCCTGACAGGCCGGGATCCCTGGCCGGCGCGGCAGGCGTCTTCGGGATGTGCGGCATAAACATCGTCAGCGCAGCGATGGGTCCGACACGCGAGCCCGCGGACGCGGGAAAACCAAGGGAGCGGATCGTCGTGTTCAGGGTAGACACCATCGACACGGCAGAAGTGGTTGGATACCTCGACGAGGCTGGGTATCCTGTCCTATGGCCGCCCAAGCCTTGAGCGGCCGGGCTGTCATCGTCCACGACCTGGCCCTGGAGAACTACGGCTTTGGGGGTGACCATCCTTTCAATCCCCTGCGTGTCAGGCTCGCGCTCGAGCTCTGCGAAGCCCTCGGGTTGCTGGAAGATTACCCCTTAGTCTCCCCCGGGCCCGCGACCGACGAAGACCTGACGACGGTCCATACCCTCACCTACGTGCGTATGGTCCAGAAGGCCGGGAGATCCCTCAGCACGCTCTCCGACCTTCTGGACTACGGCCTCGGGACCCCGGACAATCCCATCTTTCCTGACATGCACGAAGCCTGCGCCCGCGTGGTAGGGGGTGTGCTCGCCGCGTGCCGGCTCGTGATGGCTGGGGAAGTGGACCACGCCATGTGCATCTCGGGCGGGTTGCACCACGCCCTGCGCTCGAAGGCGAGCGGTTTCTGCGTCTACAACGATGCCGGCGTCGCGATCTCACGCCTCAAAGAGGAGCATCCAGGCATCCGCATCGTCTACGTCGACACCGACGCACACCACGGTGACGGAGTGCAGTGGATGTTCTACAGCGACCCTGACGTCCTGACCGTCTCGATGCACGAGTCAGGGCGCTACCTCTTCCCAGGGACGGGCGGGGTCGACGAGAAAGGACGTAACGGCGGCGTCGGGTACTCCGTGAACGTGCCGCTCGAGCCCTTTACGGACGACGAGTCCTGGATCTCCTGCTTCGAGGCCGTCGTCCCAGAGGTCCTTCGCGCCTTCGGCCCCGACCTGATCCTCTCCCAGAACGGCTGCGACGGCCATATCCTCGACCCCCTGACGCACCTCTCCGCTACGACCCGCCTCTACGAGCACGTGCCCCAACGGATGCACGACCTCGCCCACGAGCTCTGCAGTGGCCGCTGGGTCGCCACCGGCGGCGGGGGCTACGACATCTGGCGCGTCGTACCGCGCGCCTGGACCGTGCTCTGGGCCGCCGTCTCCCACCAGCATCTACCCGAAAAAGTGCCCGAAGACTGGCTCTCGAATTGGGGAGAGAAGAGCCCAGTCGAGCTACCGCCTCTCATGCGCGATGCCCCAGAGGATTATCCGCAGGGACCGCCGTCCGCGAAGATAGCGGAACGTAACCTTCGCACCATCCAAGAGGTGGTCGAGAAAGTGCTACCCAGCATTCAATAGGACAGATAGGGTTGCGCATCCGGCTTCGTCGCGGTATGTTGCTTTGGGTGACCAGTTCGGCGATCCGGAGATGATAGTGCGAAGCATACCAACATTGCATGGCGTAGCGGCCTCGTCCGCCTCGTCGACCGAGACGAAGCCGGGGATAGAGATAGAGCGTCGCGTCACCGAGGAACCTCCCTACAAGGTCATACTGCACAACGATGACTACACGCCGATGGAGCACGTCGTCGCCGTGTTGCAAAAAGTCATCCCGCGCATGTCCGTAAAGAGGGCCGTGGATATCATGATGGAAGCCCACACCAAGGGCAAAGCCGTCGCCACCAAGTGCCACAAAGAGCTCGCCGAACTCTACCAGGACGGGCTCAACAACGAGGGCCTTAGCGCCTCTATAGAGCCTGACTGAGCGTTCGTCACTGAGAGAGGCCTGGGGAACCGCATAGTACGCCAGTATGATCGTACAAACACACGTGGCCAGGAGACCACTTATCAATCCTCTCGAGATCATCCGCCAGGCACGGGCCGAAACGGTCACTGACGAAGACGGTCACGTCGTCACGTTGGAGCTTCTTTCTGGTCTTGCCCAAACAGAACTACAGGACTTCGCCGACCAGGTGCCATGTCGTGTTCCACCAGAGATCACGGAGTTGCTGAGGGCGTGCAGTGGTTTCTACGGTACGGTCGAACTGGTCGACTTCACCGGCAGAGATCTCATGTTCGAGTTCGAACCGGCATGTCCACATGGCCTTCCGATCGCAGGGGACGGCTATGGTAATTTTTGGGTCGTCGATCTACATCCCAACACCGCGAGGTGGGGACCGATCTATTTCGCATGCCACGACGCACCCGTGATCCTGTACCAGGCTGACTCGCTGGAACAGTTCCTGGATGAGCTGTTCCGGATGTTCGAGCCGCCGCACCAGAGCCTTATCGACGATGTTCATGAGGACCGGCTCGCCCACGTGTGGCAGACGAACCCAGGGGTTCTTTCCTACGAACAATGTCTCCGGTCCGCGGCCCCCGTCCTCACAGCCTTCGCGCGCGAGCTCGACGAAAGCTTTCAGATAATCGACCTGCGCTGTGCGAAACCCGGCGATGGCTTTTCCTGGGGCCGCTACGGCCCAAAGACGCAGATCAAACGCTTCCGTACGCATGCCGTGTTCGCCTATCAGAAACCAAAAAGCATCCTCTCCCGGCTCCTCGGACGTGCGAATTGACAAAGCGCTGCATCGTGGGCGTTACACCCGTTCATGTCAATTACTCGGGATGCTGGGGTACGGCTACGACACTGAAGGGCGATTCTGCCACGGGTTGACCGTCGATTCGCAAGACCACGGTGTACAGACCCGGTTCGTCGAATTGGAGGTTCGCAAGACCGAGGGCCATATGCAAGGGAAGGTCGCTGTCTGGTGGGATGTTTAGTGGGCGTGCTGCGTTGACGATGCCCCGCAGGGGTTCGGGAAAGATCGAACGGTGTTCTTCACCTTCTAGCAACACGTCTACTTCCAAGGCGAACTGCTGGTTCGTTTCTTCCCAAGGTATACGGAGCCGAACGGCGACGCCCAATGCGGGGTGGTGCGCGGGGAATGTGGCCGCGAAGAGCGTGTCCCATCCCCCGCCGTGGATGTAGTGCTTGCCGTCTGCCACGGCTACCGCGTCCGCGAGGACCAAATAATCTATCTGCATTTTGCTTCCACCCTACCGTTGTCATACAATATGGTGTGCATTGTAAGGCAAAAGGTGCGGGGCTGGGAGTATGCACCCAAGGGATGCCGAAGGGTTTGAGTGGGATGAGAACAACGAAAGCGAGTTGTGGGGCCACCGAATCCGACCCTGGGAAGTGGAGGAGGTCTTTTGGAACCGGCCGGTTTGGGCTCCCAACAAGAAGGGGAGAAGCGGTGACTACCTGATGGTCGGCAAGACGAACGGGGGTAGGAGTCTGACCATACCCGTAAAACCGAACTCGGCCACGATGCAGTTACGTCCCATTACCGGATGGGAGTCCAGTCCGGCAGATCTATCCAAGTACGGAAAGGGCGAAAGGAGGTAACAGATGAGCGAGAAGGATTGGGCCAGGCATTACCAGGAGAACAAGGACGACCCGGAGGTGTGGGGCGAGCCGGAGGAGGACGTATCGCCCCCGCGTTCGGGCGGACTGGACGCGACTATAACCGTCAGGTTTTCGTCTGAGGAGGTGGCAGACCTAAGAGAGTTGGCACGGGAAATAGACGCTTCCTATTCGGAGATCGTCAGGCTGGCGGTGAGGAAGTTCGTCCAATTCCGAATAGCGGCCGGAGAGACCGAACGGGTCGAGTCGGAAGAGGGGCACGATCTCTCGTTGTCAAACGCTACTACCACCACTTCTTCAGCAAGCGCGCATGTGTAAAGCAAGCGGTCGGCTTCGCGTTCCGGCAAGGCTGCGTTCTATGAGCTACGAGCGGCCTGCGACACGCCAACAGCTGATGGGCTGCCACGGGGCCCGTTAGCCCCCGATCTGGCTCATCGTGCGGTTGCGGGACTCTTCCGGGAGGGTAAGGCCCGCTGCCGGCTTTATTCGCGCCGTCTCCCACAGTACTTTGTGGATCGCCGGTATCGGGTCCGCGGAGCGGATAGCGTCCTTTACGGGGACGTCGAGGTCGGTGAGGAGGCAAGGGTGGATCTTACCGTCCGCTGTGAGCCTGAGCCTGCTGCACCTGGCGCAGAACGGTTCCGAGACCGGGGTTATGACGCCGAAGGTGCCTGGGGCGCCTTCGAAGCGGAACTCGTCCGCCGGGGCTGCGGGGTCTTCTTTCTCGATGGGTTCTAAG
>Ga0136613_10001801_pt1 | contig 11225 bp, 9 predicted proteins | sample AntDrymUQ2722106_2_FD_106649 | JGI IMG/M metagenome (GOLD analysis project Ga0136613, IMG submission 106649) | Polar desert sand microbial communities from Dry Valleys, Antarctica - metaG UQ272 (21.06) | ecosystem: Environmental > Terrestrial > Soil > Desert | place: Antarctica: Dry Valley... | reverse complement strand
GATCTTCGTCTCCTCCTCCTTGATCGGGCGCGAGGCATTCGAGAGGTCGGTCTCGCCGCGGCAGAAGCGCTCGAAGCCGCCGCCGGTGCCGGAGACGCCGACGGTCACCTGGACGTCGGGCTCAACCTCTCGGAAGCGCACCGCGGCCGCGGTCGTGAACGGGCCAACCGTGCTCGAACCGTCCGCCTGGATGCGACCGGAAAGCCCCTCCCCGCCCGCCGAGATCTCCGTCGCCGTCGTGCCGTCTGCCTCGTCGTCCCGCCCACCGCCGCCGCAGCCGCTGACGGAGGCCGCCAGAACGAGAAGCAGGGCGAGCAAGACTCTCTTTCTTACAGTCGTCGCCATGCGATGAGTCTTCCGCCGGGATTCCTCCGTGTGGGCTTCCGGCTGGTGAACGTCCGGTTAAAGGGTGGTGAAGCCCCTATCGGGTCGGGAACGAGCACAGCACCTCGAGCCCGCGACCGCGGCCGCCACGCGCCTCGACCGTTCCCCCAGCCGAGGTGACGACGTGCTTCACGATTGCGAGGCCGAGACCCGTACCGCGGGAAGCCCGCGAGCGGTCGGTGCGGTAGAAGCGCTCGAAGAGCCTCGGCAGGTCCCTCTCGTCGACGCCGACGCCATCGTCGGAGATCCGGAGAACGACCTGTTCCGCGGTTCGCTCGACCGAGAGCCCCGCACTGGTTCCCGGCCCCGCGTAGCGGAGGGCGTTCTCGGCGAGGTTCTGCGCCACGACGCGCAGCATCCGCGGGCGCACCTCGACGGCTGCGTCCTCGTCACCCGCGACCGAAAGCGTGACCGCGGCTCGCGCCGAGCGCTCCTCGAGATCAGTCACCACATCCCGGAGTACGGGCATCACCGTCGTTGCTCCGAGCGACACCACCCGCGCGCCCGACTCGAGCTCGGACAGGAAGAGCACCTCGTCGATCAGCTCGCGGATCTGCTCGACCTCGCGCCGGGCGTTCTCCACGAGCTCCGCGACGTCCTCACCGGGGAGCAGCGCCAGCTCGAGCAGCGCCAGCAGGCGGGCGAGCGGCGTGCGCAACTCGTGGGAGACGGCGGCCGTGAAACCCGAGCGGAGCTCCTCGTAAGCGGACAGATCGCCCGCGCGCGAGAGGTAGACGAGCTGCTCGATGCGCCCGTCGATCGAGAGGGGCACGACGAGCGCGCGATCGTCCTCGAGGAGTTCCGGCGACAGCTGCTCTCCCTCGCGCACGCCCTCGACGGACTGGCGTGCGCGACGGCTCGCGGCGACCACGCGGCCATCCGCGTCGAGCACCACGACCGCCTCCCTGCTCTCCTCGAGGAGCACCTGTCCACGTACGGCGTCCGCGTTCACCTCTCCGTTGTAACACGAGCAGGTTCACCGCTTCGACACCACTTCTTCACCCGCTTGAGGCCGGCAGCCGCTGCATAGTGTCGGCAGGTGGTGAAGGTGCTGATCATCGAGGACGACGACGTCATCGCTCAAGGCATGGCGCGTCATCTCACCGTCGCGGGCCTTGACGCGGTTGGCGTCTCGAACGGCGAGACCGGCCTCGCCCGACTGCGGTACGAGCAGCCGGACGTGTGCGTTCTCGACCTGATGCTGCCGGGTCTCGACGGCTGGAAGGTGATCGAGCAGGCGCGGAGCGAAGGGATCGGGACGCCGATCGTCGTCGTCAGCGCCCGCGGTACCGAGCACGACCGGATCCACGCACTCGAGCTCGGCGCCGACGACTACCTGGTGAAGCCGTTCTCGATGAAGGAGCTGGTCGCCAGGGTCGCGGCGGCGGCGCGGCGTGGGACCCGCGCCCAGGAGCCGCGGCGCGGTGAGGAGATCGAGATCGAGGAGCTTCGCCTCGACCCGCGCAACGTGCAGGCCTACGTCGACGGCGCCAGCGCGGAGCTGACCCCCACGGAGTTCCGGCTCATCTACGCGCTCGCACTCGACCAGGGCCGCGTACTGACGCGAGACGAGTTGCTGCAACGTGTGTGGGGCCGGCGCGCCTCCCACCGCGACCGCACCGTCGACGTCTTCGTCCGTAAGCTGCGCGAGAAGGTCGACCAGCGTGCCGGAAACCACACGTTCATCCAGACGCGCTACGGGGTCGGCTACAAGCTCGAGGCGACGCCGAAGTAGGACCGCCTCCGACGGCCGTGTTCGAGGCTTTAAGCCCAGGACGTGGCTCGCACGGCCGTGTCGTTTCGAGTCGTGCCTTGAGCGGTAGTCACACCCCGTGCTGACGCTGTATCAAGCCGAATGGTGTCCGTACTCGCAGCGCGTCCGGATGCGCCTGACGGAGCTCGGCCTACCGTTTCTCGCCATGCAGGTCGAGCCGCGCCCCGAGGATCGGGAAGAGCTGCGCGAGGCGAGCGGCAACGGCAAGGACTCGATCCCGGTTCTCCTGACGGAGGACGGGAACGCGATCGAGGGGGCCGACGCGATTGTCACGTGGCTCGACGAGCACCACGCGGAGCCGGCGTCGGCGCGCGGCCACCGCGCGCAGGCGCGCGCGCACCAGGTCTAGCGCCGCACCAGATCTAGGACGAGCGGCCGACGTAGATCGTGACGAGCCCGGCCTCGGGCGAGCGCTGGGGCTCCTGGTCGACCACGGTCCCGTTCTGGGACGGATCGTCCGTCGCCTCGCGCAGGACCTGCACACGGAAGCCCGCAGACACGAGTTGGCTCCGCGCATCCTGCTCGGACAGACCGACAACCTCCGGCACCGCGACCAGAGCGACCTGATCCGGGCCTACCGAGATGTTGATCTGGACGGACTCGCCACGCCGGAGCGTCGCTCCTGCCGCCCGGGCCTGCGCGACCACGGCGCCGGCGGGATCCTGCTGCGAGGGCACGAACATCAACGACGCTTTCAGCCCGACGTCGGCGAGGGCTTTCGTCGCCTGCGCCTGCGTCAGCCCGACCACGTCCGGAACGCTCGCCGGTGCCGGCGGCTGCGTCGTCGCCTGGGTCGTCGTGGCCTGCGTCGTCGTCGCCTGCGTCGTCGTCGCCTGCGTCGTCGTCGCCTGCGTCGTGGTCGCGCCGGTGGAGCGCTCCTGCGCGACGTTCAGCCGTACCTTCGTTCCCGGCTCGGGCAGGGTTCCAGCGGTTGGGTTCTGCGCGACGACGGTGCCACCCGGCTCGTCGGAGGGAACGGGGACGATGTTGACCTCGAAGCCCAGCTTCCGGAGCGCAGCCGTCGCCTCGGAGACCTGCTGCCCGACAACGTCGGGGACCGGCACGGGCTTCGGCCCCTTGCTGACGGCCAGACTGACGGACCCGCCCGGCTTCAGCTTCGTCCCCGGGACGGGCTCCTGCCGCACAACGACCCCGGACGGCTCCTCCGAGAAGACCTGGGCGACCTGGGAGCCGAGGTCGACTCCCTGCAGGTCGCTGAGCGCCTGGTTCAGCTGCTCGCCGATGAGATCGGGCACCGTCTCCCGCGCCGGCCCCTTCGAGATCGTGAGGAGTACGGTGCCGCGATCCTCGATCCTGCTCCCGCTCTCCGGGTCCTGAGCGGCGACGACACCGGCAGGCTTGTTGCCGGCGCGCCGCCGGACTTCGGCCTGCAGCCCGGCGTCCCGGACGAGCTCGAGCGCGCGCGGCTCGCGCACGCCAACGAGGGCCGGCACCTCGACCCGCACCACCGTCGTCTGGGTCGTAGGGGCGCTGCTCTCGTCATCGTCTCCGGACAGAAGGAAGGCTGCGCCGACACCTCCGAGAGCGAGCAGGAGCAGCGCAAGCAGCCAAGGCCAGAGCGGCGGGAGGCGCCGGCGGGGCGGGACAACGGCCGTGCGCTCACGCTCCTCGACGACGACCCGCGTCTCCGGCCCCGGGGTCCACTCGGGGTTGACGACCGTCTCGTCGCCCGGATCGGGTGGGCGCGCCACAGCTCTCATCTTCGCCGAGCAGCCGAAAATCCCTCCACGACGTCACGTTGCGAGCTACGGTTTCCCTGCATTGAGGCGCCCGCTCACCCTCGCGCTGGCCGCGCTCGCGACCCTGCTGCTCGCAGCGGGCGCGACGGGCCATCCCGAGCACGGGCTCGGCCGGGAGGAGTTCTCCGGCGAGGGCGTCAGCACCGACGACCGGCACGGGAGCGTGAGCGGCGCCCTCGCCGCAAAGCGGCGGAACGTTCGGCTCGTGGGGAAGGCGAGCGTGACGAACCCGTCGGGAGCGGGCATCCAGGGTCGGGTCGCCGACGTCGCCGCCTACGGGAACTTCGCGTACCTGACTGCCTTTCGCGAGCCCACGTGCGATGCCGGCGGCGCCCACACGATCGACATCTCGAACCCCGCCCGACCGGTGGAGGTGCCTGGTGCGTTCATGCCGACGACGCCGGGGAGCTTCGCGGGCGAGGGCGCTCAGACATTGCGGCTCAAGAACGCGTCCTTCGACGGCGTGCTCTTCATCCACCAGAACGAGACGTGCCCGAACGCCCCCGAGCCCACCGCGCCTCGCACGCGTGGCGGCATCAACATCTGGGACGTCTCCGATCCGCGCGCGCCGCGCCTGCTCGTTTCCCACGCCGGCGACTACACGGGCCCAGAGGGAGCACCGGAGCCGCAGGCGAACCAGACCCACAGCATGTTCGCGTGGATCCAGTCGCCCGACGGGCGCGCCTATGTCGCGCTCGTCGACGACGAGGAGACGACGAACGTCGACATCCTCGACATCACCGACCCGCGGAACCCCGTGCTCGTCAACGACACGCTCGACCTCTCTCGGCCGCCCTTCTCGGTCGGACAGGAGACGCCCGCGAACCTCGGGTCGGTCTTCGCGCACGACCTCGTCGTGAAGCGGATCGGCCGACGCTACGTGATGAACGTCAACTACTGGGACGGCGGGTACGTGCTGCTCGACGTCACCTATCCCCTCGCCGGCGGCGTCACGCTCGTCGCACAGAGCGACTACGCCCGCCGCGACGGCGAGCGCCTCGCTCGCGGACAGGCGATCTCCCCCGAGGGGAACGCGCACCAGTCGGAGCTGGCACCGAAGAACGACTTCCTGATCGGCACGGACGAGGACTTCAGCCCGTTCCGCGTGGTCGGCCGCATCACTGCCGGCCCGTACACCGGCGTCGAGTTCTCCTCGACCCCAGCCTCAGGCGTCCCGCGGATCACCGGCTCGACGGCACTCGGGGGGCGAGCGACATTCGTGGGCGAGGCCTGCGCAGAAACGGCACTCGGGACCGGGATCGCGCTCGTCGAGCGTGGCACCTGCACCTTCCAGGAGAAGCTCGATGCGGTTGCGCGCGCCGGCTTCGGCTCCGCGATCGTCTTCAACAGCGCGCGCCCGGACTGCCTCGCCGGCCTGACCCCGTCTGTCTCCGGCGACATCCCGTACCTCTTCGTCTCGCGCCTGGCGGGGCTCCAGCTGCTGCAGGTTGCCGGCGTGACCACGACCAACGCCTGCACGACTGCGACGCCCGCACCAGGGACGGCGACGGCGACGGCCTCGGTGGCCTCGGTCTTCGACGGCTGGGGCTACGTGCGGCTCTTCCGCACGCGGGTCCCCGGCGCGATCGGCGCACGCGGCTCGATCTCTCAGATCGGCAGCTATGCGATCCCCGAGGCGCAGAGCCCGCGGTTCGCAGACGGCTCTGGAGCGCTCAGCGTGCACGAGGTCGCGATCGATCCTGACCCGAGCAAGCGGCTCGCGTACCTGAGCTACTACGCCGGCGGCTTCCGAGTCATCGAGTACGGCCCCAAAGGATTGAAGGAGGTTGGTGTCTTCGTCGACGAAGGCGGCAGCGACTTCTGGGGCGTCGAGGTACACCGGATCGGCCGGCAGCAGTACGTGCTCGCGAGCGACCGCGACTACGGCCTCTACATCTTCCGGTACGAGCCGAGGCAAAAGGGCACGGCACCGTAAGTCAGGCGTTCGTCTTCGGCGCCGTCGCCTCCGCGGCCCTCGTACTCGGCGCCGCGATCGGCGCGCGCTTCACGCTGCCGGAACACCTCTACGCAGCGCTGCTCGGATTCGCCGGCGGAGCGCTCACGAGCGCCCTCGCCTTCGAGCTCTTCGCAAACGCCGGGGAGCTGGGCGGGGTGTGGTTCGCCGGCCTCGGGCTGCTCGCTGGGTCGACCGCCCTCATCGTCTTCGACGCACAGCTCATGAGACACATGCGCGGAAGCACGGTCGGGCTCGCGCTCCTCGCCGCAGCGATCCTCGACGGGGTGCCGGAGAGTCTCGCGCTCGGTGTCAGTCTGATTGAGGGTGCTGGGCCGGCTCTGCTCGTCGCGATCGTCGTCGCGAATCTGCCGGAGGCGGTCGGCGGGGCGACGCGCATGCGCGAGAACGGCCGCTCTACCGGATTCATCCTCACGGTGTGGACGGCCGCTGCGCTGGTGATCGCAGCCTCCGTGGTCGCAGGGCGCCTGCTGCTCGGTGGAGCACCGGGAGGTGTGCTCGCCGTTCTGCTGGGTTTTGCCGGCGGGGCCGTACTCGCCTCTCTCGCTGGCTCGGTGCTGCCGGAGGCCTTCGAGCACGGCGGGCCCTACGTCGCCTTCTCTACCGTCGCAGGATTCTTCGTCTCCTACATCCTCTCGGAAGCATGAGCGCCTACCGGACTCCCGACGAGTGTTTTGCCGACCTCCCCGGGTACCCGTTCCTGCCTCACTACCTCGAGCAGGACGGCTTGCGGATGCACTACCTGGACGAGGGCGAGGGGTCGCCCGTGCTCATGCTGCACGGCGAGCCGACGTGGTCGTACCTCTACCGCAAGGTCGTTCCCGAGCTCGTGCCCGCGAACCGGGCGATCGTGCCCGACCTCTTCGGCTTCGGCCGCTCCGACAAGCCGTTGCAGTTGGACGCCTACAGCTACAGCTTCCATTACGGGTCGATCCTGCGGCTGGTCGAGGAGCTCGATCTACGCGACCTCACGGTCGTCGTCCAGGACTGGGGCGGGCCGATCGGCTTGAGGCTCGCGGTCGAGCAGCCGCAGCGCGTCGAGCGCCTCGTGATCATGAACACCGGCATCGGCGGCGGCCGGCCGCCGTCTGATGAATGGCTGCGCTTCCGCGCCTTCGTGCGTCGGCTCGGCACCGAGCTCGTCCCGGGGCAGCTCGTGCGGATCTCGTGCGTACAGCCGCTCGACCCGGGCGTGGAGGCGGCCTACAGCGCCCCGTGGCCCACGCCCGAGTCGAAGGCGGGAGTCCTCGCGTTCCCCGAGCTCGTCCCGACCGAGCCGGAGCACCCGAACACGGAGCCCATGCTGCGCGTCCGTGAGGCGCTCGGACGCTGGGAGAAGCCCGCGCTCGTGCTCTTCTCCGACTCCGACCCCATCTTCTCGCCGCGCGCGGCCGAGCTGCTCGCGGCGCACATCCCCGGTGCGATCGGGCCCGAGATCGTCGCGGGCGCCGGGCACTTCCTGCAGGAGGACAAGGGCGCCGAGATCGGCGCTCGGATCGCGCGCTTCGTGGCGGAGGCCTAAGGCGTAGCGGCCGCGTCCGGCGGCGGCACCGCGCCCTCCACCTCGAGGTGGGGGAGCCATTCAAGCCACGACGGGAGGTACCAGTTCCGGTCGCCGAGGAGTTGCATCGTGGCGGGGAGCAGCACGCTCCGGATCAGGGTCGCGTCGATCAACAGCGAGACGGCGACCCCGAAGCCCATCTGCTGGAACTCGACGAGCTCGCCCGAGGCGAAGCCTGCGAAGACGGCGATGATGATCAGCGCGGCGCCGGTGATCAGCCGCGCCGTCGAGCCGACGCCGTACGCGACCGCCTCCGAGTTCGATCCGGTTCGCAGGTAGCGCTCGCGAATCCGGCTAAGCAGGAAGACGTGGTAGTCCATCGAGAGGCCGAAGAGCACCGAGAAGAGGAAGAGCGGGAGCCAGGCGGCGATCGAGTCGACCTGCTGGAAGCCAAGGAGCTCGTTGCCGACGCCTTTCTGGAACACGAGCACGAGCAGCCCGTACGCGGCGCCCACGGACAGCAGGTTCAGCAGGATCGCCTTGATCGCGACGACGATCGACCGGAATGCGAGCGTGAGCAGCACGAAGCTCAGACCCAGGACGAACGCGAAGACGACCGGCAACCAGGAGGACGTCAGCTCGCGGTAGTCGATGATCTCGGCGGTCTCACCGGTCACGAGCCCGCGTGCGCCCGTTCCGGCGAGCGTGGCCGGCACGACCTCGTCGCGCAACCGCTCGACAGCGCGTACCGTCGCCCGGTCGCGGCTGTCACCGGTGACGAGCGCTTCGACGACGGCAAGATCCTTGCGGGGCGAGACCGTCAGCGACGGCTCGCCGAAGACCGGATTCGCGTCGAGCCGCTCCCTCAGCCGCTCGGCGCCCTCGAGTACCGCCGGTCGGGAGAGATCGCCGTCGACGACCACCTGGACGCTGTCGGGCGTTCCGACCCCGAACTCGCGCTCGAGCAGCAGGAAGCCCTCCTTCGCCGTGTAGCGGTCCGGCAGCGTACGGATCCCGGGCAGGCCGGTCTCGAGGTCGAGCACCGGAGCGGTCGCCGCCAGGAGCAGGGCGACTGCGCCGACGGCGAAGAAAGCAGGTCGCCGCAGTACGCGACGCACGATCGCAGACCAGAAGCGGCCCTCTTCGCCGGCGCGAGCCCTGCCGAGGAACGGCACACGTAGCCGGTCGACGCGATCGCCGAGGAGGGCCAGCACCGCCGGCAGCAGCGTCAGCGCGGCAAGGACGGCGACGATGCCGACGAGGATTGCCCCGACAGCGAGACTACGCAGGATCGTGTCGGGGACGATCACCATCCCGAACATCGCGAGCACGAACGCGACGCCGCTGACGAAGACGGCACGCGTTGCCGTCCGCGCGGAGACCGCGATCGCGTCGAGGTGCTCGCGCCGACCGGCCCGCTCCTCCCGATAGCGCGAGACGACGAAGAGCGCGTAGTCGATCCCGAGCGCGAGGCCCATCCCCGAGAGCATGTTGACGACGAAGAACGAGAGCTCGAAGGCCTGGCCGAGGACGGCGACGAGTGCGAGCGCGACGATGATCGACACGATCGCGAGCACGATCGGCACGACGGCTCCCACTAGTGCGCCGAAGACGAGGACGAGCACGATGAGCGCGGCCGGAAGCCCGAAGAAGAGCTCCCCCTCCTTCAGGTCCGAGTTGGAGAGCTCGAGGAAGTCGCGGTCTGCTGTGAACTCGCCGGTGATGGCGGTCTCGAACCCGTTGCCCTCAGCAGCCTGGACGACGTCGATGACGCGTTCGATGTTGTCTTCGGCATCCGGGCCCATGCCGAGCGTCAGAACGGCGCTGTGGCGGTCCTCAGACGCGAGGTCGGGCGAGCCGAGGTAGTCCTCGATGTTGTGCGTCACGCGGAGCGCCTCGATCTCGCCCCGCAGCTCTCGCACCTTGGTCTCGAACGCGGGCGCGTCGACCTCGAGCCGTGGGGAGTGGACGATCACGAGCTCGTTGACGTAGTCCTCGTCGGGCGGGATGCGCGCCGAGATCAGCTCGTAGGCCTGCTCCGACTCGGGTGTGCTCGTCACCTCGCCCTCGGTGGTCAACGCGGACGGCAGCAGCAGGGCGATGACGCCGATCGCGACGACGACCGTCAATGTCCAGACACCAATGGTTCTGCCCGGCCGCCGGGCCGCCGCCATCGCAAGCGACTCGATCCATCCTCCCACGCCTGCAGCTTGGCGTGCGGGCGACGGCGGTGCAAGGATCGCCAGGTCTCGATCTGGTAAACTCGTAACCACGCTAATGGTTAACGATGTTATTGCTGATCCTCTCGTACTTGCGAACCAGCTCCGGCCGGTGCTGCTGCGGCTCAGCCGAGAGCTGCGCAAGGAGACGGAGAGCCTCGGCGTCACCGCGCGCCAGGTGACGCTCCTGTGGCTGATCAAGACGAACCGTGGCCTGAGCCTGCGCGAGCTGGCGGCAGAAGAGAGGATCTCCGCGCCCGCCCTCTCCGGCCACGTCGACCGGCTCGAGCGAGCCGGCCTGATCGAGCGGGTGCGGGACGAGACCGATCGCCGCCGGGTGGGTCTGACGCTGACCGAGGAAGGGGCGCGGCTCCTGCGCCGCGTCCGCGCGCGCCGCACGACCTGGCTCGCAGAGCGGCTGCGTGAGCTGACGCCGGACGAGATCGCGGCGATCGAGGCTGCGATCGAACCGCTGGGGCAGCTCCTGTGAGAGCGAAGCCTCCGTGACCGCGCTCCTCCTGGCGCTGAACGACCGCACCTTTGCGAGCCTGAGGCGCCACCGGAACTACCGCCTCTTCTTCACGGGTCAGCTCGTCTCGGTGAGCGGCACCTGGATGCAGAACATCGCGCTCGCGTGGCTCGTGATCGAGCTCACGCACTCGCCTCTCGCGGTCGGCGCCCTCGCCTTCTGCCGCTTCATCCCGTTCACGGTCTTCGGTCTCTTCGCGGGCGTGCTCGCCGACCGGATCGACAACCGCCGCCTCGTCATCGTGACCCAGACGGTGTCGATGGTGTTCTCGGCAGTTCTCGCGGTCCTGGTGCTGACTGGGGGCGCCACGCTCTGGCTCGTCTACCTGCTCGCGATCCTCTCCAGCACCGCGATCGTCTTCGACGCGCCCGGGCGCCACGCGCTCACGTTCCAGATGGTCGGGCGCGACGAGCTGCCGAACGCGGTCGCGCTGAACGCGAGCCTCTTCAACGGCTCGCGCGTCGTCGGCCCGGCGATCGCAGGCGTGATCATCGCCGCGTGGGGCGTCGGCGCCTGCTTCGTGGTCAACACGGTCAGCTTTCTCGCCGTGCTGGCGAGCCTGCTGATGATGCGCGAGAGCGAGCTCGTCAAGGTGATCCGGGAGGCGGAGCCGCCGAAGGTGCTGCAGAGCATTCGAGAGGGCCTCTCATACGCGCGCCATTCACCACAGCTGCGGCTGGTGCTCGCGATCGTGACGGTCATCAGCACCGTCGGCTTCAACTTTCACGTGATCCTGCCGCTGCTCGCCTCGGACACGCTCAGGGCAGGACCGGAGGTGTTCGGGATTCTCTCCGCCTGCTTCGGCGCCGGCGCGCTCCTCGGGGCGCTCCTCTCGGCCGCCCTCGGCCGGGCCAGCTGGAAGGTGCTCGTGCTCGGGACCGGCGGCTTCAGCGTCTCCCTGCTCGCGCTCGCGGCGATCGAGTCGATCCTGCCGGCAGCCGCGCTCCTCTTCGTCACCGGAACCTGCTTCACCCTCTGGACGTCGAACGCGAACTCGATCCTGCAGCTCGGTGCGCCCGACCGCCTGCGCGGCCGCATCGTCAGCCTTTACCTCTGGGCGTTCGCAGGCCTGGCGCCGGTGGG
>Ga0136613_10001799_pt1 | contig 11229 bp, 9 predicted proteins | sample AntDrymUQ2722106_2_FD_106649 | JGI IMG/M metagenome (GOLD analysis project Ga0136613, IMG submission 106649) | Polar desert sand microbial communities from Dry Valleys, Antarctica - metaG UQ272 (21.06) | ecosystem: Environmental > Terrestrial > Soil > Desert | place: Antarctica: Dry Valley... | reverse complement strand
GGGAGCGGAGGCTCGGTGCTGCAGGACCGATAGCCGCGAGCCGGTAGCCGATAGCCGATAGCCACTCACGGCTGCTCGATGATCTCCTGCAGCGCTTTCGCCGCCCGCGGGTCGTCGCTCTGCCCCAGCCAGAACAGCGCCTTCTTCCGCAGCTCGGGGTTCGGATCCCGCCGGGCGATCTCGAGCAGCTTGTCGGTGGCGGCGGGCTCGTCGCGCTGGGAGTAGACGAAGATGAGCTGTTCCCGCATCGCCGGGTCGTCCATCGTGGTGTAGAGCGACGCCAGCTCCGCCATCGGGGCGCCGCCCTGGCCGGCCCAGAAGAGCGCCTGCTTCCGGATCTCGACCGGCTGGGCCCGGTCGCGGGCGACGGCGAGCAGCCAGCGATCGTTCTCCGTGCCACCCATCTGCGACACCGAGAAGAGGATCTTGTTGCGCAGCTCCTGTCCCTTGAGCCGGCCGAACAGGGCGCGCAGGTAGGACCCGTTCTCCTCGCCGCCGCTCTGCCCGATCCAGAAAATCGCCTTCTCCCGCAGGTCGTCGGACAGCTCGGGCCGTTCGGCGTACGCGCGCAGCGCCTGCCGTGCCCTCGGGCTCTCGTGTTGCGAGAGCGCGAAGACCGCCTTCTCCTGCACCCGCGTGTCCTTGGAGGAGCGAAGGATGGAATCGAGCGCGGCCACCGCCCGCTCGCCCTCGACCTGGGAGAGCCAGAAGACCGCCTGCTCCCGCACTTCGGTGTCCGGATCGGACCGCGCCGCCTCAACCAGCACCTGTTCCACCCCTTCGCCGCCGCCCTGAGCCACCAGGAAGACAGCCCTCCGCCGCAGGCAGGAGGAGCCGGCGTCGCGCCGGGCCAGCACCCGCTGCAGGATGGGGCGAGCCCGCTCGGCGTTCATGTGGATGAGCGCGTTGAGCGCGGCGAGCTTCATGTCGCCGTCCTCGTCGCAACTGCCCGACTCGCCGCCGCTCTCGCTCGCCTCGGCCGGGTCGACGGGCTCGACCGGCTCGGCGGCCTCCTGCGCCGCCTCGTGCACTTCGACCGCCGCGCTCGCATCGCCCCGACGGGCCAGCTCGCCCTGGATGCGCCGCTGGAGCGCCTTGGCGTCACCTTTGGTCGAAGCCTTGGGGAACCGGTCGCTCTGGGTGCGCAGGGCCTGGAGCGCGCTCCGGAGCTCGGGCTCGCCGCCCAGCCGGTACAGCGCGAACGCCTGCCAATAGAGCGCGTCGGGCGCGTATCCCGAGCGGGGCCAACGGCCGGGAAGCTGAGCGAAGAGGTCCGCCGCTCGGCGGAAGTCGCGCCGATTGAGCGCCTCCCGGGCGACGCGGTAGAGAGAGTCGGCGGGATCGCCCTGAAGCCACGCGGCAGGGGGCGCCTGGCCAGAGCGCGCGCTGTCCTCGACGGCTGGGGACGAGCCCAGGGGGAGACCCTTGGTCGGTGCCCACCAGCCACCCAGCCCGGCCGCGGCCGCCAGCATCATCCCGAACGGCATCCGATACATCACAGCACTCCTTGCGTTGGGGCCCCGCCCGCGGGCACGGCCGTGCGAAGCCGGGGCATCATGTCTCCCCGCTCGATCTCTTCCCGCATCAGCTCCAGGTCCCGATCCGGCGACGGGCCGGAGAGTTGGGCGATCCCGGCGAGGACCAGCTCCAGGTCTTCCAACAGCAGCCGGGTCTGCTGATCGGTCGCCGCGGGCGAGTCGAGCAGCAGCCGGTTGGTCCCGAGAAGCCGTCTGGCCGTCGCGGAGGCCAGGTGGTGATCGGTTCCCCGGTCCACCGCGCTCCGGAACAGCGTCAGGAACTCCTCCGACTGGCCCAGATGCTCCAGGGCGGCGAGCCGGTACGCGGTAGCAGAGGCGGCCGGAGCCTCACCAACGACGATGTGCGATGCCGCCACCACCGGGTCGGACTCCGACGTGATCCGCCCGATCCCGACCCCGGTCGCGAGCAGCGCCGCCGCCGCGGCCGCGAGCGGCACCCACCGGAACACAAACCGCTTTTCTCTGCCCGCCTGCCCCCCTGCTCCCCGGCCCCGCTGTCTCGCCATCGCTTCCCACATCGCCTCCCGCGGTGTCTCCGGCGGCCGGTGGTAGGCGCGGGCGGCTTCGGTCAGCCGCACGTCGAGCTGGTCGTCGTCCATGGCGTCATTCCCTCGCAAAATCGGCCAGCGCTTCACGGAGCCGAGCTCGGGCGCGGAAGAGCTGGGCCTTGGATGTCCCGGGCGCCACACCCAGCGCGTGCGCGATCTCCCCGTGGGTGAAACCCTCGACGTCGTGCATCACGAACACGGTGCGATACCCCGCTGGGAGACCGTCTATCGCCTGGCTCAGGCGAACCTTGAGGTCGGCGTCGGCCTCCCGAGGCGACGTCCCGATCTCGCCCGCGTCCTCCAGCGCGACCTCCCGTTCATAGGACCGGCGGACCTTGCGCAGCCCGTTCAGGGTGATCGAGATCGCGATCGAGCAGAGCCAGGTGGAGAGCGCCGATTCTCCGCGGAACTCCGCCAGCCGGTCGAAGGCCCGAATGAAGGTTTCCTGCACCCAGTCCTGCGCCCGGTCCATGTCTCCGGCCATCCGGTAGACCAGCCGGAACACGCGGTCCACGTGCGCGTCATACAGCGCACGCTCGGCACCCGGATCACCCGCCAGCACTCGCCCGATCAGTTCGCGGTCGTTCACATGCTCCGGCGGATGAAGGTCGTAGGCTCGGACCGAATATGGGACACGGGGCCGGGAGAAAGGGTTGCTTGGAGGCGGAGCAGGGGGGCGGCGGGGCAGGAACGGCACACCGAGCGTCATCCCGAGCGGAGCGAGGGATCGGCTCGGGCATGCGCGTGAGGCTCGATGCCCGGGCATGCGGTGCGCGAGTGCGTCAGCAACCCGATCCCTCGCTCCGCTCGGGATGACTCGCCAGGCCGGTGTGCCGTTCCTGCCCCGCCGCCCCCCTGCCCCCCTTCAAGCAACCCTGCCGCCCATCAAAGCATCTCACCTACGTCCCGGATATGCGGAATGCTTCAAGTCGAGACGTTCAGCGGATGAGGTGGGCACGATGCGGATCGGTTACGAGGTAGTGGATGGGGGGCGCCCGATCGGGTGGGTGGTGGCCCCGGGTGGAGCGCCCCAGGCGGGGCCGGGGGCGGCGACGGTGCTTCTGACCCGGTCGCCGGAGTCGGAGCCCCGCTGAGTGAAACGTTTGCGGGCCGCCCCGGGTAGTGCTGGGAGATTTTTTCCCGTCACTCTTGCCCGGGCGGTCCTTCATGCGGCTCTGGCCACAGGCGTTTCTAGTCGTGTTTGCGATCGCGGCGTGCGGCGGTGGCAGTCCGCCGACGGCGGCGCCAACCCCCAGTGGCGCCACCACGGCAGCGATCACCCCCGCGGACTTGCGGACCCGGATCTCGATCTTCGCCGACGATTCCATGGGCGGTCGGCGGACGGGGTCCCCGGGCAACGTGAAGGGGAACGCCTACATCGCCGCTGAGGTCGCCCGGCTGGGTCTCCGGCCGGCCGGCGAATCCGGTACGTACCTCCAGCGGGTGCCGCTCACCAGCCACGCGGTGGATCCGGCGAAGGCAAGCTTGCGCGCCGGGGCCACCGCGCTGACGGTGTTCGAAGACTACTTCCCCTATCAGCCGACCTTCGAGGTTCCGGCCCGCCCGCTCGACGGGGCGCCGGTGGTCTATATCGGCGGCATCGCCGACACCGCGGGCTTGCCACCGCGGGAGGAGCTTCAGGGCAAGGTCGTCGTCTTCCGGAGCGACGCCGCCGGGAACACCACGGTGGGTTCGCCCGATCTCAGCCCGGACGGACGGCTGGGCTTGATCTCCGGCATCGCCATCACCGGGGTCGATCCACTCATCGGCACCTTCGGACAGCAGCTTCGCGCTCCGACGTTGACTCTTCAGTCGAACCCGGAGGTTCCGCCCGGGGTCACGCAGCCTCGCATGATCTTCCTGCCTACCGCCTCGGTATCCAAGCTGCTCGGGAAATCGCTCGATCAGCTCCGGCCTGGCGAAGCCGGCCCCACCCTTCAGGGCGACGTCCGCTTCGAGCCGACGACGCTACCCGCCACCAACGTCGCGGCCGTGCTGGAAGGCTCGGACCCGGCGCTCCGGGGGCAGTACGTGGCGCTGGGCGCGCACAACGATGCCATCGGCATCGTGAGCCCCCCGGTGGATCACGATTCGCTCCGCGCCTACAACACGGTCATGCGCCCGCGCGGCGCCAACGACCCTCCGGGTGAGCCGAGCCCGGAGCAGTGGACCGCCGTCCGCGCCCTGGTGGACAGCATGCGCCGGGAGCGGCCGGCTCGGACCGACTCGATCGTGAACGGCGCCGATGACGACGGGTCGGGCTCGATGGCGTTGCTGGAGGTGGCCGAGGCGCTGACCCGGGGCGGCAGCCGGCCCAAGCGCTCGGTGCTCTTCGTCTGGCACAGCGGGGAGGAGTCGGGGCTCCAGGGGAGCCGCTGGTTCACCGATCATCCGACCGTGCCGCGGGACTCGATCGTCGCCCAGATCAACACCGACATGATCGCCCGGGGCGGCCCCAAGGACGAATCTTCCCGCGATCCGGCCTACATGCAGGTGATCGGCTCTCGCCGGCTCTCGACCGAGCTCGGCGATCTGGCCGAGACGGTGAACCGCGAGGGAAGCCACGAGTTCACCTTCGACTACGGCTACGACGCCGACGGGCACCCCGACAACTTCTATTGCCGCAGCGACCACTACATGTACGCCCGATACGGCATCCCCATCGCCTTCTTCAGCACCGGCGGCCATCGGGACTACCATCAGGTGACCGACGAGATCCAGTACCTCGACTTCGACAAGTACGCCCGGGTGAGCCGGTTCATCGCCGAATTGACCGGCCGGGTGGCGAACCTGGATCACCGGCCGGTGGTGGACAAGGCGAAGCCGGATCCGGAGGCGCCGTGTAAGCAGTGATCTCGGGGGGCAGACGGACAGACGGGCAGGGGGGCAGTAAAGGCACACCAGTCGCGCACCGGTACTTCATCCCGAGCGCAGCGAGGGACCTACTCTACGGGTATCGAACCCCGGGTGAGCAGGTCCCTCGCTGCGCTCGGGATGATGGATGCTCTCGCTCCACGTCCGTCCCCTATAACTTGTTACCACTCCCCAACTTCCACCGTCTCTCCACGGTTGCGTCCCGCCCCCCGTCCCGGGTATATTCCAAGCCTCGGCCGAGGCCGGGACCCTCCCCATCTCCCTAGCACACGACGGACATGACCGCACCCAACTCGCGCGAACGGATCCTGCCCCGGCTGATCGAAGAAGAAATGCAGCAGTCGTTCATCAACTACTCGATGAGCGTCATCGTCTCGCGCGCGCTTCCCGACGCGAGGGACGGGCTCAAGCCGGTGCACCGCCGCATCCTGTACGCCATGAACGAGCTGGGATTGGTGCCCGGCCGGGGCTACAAGAAGTCCGCGACGGTCGTGGGCGACGTGCTGGGCAAGTACCATCCGCACGGCGATACGTCGGTCTACGACGCCCTCGTCCGCATGGTACAGGAGTTCTCCCTCCGCTATCCGCTGGTGGACGGCCAGGGGAACTTCGGCTCCGTGGATGGCGATCCGGCGGCGGCCTACCGATATACCGAGGCAAAGCTCACCCGCGTCGCCATGACGATGCTGGAGGACATCGACAAGAACACGGTCGACTTCCAGCCCAACTTCGACGACCGGCTGCGGGAGCCGACGGTCCTCCCGTCCAAGATCCCCAACCTCCTGGTCAACGGCTCCAGCGGCATCGCCGTCGGCATGGCCACCAACATCCCCCCCCACAATCTCAAGGAAGTGGCCAAGGCGGTGGAGCTCTTGATCGACAATCCGGAGGCGACCATCGCCGACCTCCGCAAGACGATCAAGGGCCCCGACTTCCCCACCGGCGCCTACATCTACGGCCGGGAGGGGATCAAGGAGGCGTACGAGACCGGGCGCGGCCGGGTGGTCATGCGCGCCCGGGCCCAGATCGAGGAGAAGGAGTCCACCGGCCGCACCCAGATCGTGGTGACCGAGATCCCCTACCAGGTCAACAAGGAAAACCTGGTCAAGGCAATCGCCGAGCTGGCCGCCGAGAAGAAGATCGAGGGGATCAGCGGGGTCAACGACGAGTCCGACAAGGATGGGATGCGGATGGTCATCGACCTCAAGCGCGATGCCATCCCCAACGTGGTGCTGAACCAGCTCTACAAGCACACCACGATGCAGTCCACTTTCGGCGTCATCATGCTCGCCCTCGACCGGGGCGTGCCCAAGGTGATGAACCTGAAGCAACTGCTCGAGCGATACATCGAGCACCGCCACGAGATCATCGTCCGCCGGACCCAATTCGATCTCGACGCGGCGCAGGCGCGGGAGCATATCCTCGAGGGGCTCAAGATCGCCGTCGACAACATTGACGAGGTGATCAAGATCATCCGCGGCTCGGACGACACCCCCCAGGCGGATGCCAGGCTGCGGAAGCGGTTCGGGCTCAGCGAGAAGCAGAGCGATGCGATCCTCAACATGCGGCTCGCCAAGCTCACCGGCCTCGAGATCGATAAGCTGGAGGCCGAGCTGAAGGAGGTGCGGGCGACGATCAAGGAGCTGAAGTCGATTCTCGCGTCCAAGCCCAAGCGGAGCGGGATCCTGAAGCAGGAAATGGACGAGGTGGTGGAGCAGTTCGGCGACGACCGCCGGACCGAGATCGTGGCCGATCAGGGCGAGTTCACCGTCGAGGACCTGATCGCCGAAGAGGACATGGTCATCACCATCTCCCACGCCGGCTACATCAAGCGCATTCCGGTCACCACCTACAAGCGCCAGCGGCGCGGCGGGCGGGGACTCAACGGTCAGGATCTCAAGGTCGACGATTGGGTGGAGCACCTCTTCATCGCCAGCACCCACGACTACCTGCTCTTCTTCACCAACACCGGCCAGCTCTACTGGCTCAAAGTTCACGAAGTTCCCCAGGCCGGGCGTGCGGCCCGGGGCAAGCCGGTGGTGAACTGCATCGCGATCAAGCCGAACGAGCAGGTCGCGGCGCTGGTGCCAATCCGCGAGTTCGCCGAGGACAAATGCCTCATCTTCGCTACCCGACAGGGAACCGTGAAGAAGACGGTGCTCTCGGCCTACGGCAACGTGCGCACCACCGGGCTCTGCGCCATCAACATCGAGGAGGGCGACGAGCTGATCGACGTCCAGATCTGCGACCAGAACAGCGACATCGTGCTCGCCACCAAGGGTGGGATGAGCATCCGGTTTCACCAGGGCGACGTGCGCGACATGGGCCGCGCCACCACCGGGGTGAAGGGCGTCGAGCTGGAGAAGGGCGACGAGGTCATCGGCATGGTCGTGGTGCGCCGCGACGCCACCCTCCTGGTGGTGAGCGAGAAGGGCTTCGGCAAGCGATCCGAGCTGTCCGACTACCGAGTGCAGAAGCGCGGCGGGAAGGGGATCATCACCCTCAAGAAGACCGACAAGACCGGTTCGATCGTCGCGCTCAAGGAAGTCATACCCGAAGACGAGCTGATGATGATCACCCGGCAGGGCGTCATCATCCGGCTGCCGGTAGACGGGATCCGGGTCATCGGCCGGAACACGCAGGGAGTCAAGGTGATGAACCTGGACTCGGGGGACACGGTGGTTGACGTGGCCCGGGTGGTCAAGGAAGATGAAGGGGCGGCGGAGGATGCGGCGGGAGGCGATGCGGTGGCGCCCACCGCGGCCGAGGAATAAGTTTGCCGGTGTCGCTCGCCGCCGTCCGGGCCGCCGCGCGGGGCCTGGAGGGGATCGCGGTACGCACTCCGATCGTTGATCTTCCCACCCTCACCGCCCGGCTCGGCGTGCCGGTCGGGATCAAGTGCGAGCAGCTTCAACCCGTCGGCGCCTTCAAGATCCGGGGCGCCTACACGGCCATCTCGCGAATCGCTCGCGAGGGGAAGGCCCGGGGGATCGTCACCGCATCCAGCGGAAATCACGGCCAGGCAGTGGCCTACTCGGCCCGGTTGTTCGGGCTCCGGGCGGTGGTGGTCATGCCCGCCTCGACACCCGAGGTCAAGGTGGACGGTGTTCGGCGGCACGGCGGCGAGGTCGTATTTGCCGGCGCGGTTCGCTCCGCGGAGCAGGCCGCGCGGGCCGAGGAGATCGGGCGGGAAGAAGGGCTGATCATGGTGCCGCCCTACGATCATGTGGACGTGGTCACCGGGCAGGCCACCGTAGGGCTCGAGATCCTGGAGCAGCGTCCCGAGGTAGACACGATACTTTCCCCGGTGAGCGGCGGCGGGCTCCTCGCCGGGATCAGCGTGGCGGTGGCGGCGCTCAAGCCGTCGGTCCGGTTGGTCGGAGTGGAGCCGGAGGGCGCGGCCAAGCTTACCGCGGCGCTCGCCGCGGGTGAGCCCCGCACCCTGGAACGGACCGCGAGCATAGCCGACGGGCTGCTCACGCAGTCGGTGGGCAGCTTCACCTGGCCCATCCTTCGCCGGGTGGTGCGGGAGGCAGTCCGGGTGTCCGAAGCCGAGATCGGCGAGGCGGTGCGATTCCTTCACCACGAGGCCGGCCTCAGAGTCGAGCCTTCGGGTGCGGTGACGACTGCGGCTCTGCTTTCGGGACGGCTCCGCCCGGCGGGACCGACCGTCGCGGTCGTCTCCGGCGGCAACGTGGATCCGGACCTCTTTCAACGACTGGCAGGCTGAATGCCGATGGCCCCCAAGATCCTCGTCGCCGACGACGATCAGGCGCTCTCCCGGACCCTGTCCTGGATCCTCAAGGAAAACGGCTACGAGGTGCTCACCGTCCCCGGCGGCGAGCACCTCTTTGAGCATCTGGCCGCCGAGCAGTTCGATCTGCTCCTGCTCGACATTATGATGCCCAAGGTGGACGGTCTCCAGTTGCTCCAGCGGGTCAAGGCCGATGCCCGCTTCAAGGACCTGCCGGTTCTGATGATCTCGTCCATGCCGCCCGAGGAGGCCACGGTCCGCTCGCTCGGCCTCGGTGCGAGCGACTTCATCCCCAAGCCGTTCCGGGTGCGGGAGCTGCTAGCGCGGGTCAAGGCCCATCTGCGGGTTGGCCGGGAGCTGAATCAGGCCCGCGCCGAGGCGCGCTCCCGCTCCGAGATGATGGACATCATGCAGGAGGTGACCGCTTCGCTCAAGCCGGACGAGATCTACCAGATCCTGGTCCGGCGGGTGGCGCAGGGGCTCAACATCTCCCGCTGTTCGCTCATCATCGCGGGCCCCGACGACGACCGCGGCACCGTGGTCGCGGCGTTCGAGAATCCCATGCTGCACAACCTGCCCGTGGACCTCCGGCGGTATCCCGAAATCCAACACGCCCTTGCCACCGGCGAGGTGGTGCTGGTCCGGGACGTCCACACCGATCCGCTCTACCAGGAGATCCGGGAAAACTGGGAGGCGGAAGGGAGGCCGGTGCCGACCCGGAGCGCGATCGCGATCCGCTTTTCCCTCAGGCAGCAGCCCGCCGGCGTCTTCTTTCTCCGCACCACTACCGATGACGCGCCGCTCAACGAGCAGGACGTGCAGTTCGCCGAGCAAGTGATCAACGCGGCGGTGGCCTCGCTGGAGAAGGCGTACGACCTGGAAAACGCGGTTATGGGCCAGGAGCAGATGCGGCACCTGGCCGAAACCGACCCGCTCACCAACTGCTTCAACCGGCGCGCCATGATGCAGAAGCTGGAACAGGAGATGGACCGCGCAGCCCGCTACGCCACCATGCTCACCGGCATGATGGTCGACATCGACAACTTCAAGCAGATCAACGACACTTACGGTCACCTGGTGGGCGACCGGGTGCTCAAGCAGCTCTCCGCCCTGCTCAAGCGGGAGCAGCGCTCGGTGGACATCGTGGCACGCTACGGCGGCGAGGAATTCGTCGTGCTGCTTCCCGAGACCACCAACGCCGAGTCCCGCAACTTCGCCGAGCGGATCCTCCGCCGGGTGGCGACCCACGACTTCGGTGACACGGGTCAGCCGGTCCGGGTCACCATCAGCATCGGGATCGCCACCTATCCGGACGAGCGGGTCACCGACGGCGACTCCCTCCTCCGCCTGGCCGACAGCCATCTCTATCGCGCCAAGAACGAAGGCCGGAACCGGTTCCGCGATTGAGCATCCGCCGCTGCCCCCGCTGTCAGACGGCCTACCAGCCGCCGGCACGATTCTGCGTCGCGGATGGGAGTCTGCTGGTGGATGAAGAAGCAGCGGGGCAGGGGGGCAGGGGGGCAGGGGGGCGGGAAGTGCCGCGCAGCGCAGCTGACGGTGGCTCACTGGCGGAGCACACTGCCCCTCTGCCCCGCGGCCCCGCCGACCCTCTGACCAGCCTCTCCGGCCAAATCCTCGACTCCCACTATCGCGTCGGCCGCCGGCTGGGCGAAGGCGGCATGTCCTACGTGTACCGGGCGGAAGAGCTGAACACCGGCAGGGCGGTGGCGGTGAAGATCCTCATCCCCCGGCTCTCCCGCGATCCGGCTTCGGTCGAGCGCCTCCGCCGCGAGGCGACGATCGCGACCCGGCTGGACCATCCCAACGTCTGCCCCATCCTGCGGCTCGGCGAAACCGCCGACCGGCTGATTTACCTGGTGATGCCCTATCTCGAGGGCGAGCCGCTGAGCGAGCACGAGAGCCGCCGCGGCCCGTTCCCGGCGGAGGAAGGCGTCCCGCTCCTGGTCCAGATGTGCCACGGTCTCCAGCACGCGCACGAGCTGCAGATCATCCATCGCGACCTCAAGCCGGAGAACGTGATGCTGGTGCCCGAGGAGGCGCCCGGAGCGGCGCCGACGACCCGGGCGGTGGTCATGGACTTCGGTCTGGCCAAGGAGCGCCGGGCCGGGGCCGAGGTGGCCCGGCTCACCGCCACAGGCATCGTGCTCGGCACCCCGGAATTCATGAGTCCCGAGCAGATCCGCGGAAAGCCGCTGGACGGCCGGAGCGACATCTACGCCCTCGGCGTCCTGGCGTTCGAGCTGTTCACCGGACAACTGCCCTTCCCGGGCAAGTCGGCGCAGGAGACGATGATCGCTCGCCTCCGGGGCCAACCCCAGACCCTTCGCGAGGTCCGCCCCGAGCTGCCCGGCAAGCTCGATGCGGTGATCGCCAAGTGTCTCGCCATGGACGCGGCAAGCCGCTACGGTTCGATGACCGAGTTGGCGCACGCGCTGGAGGGGGCGGTGAATACGGGGGTGTTCGGGAGGTTGTTCAGGAGGTAGCGGGGCAGCGG
>Ga0136613_10001798_pt1 | contig 11231 bp, 10 predicted proteins | sample AntDrymUQ2722106_2_FD_106649 | JGI IMG/M metagenome (GOLD analysis project Ga0136613, IMG submission 106649) | Polar desert sand microbial communities from Dry Valleys, Antarctica - metaG UQ272 (21.06) | ecosystem: Environmental > Terrestrial > Soil > Desert | place: Antarctica: Dry Valley... | reverse complement strand
TTCTCGACCGAGCACCCGGAGTGGCGGCCGATGCTCCATCCGGTGCAGAACCTCGTCCTGAACGCGACCGACCGATCGATCGAGTCTGTCTGGGTCGACGGCCGCCGGCTCGTCGAGCACGGCCGTCTGGAGACCATGGACCTGCCCGCGGTGCTCGCCGCCGCTGACGCCGCCGCGGTCTCGCTGCTGGAGCGGGTCGGCCTCTCGGCGCCCTGGGACTGGCCCCGGGCATGAGCGGCGACGTCGCCCTCGTGACCGGCGGGAGCCGGGGCATCGGGCTCGCGATCGCGCGCGAGCTGGCACGCGCGGCGAGCGTGTGCATCACGGGCCGCGACGCGGACGCGCTCGAACGAGCCCGTCGCGAGCTCGAGGCGATCACCGAGGTCGTCGCGGTGCAGGCCGACGTCGGCTCGGAGGAGGACGTCGTGCGAGCGCTGGGGGAGGCGGGCCGGCTCGGCCCGGTGCAGGTCGTCGTCAACAATGCCGCGGCGGCCGGGCCCACGCTGCCGGTCCACGAGATGCCCGTGGACGCGTTCGCCGACGTGCTTGCGACGAACCTCATCGGGCCGTTCCTCGTGGCCAAGCACGCCCTTGGGGGCATGTTCGAGCGCGGCGGCGGAGCGATCGTGAACGTCGGCTCGATCGCCGGGGTCGAGGCGTACCCGCTGCGCTCGCCGTACTGCGCCTCGAAGTGGGGACTGATCGGGCTGACGCGAACGCTCGCGGCCGAGGCCGGCCCTCGCGGCGTGCGGGTGAACCTCGTCGCGCCCGGCCCGACGGAGGGCGAGCGCTCACGCGGCGTCATCGCGGCCCGCGCCGAGGCGCTCGGGCGACCGGCGGACGAGCTCAAGGCGGAGTACGCCGAGCGGATCCCGCTGCAGCGCTTCGTCCGCCCCGAGGAGGTGGCCGCCACCGTCGCCTTCCTGGCCTCGCCGGCCGCGAGCGGCATCACCGGCCAGGCGTTCTGCGTCAGCGGGGGGATCGAGATATGAGCCTGAGGTTCGCGGAGTACCTGCTCGACGCGCTCGGCGCTGCGGCGGGCGAGCGCGCCGCGCTGATCGCCGACGCGGATCGCGCCGCGACCGCCCGGGCGGTGGAGCGGTGCGCGCGCGAGCGCGGGCTCGACGTCAGGCTGATGATCGGGGATCGGGACTACCGGCGCGAGGCCGACATGCCGCGCGAGGCGATCGAGGCGGTCGACTGGGCCGACCTCGCGGTGCTGCTCGTCGCGCTGCGCCGCATCCAGTTCGGCGGCCACAGCGAGTTCCGCAAGCGCGCGAGCGCCCGGGGCGCTCGCGTGGGGTTCGTCACGCACGATCTCCCCGACGTCGATGCCGCGGCGCTCGCCGGCGTCGCCGCACACACCCGTCGCGTGGCCGCCAGCCTCACCGCCGCATCGCGGGCGGTCGTGACGTCGCCGCGCGGGACGCGGCTCGAGCTCGACGTGTCGGGCCGCCCCGGCCTCCCCCTCACGAACGAGCTCGCCGAGCCGGGCGCCTGGGGCGCGCTGCCCGAGTTCTTCGAGGCCGCGGTCGCGCCGGTCGAGGGCACGGCCACGGGGCGCCTGGTCGTCGACGGGACCTCGCTCGTCACCGGCATCGCCTCCGAGCCGATGGAGCTGACCGTGCGCGACGGGATCGTGACCGACCTGCGCGGAGGGCGCGCCGACGAGCTGCGGGCCTACCTCGACGACGCCGGCGAGAACGCGCGCAACCTCGCCGAGCTCGGGATCGGCACCAACCGGCTCGCGGCGGCGTCGCTGACGGGGACGTTCGTGGACAAGCGCATTGGAGGGACCGTCCACTTCGGGCTGGGGGACAACCGGGGGCTGGGCGGGCGCACGCGGGCGGCGATCCACACCGACGTCCAGGTGATGGACGCCACGGTGGCGCTCGACGGCGAGGTCCTCTGAGGCGGGCTCGCTCAGCCCGGGGAGGCGGCGGGGGCGAGGAACTCCAGCAGCACCTCGTTGAAGCGCTGCGGCTCCTCCACGTGCGGGCAGTGGGCGCTCTCCTCGAACGTGACGAGGCGCGCGTTCGCAAGCCGGCCGGCGAGGTACTCGGCGCCTTCGTAGCGGGTCTTGCGGTCGTGCCGGCCGTGCATGAGGAGCACGGGCGCCTCGATCGCGCCGAGCGCGTCGCGGTGGTCGACCTCGCCGAGGCTCGCCGCGAACTGGACGAAGACCGGCAGTGGCCAGGCGAGCGCCATCTGCAGGCACCAGGCGCGCAGCGCTTCACCCGGCTCGCGGTGGAAGAACGCGCCGTCGATCAGGTCGAGATCGGCCTGGGCGCGGTTGCGTCCGGCGCCGGCCCGCATCCGCGCCCACAGCTCGTCCGGGAAACCGCCGCCGTCGGCGGCGCGATCGCCGACGAACCAGGGCGCCGCCGCCGCGAGGACGAGCGCGCCCACGAGCTCCGGTCGGGTCGCGGCAAGGCGAAGCGCGACATGGGCGCCGAGGCCGTGGCCGACGATCGCCGGCCGCTCCAGGTCGAGGCGGGTCACGAGCGCGGCGAGGTCCTCCGCGAACGCTTCGACCGAGTAGCCGGAGGACGGCTTGTCGGAGCCGCCGGCCCCGCGCAGGTCGTAGGCGATCGCGCGGTGACTGCCCATCGCGGCGGCCACCTGGTGGTCCCACACGCGGTGGGTCATGGCGCCGCCGTGCAGGAAGAGGACGGCGGGCCCCGAGCCGAACTCCTGCACCTCGAGCGCGACGCCGGTGTCGAGGGGAACGAGGGTCATGATCGACCGACCTCCTTCACGTGGGCGCGGGAGACCGCGCCGGGGTGTGGGCATCCGAGCAGCGTCAGGGCGGTCGTCACCTCTGCGCCCAGGAGTCCGAGCAGGTGCGCGACGCCCTGCTCACCGCCTACGGCGAGCGCCCAGATCAGGGGGCGGCCGACGAGCACGGCGCGCGCGCCGAGAGCGAGCGCGACGACCGCGTCCGTGCCCCGGCGCACCCCGCCGTCGACGAGCACCTCGACCCGTCCCGCGACCGCCTCGACGACCTCGCCGAGCGCGTCGATGCCGGCGTCGACGCCGTCGAGCTGCCGGCCGCCGTGATTGGAGACGATGACGCCCGCGACGCCGGCCTCGCACGCCAGCTCCGCGTCCTCGCGCGTGAGGATGCCCTTGAGCAGGACGGGGAGCCCGGTCTCGCCCACCAGCCATTCGAGGTCGCGCCAGGTCAGCGTCCGCGAGATCAGCTCCTCGAGGCTCTGCGCACGGCCGCCTGTAAGCGCCGCGGCGACGTTCGGGACCGCGCCGATGCCGGGCAGCCCGAAGCCGAGCCCGCGCTCGCGTCTGCCGAGTACCGGCGCGTCGACGGTCAGGACGATCGCCGAGGCCCCCGCCTCGCGGCCGGAGTCGATCAGCGCGCGGGTGCGCTCGCGATCGGTGAAGTTGTAGACCTGCAGCCAGCGGGCGGCGCCCGGGGCGGCGGCCGCGATGTCGGCGAACGAGGACGTCGCCATCGTCGAGACGCACATGACCGTGCCCGCGGCGGCGGCGCCGCGGGCCATCGCGAGCTCCCCCTGGGGGTGCACGAGGCGATGGAAGGCGACTGGGGCGACGAGGACCGGCAGCGCCAGCTCCTGCCCGAGCACCGTCGTGCCCGGCGTGACCCGTTCGACGTCGACGAGCACGCGCGGTCGCAGCCGGAAGCGCCGGAACGCCGCCTCGTTGTCGCGCAGGGTCCGTTCGTCGCCCGCCCCACCTGCGAACCAGTCGAAGACGGCGGCTTCGAGCGTCGCCGCGGCGCGGCGCTCGTAGTCCCCGGCGTTCAGCGGCGGGTCAGTAGCCGGCATCGACGTCGACCACGCCGCTCAGGGGTCTGCCCGAGCCGAAGGCGCGCACGTTGGAGGCGAGATGGTCGAGCAGCTCGGGGAGGTGCGAGTCCCAGGGATCGCCGTCGTTGGGGTTGGCGACGTGGGGCGTGACGAGCACGTTGTCGAGCGCCCACAGCGGATGGCCGGCGGGCAGCGGCTCGGGGTCGGTCACGTCGAGTAGCGCCGCGCAGAGCCGGCCCGTCTGGAGGCGCTCCACGAGCGCGTCGGTGTCGACGATCTCGCCGCGCGAGAGGTTGACGACCGCGCCCGCAGGTCCCAGCGCGTCCAGCATCGCACCATCGACCATGCCCCTGGTCTGTGGGGTCAGCGGCGCGGAGATCACGAGGAAGCGCGTGCCGGCGAGCGCGCCTGGGAGGTCGCTCACGCGGACGGTCTCGGCGAACCCGGCGACCGGTAGGCCGCGGCGGGTCACCGCGACGAGCCGTGCGCCGGTGGGCGCGAGGAGCTGCGCGAGGCGCCGTCCGATCGCACCCGCCCCGAGCACCGTGACGGTGGCGCCGCGCAGCCGCTCCCCGGGGATCCGCCGCCACTCGCGGGCGCGGGCGCTGGCGGGGAGCCGGCGGGCGCCCGCGAGGATGAGCGCGAGCCCGTGCTCGGCGACCCCGTCGGCATATACCCCGCGGGCGCACGTCCAGACCCGGGATCCGTCCACGAGTCCGGAGGCCAGCCACCGCTCGATCCCCGCGATGACGAGGGCGATCCACCGATGGCGCGGCTCCAGCAGCGCGGCGAGCTCGTCGGCGTCGCCGGGCGACGTCCACACGATCGCTTCCGCCTCGCCCGGCTCGACGACGTCCGCTCCCGCCTCCCGAAGCGCCTCGTCCAGCCCGGGGACGGCGCGCGGGAGCACCGCGACCGGCACCCCGGCCATCAGCCCTCCCCCCGCAGGGCGGCTGCGATCTCGGCCGAGCTGGGGTTCACGACGTCGCCGTTGATGCGCACGTCGAGCACAAGCGGGCCGGTGGCGTCGGCCAGCGCCGGCGCCAGCGACTCCAGCGCGGCGGGCGAGTCGATCCGGTGGCCGGCGGCGCCGGTCGCCTGGGCAAGGGCGGCGAGGTCCGGCGTTCGCAGGACGGCGTGCGAGGCGTCCAGGCCCTTGGCGCGCATGTTGTGGCGCTCCTGCCCGTAACCGTCGTCGTTCATCACGAACATCGTCAGCGGGACGGCGTAGCGCGCGGCCGTCTCGAGCTCCGCGATGGCCATCAGGAAGCCGCCGTCGCCGGCGACCAGCGTCGTCCGCGGCGGCCCGGCGATGGCCGCGCCGATCGCGATCCCCAGCCCCTGCCCTATCGCCCCGAAGTCCGACGTCCAGCCGAACTGCGCCGTACCGTGGACCGTCAGGAGCTGCGAGGCGAAGATCGCGAAGTGGCCGCCGTCGATGACCAGCCGGCGCTCGGGGGCCAGCGCGCGGTCGAGCGCGAGCAGGGCGCGGCGCGGGTCGACCGTCCCGGTGCCGTCGTCGAACGCGTCCGGCTCGGGACGCGGCGGCGGCAGCGGGCGGTCGACGCGACCTGGGCCCAGACCGGCGAGGACCTGCTCGGTCGCCAGCCGCGCATCGGCCAGGACCGGCGTGTCCGCGCCGCCTGCGGCGAGCCGGCTCGGCTCGGCGTCGACGCGGACCACGTGCGCGTCGAGCGGCCTGCCGCCCAGCGTCCACGAGCTGAGCGACGTCCCGGCCGCGTACACGCAGTCGGCCTCGCGCAGGGCGTCCGATCCGCGGCCGTCGCCGAGCGACCCGCTTACGCCGACGTGGCGAGGATGGTCGGCGCAGAACCCGTGCGCGAGCAGGGTCGTGGCGATCGGCGCCCCGAGCCGGTCCGCGAGCCGCGCCAGCGCGATCCCGGCGCCGGCGCCGGCAGCGCCGCGACCGGCGAGGATCGCCGGGCGGGCGGCGGCGCCCAGCGCCGCGACCGCGCGCTCGACCGCCGCCGGCGCCGGGTCGGGCCGCGGGAGCGGCGGAACCATGAGCCGTGGCACGGCGCCGGGCCCGGCCTCGTCGCGCTGCACGTCGGTCGGGAGGTTCAGCACGGCGGGACCGTCGCGCAGGCGCTCCCCGATGGCTGCGAGCGCCGCGGTGGCGCCGCCGCCCGACTGCAGCGTCCACGCGGCGCCTGCGACCAGCCGGCCGAACGCGAGCTGGTCGAACGCGCCGGCGCGTCCGGCGTCGGCCGCGGGGGTGTCGCCCGCGACGAGCAGCACCGGAGTGCCGTACGCGCGCGCGGTGTGCAGCGAAGTGGCCGTCTGCGTGATCCCGGCGCCGTGCGTCACCGAGCACACGCCCGGCGTCCCGCTCGCACGCGCGTACCCGTCGGCCATCGCGACGGCGCCCTGCTCGTGCCGGGCATGGACGAGGCGCACCCCGCGCCGGGCGAACGCGTCGAGGAGGTCGAGGTTGCCGTCTCCCATGACCGTGAACACGTGGCTGACGCCCGACGCCGTGAGCGCTTCGGCCACGAGCTCGTGAACCTTCACGTCCCCGGCCTCAGGCGACGAGCGCCGAGGAACGCCCAGGCGGCGACGAGCAACAGGCCAGCACAGACCAGCCAGGCGAGCGCGAACGACGCCTCGGCCGCCAACAGCCCGACGAGTGGCGGCCCGATCATGGCGCCGGCGAACGTGCCGGTGGCGGCCGCGCCGACCGCGCGTCCCGTCGCGCCGCGCGCCTGCTCCACGGCCGTGAGGACGTAGAGCCCGGCCCAGCCCCAGCCGATCCCGAGCGCCAGCGTACAGCCCGCCACCGTCGCCCACGGCGCCTCGACGGCCAGCAGCGCGAAGCCCGCCACGCCGGCCAGCGCGAGGCCCGCCATCTGGGGCAGGCGCGAACGGGGCCGGCGGTCGGCGAGCACGCCGAGGCCGATCCGCGTCGCGACGCAGGTGACGCTCGCGAAGGCCAGGAGGATCCCCGCGGCGGTCGTCGACAGCCCGGCGGCGACGGCGAAGACCACGAGGTAGGCGAGCAGGCCGTTCGCGGCGCCGCTCGCGAGCGCGCCGCCGAGCACGAGCAGCCGGCTCGGCGGGCGCCGGTCGCGCGCCGGTGGCGTGGACCGGTTCACCACACCGGCGTCGGCGTCGGCGTCGCGGACGACGCCGGTCGCCGCGACCGCGGCGACAGCACCCAGCGCGAACACCCACCGCCAACCGAGTACGGCGCCGGCGGTCGGCAGCGCGATGCCCGCGACGACGCTCGCGAGCGGCGGGCCCGACTGCTGGAGGCCGAACGTCGTCCCGCGACGTCCCGCACGCAGGCTGCGGCTGACGACGGCACTCATGCCGGGAGTGATGATCGCGTTCCCGAGGCCGGTGAGGGCAAGCAGGGCCGCGAAGGCTGCGAACGAGTCGGCGAACGCTGCGATCGCGAGCGATCCCGCCCCGACGCATGCTCCCGCGAGGTGGACGCCGCGCGCTGGGCCGATCCGGTCGACGAGCCAGCCGCCCGGCAGCGAGCCCAGCGTGGCGAGGACCCAGAAGGCTGCGATGGCGAGCCCGATCTCCTCGTCCGCGAGCCCGAGGTCCCGCTGGATGGCCAGGGCGAGGGCGGAGGTGAAGAAGAGCGGCAGGGCGCAGGCGGCCATCGTCGTGATGGCGAGCGCCATCCCGCGTGCTTCGGCGGGCGCGGCGGACCTTAGGCGGCGCATAGCTCGAATTTGATCAAATACGGCAAGGCGATGCGGCTCCCTGGCTCTAACAAGTTTGATCAAGTATCTGTCCCTACGGCTGGTAGTGATAACATCGGCGTAATGGCGGGTCAAACGGCGCGAGCCGAGGAGAGCCCTGCCGCCCCTCCCTCCCGACGGGCGCCGACAGCACGTCCCGCCGAGCGCGCGCCGGCCGCCGATCCCGCCGACGGGGCGCTCGAGGACCTGCGCGCGGGCCGGATGGTCGCGCTGTTGAGCGGCGGAGAGGGGCATCTCGTCCTCGGCGCGCGCTTCGCCACCGCGCAGGCCGTCAACTTCCTGGCCAGGCACGCGCGCGGACTGATCTGCCTGGCGCTGGAGCCGGAGCGCTGCGAGCGGCTCGGCTTGGAGGCGATGGCGAAGGACTCGGCGCCAGGGCGCCTGCCCTTCACCGTCTCGATCGAGGCGCGCGAGGGCGTGACGACCGGGATCTCGGCCGCCGACCGGGCGCGCACGATCCAGGTCGCGATCGATCCCGAGAGCGTCCCGCGCGATCTCGTCCAGCCCGGCCACGTCTTCCCGTTGCGCGCCGACCCCGGCGGCGTGCTCGCGCGTCCCGGCCTTGCGGAGGCCGCGGTCGACCTCGCCCGCCTGGCGGGGTACGAGGGCGCGGCGGTCGTCACTGCCGTGATGAACGACGACGGCACGGTGGCCGGCGCCGATGACCTGCGCCGCTTCTGCGTGCGGCACCGGCTCGAGCTCGTCGACCGTTCGCTCGTCGCGGACTGGCGGAGGAGCCGGCCGGACGCCGTCGAGCGGGTGTCCGCCACGAGGCTGCCGACGGCGGCCGGCGAGCTGGTGTCGGTCGGCTACCGCTCCCGGCCCGACGAGCGTGATCACGTCGCGCTCGTCCGGGGCGACGTGCGCGGCCGCGACGACGTGCTCGCCCACCTGCACCCGGAATGCCTGACCGGCGACGTGTTCGGCTCGCTGGGCTGCCGTTGTGGACGCCGCCTGGATGCGGCGCTGGCCGCCATCGAGCGGGCGGGCGCAGGGGTCGTGGTCTACGTCGGTCGCCGCCGCGATGACGGCGCCGTGCCCGGGCGCTGCGGGACGGGCGTCGACGGCGGGCTGGAGATCGGCTCGCGCATCCTGGCGGATCTCGGCGCGCGCTCGGTGCGGTTCCTCGAGACCGGATGACCGGCGCGCTCGGATCGGCCCCGCTGCGTGGGCTGGCGGTCGAGCGGCAGACGCTTCCCGCCCTGCTCGAGCTTCAGGCCGCCGCGAGCGGCGACGCCCCGCTGCTGCGGATCGGCGGCGGCGCCGAGCGCACGTACGCGGACGTCTGCGACGTGGTCGCGCGCACCGCGGGGATGCTCGCCAACGCGGGAATCCGGCGCGGCGACCGCGTCGCCATGATGTGCGAGAACCGCCCCGAGCTGCTCGACCTGATCCTCGGCTGCGCCTGGCTCGGGGCGATCGCAGTGCCGGTCAACACCGCGCTGCGGGGCGCGCAGCTCTTCCACGTCCTCGACAACTCCGGCGCGCGGACCATCGCCGTCGACTCGGCGCTGCTCGACGTCCTGGGGCACGCCGGACGGCCGGCGGCGCTCGAGGACGTGTGGGCGCTCGACGGCGTGCCGGAGCAGGTGCCCGCCGGCTACCGGGTGAGTCCACCGCCGGAAGGCGCGGACCCGGTGCCCCCTGCCTCCGTCGGCCCCGGCGACACGCTGGCGATCCTCTACACGTCCGGCACGACCGGCCCGGCGAAGGGCGTCTGCTGCCCTCACGCCCAGTTCTACTGGTGGGGGATGCACGTCGCCGAGTGGCTGCAGATCCGCTCCGGGGACGTCCTCTACACCTGCCTGCCGCTCTTTCACACCAACGCCCTCAACGCGTTCACGCAGGCGCTCGTGTCAGGCGCGAGCTATGTCATCGGGCCCCGCTTTTCGGCTTCGCGCTTCTGGAGCCGCGCCGCCGAGGCGGGGGCGGACGTCAGCTACCTGCTGGGCGCGATGGTGAACATCTTGTGGGCGCAGCCGCCATCGGAGGCCGATCGCGCTCACAGCGTGCGCGTGGCGCTCGCCCCGGCGACCTCGCCGCGGCTGATCGAGCCGTTCCGTGAGCGCTTCGGCACGGAGTTGGTCGAAGGCTATGGCTCCACCGAGACCAACGCCGCGATCGGCCGGCGGGCCGGCAGCCGCCGGATCGGCGGCATGGGCGCGGTGATCGACGGCTTCGAGGCGCTCGTGGTCGATGAGCACGACCGGCCACGGCCCGACGGCGAGGCGGGCGAGCTGGTCCTCCGCCACCGCGAGCCGTACGCGTTCGCCACCGGGTACTGGCGGATGCCCGAGAAGACGGTCGAGGCATGGCGCAACCTGTGGTTCCACACCGGTGACCGTGTGGTGCGCGACCCCGACGGCGGCTTCCGCTTCGTCGATCGGCTGAAGGACGCGATCCGCCGGCGCGGCGAGAACATCTCGTCGTTCGAGGTCGAGCAGGTGCTCATGGAGCACCGAGCCGTCGCCGCAGTCGCGGTCTTCGCCGTCCCGTCCGAGCTGTCCGAGGACGAGGTCATGGCGGCGGTCGTCGCCGAGGAGGGCATGAGCCTGGACCCGGTCGAGATCATGCGCCACTGCGAGCCGCGGCTGGCGTACTTCGCGATCCCTCGCTTCCTCGACATGGTCGATGAGCTCCCGCTGACCGAGAACGGCAAGATCCGCAAGGCGGCGCTGCGCGAGCGCGGCGTCACGCCCACGACATGGGACCGCGAGGCCGCGGGCTACGAGCTCTCGCGGTGAGCGCTCACCGCATGAGCAGGCCGCCGTTGATGTCGAAGGTCGCGCCGGTGACGTACCCGGCCTCCTCCGACGCGAGGAACGCGACGAGCTCGGCGACCTCGCCGGGACGGCCGACGCGGCCCACCGGGATGCGCGCCGCCAGCGCCTCGACGCGCTCCTGCGGCATCGCGTCCATGATCGGCCCGCTGATCGCGGCCGGCGCGACCGCGTTGACCGTCACGCCGTCGGCGGCCAGGTCGGCGGCGGCGATCTTGGTCAGCACGATGATGCCCGCCTTGGAGGCGGCGTAATGAGCCCCGGCGACGGCTCCGCCCTGCTGGCCCGCCAGCGAGGCCATGTTGACGATGCGCCCCCAGCCCCGGTCGCGCATGCGCGGGCCGACGATCTGGGTGGCGAGGAACACGCTGCGCAGATTGGTGGCCAGCACGTCGTCCCACTCATCGAGCGGGATCTCCCACAGCGGCCGGCTCACGGTCCGAGCGGCGTTGTTGACGAGGATGTCGATCTGCCCGAAGGCGTCCTCCGCCTCGCCGACCAGCCGCTCGATCGCGGCGGGATCGCGCACGTCGGCGGCGACGGCGCGGGTGGCGGCGCCGGCGGCGGCGGCCTCGCCGGCCACGCGGCGCGCGCCGTCCTCGTTGACGTCGGCGAGCACGACGTTCGCTCCGCGCGCGGCGAGCGTTCGCGCGATCGCCTCGCCCAGCCCCTGTGCGGCGCCGGTGACCACGGCGGTACGACCCTGCATGCGCGGCATCCTACCAACGATTTGATCAAATCTTCGCTAGGATCGACCGGGTGACCGACGCCGTGGCCATCGTCGGGGCTGCCGAGTCCACGTACGTCCGCCATCCCGAGGTGGAGCGGCGCACCGAGACCTTCCTCGCCGAGGCGGTGGTGGGCGCGCTCGAGGACGCCGGGATCCATCGGGACGAGGTCGACGGTCTCGGCGTCTCGTCGTTCTCGCTCGC
>Ga0136613_10001797_pt1 | contig 11231 bp, 10 predicted proteins | sample AntDrymUQ2722106_2_FD_106649 | JGI IMG/M metagenome (GOLD analysis project Ga0136613, IMG submission 106649) | Polar desert sand microbial communities from Dry Valleys, Antarctica - metaG UQ272 (21.06) | ecosystem: Environmental > Terrestrial > Soil > Desert | place: Antarctica: Dry Valley... | reverse complement strand
CTGGAAGATCGAGGGCGTCGACGAGCAGTCCGACTGCGTGATGCTCGCCGAGCAGTGCCGGTCCGGCGAGGGTAATTCCGGTGTCACCTGCGTCCTGCTCGGCCGAGGCGCGAGCAACGAGAAGGTCGACCACTGGCTGTACCAGGCGGCCCCCGTGGAGGGCTTCATCGGCTTCGCGATCGGTCGCAGCATCTGGTGGGACCCGCTGAAGGCGTTCCTCGACGGGTCGATGGAGCGCGACGTCGCCGTCGCGAAGATCGCCGAGAACTACACGCGCTTCATCGAGGTCTGGCGCCAGGCCGCGTAGCCACCCCCGCGCGGCGTCAGGCCGGCGGCCCCGCCCGGCTCGGCACAACGTTCGAAGGGTAGACGCAGCAAGCGGCGCCTAGCCTTCAATCGTTGCGGACGGCGTCCGCGACCGCCGGCGCCAGCGCGTCGGCCCAGAACCCGTAGCCGAGCGGCGACGGGTGGAAGCCGTCGCTCGACATCGACTCCGGCAGCCCGACGAACCGGGGGCTGGCGAGCGCGGCGATGTCGACGAACGGCGCGTCGAGCTCGGCGGCGACCGAGCGCTGGACCTCGCGCAGGGGAACGGCGTAGCGCCCAACCACCCACCGCAGCGGCTGCGCGAGGGCGGGTACGGTGCGGAACTGCGGGATCCCGCCGAGCACGACCGGGGCGCCGGACGCCTCGCGGGCTGCCCGGATCAGCGCCTCCGTCTGCCGCCGGAGGTCGCCGGGGCGGGTCACGTGGGTCACGTCGTTGGAGCCGATGACGAGCAGGACGACGTCGGCCCGGGCTGTGTCCAGCAGCGAGACCTGCTCGGTGAGCACGGTGGCCGTGCGAGCGCCGGAGACGCCGTGCCCCACGACGGTCACCGGCCGGTCGAGCTCCTGTGCGACGCGGTCGGCGACGAGCACGGCGACGGAGTCCGCGGCGGTGGGTGATCCCACGCCGGCGACCGTCGAGTCCCCGAGCACCACGAGGCGGAGCGGCTGGGCGTCCGCGGGCACGCCCTCCGGCTCGACGGTCGCCTCGACCACGTAGCCGGGGTCGCCCGGGAGGTACTCGGCCGTCGCGGTCAGGTACGCCTCCACCCCGAGGACGGCGACGAGCGCCGCGGGCACGGCGGCGGCGATCACGGCGACGCGCCTCAGTCCCCACCCCACGGGGACAAATCCTCCTCCGCCTCGACCTCGACCCCGCGCCACGAGGAGATGGAGCCGTCGCGCAGGCGCAGCAGCGCGATCCCGTGCCGGGCGTAGGCGTGGGCGTCCGCGCGGAAGGCGACCGCATACTCGACGGCGACACGGTCGCCGTCGCGCAGGACGTCGGCCACCGAAAAGCGCTCCCGCCGACCGCCGAAGGCCTGGAACCAGCCGGTGATCGCGTCACGGCCGTGCAGCGGCGGCTGTCCGGCGGAGACGAGGACCGCATCCTCATGGAAGGCGCCGGCCGCCGCGTCGGCGTCGCCCTCGAAGCCCTCGCCGACGGCGCGCAGGAGGTCGGAGAGCGCGGCGTCCATCGCGCCCGAGGGTACCGTCGCGGCGCCGGCCGCCGGCGCCGCGTCAGCCGGCCGGCGGGACGAGGAAGCGGGCCACCTGGCTGACCAGTTCCGGTGCGCCGAGCGCGGCGCGCCCGTCTCCGGGGACCGTGACGAGCCTGGCGTCGTGGAAGAGCTGCGCGAGCCGCGGCGCCCGCTCGCGGCGCTCGTCCTGGGCGCCGACGGCGAGCATCACCGGGGTCCGCAGGGCGCCCAGGCGGGGCGCCGCCGGCCAGCGGCGGCGCTCGACCCACTGGGCAAGCGTCGGCAGGTGGTGCCGCCGATCGGCGCGGGCCCGCGCGACCGTCTCGGCGGCCGCCGGATGCCAGAGCCGCGCCGCGGGGTCGCGGAGAACGGCCGCGATCTCCTCGGCGTAGGGCACCTCGACGCGGTCGTCGCTGCCGACGAGCACCAGCCGGTGGACGCGTTCGGGGGCGCGCACCGCGAGGTGGGCCGCGACCGTGCCGCCGTCGGCGTACCCGCAGACGGCGAAGTTGCCGACGTGGAGACGGTCGAGGTCAGCGGTCACGGCCGACGCGGTCCACGCGGCCGGCTCGGCGTCGGGCGGCAGCAGGATGTCGGCGGACTCGCCGTGACCGGGCAGGTCCGGCACGTAGACGGACAGCCCGGCCCGCCCGAGCCCCGCCACCCAGCCGGTGCGTTCGAAGTCGCTCAGCCCGTCGCTCGCCCAGCCGTGGATCAGCACCACGGCGGGACCGCCGTCCGTGCCCCCGCGCTGCCAGGCGAGAATGGTCACTGCGCGACCGCGCGGCCCGCCGCCTCCAACGCCGAGTCGAGGTCGGCCCACAGGTCGTCCACGTGCTCGAGCCCGACGCTGACGCGGATGAGGGACTCGGGCGTGTGCTCCTCGCCGGGGTAGCGGCGCCGGCGCTCCAGGGTCGTCTCGACGCCGCCGAGGCTGGTGGCGTGGGTCACCACGCGCACCGCCGCGCACAGCGCGTCGGCTGCCGGGCGGCCACCCGCGCACTCGAACGAAAGCATCGCCCCGAACCCGTCCATCTGGGCTGCGGCGCGGGCGTGGCCGGGGTCATCGGGCAGGCCGGGGTAGCGGACCCGGGTCACGCTGGGGTGGGCGGCGAGGCGGCGGGCGAGCTCGCCGGCATTGTCCTGCGCCCGCTCCAGGCGGACGGCGAGCGTGCGCACCCCGCGCAGCGCCAGCCACGCCTCCATGGCGCCGGGGATCGGTCCGGAGCGGGTCCTCCACAGCAGCAGCGCCCGGGCGAGGTCCTCGTCGCGGGTCACCACGGCCCCGAGCAGGAGATCGGAGTGGCCGGACAGGAACTTGGTGACGCTGTGGACGACGACGTCCGCGCCGAGGTCGAGCGGGCGCTGGAGCAACGGGGTCGCGAACGTGTTGTCGACGACGCTGCGCGCCCCCCGCTCCCTCGCGCCCGCGCACAGCGCGCGCAGGTCGGCCACGGCGAGCAACGGGTTCGTCGGCGACTCGACCCACAGGAGGTCGGCGCCGTCGCAGGCAGCAAGGGTGGCGCCGGTATCGGCCACGTCGACCGCGGTGAGCGTGAAGCGGCCCCGTTCGGCGAGGTGGCCGAGCAGCGAACGGGACCCGATGTAGGCGTCGAGCGGCGCGACGACGCGTCCGCCGTCCGGGACCGTGTCGATCACGGCGCCCACCGCCGCCATCCCGGACGCGAACGTCAGCGCCGTCCCGCCCTCGAGGCCCCCGATGGCCTCCTCGAGCGCGGCCCAGGTGGGGTTGGACTCGCGCCCGTATCCGACTGGGCCTCCGGTGCGGTACACGGACGCCAGGACCGGTGGGACGTTCAGCGGGTCGCCGGGGCGGTCGGGGCGGCCCCAGGTCACCGCGATCGTCGCCCGGTGCGGCCGGCGGCCGGGCTCCGGCGGCGGAGCGGTCGAGTCCATTGGACCGATGCTACGGCCGGGTCAGCTCCCGGAAGGGCAGGCGATGCACCGCTATGCTCGCGGCGTCGTGAAACCTTCGCCTCCCGCCGACGAACTCGACGTCACGGTCGTGCTGCCCGCGTACAACGAGGTGGGGCACGTCCGCGCCGAGGTCGACCGGATCACGGCGGCCATGAAGGAGTCGCCGTACTCCTTCGAGATCCTGGTGGTCGACGACGGGTCGACCGACGGCACCGGGGAGGCCGTCGAGGGACTGCCGTTCGTGCGGCTGCTGCGGTTCCCGGTCAACCGCGGCTCGGGGACGGCGCGGCGCATCGGGACGTCCGAGGCCCACGGCCGCTACGTCGCGTGGACCGACGCGGACATGACCTATCCGAACGAGCGCATCCCGGAGCTCATCGACATCCTCGAGACCGGCCGCGCCCAGCAGGTGGTCGGGGCGCGGCTGTCGGAGGAGGGGACGTACAAGGCGCTGCGGGTCCCGGCGAAGTGGGGCATCCGCAAGCTCGCCGAGTACCTGACGCAGTCGAAGATCCCCGACCTCAACTCGGGCCTGCGGGCGTTCTCCAAGGACCATGCCCGCCCGCACCTCGGCCTGCTGCCGCCGGGGTTCTCGTGCGTGACGACGATCACGCTGGCGTTCCTGGCCAACGGCCTGATCGTCGAGTACGTGCCGATCGACTACCGGCAGCGCGCCGGGCGCTCGCACTTCCACCCGATCAAGGACGCGTACCGCTACACCCTGCAGGTCGTCCGCATGGTGACGTTCTTCGAGCCGCTGCGGGTCTTCGCGCCGATCGCCCTCACCCTGCTGCTCGTCGGCGCCGGCAAGGTCGTCTGGGACCTCGTCGCCCACCCGTTCCGCTTCCAGATCGCCATCAACACGATCCTGCTCCTGCTCACCGGCCTCATCCTGTTCAGCCTCGGCCTGCTCGCCGACCTGATCGTGCGGGTGAACCGGCGCGAGTAGCCCGCTGTGTCGGTGGTGCCAGCTGCTCGGGCGGCGGCAGTCAGCGCTACCGCAACTCGTCGTCGAGGCGCAGGCTGGCCGAGGGCCGTGACGGTGAGGCCCCTGCCTGCCGCACGCCGCCGCATTCAGCCGGGTTCGGACAGCACCGCGCGGAGCTGCTCCGCGGTCGTCTCGCTGACGGCGACGGTGCCGCCGACGAGGACGCCGCCGGTGAACCGCTGTCGGCGGTCGGCGAGGTAGCCGCCCACGGCCGGGGCCTGGTCCAGGTCGTCGCGCGGCACGAGGACGAGGGTGGCGTCGAGCCGGGCCGCGAGCGCGCCGGCGGACAGCGCGTCCGGGAAGTTCGCGCCGGTGGCGAACACCACGGGGTGCGCTCCGGCCTCGCTGCGCTGCAGCGCGGCGTCCGCGACGGCGACCGAGGTGTCGTACCGGGTCGGCCCGGACAGGCGGGTGACCGGGTAGCCGAGTTCCGTGAGCCGCGCCTCGACCGCCGGGGAGACCGCCACGGAGCCGCCGAGGATGGTCACGGAACGCACCCCGAGGTCGGACAGGGCCTGCTCGGTCGCTGCGGGCAGCACGTCGCGCGCCGTCAGCAGCGCCGGCAGCCGGTCCGGGGAGGCTGCCAGCGCTCCCGCGGCCACAGCGTCCGGGAAGTCCTGGCCCGAGGCGAGCACGACCTCGCCGGTCGGCGGCAGCCCGGCCTCGGTCACCGCCGCGACGGCCGTCGCGTACCGGTCCGCGCCCGCGAGGCGGCGTACCGTCACACCGGCTTCCTCCAGGGCGGCATCGACGTCGGGCGACACGGCGACCGGCCCGCCGAGGATCCACACCCGCGCCACCCGCAACCGGCGCAGCTCCGCGAGCACGGGTGCCGCCAGCGCATCCGGTGGGGTCAACAGGACCGGCGCGTCGAGCTCGGCCGCCAGGGCGCCGGCGGCGAGGGCGTCCGGGAACCCCGACGCGGTGGCGAGCACCGCGTCGGACGCCGATGACCAGTACTGGCGGGAGACCTCGACTGACGTCTCGACCCGGCCGACCCCCGCGGCGCGTTGGATCATGACGTCGGACGGCTCCGGCAGCGTCGGTGGAGGCTCCGGCGGGGGCTCCGGCGAAGGGGGCGGGGATGGCCACGGGCCGGGCGGCGGATCGGGCGAGGGCGAGGGCTCGGGACCCGGCGACGGAGACGGAGACGGAGACGGCGCGGGCGGGTTCACCGCTTCAGGCCGGGCGGCGGCGTAGTGGCTGGCGACGATGGTGGCCGGCAATTCGCCGGGGTACACCGCGATCTCGTCCAGGTCGCCGGTGAAGTGCGAGCTGGTCGGCGCGGACGCCCAACCGCTCAGGTCGTCGCCGCCGGCCCGCCAGAACCCGGTGTAGCGCTGGGCGAACGCCGTCGGGTTGTGAGCGGCGAGCGCTCCGTCGACGTACAGCCGCATCCCGCTGCCGCCGAGTGTCGCGACGACGTGGTGCCAGCGGCCGTCGTTGTAGGTGCCGGCCGACCGGGCCGTCTCCGGCGGCACCGGGTAGAAGACGCCGAAGACCAGCTGGCCCGAATCCGTCATGTAGACGTGGCGGTCCTGCTTGCGGCTGTCGCCGGTGCGCTCGGTGCCGAAGCCGACGATCCTGCCGCCGGTGCTCGTGGTGGTCCGGAACCACGCCTCGATGGAGAAGGTCTGCGGGTTGACGATGTTCCTGGCGGCCGTCACGGTTCCAGATCCGTTCAGGCGCACGGCGAGGTCGCCGGGAAGCGCGCCGGCGACCCCTCGGGTGACCCCGCCGCTGTAGGTGCCGGGCAGGTCGCTCCCCGACGAGTCGGCGGCCGTGCTGCCGCCCGCCTCCCCCAGGCGCCAGTAGAAGTCCGGCCGGTGCGCCCGCACCGTCTCGGGATAGCCGAGGTCCGTGGCGGCGACGGTCACGGGCGGCGAGCTGGCCGACCGTGGGCCCACGTTGCCGTTGGCGACGGCCTCGACGCGGTAGGTGTGGCTGGCGCCGGCGGCGAGGCCGACGTCGTCGAAGCTGAGCACCGGGCGCAGCCACGGCCTGGAGAACCCCGTGACCTCGGCGACCGGCGCCGCCCCGTCATCGCGGTAGATCCGGTATGCGAGCGTGCCGTCGTCGAGATCGGTGCTCGCGCGCCACGTCACGGTCACCCTGCCGGCCTGGACGCTGGTGGCGACCGGCGTGCCCGGCGTGCTCGGCACGGTGCGGTCGGGCGCCGCCTCGAAGCGCGCGAACCCCTGCTGCGGCTCCCGGTTGACGGTCGTGAAGTCGCCGCCCACGAACAGCTGGCTGCCGTCGGTCGCCATCACCCGCGGCCCCAGGGGCCGCCCGTTCGTGTTCGGAACCCACGACGTCATGGCGCCGTCCGAGGCGCGCAGTCCGAGCAGGTGCCACGACGAGCCCTTGCGTGTGGCCTTCACGTCGGGGAAGCCGCCATCGGCGTAGCGGCACTGGTGGGCGTGGGAGCCCTTGTAGACCACGCCGCGGATGACCGCGAGCGACTGAGTCGCGCCGAGGCACAGGTCGCGCCAGCGTTCGATCCCCGTCATCGGGTCGGCGGCGAACGACCCGTCGAAGCAGCCGCCTCCGGTGCCCTCCGCGGCGCCGTACACGGTGTCACCGTCGGTGATCAGGGCGCTGACCTGCGCGCAGTCCGGGAGCGGCTCCCCGTCCCACCGGTGGAGCGCGCCGGTGCCCGCGTCGAGTGAGGCGATCGCCCGCTTCCCGACGCCGTTCACCGTGCCGAACCCGCCGCCCACGACGACCCGCGAGCCGTCCGGCGTCAGGGTCATGGCCCGGACGGAGCCGTCCGCCGCCGGACTCCACGCCAGCAGCCGGCCCTCGGCGGACACGGCTGCCAGCCGGGACCGGGCCCGACCGTCCACCGCGGTGAACAGCCCGCCCAGGTACACCGTATCGCCGGCCACGGCGATGGCGCCGACCCGGCCGTCCGCCGCGGGGCGGAAATCCGGGTCCAGCGCGCCGCCGGGCAGGTCGAACGCGGCGATGCCCCGCCGTGACGCCCCGTCGACGGTCGTGAACTCCCCGCCTGCGTACATCCGCGTGCCGTCCGGCGACGGCTGCAGCGAACGCACGCTGCCGTTCATCACGTGGTCGAACCCGAGCAGCGCACCGGTCGACGCGTCGAACGCGGCGATGTGCCTGCGGGGGACCTCGCCGACGCCGGGCGCCGCACCCGGGGGCCGGACGGCCGTGAAGTCGCCGCCGAGGTAGATCACCCCGCGGGCGTGGGCGAGGGCCCACACGATGCCGTTCGTCTGCCAGGACGGCGCCGCGTTGCCCACGACGGTGCCCTCGGCCGCGGTCGCCGGCGGTGGCGCGGCCGGCGGCAGGACCAGCAGCGGAAGCAGGAGCAGTGCCAGCACTCGTCGCGTCATTGCGACTCCAGGGGAACGGCCTAACACCTGTGCCAGGCCGCGGCCCGGGCGAAGACGCCGGCAGACGAACATGTCGGACCAGGCATCCTACCGAGGCCGTCGCCCGCTGTCCCCCAAACGGGCGAAGGGTCACCCCCCCGGGGTGGCCGGCGGTCCCTTCAGCGCCCGACGGCGTGGCGCAGGCAGCGGTGGGATCAGCCGTCGCCGGACTCGACGACGCGCACCATCCCGCCCTTGGGGAAGATCACCGACTCGTGCCCGTCCTCCCACTCGACACGGAGTTGCAAGGGATCGGTCGCCACCGTCTGCTTGACGACGCCACGACGGACCGCCTGGCCTACCTGGACGCTCTGAACCTCGATCGTGGAGCCGACTCGAGCCTCCACCATCCTCACCTCCGATGTGGATGAACGGACCTGCCGTTCCGACCTTACCCCGACAGAGGCCACAGCGTCACCGTCGGTCCGGCAGCGTCACGTGCGGCGGGCGGAGGCGACCATGCCGGTGCCCAGCGCGGTGCCGGCGAAGGGCCGCTGCAGCATGCGGAACGGCGAGGTGGCGACCCGTGTGGCGGCGCCCATCCAGGAGCGGGGTTGCAGGGAGCGGCCGCTGCGGGCGGTCGCCTCCTCGGGGGACTCCCGCGAGTCGGGCGCCCGTCGGCGGGCGGCGATCGCGTCGCGGGCGGTCTCGAGCAGGTAGCCGAGCGGGAAGCCGTACATGTGCAGGCGGACGTCGGTGAACCCCTGCGCGTGCAGCAGCTCGGTGAGCTGCTCGCGCCCGTAGCGGCGGTAGTGGCCGACGGCCGTGTCCCAGGGGCCGAAGCGGTGCTGGTGCGCCGGGACGCTGAGCAGGAGGAGCCCTCCGGGACGCAGCCGCGCGCGCCAGGCGCGGAGCGTCTCCGCGTCGTCCGCCATGTGCTCGAGCACCTCGAAGGCGCAGACCACGTCGAAGGTGTCGGCCGGCCCGAGCGACGACAGGTCGCCGTGCACCAGTCGTCCGCGCCCGAGCGCGGCGAGCCGCCGGCCGGCGGCGATGGCGGACTCGGCGTCGAGCTCCAGCCCGAGGTAGTCGTGGCGCAGCGCGAGCCGCGTGCTGAGCGCCCCCTGGCCGGCGCCGATCTCGAGCAGCCTGCTGCCGGCGGGGACTCGGGCGGCCTCGGACACGATGAAGTCGTGGCGCAGCCAGGCGTTCGGCGTGAGCGGGGGCAGGCGGTCGATGTCGGTCTTCTCCTCTCGGGTGGCTCAGGCGCTGCGCACCCTGGCGAGCTGGCGGGACTGTGCCACGAGCGCGCCCGTCGAGTCCCACACCTCGGCGTCCTCCTCGACCGTGCCGTCGATCAGGAAGCAGCTGCGAACGGCCACCCGCAGCAGGCCGGGCGCCGGCAGCGCGCGCAGGTGGACGGTGAGCTCGAGCGTCGGGACCCACCCGCGCACGCCGAGCTCGAAGACGGCCGGCGGGAGGGCGTCGACCGCGAGCAGGCATGCGAAGGTGTCGGGCTCGCGCCCGTCGCGGAAGCCGAGCCAGGCGGCGACCTCCGCGCGACCGCCGGGTTCGCCGTGCGCCCAGCCCGGCTCGCCCGGCGGGAAGCGGACGTCGAGCCGCTCCATCAGCGGCACGGAGAAGCCCCCGGGCAGCGGCCCGCTGGTGGCCCGCACGCACACCGCCGGAGGTGGCAGCTCCGGCGGCGCGCCGACGACGTGCGTCGGCCCGGCGAGGCCGGACAGGCAGCCGGTCGCCGCCAGCACGCGCACGACCTCGTCGCCGTCCTGGCGCAAGCGCGCGGCGAGGTGGCCGACCGAGCGGCCGGCGCGGACGCGTTCTACCGCGACGGTCACGGGGCCGGGCACCGGGGGTCTGTAGTAGTGGGCCGTGACGGCGAGCGGATCGGGGTGGGCCGACGAGGCGAGGAGCGCCCGCACCGCGATCGCCAGCAGGTACCCGCCGTTGGGAGCCGGGCCGACGCTCCAGCGGTCGGTCACCGTCGCGGCGTAGCAGTCCGGCCGGCCCGTGGGCTCGACCGCGGTGTCGAGGTCGAAGTCCGCCGTCATCGCGGTGCGGTATCCGCGGGCCGGGCCGGCGGCGTCGCGGCGCTGGCGCGGACGGCCCACGGCAGCCACCGCCCGGCGGCGATCAGGGTGACCTCGGCCACCATCAGCACGAGCCGCACCGCCACCGAAGCGGCGATGAGCTGGGGCACGGCGACCGTGCCGCCGAGCGTCGCGATCAGGACCGCCTCGCGGACCCCGATGCCCGCGGGGAACGGCAGCGCCAGGTAGCCGACGGTCCAGGCGAGGCAGAACGCGGCCGTGGCCGCCGGCAGCGAGGTGCGCGGGTCGAGCCCGCCGAGCAGCACCGCGAACGCCAGCCCGGACGCCGCCGCCGTGAGGATCGTCCACCGCCACGACCGGAGGATGTCCGCCTGCGGCGGGACGGTCGCGGTCATCCCGGGGCGCAGGCGGCCGACCAGGGCGAGTGCGCGGGTCATCCAGCGGCGGTTCAGCAGTGCGCAGAGGCCGAGCGCGCCGAGCGCCGCGACCCGGACCGGCGGCGGCAGCCCGCTCCCGGTGACCGCGAGGGTGGCGCCGACCGTGCCGGCGGCTGCCGGCTGGGTGACGGCGGCCACCGCGAAGGCCGCCGCCGCCGTCCCCGCGGGCACCCCCGCTCGCACCGTGTAGCCGACCTGACCCACCGCCTGCCAGATCGCGCCCGGGACGTACTTTCCGAGCTGGGCGACGTAGAAGCCGGTCACCAGCCGGCGGCTGCGTGCACCTCCGAGCAGGGCGGACCAGGCGACGAACGCGACGGCGTGGCCGGCGGTGGCGATCAGGACCGCGCCGGCGAACCGCGGCCAGGAGGGCAGCACGGCGCCGCCCGACCGGTCCCACGTCTGCAGGAACGCGACGACGAGGAAGGCCGCCCCCGCGAGCCCGAACAGCACCCGCAGCGCCTTGCCGAGCCGCGCGCGGGCCCGCGGCCCGATCACCGGACGGCCTCCGCGGGCGGCCGCGCGCGGGCCCGCGGCCCGATCACCCCACGGCCTTGGGGAGCAGCGCACGCGCCACCGCCCCGGTCACCGGCCGACCGCGGACGAGCGGCGCGGGTCACCGACGCTCCGCCCGCACGCTCGCGTCGCTGCACAAATGACCGAGGAGCCGGTCACGGAGAGGGTTGACCACGACCGCGGGGCGGAACGCGTCCCGTGCGCGTGCGGACGCCGCGAGGCGCAGCGCCCAGACCCGGTCGGGGTCGGCCGCGAGGCCGGCGAGCGCCTCCGCGAGGGCTTCCGCCGAGCCCGCGGGCACGTAGACGGCCGCGTCCCCCAGGGCCGCGCGCTGGACCGAGGTGTCGGCCGTGACGATCGCGCAGCCGGCGGCGGCGCCCTGGAAGACCTTGTTCGGCACGACGCGGGCGGCCTTCT
>Ga0136613_10001795_pt1 | contig 11234 bp, 17 predicted proteins | sample AntDrymUQ2722106_2_FD_106649 | JGI IMG/M metagenome (GOLD analysis project Ga0136613, IMG submission 106649) | Polar desert sand microbial communities from Dry Valleys, Antarctica - metaG UQ272 (21.06) | ecosystem: Environmental > Terrestrial > Soil > Desert | place: Antarctica: Dry Valley... | reverse complement strand
GAGGTGACCCTCGAGCTGCCCATCTCCGTATACGGCGGCGGGTGAGTGAGTCAGTCTTTGGAACGTCCGGCGAAGGCCGTCGCAATGCCTAGCGCGACATAGACGCTTCCCGACACGTAGCGCTGGTCTGGAGCGCCGGGTGAGCGGCGTCCGGATCGATGAACTGCGGCAGGAACGCGAGGAAGAAGAGCGCGACCTTCGGGTTGAACGCATTGACGACGACACCCTGGGCGTAGACGCGCCGCAGGCGGACGGCGATGACGACCGAGGCGTCCTTCTCGGCGTGACCCGAGAAAACGGTCCAGAGCCCGAGTCCGATCAGATACGCGGCGCCGGCGTACTTGACCACGGAGAACGCCATGGCCGAGGACGCGAGCACGGCCGAAAGCCCTACAGCCGCGGCCGCGACGTGCACAAGGGCGCCCGTTTCGATTCCGAGCACCGACGCGACGCCGGCACGCCGGCACGCCGGCCTGGATGGATGCTTCGCGTAACGATGTAGAGCACCGCCGGGCCGGGAACGGCGATGAGCGCAGCCGAGGCAAGCGCGAAGATCGCCAGCGTCCCGGGATCCACGATCACGCGTTCAGCTCCCAGACCATGCGCAGCCCGTCGAGCGTCAAGAACGGGTCGACGCGCTCGATCGTTCGCGAGTGCGGAGCAACGAGGTCTGCCAGCCCACCCGTGGCGATCGCGGGCGCCTCAGCACCGAGCTCCTCGCGGATGCGGCCGACGATCCCGTCCACCTGACCCGCGAAGCCGTAGACGAGGCCGGACTGAAGCCCGCCGACCGTCGTCTTCCCGATCACCGTGGCGGGCGGCGCGTAGTCCACCTTGACGAGCCGGGCCGCACGGGCGAAGAGCGCTTCCATGGACGTCTCGATCCCGGGCGCGAGGACACCGCCCACGTACTCGCCCTCGGGTGAGACCACGTCGAAGTTGGTCGACGTGCCGAAGTCGACCACGACCACGGGCGCGCCGTAGCGCTCCCGGGCGGCGACCGCGTTCACGATGCGGTCGGGACCGAGCTCACGCGGATCGTCGTAGCGAATCGGGATACCGGTCTTGACGCCCGGGCCGACGAGGAGGAGTGGGGCGTGCGCCCACTTGTCCGCGAGCGTCTCCCACTCGCGAATCAGCACCGGGACGCTCGAGGCGAGACAGATCCCTTCGACGCCGTCGAAGTCCAGCAGGCCGCTAAGGAGAACACCCAGCTCGTCAGCCGTCGTTGACCGTTCGGTCGCGACGCGCCAGTGGTCGCGCAGGTCGTCACCCGAGTACGTGCCGAGCGCGGTCTGCGTGTTGCCGACGTCGACGGCGAGGAGCATCGCGCAAGTGAATCAGAGCGGCTGAAGACAGGGTGTTATACAGTCGGAGCCAAGGTGTTTCGAAGGCAGAGTCGCGGCTGGATGGGGTTCGAGATCGCTCTCGTGCTCGCGGGATTCGCCGTCGCCCTAATTGCCGCTCTCGAACTCCTTCGGCGTAGGCGAGCGAAAGGAGCAAGCATGGCTGACGCAAAGCAGATCGTCCGACGTCTGATCGAGGAGCCCTGGACGGGCAACATGGACGTGATCGACGAACTCATCGGATCCGGCTACATCGGCTACGACCCGTCAGCCCCCGAGCCGATCAGCGGCCCGGACGGCGCGAGAACCCAGATCCAGCAGTACATCGATGGGTTCCCCAACGGCCGCATCACCGTCGACGACCAGATCGCGGAAGGCGACAAGGTCGCATCGCGGTGGACGGCACGCGGAACGCAGACCGGTGAAGTGGCAGGCATCGCCCCGACGGGCAAGGAGGTCACGGTCTCGGGACTCACGATCTCGCGGCTCGAGGACGGCAAGGTGGTCGAGGAGTGGACGACCTGGGACACCCTCGGCATGCTCGTGCAACTCGGCGCGATCCCCGCGCCGGCTCAGGCCTGAACAGAAGAACAAACGTAGTCGAAGGGCCGCCCCGAGCGGCCCTTCGACGTTGCAGGGTTGAAGAACGGGACGGCGAAGGATGGCTTCCCCGAAGCCGCCATGTCCAGCTTCTTCGCTTCCCGCCACATGCCGTGCGCCGAATGCGGCGCATCGGTTGCGGCTGAAGAAACGCACACCTGCGACCCGGAGCGCGTGCTCGAATTCCGCTTGTTCCACCTACGCGACAGCATGAGCGCCTTCGACGATGACCTTCGCGGTTACCTCGAGTCGGCCGAAGGCCGCTTCGAGCAGTGGCTCGCCGAACGCGACCGGCCGCCTCCCTAGTGCGAAGGACGGAATCCGCTCACGCAGATTCCGTCCGCGCGAAGAACCCTGAAAGCGTCCGCTTCGTTTTCAGGTGACTCTAAGAGGACTCGTCTTCGCCCTGGAACTGCTGGCCGATCCGCTCTGCAAGGGCTTCGGCGCTCAGTCGCGGCTCCTCGCCCTCGCCCCGCAGCTCCTCGATCGTGACATCGCCGGACGTGTAGACCTCGGCGCGCGGGATGATCCGCGTCGGCCGGTTCTTGTCCCACACCCACACGTCCTCCATGCGAACGTGGAAGAACGGATAGCTGGCCTGGGGAAGCGATTCGACGTCGAGCTGGTTGCAGAGATACGTCGCATCCTGGGTGAGAACGCAGTAGCGGAAGAGGCCGAAGACGGCCGAGTACTCGCGTTTCAGCGAGATCTCGAGCTCAGCCTCGAACTCGTCGAGCTCGTCGAGGTGGGACATCGCGCTTCAGTCTAGACAGTTGGCGCAAGTCCGAAATCCGCTCGCGCAGATTCCGGACGCGCGAAGATCCCTAAAGGCGTCCGCGACTCGACGGTATTTACACGAGCTGTTCCAGGAGCTCCACGGCCTTCCCGGCTCCGGGGATCTCGAGCTCAGGCTCGAGCTCGACGAGCGGCTCCAGTGCGAAGCGACGCTCGTGTAGCCGAGGATGCGGAACGCGCAGCCCTGGCTCGTCAACGATCTCGTCTCCGTACACGAGCAGATCGAGGTCGATCGTGCGCGGTCCCCAGTGCACTCCGTCGCGCACCCGCCCGAGCTCCTGCTCGACGCGCAAGAGAGCGTCCAGGAGATCGCGCGCCGTAAAGCCGGTCTCGACGACGACAGCTCCGTTCAAGAAGGTCGGCTGGTCGACGTTCCCTACCGGATCCGTCTCGCGAAGCTGGGATACGGCCAGGACCTCGATCTCCGGCTCGGCCGCAAGGAGGTCGACTGCGCGCAGCAGCGTCACCTCGCGGGGACCCAGGTTGGCGCCGAGACCGACGTACGCCCGCGGCAACCTAACGGGCCCGTTCGACGATAACCGCGGCGTGCTCGACCGGTGGGTCCAGCACGACGTCCGGCTTCCGGACCCTCACGCGAGCTCGCTCGACCGCAACGAAGCGATCCAGGATGCCGTCCACGACCGCCCCGGCGAGCCGCTCGAGCAAGAGGCGCTCCGGCCCGGCGAACACCTCTCGCACGAGACCGGCGAGGTGCCGGTAGTCGACTGTCTGGTCGATGTCGTCGCTCGACGCTGCGTCGTCGTCCACATCGACCCAGAGATCCACCAGGAAGCGCTGGCCGAGCCGCCGTTCTTCCTCCAGATAGCCATGGTGTCCGAATAGGACGAGGCTCTTCAGTTCGATTGTCATGCACTCACCTTTCCCCGTTCTACGGCTGCTGCAACCGCCAGCGCCTCCACTGTCTCGCGAACATCGTGCGCTCGGAGCATCCACGCGCCACGCTCGAACGCCGCGACCGCCCCTCCCACCGACGCAGAGGTCGTTCCCTGGGTCGCTCCCGAGTCGCCGAGCACCTTGCCCAGCGTGCTCTTCCGAGAGAGCCCGACGACGACAGGGCGTCCCAGCGCCGTAAAGCTGTCGAGACGTCGAACGAGCTCGAGGTTCTGGTCGGATGTCTTTCCGAATCCGATACCCGGATCGACGCAGATTCGGCGCTCGTCGATCCCACATTCGATGGCGAACGCGATCCGCTCCTCTAAGAACGCGAACACTTCGGCCGCGATGTCGTCGTACTGAGGAGCCTCTTGCATCGTCCGCGGCTCTCCACGCATGTGCATCAGGCAGACATACGCACCCCGCTCCGCCACCACCGCGCCCATCTCCGGATCTCCACGCAGCGCGCTGACGTCGTTCACCATCTCGACACCGAGCTCGAGGGCCCGCTTTGCAACCTCCGCTTTCGACGTGTCGACAGAGACTGGGACGCCCTGGAGCCCCTCGAGCACCGGAAGAACGCGGCGGAGCTCCTCGTCTGCGGCGACGGGCTCCGCGCCCGGCCGCGTCGACTCACCGCCCACGTCGACAAGAGCAGCCCCCTCGGCGAAGAGGCGCCGAGCGTGGGCGACCGCAGCGGCCGGCGACGAGAAACGCCCTCCGTCGGAGAAACTGTCAGGCGTGACGTTCAGCACGCCCATGACCGCTGGTCGCGGCCAGCGGTCCTCGATCGCTGGCGCCGGGGAGCTCACGTGGAGGAGCGTATCGCCGCACGAACCCGGCGAAGGGTGCAGGATCCCCGTCGATGAGCGTCATGCCCTCCACCACCGGGGATCTCGGGCAGCCCCGCGGGGTCGGGTTCGGAATCCTGCTCTTCATCGTCACCTTCGGCATCTACGGCCTGTATTGGGTCTACAAGACCCACGAGGAGATGAAACAGCACACCGGGGATGGCATCGGAGGCGTCCTCGGGCTCGTCATCTGGATCCTCATCTGGCCAGTCAACGCTTTCGTGATCCCTTCGGAGATCGGAAAGATGTACCAGCGCGACGGGCGCGAGCCGCCGGTCACCGGCTGGACCGGGCTGTGGCTCTTCCCCGGCTTCTTCCTCGTGATTCCGGCGATCGTCTGGTTCGTCAAGGTTCAGGGCGCCCTGAACCGCTACTGGGAGAGCAAAGCCGCGACACCATCGGCAGCTTCGCCGGTCAACGCATAGAGAGCGAGTCCCGTGCGCGGTAGCTCTGCGCGAGCCCTTCTGCCGGGGATCGTCGTACTCGCGCTCCTCGGCGTCGTCGCGGTCGCGGCGACCGGCTCTACACAGGCGGGCTCGGGAGAGACGCGGCGGCCGTCCGACATCGTTCTCGACACGTTCTTCAGCTTTGCGCTCATCGCGCTTCTGCCCGCAGCGGCGCTCCTCGTCTACGGGCTCATGCAGCGGCGGGCGATCGCCGAAGAGATCGCGTCAGGGAAGTACCGACGAAGCGGGATGCTCGTGTCGTTCACCGTGCTCACGGCCGCGTTCGCGCTCATCTGGTACCTCAGGCCGCGTCACCTGAACGGCGTCTTCGCCGAGACGCTGCGGCCCGAGCTTCTCGAACCGAAGCCCGAGCGGCCCGATCCGAGCGGGACCTACGAGCCGGAGGTCGCCTGGATCCCGATTCTGGTGGTCGCCGCGCTCGTCGCGACTGCGATCGGCGCATACGTCGTCGCCGCGCGGCGGCGCGCGCGGGCGTTCGATCCTGGCCAGAGCCGACTGGCCGAAACGGTCGCGGACCTGCTCGACGAGTCACTCGACGATCTCCGCGCGGAGCCGGATGCGCGCCGCGCCGTGATCGCAGCCTACGCTCGCCTCGAACAGACTTTCGCCGCCTCCGGCCTCGCGCGGCTCCGACACGAGACCGCCGAGGAGCACGTCAGCAGGATCCTCGGACAGCTCGAGGTGGACAACCGGCTCGTGAGGCGACTTACAGAGCTCTTCGCTCGGGCAAAGTTCTCGCACCACGTCGTGGACGAGACCATGAAGGAGGAGGCAATCGCGGCCCTCGCGCAGATCCGTGACGAGCTCCGCGCCGCAGCACGCCAGCGGATGGAGGAGCGGATGCGAGTGCTGGCGGAGCGGGCGGCCACCTCGTGAGGAGTGTCCTCTGGCGCGCAACGCGCGTGCTGGTCGTCCCCACGCTCGTCCTTCTCGCCATCCTCGCGTTTCTCCCAGGCCGGCTCGAGCTCGCGATTCGCGTCTACGCGCTCGTTGTCGCAGGAGTCGCGCTCGCTCTCATGACCGCCGTCTTGCGCCGCGCATATCCGCGGACGACGCCACTTCGCGCACATGCGAAACGGCGCGACGCCCCGCGTCGAGGCGTACCGGCGGTTCTCGCGCGACTCGAGCAGGAAGTGGCTCTCGGCGCGGCGGGCTCATTCGACCTCCATCACCAGTTACGGCCGCGGCTGCGGGCGCTCGCGGCCGGGCTGCTGACAGCGCGAGGCCTCTCGCTCGACGGTGACTCCGCGCAGGCGCGACGCCTCCTCGGCGAGGAGACATGGGGGGTAGTCCGCAGAGATCGCCTCCCGCCCGAGGATCGCCTCGCCCGCGGCATCACGCCGGAGGCGCTGGGTCGTGTGGTCACGTCATTGGAGCGCATCTAATGAACCTCGTACGCGTCCACGAGCTCTCCGCCGAGATCCTCGACGAGGTCGAGCGCGCCGTCGTCGGGAAGCGTGATCCGTTGGAGCTCGTGCTCACTGGGTTCCTCGCAGACGGCCACGTGCTTCTCGAGGACTACCCGGGCCTTGCGAAGACCCTCGCCGCGCGCTCGTTCGCACAAGTGCTCAGCATGCGGTTCACCCGCATCCAGTTCACCCCCGACCTGATGCCCGCCGACGTGACGGGCTCGTCGATCTGGAATCAGCGCGATGTCGACTTCGAGTTCCGGCCTGGGCCGATCTTCACCAACCTTCTCCTCGCCGACGAGATCAACCGCGCGCCGCCGAAGACGCAGGCCGCGCTGCTCGAGGCCATGCAGGAGCGCCAGGTGACGATCGAGGGCGAGACGCACCGCTTGGAGCCGCCGTTCCTCGTCATCGCCACCCAGAACCCGATCGAGTACGAGGGGACCTATCCGCTCCCGGAGGCGCAGCTCGATCGCTTCCTCCTGCGTACGGCCTTCGGCTACCCAGCCCGAGAGGACGAGATGGAGGTACTCGGGCGCCGAATCGAGCGCGGCAGCGACGAGCTCGAGCTCCGTCCGGTCATCGACCGAGAGACGATCCTCGAGATGCAGCAGGCGATCGAGCAGGTCCATGTCGCGGAGAGTGTGCGCGGCTACTGCGTCGATCTCGCCGCAGCCACTCGGCGATCCGAGAGCTCGGCGGTGGGAGCAAGCCCGCGCGGAAGCCTCGCGCTGCTCAAGCTAGCGCGTTGCAAGGCGGCTTTCGCAGGCCGCGACTTCGTCCTGCCGGACGACGTCAAGGCCGTCGCGGTTCCAGCGCTCGCTCATCGACTCGTTCTCCGACCCGAGCTCTGGGTGCAGCGAATCTCGTCCGAGGACGTCGTGCGGGACGTGCTCGCTACGGTGCCGACGCCGCCGCCAGAAGATCTGTCGGAGCAGTGACCCGCTGCGGCAGCCCGCGTCTTGAGGGCTATGCGGTCCTCGCGGGGGTCGGGCTGGTCGCCGCACTCGCGCTGCGCCGCCCGGAGCTCGCCGTCGTGGCGGCGCCTTTCGCGCTCGTATTGGCGATCGGCTTGCAGGTCGCGCGTGAGCCGCGCCTCGACATTCAGTTCACCGTCCAGGGAGAGCGCACCGTCGAAGGGGCGGGGGTGGAAGCGGAGATCGTGGTGCGAGCCGAAGGCTCCGTCGACCGCCTCGAGCTCCTGCTCGACCTGCCGAAAGGCGTCGAGGTCGAGGGCGGGGATGCCGTGGCTGTCCGTTTGCGCGCGGGCGAAGAGCGCACGATCCCGGTGCGGCTGCGATGTTCGCGCTGGGGCGTCTACGAGGTGGGGTTGGTCGAGGCTCGCGCGCGGGACCTGTTCAGGCTCGTCGTCTGGGAGGACCGGCTCAGTCGAGTGCGTGAGCTGAAGGCGTACCCGCACTCGGAGACGCTCACCAGAGTTCTGGACGCGGCCGAGACGCAGGCCTTCACCGGAAGCGCGGTCGCGCGTGTCAAGGGCGACGGCATCGAGTACGCAGATATCCGCGACTACGTTCCCGGTGACCGCCTGCGTTCCATCAACTGGCGAGCGTCCGCCCGCCGAACTGACCTCGTCGTCAACGAGCGCTATCCCGAGCGGAACACCGACGTCGTCCTGTTCATCGACAGCTTCGCGGACCTCCGCGACGAGAGTCGCAGCACGCTCGACGACACGGTGCGCGCGTCCGCGACTCTCGCGACCCGCTACCTCGAAAGGAGAGACCGCGTCGGCCTCGTTGCCTTCGGGGGGGTCCTGCGCTGGCTTCGGCCGGGAATGGGGCCGTCTCAGCGCTTCCGCCTGATCGAGACGCTGCTCGAGACCGGAGTCGCGCCCACCTACATCTGGCGCGACGTCGATTTGATACCTGCCCGAATCCTTCCGCCCAAGGCTCTCGTCATCGCACTGACGCCGCTCGTCGACCCTCGCTTCGTGAAGACGCTCCAGAACCTGCGCGCTCGGGGTTTCGACCTCGTCGTCGTGGAGATCGATCCCGTGGGACTCGTCGAGCCGGGCAGGAAGGAGCTCGAGCGTCTCGCGTATCGCTTGTGGCTGCTCGACCGCCAGGTGCTCCGGTCACGTCTCGAACGCCTCGGCGTGGGCATCGCGCGCTGGGGAGACGGCGTGGCGCTGGAGTCCGCCCTCGAGGAGGTGAGGACATACAGGCGCTTCGCGAGAGTCGCACGCGTCTAGCCGCAGGAGTCGGAGCCGTCGCGTGCGCGGTTGCACTGGGCGCGCTGCCGCTTGCGCGCGCGGACGAAGATGCGTTCGTCGAGGTGGGCTACCGCGTCGCCGCTCTCGCCCTTCTCACCCTCGTGACCGCGCTCGTTCTCGGCTGGCCTTCCCTTCTCACCGCGTCGCTCCTCTTGTTGGGTGGCCTGTACGGGGCGCAACTCGCTCTCGACGACCCTGCGCTCGACGGCGCGGCGCCATTTTTCGCAGCGGGGCTCCTTGTAACCGCCGAGCTCGGGTACTGGTCGCTCGAGGAGCGCGATGCGGTAAAGGACGATCCGGGAGAGAGCTTCCGCCGCGCGGCGTTCGTCGCACTCCTCGCGCTTGGAGCTTTGATCGCCGGCTCGCTGCTTCTGATTCTCACCGACGGCGTGCGCGCGGGCGGACTGGCCGTCGACCTGCTCGGAGCCGTTGCGGCAGGTGCAGTGCTGCTCGTCGTCGTGGTCGCCCTGCGAACGGACCACCGCAGCGAGCAGCAAGCTGACTGAAGAGCTCATCTTCCGTATGCCTCGATGGGGTGATGATTAGAAGGCTGCTAACACCGATCTAACGCGTCAGTGAAGCGACGCGTCATCATTCTTCTCTCCGTTGCCGCGGCGTTCTCGGCCGCAGGCGCAGGCGCTGCGCCGGAGCGTTCCGAGCACCATGCCGGCATCGCTATGCACCTCGTCGAGGGCATCAACGCGATGCGCGCTCAACATGGCCTCGCGCCAGTGCGCCCCACGCCGTCGCTCCGACTGGCAGCGCTCGCGCACACACGACTCCAGGTCAAGCGCGGAGCCTTCACCCACGACTCGCCGGACGGCTCGTCCTTCTCCGACCGAATCGCGCGTTTCTACGGCCAGCGTGGATTCTCGCGCTGGGGCGTCGGGGAGAATCTCCTTTATGGGCCCGTGGCGATGACCCCGGAAGAGGCGCTCCGCGTCTGGCTCGATTCCCCGGCCCACCGCAAGATTCTCCTCGAGCCAAGCTGGCGCGACATCGGAATCGTCGCACTCGCCGTGAACCAGGCGCCGGGCGAGTTCGGCGGCCACGACGTCGTCGTGATCACGTCGGACTTCGGCATTCGCAGCCGCTAGGGCTCCGGTCGGCGCCGCGCTCGTTTTCCCTCAACTCCTCTAGCACGGGCCGAATGTGTACGCTGGACTATGACTAAGTCTTAGTCTAGTCTCATGGAGACATGTCCGTGGTAAACGTGCACGAAGCGAAGACGCACCTCTCGCGGCTCCTCGAACGCGTGTCTGCGGGCGAGGAGATCGTGATCGCCAAGGCGGGACGCCCCGTCGCCCGTCTCGTGCCATACGAAGAGGACCTGGAGCCGCGGACGCTTGGCGGCTGGGAAGGTCGGGTCTGGATCGCCGATGACTTCGACGAGCTCCCGCCCGACATCCTCGCCGCGTTCTACGGCGACGACGAGTGAGGCTACTGCTCGATACCCATGCTCTCCTCTGGGCGCTCGAGAACCCGTCGCTACTGAGAGCCGAGACGCGCACGGCGATCGAACGCGCACGGACACCGGTACTCGTGAGCGCGGCGTCCGCCTGGGAGATTGGGATCAAGATCGCCGTCGGGAAGCTGCGAGCCCCGCTCGATCTCATGCAGCAGCTTCGCGACAAGCGATTCACCCCGCTACCCGTGACGGTCGAGCATGGGCTTCGCGTCGGCGAGCTCCCGCTGTTGCACAAGGATCCCTTCGACCGCCTGCTCGTCGCGCAGGCGCAGCTCGAGGGATTGACGATCGTGACCCGCGATCCGCGGATCGCGGCCTACGACGTCGAGACGCTCGCCGCCTGACGCTCCGGCCGCGAAGCGGACGGCTTCTGGGATTCGCGCGACCGGAATTCGCGTGAGCGGATTCCGATCTTGCGCCAGCAGGATTAGCCCGCTGCGGCGCCCTCGGGGGGCGGCGGCTGCATAGCCGTACCGGGGATCGGGCGCGGCTGCGGCTTGAGCTTCGGCTTCTTGTCCGCCTCGGGCTCGGGCTCGGACTCTTCCGGAACTTCCTCGGGGAAGACCGATTCCTCCGACTCGCCGGCGAGCAGTCGCTCGTACTGATCCTTGTCGATCGTCTCGCGCTCGATCAGGATCGCCGCGAAGCGGTGGAGCTCGTCCATATGCGCACGTAGGACAGTCTGAGCCGATTGGTGCGCCTCCTCGATCACGCGGCGGATCTCGTCGTCGATGTCTTTCGCCAGCTCCTCGGAATAGTCGGGCTCAGAGCCCATGTCGCGACCGAGAAAGGGGAGATCGTGGGCCCGTCCGAGGACGCGGGGGCCAAGCTTCTCGCTCATTCCGAAGCGCATGATCATCTGCTTGGACGTCGCCGTCACCCGCTCGAGATCGTTGGCGGCGCCCGTGGTCACCTCATGGAAGACGAGCTCCTCCGCGGCGCGGCCGCCTAGCGTCATCGCGAGCTCGTCCATCAAAGCCGACCTCGTCGTCAGGTAGCGATCCTCGGTCGGAAGCGAGATGGTGAGCCCGAGCGCCTGGCCTCGCGACACGATCGTGATCTTGTGCACCGGGTGCGTGTGCTCGAGGTAGTGGCCCACGAGGGCGTGCCCCATCTCGTGGTACGCGGTGATCTTCCGCTCCTTCTCAGAGAGGAGGCGCGCCTTCTTCTCCGG
>Ga0136613_10001794_pt1 | contig 11237 bp, 12 predicted proteins | sample AntDrymUQ2722106_2_FD_106649 | JGI IMG/M metagenome (GOLD analysis project Ga0136613, IMG submission 106649) | Polar desert sand microbial communities from Dry Valleys, Antarctica - metaG UQ272 (21.06) | ecosystem: Environmental > Terrestrial > Soil > Desert | place: Antarctica: Dry Valley... | reverse complement strand
GTCGAGCGCGGGGAGTTCATAAACGCTGGGGTGGTGCTCTACTGCCAGGACGCGAAGTTCCTCGACGCGCGAGTCCACCTCGACCCGGAACGCCTGCGGGCGCTCGACCCCAACCTCGACCCCAAGACCGTGCAGGAACACCTCGAAGTCGCCCGCCGGGTGTGCGAGGGCGGACCCGAGGCCGGCGCCGTAGGGCTGCTGCCGCCGGTCCAGCGCTTCGGGTGGCTCGTGGCGCCACGTAGCACGGTGGTGCAACCTTCTCCGGTCCACACGGGCTTCGCCGATGACCCTGAGGAGGCCATAGAGCACCTCCTAAGGGTCATGGTCGAGTAGATACCCCATCGAGGGCGTGCGCGACCTGGCGTCCCGTGGCGTCCTTCACCCTTATGCGAGTCCCGATCGTGACGATCTTGAAGCTAAGATCCAACGGATAGCTGAACATACGACCCTCCCCTCTTTCCGCCGTTTACGTGGACAACGTCGAGGGACCTCTTTAGCAGACGGGTCGCTTCCCTGGCCCGAACGAGGTCCTGACGCCGCAATTCGCGCAGGAAGGCGGCGACCTCGAAGTCTCCGTCTCGCTCTGCCTCGAGGATGCAAGCCTCATAGGGCTCGATGCTCCTCAATACGCCGAGAAGTAGCTCCGTCAGGTCGCGGCTCTCTGTATTCGGCACGGTATCAGGGACCGCCGACGGTGGAAAACTTTCCCTGGTGTCCAGCATCTCTATCCTCCTCGAGTATCCACGTTTCATACGTATACGTACGGCAAGGGCAAACGGTGCAATACCAGAATGCGAGACCCGCCTGGAGCGACACCCCCGATCCGTGCGGATCAGGGGCGCCGGTTCTCTCAGGTGGTCTTTAGCGGGCTTCGATCATGTCGGCGATCAGCGGGTAGCGGTACCCGCCGTCCTTGCTCACCCGGTAGGCCGCGTAGGCGCCGTGCACGAAGGGCACCAGCGTGATCAGGGCCATCACCGGGACGAGCAGGAACCCGATCAGGACGAGCATCAAGAGCGTCGTCACGGTCCATCCGGCGACCAGGATCACAAGCCACGCCACCTGGTACCACATCGACTGCAAAGCCTGAAACGCCACGTTGCTCGACCGGTCCCTGTAAACGAGCCAGATGATCAGGGCAGCCACGGGCCCGAGGAATCCGGTAACTAGATTGAGGAAGATGCTAAGGTGCGCGAGCACCGATAAAGTCTTCTCCTCTTGCGTGCCCATCGTAACCGGGCCCCGCTCCCCAGGCCCCAGGCCCCGCTCCTCGGCGACCTCGTCCCCGGCTACCCCATAGTTGTGGTCCTTCGCCTCCATCGCTGCTCCTCTCTGTCGCGCTACGATCTACGTAAACAAGGTACTTCAGACCTATCAGTTCGGCATCGGTCCAGGGACCGAATGTCGGTAGGTCCGCAGGTCTAGCATTTCAGCAAGTCAGCACGCCGCCTACGGCGGCTCTCAGCACTTCAACTTGTCAGCACCTCGGTATTTCAGCTTCGCTTGCGCGAGTTTTTGCTGACTGGCTGACAAGCGGAGCCCGAAGGGCGTAGCGTGCTGAAGTGCTGACCAGCTATCAGATGGCGAAGTCGCTGCCAGCGTGGCAGACTCAGGACAGAGAATCCATGAGGAGATCGAGTGACAACTACGGAGCCGGCCCAGCGCAGCGCGGACATCCTATCTTCGCGGCGCTCTACGACCCGCTGGGCGCCTCCATGGAGCGGAGGTGGATGGGCGGGCGCAGGAGACGGTTGCTCCAAGGGGTCCGCGGCGCTGTGCTCGAGATCGGTGGCGGCACCGGCGCGAACCTCTCGCACTACAGGAATGTAGATCGGGTAATCGTCGCCGAGCCCGACCCTTTCATGCGCAAGAGGCTTGGCCAGAAGCTCGAGGATACCCGCGTCCCTGTCGAGGTCTCGGCGGCCGGGGCGGAGGCGCTGCCCTTCCCTGACGGGAGCTTCGACACCGTGGTTTCGACGCTCGTCCTATGCACGGTCCCGGATCAGGCGTCTGCACTGGACGAGGTCAGGCGCGTCCTGCGTCCGGGCGGAAGGCTGCTGTTTATCGAGCACGTACGCGCCACCGGGTCCATGGCACGCTGGCAGGATCGCATAGAGCCTCTCTGGGGACGGCTCCTCGGCGGCTGCCACCCCAATCGAGACACCGTCGCTGCCATCAAAGAGGCCGGGTTCGAGATAGAGACGTTCGAGCGCTTCTACCCGCCGGTCGCCCTGACCAGCCTCACGCCACACGTCCAGGGCTCGGCGGCAGTTCGGCTCGCCGCGTGAGAATCATGCTAGGATCAACGCGCCGATGAGTGGTCCCGAGATGCATCCCACTTCGTGATGAGCCGCCGGACTGGCCTGATCTTGGCGCTTGCGCTCGCGCTCGCGGTCTTCGTCGTGGACCAGGGGATAAAGTCCGTCGTCGAGGGTTCGATGCGCGTCGGAGAGAGCATCACCCTCTGGCCTGGCTTCCTCAGCCTCACCTACATAAAGAACGACGGCGGGGCCTTCGGCATCCTCGGCGGGAGCCAGATGATTCTCCTCGTCGGAAGCACCGTCGCCGTCGTGGTCGTGCTCTGGATGCTGCTTTCGGGGAGACCGTCGAAGCCGACGATGCTAGGGTGTGGTTTGATCCTGGGCGGTGCGGCGGGTAACCTCCTCGACCGTCTTAGCAGCGGAGAGGTCACGGACTACGTCCACTTCAGCTTCTGGTACATCTTCAACGCAGCCGACGCCGCGATAGTCGTCGGCGTCGGGCTGCTGCTCCTCTCAGCCCTCCGCCCCGAAAGAGCCGGCCAGCGACCAGCCGTCTGTGACAAGCAGCGAACGGAGAGCTGACCCTTACCGTTCGGCTTCGCCGGAGACACGCTCTGGTGCTTCGGGCTGTTCGTCCTCCGCTTTCTCTCGTAACTGGCGCAGGATGCCGCCGGCAAGGATGATGTCGCGCTCCCGTCTCGAGTACTCGGCGAGGAGCGTTACCTCGTCGCCCTCCTTCTTCAGCGGGACCTCCTCGTCGCCGTTCTCCAGGCGGGCCCTGATCTCCGGCAGCTCCCACTTCTGTCCCTGCTCGAACCTGTCGTAGTCCGATTCTTCCTTGAAACGAAGCGGGAGGATGCCCTGAGAGATCAGGTTCCGACGGTGGATGCGGGCGAAGCCCTTCGCGATGACGGCCCTGATGCCGAGGTGCAAAGGTGCCAGCGCCGCGTGCTCGCGACTCGACCCCTGCCCGTAGTTGTGCCCGCCAACTATAAAGCCAGGCGCCATCTCCCTGGCCTTCCCGTGATACTCGGTGTCGAAGCGGCGGAAGGTGAACCTGGCGATCTCGGGTACGTTCGAGCGGAACGACATGACCTCTACCCCGTCAGGCGCGAGGTCGCCGGTCGAGATGTCGTCCTCGACCACGATGGTGACCGTACACTCGAGGGAATCGGGGAGCTCGGGGGCTTCGGGCGGCGGTTCTATGTTCGGTCCGCGTGGGATCTCGATTCCGGACGCCTCCTCTGGCGGCGCAGGGGCCAGGATCTGGCGGTCATCCACCGCAGGGTTCGCGGGAGCCTCGGGGAGATCCGGATACTCCCCGAGCTCCCGGGGGTCCGTGATGGCGCCGCGCAGAGCGGTGGCGACTGCCGTGGTCGGACTCGTGAGGTACACCTGGTCGGTCATCGTCCCCGAGCGTCCGGGGAAGTTGCGGTTGAAGGTCCTGACGCTGACTGAATCGGAGGGTGGGGCCTGTCCCATCCCGACACAAGGGCCGCACACAGGCTCGAGCATCCGCGCACCAGCACGCACCAGGTCGGAGTAGACGCCTGTAGTGGCGATGGAGTCGAGGATCTGACGGCTCCCAGGCGTCACGGTCATGACGAGACCAGGATAGACCGTCTCATCGCGCAAGACCGCAGCGGCGACGGCCAGGTCCTCGAAGCCGGAGTTGACCGAGCTACCGAGGCAAACCTGTGCGGCCTTCGTCCCCGCGACCTCCCTGACGGGGACGACGTTCCCGGGCGAGTGGGGCTGTGCGATCAGGGGTTCCAGCTCGTCCAGCTCGATGTGCTCGCGTTCGTCGTAGTCGGCGCCATCGTCGGCGGAGAGCTCCACGAAGTCTTCCTCGCGCTGCTGCATCCTCAGCCATTCCCTCGTCCTCTCGTCCGAGGGGAAGACACCCGTAGTGGCACCGAGCTCGGCGATCATGTTGCAGATCGTGGTCCTTCCCGTGACGTCTATGTTCGCGACGCCTTCCCCGTGGAACTCGAAGATACGTCCGAGCCCGCCCCTCACGCCGCGCCTCCTCAAGAGCTCGAGGATCACATCCTTCGGCGTCACCCAGTCCAAGAGGGCCCCTGTAAGCTCGACGCCGACGACCCTGGGAACTGGGGTCTGGAACGGCTGTCCGGCCATCACGAGGGCCACGTCGAGACCGCCGGCCCCGATCGCTATGGAACCTAAAGCACCTGAGGAAGTAGTATGAGAATCCGCCCCGACGAGGGTCGCGCCTGGTCTGGCGAAGCGCTCCACGTGAAGGTAGTGGCAGATGCCGTTCCCGGGGCGGGAGTAATGAAGGCCGTACCTGGCTGCGAAAGCCTGCAGGAAACGGTGGTCGTCAGGGTTCTTGAAGTCGAGTTGGATGACGTTATGGTCGACGTACTGGACGGCGAAATCTACCTGGGCGCGGTCCACGCCCATCCTCTCGAACTGCAGGCAGGCCATCGTGCCCGTAGCGTCCTGGAGGAGTGTCTGATCTATCCTAAGCCCAACCTCCTCGCCGGGATCAAGCACCCCCTCGACCAGGTGGTCCTCGAGGATCTTGGTGACCAGATTCTGCGCCATAGTCAATCACCCCCGCCTCACGTACTCGAACTCGTCTACTCATTCTACATGCCCAGCCTGCGGAGTCTGCCCGCGGACACTTGAGTGACGCCTTCGGCTATCGCTGGCGCACGAACGAGGTCGTTGCTTTGAGGGTCTTCCGATCTAGTGGCCTGCCGCACCCGGGACAGTGCGTAACCTGCTCGGCATAAGTCTCGCTAGTGTTGTCGTCGTCGAAGAACACCCATTTGTATTCCCGACCTACCCACCAGAACTCACCCCAGAGATTTCCCCCCCCCGCGCACGGACATACCAGATTAGCCATCGGCCCTCCTCTTTCGCGAATACGTGCTCAGATAGTAACGTACACAACAAGATCTGTCCCGGCCTGCGCCCCGTAAAACGGCAAGAATGGTCCGAAATGTGTAGTGGGATCGCATATCGAGGGCGGACCATCCCTCTACGACCCGCCCTACTCAAGGTGGCTCAGGATGAAGGAGAGGAGGAAGCCGGCGGCTAGCGCCCCCACGTCGCCCTTCTACTCCTTCACGAGCCGCTGGTAGACCGCACGATACTTGCGGATGGCCTGCCGCAACTCTTCGGTGGACTCCTCGTCCGACCCTTCGTCCGCGCGTCCGGCCGAACGCGCCACGACTTCGGCCCTGATGCCGCGCGCCTCCCTGTAGTCGTCGGCTACGTCAGGGTGCATGGCTGCCAGGCTCCTGTCGGTCTCCTCGTCGGACTGGCCCGCGTCGGAGACGAAGTTGCGCTCGCTCAAGATATCTGAGACGGTCCGGTCCGCCAGCTCTATGGACCTCTGGGGATTGTCCACGAAGACCCTCTCGACCTCTCCCCACTGCTCCTCGTAGCGACCGCGACTCCCTTCGGAGAGCGGTTCGACCTGCCGCTCCACGCGGCCGCGACGCTCCCTGAGCTCCCTCTCGGCCTCCTCCTCGGAGCCTCTCTCCTGTGCCGCTCTCTCGTACTCGGAGCCGAACTCTTCCCTGCTCCGCTCCCGCTGCTCCTCACTCCTCTGCGCAGCCCTCCGCCGCGAAGCGAAGAACAGCACCAGCAACAAGACCACGACAACGACCACCACTATGATCACGATTAGGGTCGTAGCGCCCACATCTCCTCCTCCCGCTCGTTTTTCTATCTCGCATTATTCCCCGCGATGTACCCTATGTAACGTCGCCGGGTGTTCTGCAAGCAGAACAGCATTTCAGCTGGTCAGCACTTCAGCTGGTCAGCTTGTAGTTTTCGCCCATCAGCGAATGCGCGATTTACAGTTGGTCGATACCTCTGCAGATCGCTTCAGTCGTCGAACCGTCAGCGAAGGGTGCCAGGGGCCAGGGCGTACACCGAGGTCTGGCGAGCCCGCTACGGCGGCGTGGTAGCATGGTTCGGAGGCGAAACAGCCGCGTGAAGCGACCTGGAAGGAGAACGCATGACCGAGCGCGAACGCCGCAAGGGCTCAGGCGGGACAGAGGATAACGTACGCGACGAACTCGACGAGGCCGCGGAGCGGGGCAGGCCTGGCAAGGATGCCACGAAGGACGCCGTCGAGGAAGAAGAGAGCACAGGCGGCGCCAAGGACAACGTCGAGGACGAGTGGGACGAGTCGCAAGAACGTTAGAGCGATTCGCTTGTAGGGACGGTTCGCGAACCGCCCAAAGACGGACCGCACCGCCAGCTAGTCAGCGCTAGCGAACGCGAGGCTGGTGGGCGTTCGTGCGGGAGCGTCGGAAGATACGGTCGAGGTAGCGGTCCGCGGCCCACGCGCCCGCGGCACCGCCGAGGATGCCGAGGAAGACGTCGAAGAGCGTATCTGGCAGGACGTTAGATACGCTTATGCCCATCATGGACATCAGGACCTCTATGCCCTCCCAACCCGCGGCGCCGAGGAGTCCGATGACAGAGCCTGTAATGATGGCCCGCAAGGGCGTGTCGAAGAATTCGTCGTCTCCCCCACTACGGTAGATGATCTCCGCTAGTATCAGCACGAGCGTGAACGGCGTGATGAAATGGGCTACTTCATCGTAGAGCAGAATGGGCTCGAAGAGCTTCCACAAGAAACCGGACGCGTTCAAAGCGATGCAGAATAGGATCAGGACTACGATGTACTTTCGCTGCATTATCCCTTCACTCCCATGTAGGCTACGGTTCGCTAACGAAGATTCTGTTTGGGCTTGCGGCGTTCCCTTCTGTACCTGATGACGGCGACCACTACTACCCCTAGGACAACGAGACCCGAGGTCGCAAGGAACAGGGCGACGTACTCGGGCGCCTGGCGTCCCAGGTACGAGTAGAGGAACGTCTGGGGGAAGATGCCCAGGGCCGTTGCCGCTATAAAGCTCCGGAACTGCATCCTGGTGAGCCCCGCAGCATAGGAGATGGCGTCGAAAGCGACACCTGGAAGGAGCCGTCCGGCGAACACGGCGTACACTCCCCACTGCGCGAACCAGCGGTCGGCAGATTCGAGCCCCGTCTTCCCGACGAGTACCTCGACGGGGACCCTGCCGAGGGCACGTGAGATCCCGAAGCACACGGCCGCCGCGAGCACGTGCCCGAACAGCGAAAGCATCCAGCCCCAGAACACCCCGAAAGCGAGCCCGTTGGCGAAGGTGATCAGGAATGAAGGCACAGGCGCAACCAGCGCCTGCAACACCATAAGAAAACACGAAGCCACGGGTGCCCAGAGACCGAACGAGACGATGTAGTCTCTGAGCCCGGCGATGTCCCCGCGCCCCAGGATCCCCAGTGCCCGGTTCGTCTCGGACCGAAACCCCGCCGACAGCAGATACAACAGACCGAACACTATCGCCGCCGCCGCGAGCAACAAGACCCGCAACCAGCGCACCGTACGGGCGTTTAGTCTCGCGGATCGCGCCACGTAAGGCAGTTGCTCGGGCCCGTTCATCCGTTTATGTTATACCGTCGCCAGGCCAAGAGCCTTGAAGGGCGCGGAGCCGACGGAACAACGGCCTTGTCGGGCTCGGCTCAGGAGTCTTTCTTCGGGACCTCGCCAAGCATGTTGCACGCCAGCTTTATCGAGGCGGCGTCCACCATCTGCCCGTCCACGCTCACCGAGCCCGAGCCGGCGGCGTTCGCTTCCTCGTAGGCTGCGACGACCTTCTTCGCCCAATCCACCTCTTTTTCGGTGGGCGAGAAGACCTCGTTGACGACCGCTATCTGGGCCGGATGGATGCACCACTTGCCGTCGAAGCCCAGAGAGCGCGCGATCAAGCAGCTCCTGCGCAGCCCCTCCTCGTCGCCATAGTCGGCGACGGGGCCGTCGAGGACGCGCAGCCCGGCGCCGCGGGCCGCGACGACGATACGCTGCATGGCGTAGTGGAAGCGGTGGCCAGGATATGCGTCGTCCCACTCGTCCATCACGCCGATGCTGGTCAGGGGCATGCTCAGGCTCGCCGCGAAGTCGCCGGGACCGAAGTGGAGGGCTTCGAGGCGGGGGGTGGAGCCAGCAACGGTTTCTACGTTGGTCAGCCCCTCGGCGCTCTCTATCTGGGCCTCGAGCTTTATCTTGCCCTTTTCCAGATCCATCGCCAGCTCCATCCCTGAGAGCAGGACGGAGACGGCGTAGAGGTCCTCGGGACGGTTCACCTTCGGGACCATGACGGCGTCTAGAGAGTCACCGGCCGCTTCTACCACTTCGATCAGGTCCCTGTAGAAGTACGGTGTATCGAGGGCGTTGGCCCTGAAGAGCGCCGGACGACCACCCCAGTCGAGCTCCTCGAGGGCACGGGCGACGTCCCCGCGAGCCGCGACCTTGCTGTCGGGGGCGACTGCGTCCTCGAGGTCTAGGAACACGGCGTCGGCTTCCGAGGCGAGCGCCTTCTCGACCATCTTCCGCCGCGTTGCTGGGACGGCGAGGAGGGAGCGGGCGGGCCTCATGCTACTTGTCGAGAAGCGTCTCTACAGGCTCTCCGCGCAGGGAGGCGTCGAGGACTTCCATGGGGTGGACCATCGGGAGGCCGTCCTGGCCCATCCTCTTCAGGGAAGACTGTATCTGGAGCATACAGCCGGGGTTGGAGGTGACGATCATCTGCGCCCCGGTCTTGAGGATGTTGTTCGCCTTACGCTCACCGAGCTCGGCGGCTGGCTCGGGTTCGATCATGTTGTAGATGCCCGCGGATCCGCAGCAGATCTCGGCCTCCCTGATCTCCTTTACGTCCATCCCTGGTATCTGCTTGAGGGTCTGGCGCGGCTGACGGCGGATGCCCTGAGCGTGCGCCAGGTGGCAGGCGTCGTGGTAGGCCGCCGTAACGGGAAGCGGATTCCGCTCCGCCACGGGGCCAAGTTCCTGCAAGAACTCCGTGACGTCGCGGACCTTCGCGCTGAAAGCCTTCGCCCTCTCAGCGTACTCCGGGTCGTCGCGCAGTAGATACCCATACTCCTTCATCGTCGAGCCGCAGCCGGCGGCGTTGACGATGACGTTGTCCAGGTTCAGGTTCTCGAAGGTGTCTATGGTCTTGCGGGCGAAGTCCAGGGACTCTTCCTCGCGGCCCGCGTGGGTGGAGAGGGCGCCGCAACAACCCTGTTTGGGGGCGACGACCTCGCAGCCCTCGGCGGCGAGGACGCGGACGGTCGCGGCGTTGGCCGGGGAGAAGAAGACCCGCTGCACGCAGCCTGTCAGGACACCGACCCTGCGGCGCCTCTCGCCTATAGGCCCTGTGAGGTCAGGGATCTTCTCTTCCTTCGGTAGATCCGGCAGGAGCGCCTCCATGGCCCTCATCCTGGCCGGGATGCGTTGCATGATGCCGGCCCTGCGCAGCTTGTCCCCGATCCCGAAGCGCTGGTAGAGACGCATCGGGGCGGCTAGAGCCCGCAGGCGGTTGGGATAGGGGAAGAACTGGAAGATCATCTCCCTGAAAGCCTTGTCTTCGGGCGCCCGCTCATAGCGCCGCTCGACCTGCTGTCGGGTTGACTCGATAAGTTTGTCGTACTGCACCCCGGAAGGACACGCCGTAACACACGCCATGCATCCGAGGCAGAGGTCGAAGTGGCGCACCATCTGGTCGTTGAGCGGTTCTTCGGTCAGGCCCTTGTTCATCAGGTAGATGCGCCCGCGCGGGGAGTCCATCTCCTCACCGAACAGGACGTAGGTCGGGCATGTAGGGAGGCAGAAGCCGCAGTGGACGCAATCGTCTATTAGGTCCTTATCGGGCGGATGGTGGGCGTCGAAGGCCGGGAAGCTGACCGAGCCTGTCTCGCGGCGCCCGGCCCCGACGGTGGCCTCATCGGCCAGAGAGCTCGCCTCGCCGACGCCCTGGCCTACATCCTCGGGGCTGCCTGCCCCAATAGCCCCGGCCATAGCCTGCTCGCGCGCCGTGCCCTCGGGGTGTCGCCGCTCGGTGGCGTCGGTCGCGTCGTAGCGGTCCTCCCCCGATCCGTTGCGTTCGGTCACTAGATGCCTCCTATGAACCTGCCGGGGTTCATGAAGTACCCCGGATCGAACTTCTCCTTCACCCGCCGCGTGAGGCCGAGATAGTCCCCAGCAGGTCCCCACACGTCGACCTTATCCTTGAACGAAGCAGGAGCCCTGCGCACGATGACGCTTCCGCCGCTGCGGGTCCTGATCTCCCTCACCTCCTCGACGAGACCGACGAGGTCGTCCTCCTCGCCAGAGAGCCCTGCGTAGGTAACGCCCGATCCTGCGTGGCCCGTCATGCTGACCGTAGCGCCCCTGCGTTCGGCTGCGTTCAAAATCGAATCGAGGACGCTTGTTAGTTCCGCAGGCGGCGCACCGATCTTTATGTCCACCTCATAGCCGGCGGAGTCGGTCGAGGGCGGTCTCAGGTCGTCTGCCTCCTCATCCAGCGTCCTTTCCTTGCCGAACGACTTGAGCAGGAACGAGGCAGCCTCCTCTTTGGCCCCGATACCATCGGGGATGCTCTCGAGCAGCACCGAGACGAGCTTCGTCTCCTCGCCCCAGTGCAGCTCGACTGCCGTCGCCTCGACCTGCGAGTGGACGATGGCCTGGGCCGCGTCCCTGGCAGCCTGCGGGGACTCGACCTCGACGGCGACCGTCCTTACCGCCTCGGGGCGCGGGTGAAGCCTGAAGTTTGCGTCGGCGATCACACCGAGCGTACCGAAGGACCCGGTAAAGAGCTTCGAGAGGTCGTAGCCGGCCACGTTCTTGACTACCTTGCCGCCGGCCTTCGCGATGGTCCCGTCGGCGAGAACGACCGTAATCCCTATGATGAGGTCGCGTACCGTCCCGTACTTGTAGCGCCTCGGACCCGATGAGTTGGCGGCGACGACGCCCCCGACCGTGGCGTCCTTCTCCGGCGGGTCGAGGGCGAGCATCTGGTTCGCCTCGGCCAGCTTCTCCTGCAGGGCCCCGAACTTCACCCCCGATTGGGTACGCACGATCTGGTCCCCCGGTACGTGCTCGGTGATCTCATCCAT
>Ga0136613_10001793_pt1 | contig 11238 bp, 11 predicted proteins | sample AntDrymUQ2722106_2_FD_106649 | JGI IMG/M metagenome (GOLD analysis project Ga0136613, IMG submission 106649) | Polar desert sand microbial communities from Dry Valleys, Antarctica - metaG UQ272 (21.06) | ecosystem: Environmental > Terrestrial > Soil > Desert | place: Antarctica: Dry Valley... | reverse complement strand
GGGGCACACGGGGGCGGAGCCCCCCGGGCCTTCGCCCATGACGGGTAGACCCGGGGGCTTGGCCAGGCCGTGCGCGACGTCGATCCGGAAGCCGTCGACGCCCCGGTCCAGCCAGAAGCGCTTGGTGCGGTCCAGGTCGGCGGGCACCTCGGGGTTGTCCCAGTTCAGGTCCGGCTGCTCGGGTGCGAACACGTGCAGGTACCACTGGCTGAAACCAGGCGTGCCGGGAGGACACGTGGTTCGGTACGAGGTCGACGGTGACCGCCAGCCCCGCCGGATGGGCGTCGGCCACCAGGGCGTCGAAGGCCGCCAGGTCGCCGAACACCGGATCCACGTCAAGCGGATCGGCCACGTCGTACCCGTGGTTGACCATCGGCGACGGATAGAACGGGGTGATCCACAACCCGTCCACGCCGAGTTCTCGAAGGTAGGGCAAAGCGCGGCGGACGCCGATCAGGTCACCTACACCGTCGCCGTTCCCGTCGGCGAAACTGCGGATGTACACCTGGTAGAAGACGGCGGTCCGCCACCAGGCCGGGTCGGCGGCACGGTCGAACCCCATGACGAGCAGGAACGCCTCGTTCAGATCAGTGCGGTGAGTTGACCAGGCTCTGCGCGGCCATGGTCAGGTACGCCCACAGCGTGCGGTCCTGCTCCGGACTCAGGTGCAGACCGTCCACGGCCGCCCGCATCCGCGCGAGCCAAGCATCCCGCTCGAGCTCCCCGATCGCGAACGGCGCATGCCGCATCCGCAGCCGCGGATGTCCGCGTTGCTCGCTGTAGGTCCGCGGGCCGCCCCAGTACTGGACGAGGAACATCCGCAGCCGGGTCTCGGCCGGGCCGAGGTCCTGCTCCGGGTAGAGCGGGCGCAGGACGGGATCTTCCCCCACGCCGGCGTAGAAGTCGTGCACGAGCTGCCGGAACGTCCGCTCGCCGCCGATCTCGGCGAAGAAGCTCTCGGCGGGTACGTCGGAGGCCGCGGACACCACCTCATCCTTCCCGCACGGTCAGCGCTACGCCTCCGCAGGGGTCTCGGCCGACCGGTGCACGGCCCGCGCACGTAGCCCGATGGCCAGCACGATCACGCTGCCGACCGAGCCGCACAGCGTCACTACCACGCTGGGTGCGAGCACGGTCGCGACCAGCCCGGCGGCGACGATGCCGAGCCCCTGGACCGCCTGCAGGCCGGTGGCGATGACACCGAAGGCCCGGGCGCGCGCGGCGTCCGGCACCGCCTGCACGACCAGCACGTTGAGCGGGATCACGAACGAGAAACCCACCCCGGAGAGGAACAGCAGCGCCAGGATCACCGGCAGCCACGGGGTCGTCGCCGCCGGCACCAGGGCGAGCACGGACAGCACGGCGAGCGGGACGAGCAGCCGTTGCCGCCGGCTCGGACGCATCATCCGCCCTATGACGAGTCCACCGATGATCAGGCCGAGCGGGTTCGCGGCCAGCAGCAGGCCCACCGCCGCGGCGCCCTCGTCGAGTTCGGCGGCATAGGCTGCGGCCAGCCCCTCGGGAGCGAAGCCCAGCGCGGCAGCGACCCACAGCATGGCGATCAGCCGCCTGATCCGGGGTGTGCCGAAGACGACCGCGATGCCTTCCTTGGCATCGGCCCACAGGGACAGCCGTTCCCCGCGGGCCGCCGCGGGACGGACCCGTACGCCGACCCACAGCAGCACCGCCGATACCGCGAACGTCGCCGCGTCGATCAGCAGCGCGCCGCGGGCGGACACGGCGAGGACCAATGCCCCGCCGGCCACGAAGCCGCCGACCTGGGCGAGTTGCGCGGAGATGTTGCTGAGCGCGAGCCCGACCGCGTACCGGTCGCCGGACAGGATCTCGGGCGTGGTGGCGGCCCTGGCCGCCTCGAACGGAGGCGTGAACAGGTTGGCGACGAACAGCATCCCGACGAGTAATCCGAGAGGGATCCCCGGGATGGCCAGCGCGCCGATGATCAGCATCCGGATCAGGTCGCAGCCGATCATCACCTGCCGACGCGGGAGCCGGTCGGCGTACACCGACAGCAGCGGACCGCCGATCAGCCACGGGAGGTAGCCCACCGCGAACGTGATCGCGGACAGCAGCGCCGACCCGGTGCGCTCGAACACCACGATCGACAGCGCGACCTTGGCCAGCTGGTCGCCGGCCAGCGAGAGCAGATACGCCGCGAAGAGGTACCGGAACTCGCGTACCCCGAAGACCTCACGGTACGTCGCGGCCCGGTCTCGCTGGTTCGCCTCCTCGGCCCCCGAATGTCTGGCCATTGAGCGGATTGTGCTGCATTCGTTACGCCCTGGCCACCATCCGTGGCACCGGTCCCGCTCCCGGTCGCGTCAACGCGGCGGCGGCGTCAGCGCGGCGGCGGTGCCAGCCCGGGGTAGGGAGGCGGCGTGCGGATCCCGTCGGCGTCGAAGCGTTCCTTGATCCGCAGTCGCAGCTCCCGGGCCACCCGCCACTGGTCACTCGTCGTCGTGCGCACCTGCAGGCGCAAGGTGATGCCGGCCGCGGCGATGGACTCCACGCCGAGGTCCTCGGGTTCGCCCAGAAACGCCTCGGACCACTCCGGGTCCAGCCGCAGGTCGTCGGCCACCTGCCGCATGGCCACCCGAGCGGCGTCCAGGTCGGTGTCGTGTGCCACCGGCAGGTCGAGCACCACCTGGGACCAGCCCTGCGTCTTGTTGCCGACCCGCAGGACCTCGCCGTTCCGGACGTACCAGACCATGCCGTTCATGTCGCGCAGGGTCGTGACCCGCAGGCCCATCGCCTCCACGCTGCCGGTGGCCTCGCCCAGGTCGACGACGTCTCCCACCCCGTACTGGTCCTCGAGGATCATGAAGATGCCGGAGATGAAGTCCTTGACCAGGTTCTGCGCGCCGAAACCCAGGGCGACGCCGACGATGCCGGCGCTGGCGATGATCGGCGCCAGGTTGATTCCGAGCTCGCCGAGGACGAGCATCGTCGCCACCGACAGGGTGAGCAGCGAGACGACGCTGCGCAGGACCGAGCCGATGGTCTCCGCGCGCTGCCGCCGGCGCTCGCCGACGTGCTTGAGCACCGAGTCGGTCCGGTCCTTGGGAGGCCGCAACGCGCCCGGAGCGCGGCCCTCGGCGCTGGTCCGGGTGAGCCGGCGGATCGCCCGATGCAGCAGGAATCGGACCACCAGGGCCACGACGATGATCAGCACGATCTTCGACGGCGTCGCGATCAGGGCGTCGGCGCTGGTCGCCAGCCAGTCCACGCCGGTGACGTCGTACACCACCGAGCACAGGCTGCTCCCGGCCTCCTCGACGCAGGACGGCTGGGCCAACAGGGTCGAACCGGGGGTCATCGCCGGTCCAGGGCCAGCCCGGTCTGCGCCGCCAGGAAGACGAGCTGGTCGGTGGCCAACGCGAGCGTGCGGCTGACCGACCGAGCGCCGTGCCCGACGTCGACCTCGCGGCGGAGCAGGATCGGCCGCTCGCCGGTGCTCGCGTGCTGCAGCGCGGCGCAGAGCTTGCGGGCGTGCAGGGGGTCGACCCGGGTGTCGGAGTCGAACGTCGTGAAGAGAACGGCGGGGTACGCCGTACCGGACTCCACCCGGTGGTAGGGCGAGTAGCCGAGCAACCAGCCCAGCTCGGTGGGGTCGGCGGCCGTGCCGTACTCGTCGTTCCACGTGCGGCCCAGCCCGAACTGTTCGTAGCGCACCATGTCCAGCAGGGGCGCGCTGCACGCCACGGCGGCGAACCGCTCAGGATGCTGGGTCAGCGCCGCGCCCACGAGCAGGCCGCCGTTCGAGCCGCCCATGATCGCCAGCTGCTGGGGCGTCGTCCAGCCCTCGGCGACCACGGCGTCCGCCGCGGCCGCGAAGTCGTCGAAGACGTTCTGCTTGGCCTCCCGCATACCGCCGCGGTGCCACTGCTCGCCCTGCTCCGAGCCCCCCCGGAGGTTGGCTACCGCCCACACGCCACCGGCGGCTACCCAGGCCAGTGTGGTCGCCGAGTACGCCGGGGTGAGCGCGACGTTGAAGCCGCTGTACCCGTACAGCACGCACGGGCGCGGCCGATCCGAAGATCCGTCCGGGCTGATCACGAACAGGTGGACCTCGGTGCCGTCGGCCGAGCGGTAGTGCGTCTCGGTGACCTCGGCCGCCACTGGCGGGGCGTCCCCGGGTGCACGCAGCCAGCTCGTCGTGTCGTACGGCGAGGCGCTGTCCCACTGCAGGACGCATGGGGCCGTCGCGAAGTCGGTGTAGCCGATCCAGGCCGACGTCGTCGCGTCCGGGTGGGCGTGCAGGCCGCTCACCGAACCGGTTCCGGGCAGGTCGACCGAGCAGATCCGGGTGCCGTTCGTGGGGTCGATGACGGACAGCCGGCTGGTGGCGTCGCGGCCGTGGGCGGCCAGGATCAGGGGGCCGTCGTGCGGGCCGTCGACCAGCGCGACGTCCTCCAGCACCTCGCTGCCGGACTCGGGGACCGCCTCACGCCAGGAGCCGTAGTCCGGCTCGCGCGGGTTCGTGACGCAGAGCCGGCCGCGGGGTGCGTCCCGGTCGGTGAGCAGGTACAGCCGCCCGTCGTGGGCCACCCAGGCCACGCACCGCGCGTCCACCCCGACCTGCACCTCGCGCAGGGTCAGCTCTTCGGCGGTGAGGTCGCCGACCCAGACGTCGTCGCGCGGCGCCGTACCGGCACTGGCCGAGACGGTCAACCAGCGGCCGTCCCGCGAGACGTGGACGTCGTAGTAGTTCGTGGGATCCAAGCCGGCGCCATGCACCTCCTCGTCGTGCTCGGGGTCACCGCCGAGGACGTGCCGCCAGACCCGGCGATGGAACTGTTCCTCGCCGGACGGCAGGGCGTCGGGTGCCAGCCGGCGGACGTAGTACAGCTGCTCGCCACCGGGCAGCCAGGCCACGGGGGAGTACCGGCAGCGGTCGACCGGACCGTCCACCGGATCGCCGGTGTCGACGTCGATGACGTACAGCAGCGACTCCTCGTCGCCGCCGACGGAGATCTGGTAGGCCAGCCGCCCACCCTCCTGGCTCGGGCTCCAGGCGTCCAGCGTCGTCGTACCGGTCGGGTCCAGGACCATCGGGTCCAACAGCACGCGGTCCGGCCCGTCACCGTCGCGGACGACCAGGACCGCGTGCTCGGCCGTGGCGTCGCGCCGGGTGAAGAACGCGCGTTTGCCCCGCCAGACCGGCGGCGTCACCGCGCCCGCTCGCAGCAGAGCGGTGAGGGAGGCGTGTACGTCGTCCCGGCCGGGCAGGCCGTCGAGGTGGTCGCGGACCAGGGTGTCCTGCTCGTCGGCCCACCGGATCGTGCGCGGGTCGTCCGCGGACTCCAGCCAGCGGTAGGGATCGGGAATCGGGTGCCCGTGCAGCTCGTCGACGACGTCCAGGCGCTCGGCTTCGGGGTAGGGGAGGCTCACCGGGCAGACCCTACGTGCGCGCGCCGACGGGCATAACGCGTGCATCTGAGCGCCTCGTCCGGTTGACTTGCTCTGCTCGGAGGTGGCCCTGGTGCTGATGTCGGTGACGCTGCTGCTGAACGCGACGTACGAGCCGTTGTGCGTCGTGTCGTCCCGGCGTGCCGTCGTGCTCATCCTGGCCGCCAAGGCGGTTGCGGTGCAGGACACCGGCGAGGCGATGCACAGTGCGACCACGGTCGTGGCGATCCCCGCGGTGGTCCGGCTGACCCGGTACGTGCGGGTGCCCTTCCAGGCGCATGCGCCGCTGTCCCGCAAGGGCGTGTTTGCCCGTGATGGCGGGCGCTGCGCCTACTGCGCGGGTACGGCGACGAGCATCGACCACGTCATCCCGCGCAGTCGCGGTGGTGCGCACACCTGGGACAACGTCGTCGCGGCCTGCCGACGGTGCAACCACATCAAGGCCGACCGCACGTTGGCCGAGTTGGGCTGGCGGCTGCACCACCCACCGCGGACGCCGGACGGCGCGAGCTGGCGGGTGCTCGGGCACCGCGAGCCGGACCCGCGGTGGAGCAGCTGGCTCGGCCTGGGCGAGCCGGTCAGCGCCTGACGCTCAGCTGACCTCGCGCAGGGTGCCCTCCTCGACGGAGTACACGAACCCGCGCACGCTGTCCTTGATCGGGATGAACGGGTCGGCCCGGATCCGCTTGATCGACTGCCGCATGTCGATGTCCAGGTCGCCGAAGGAGTTCGCCGCCCACTCCGGCTTCATCCCGGTCTCCTCGAGGATGCTCGCCTTGAAGTCGGCGTCGACGAACGTGAGCATCCCGCAGCCGGTGTGGTGGATCAGGATGATCTCCTTGGTCCCCAGCAGGCGCTGGCTGATGGCCAGGCTGCGCAGCACGTCCAGTGACACGATCCCGCCGGCGTTGCGGATGATGTGCGCGTCACCCTCGCGGAGACCGAGCAGGCCGTACAGGTTGAGCCGGGCGTCCATGCAGGCCACGACGGCGACCTGGCGGGCCGGGGGGAGGGGCAGGTCGCCCTTGTCGAACGTGGCGGCGTAGTTCGCGGCGCTTTTCAACAGCTCGTCGGTCGTGGACACGCGGTCTCCTCGGCGTGGGCGGGACATCGAGCAGCGGACCGTACTTGTCACATGTGGCGCTCAGGTAACGCGGCTGCGGCTATCGGCGTACGACTCGTGGACGCCATCCTCGACGAGCCGGCGCAGTCGGTCCAGCCCGTCCCACACCTCGGCGTACGACGTCGTCAGCGGTGCCGGCCCCAGCCGGAGCCGGTCGGGCGTTCGGAAGTCAGGCACGACGCGACGGTCGATCAGCGCCCGGCAGATCCGCCAGGCGTCGGAGTGGTGCAGGGTCACGTGCGAGCCGCGGCGCTCGGCCTCGCGAGGCGAGGCGAGGCGGAATCCCAGGGGTACGAGCCAGGCGTCGGCCAGCTCCACGAGGTAGGACGTGAGCGCCATTCCCTTGGCGCGCAACGCCTCTAGCCCGGCGTCGGCAACCACCCGTACCCCTTCCCTCGCCCCGAGCATCGACAGCACCGGTGGCGTACCGACCAGGAAGCTCGTGATCCCGGGCGCCGCGTCGTACCGGCCCGACATCGCGAACTGATCGCGTTGACCGAACCAGCCCCAGATCGGCTGTCGCAGCTGGTCCTGCAACTCGTGCCGCACGTAGAGGTACGCCGGGGCGCCCGGTCCGCCGCACAGGTACTTGTAGGTGCAGCCCACCGCGAGGTCAACCCCGGCCGAGCGCAGTGGCACGGGGATCGAGCCCCCCGAATGCGACAGGTCCCACAACGTCAGCGCGCCGACGTCGTGGGCGGCGGCGGTGACGGCGGCCAGGTCCGCGAGGGCGCCGCTGCGGTAGGCGACGTGCGAGAACGAGGCCAGCGCGACGTCGGTGTCCAGCGCTTCGATGACGTCGGCCGTGGACAGCCCTGCGTCCAGGTCGGTGGGGATCACCCGCAGCTCCAGGTCGCGCGCGGCGGCCAGGGCCTGGAAGACGTAGCTGTCGGTCGGGAAGTTGTCGTCGTCGCAGAGCAGGACCCGCCGCCCCGGTCGGGCGTCCAGCGCCGCCACCGCGAGCTTGTAGAGGTTGACCGTCGTGGAGTCCGACACCACGACCTCGCCGGGCTCGGCCTCGACGATCCCCGCCGCGATCTCATCGCCGATCGACTGGGCCAGCTCGATCCAGTGCTCCCACGAGCGGATCAGCCCGCGTCCCCACTGCTCGCTGACCGCCTCGGCCAGCACCGCCGCCGTCGTCTTCGGCAGCCGTCCGAGGGAGTTCCCGTCGAGATAGATGAGGTCCGGCTCGGGAGCGACGAACCGATCCCGGTACGCCGCCAGCGGGTCGGCTCGGTCGAGCTCTTCGGCTACCGCCCGGTCCGTCCTCGACACGGGGCGAGGTTAGCCTCCTGCCGTGACCGCACTGCACGATCTGAGTGCCCTGGAGCAGGCCGCCGCCGTTCGTCGCCGCGAGGTGAGCCCGGTCGAGCTGGTCGAGCACTACCTGGGTCGGATCGAGGCCTCCGGGGACGCGGTCGGCGCCTTCATCACCGTCACCGCCGACGCCGCGCTCGAGCAGGCGCGGGCCGCGCAGGACGCCGTCGCCGCCGGGGGTGCGTTGCCGGGGCTGCACGGCGTGCCTACGGCGATCAAGGACCTCAACCTGACGGCGGGCGTCCGTACGACGTTCGGATCGGCGCTGATGACCGACTTCGTGCCTGACGTCGACGACTTCGTGGTCGCCCGGCTGCGGGCGGCCGGCACGATCAGCCTGGGCAAGACGAACACCCCGGAGTTCGGCTTCCCGTGCTACACCCAGCCGACCATCGCCCCGCCGGCCCGCACACCCTGGGATCTCGGTCGGCTCGCCGCCGGGTCCTCCGGCGGCGCGGGTGCGGCGGTGGCGGCGGGGCTGGTCCCCTTCGCGCAGGGCTCGGACGGCGGCGGCTCGATCCGCAGCCCGTCGAGCGTGTGCGGCCTGTACGGCATCAAGCCGGCTCGGGGCCGGGTCAGCGGCGGGCCGATCGGCGGCAACGTCACCGGTCTCGGTGTGATCGGCCCGATGGCGCGCACCGTGCGCGACGCCGCGGCCATGCTCGACGCGATGGCCGGACCGATGCCCGGCGACCCGTATTGGGCCGCACCGCTGCCGGCGGGGGAGACCTTCCTCGGGCACGCCGGGCGCGTCCCCGGCCGGCTGCGCATCGGGCGGTACATCGACCCGGTGGTGCCCGGTGCGGTCGTGGACCCCGCGGTACGCCGGGCGTGGGAGGACACCAGCACGCTGCTCGCCTCCCTGGGCCACGAGATCGAGGACATCGACCCACCGTTGACCGAGGAGGTGATCCCGCACTTCGAGGTGGTCTGGAGCATCGGCGCCACGACGCTGCCGGTGCGGCCGGATCAGGTCGACCAGCTGGAGCCGCTGACCCAGTGGATGCGGGAGAAGGGAATGTCGGCCACCGTGGCGCAGGCGCTGCTGTCGCTCGGGGCCCTGCAGCAGCATTGCCGTGGGGCGATCGCCGCGACGTCGGCGTACGACGTCCTGCTCGCCCCGGTCTGCACGTTGCCCCCGCGGCCGATCGACTGGTTCTTCGCGGACGGCCTGGGCGCGCCGGACTTCGAGCGGCAGAAGCAGTTCTCGGCCTACACCGCGGTGTTCAACATGACCGGTCAGCCGGCGGTGAGCATCCCGCTGCAGTGGACGTCGGATGGGCTGCCCCTGGGCATGATGCTGGTCGGTCGGCCGGCCGACGAGGCGACGCTGATCGCGCTGTCGGCGCAGCTGGAGGCGGCCCAGCCGTGGGCGCAGCGCCGCCCGGCGATGTGGTGAGGCTCGGGCCCGACCGATTCGCTACCGTGCTCGATGTGAGCGCCGTCGTTGGAGACGACCAATGAGCATCGTCGAGACCTTGCTGGTCTACGTGGGCATCCCCGCGGCGATCTACGCGGCCATCGCCGTCCTGGTCTTCGCCCGCGGAGGGGCGAAGCCGACCCGCTACCGTCCGGGCAAGCCCTGGGCGCACGAGCCGGTCTGGTACCTGCCGCGTCCGGTGAGCGTGGCACGGCACGCCGCCGTCCCCGAGTTGACCGCGGGAGCGAGTGCAGCGCCGGCGCGGACGGCGAGAGGCGGTGCCAGTGGCACCTGGTGAGAGCACCTCCGCGGAGTCGCCGTTCAGCGCCAAACAACTCGCCCGGCTGGACGAGGCGCTGACCCTGTCCAGCCGGGAGACCAGAGTCCAGTTCAGCCTGTACGTCGGCGAGCTCGGCGCCAACCCACGCGGGCAGGCCGAGCAACTGCACAGCGGGCTCGGCGCCGAGGCGCCGGACAGTGTGCTGGTCGCCGTGTCTCCCGGTGAGCGGCGGCTGGAGATCGTCACCGGAGAACAGACGGCCAAGCGGCTCCCGGACCGGGCCTGCGCCCTCGCCGCCTTGTCGATGACTGCCTCGTTCAACGGCGGTGACCTCGTCGGCGGCATCGTCAACGGGCTGCGGATGCTCGCCGACCAGGCCGGAAAGCCCTCCCTCACGCCCCGCTGACCCCCGACTTTGGTGGGTGAGGATCCGGGCGCGCGAGTCAGCAGCCCGGCGCGGTTCCCTGCGGCAGCGGCCAACGTGGCGACCGGCAGCCGATGCACAGCGCTGCTCGCGCCCGTCGTCGACCCACAACTCGTGCGTGTCCGGGTAGTAGTAGATGACCTGGAAGGTCTCGACCCGGCCGGAGTAGAACTGCAAGGTCAGGGTGCCGCCGTTGAGCGACCAGCTGAACGGGTACTCATTGCCGCCGGTCAGCGGGTAGTACTACGGGCTGGTGCTGTAGCCGCGCGGCCAGTACGCCCGCCCACCGCGTTGCGTTCGGTCATAGTCGACGCCGAGCAGGGTGTAGGTCTCCGCTCCGCCGTACGACGGTTCGCTGTACCACTGCCCACTCAGGAAAGCGGCGTCGAACGGGATCTGGGTGGCGGCGTCTTGCGAGTAATTGTCCACGGCGTCCGACGTGGCCGACGCCTCAGCCTGCCTTGCCATGCCGCCCGAGGGTTTGGCGCGGGAGCCGGCGAAGCGGCCGTTCAACCGCGTCCGCCGTCACGGTCTGCACCGCGACCGTGCCGAGCCCCAGGATCGGGACGGCGGCGGTCACGACGGTTAGTAGCCACACGTCCCGTGCTGTCCTTGTCCTGCCCACGTGCTTCCTCCCCAGCTCGGCCCTGAGGAGCAGCATCGGTCCGGCCGGGCCGGCAGACCACGAAGGAGACCCACAGCTCCACCCACAGGTGGTGGTTCCCATCGTGCTAATGTATCGGCACCTTGATACAAGGAGCACCGATGGACCTCTTTGATCTGCTACTCGCCGTCCTGCTCGCCGTCCTGGTCATCGGCTTCGCGATCTTTCCGGGCTGGCGGGTCAACCCGCGGGTCGTGGACCGGTGGGCGGCCTCGGCCGGCCTCGAGCTGTCCGAACGCGGACGGTTGGCGGTGGCGCGCTACCTGCGCTGGAGCAAGCGCAGCCGGACCTTCGGCGGCCTGGCCGGGCTGGTGATCCCCTACGCGCTGTGGCTGCTAGCCGGTACGCCGGGGCAACCGCCTTTCCCGCTGGGTTATGTGCTGCTGGGCTACCTCGCCGGAAGTCTGCTCGCCGAGGTCGTGCTCGCCCGGTCAACCGCGGACTCGCCGGCTGCTCTGCTGGCGCCTCGCCGGCTCTCGGACTACCTGTCGGGACCTACTCTCTGCGCGCAGCGGGGGCTGGGCACCGCCGCGATCGTGCTCGGGGCGGCGTACGCGCTGTCGGCGGACGAGTCCCCCGG
>Ga0136613_10001792_pt1 | contig 11242 bp, 10 predicted proteins | sample AntDrymUQ2722106_2_FD_106649 | JGI IMG/M metagenome (GOLD analysis project Ga0136613, IMG submission 106649) | Polar desert sand microbial communities from Dry Valleys, Antarctica - metaG UQ272 (21.06) | ecosystem: Environmental > Terrestrial > Soil > Desert | place: Antarctica: Dry Valley... | reverse complement strand
GCTGCACGGCGTGATCCCGAAGCTGACAGGCCTGACGCTGCGCGAGGCACGCGCAAAGCTCCGGAAGCTGAAGGTGAAGGTGGACGTCGCCGGGTTCACCGACGGCACGGCGGGACGGATCGTCGCGCAAGCACCTGTCTCGGGACTCGCCGCGAGGCCGGGCATGGTCGTCAGCTTGGTCGTAGGACGCGGCTGAGAAACGGCGAGCCCGCGAGCCCGTAGCGCCACGGCTGCTCGACCGCCTTACTGATCCCGATCCGGGGTCCCTGGACGAGCTCAGGCTCGTCCTTCCGCGGAACGAGCTCGAACGGCGGACGGTCGAGCGGCAGCCCGTCGTGCTCGCCCGTGATGCCGAGCGCCTGGGCGAGCTTCCCCGGCCCGGAGCAGAGAGAGCGCGCGTCGTCCACCTTCCGCCGCGCGCGCATCAACTCGGTCCGGTCGGTTGGCTCGAGCGCGCGGATCAGCACGGCCGACGCCGACCCCGCCTCCTCGCACACGAAGTTCACGCACCAGTGGATCCCGTACGAGCGGTAGACGTACGCGTGACCGGGCGGCCCGAACATCGACGCGTTCCTCGCCGTGCGCCCACGGTACCCGTGCGCGGCGGGATCCTCGTGGTCGTACGCCTCGACCTCGACGATCAAGCCACCGACGCCGACGCAGAGAAAGCCGACGCCGATCAGATCGGGGGCGACCTCGTGCACCGAGCGCGCGAAGAAGTCGCGGCCGATCACGCCGGCTTCTCGTAGCGGCGGAACGCGGGCAGCGCAAGCGCGACGACGGCGGTCCCGATCACGCAGAGGACGCCCCCAGAGACGACGGAGGCGCGGATCCCGATGAGCGAGGCGAGCGCACCTGCTTCGAGATTCCCGAGCGCGGGCGTCCCGGCAACCTGCGCGAGCTCGATCCCCGAGAGACGACCGCGCATCGAGTCGGGCGTCACCTGGAGCAGGATCGTCGAGCGCAGGACTGCGCTGATGAAGTCGGCGCCGCCTGCGAACGCGAGCATCAGGAGCGCCAGCGGCACGCTCGTCGCGAAGCCGAAGGCTGAGATCGCCACCCCCCACCCCGCGGCCGCGATGCACACGCCGAGCCCCTGACGCCGCACCCGCGTCATCCAGCCCGAGAAGACAGACGCCATGAACGCGCCGGCGGACGGCGCCGCGTACAGCAGGCCGACGGTCGAGGCACCACCGCCGAGTTCCTCGCCGAAGGCGGGGAACAGCGCGCTCGGCATCCCGAAGATCATCGCGACGGTGTCGACCGTGAAGATCCCGAGCAGCGCGGGCTCGCGACGCACGAGCCTGAACCCCTCGAGGATGGAGCGTAGGCTGGGACTCTCGGCGTCCTCGATCTTCGGGAGGCGCGGTAGCAGCCAGATCGCGACGAGCGAGGCTCCGAACGTCGCGAGGTCGAACGCGTAGGCACCGGCGAAACCGACGGTCGCGATCAGCACACCCGCGAGAGCAGGACCTGCGACGCGAGCGAGGTTGAAGACGACGTCCTCGACGGCGATCGCCGCGAGCAACTGGTCGTCGGGCACGAGCTTCGGTGTCAGCGCGTTCCGTGCTGGGCGCTGAAATGCGTAGGCAGCCGTGGCGCCGGCCTCGCACGCGAACAAGAGCGGCAGGCTCGGGTCGTCGGCGAGGGCATTGAGGAGGAGCACGACCGTGACCGCTGCAAGCCCCAGGTCGGACACGAGCAGAAGCCGCCTGCGGTCGACTGCGTCCGCAACCGCGCCGGCGACGATCGAGACCGTCAGCAGCGGCACGAGCGCCGCGATTCCGACGAGGCCGACCATGAACGTCGAGCGCGTCTCGTCCCAGACCTGGATCGGGATCGCGACCGTCGTGATCTGGCTGCCGATCGCCGAGATGCCGGTGCCGAACCACAGCCGCCGAAAGGGTTGGGACGAGCGCAGCGGCCGGACGTCGACGGCGAGCATCGACAGCCGCGCGAGGACGCCTGGACGCTCCGGGCCGGGCTCGCTCAGAAGAGCTGGTTGTCGTCGGGCGGCTGCGCGGTCGCCTCGAGCAGGCGACGCGCGCGGCGGCTCAGGTCGTTCAGGTCGACGCGGCCGGTGTCCGTCTGCTGCAGCAGCCGCTCCGCGAGCTCGACACCCTGGTCGATGAGCTGCGAGCGAAGCGCAGAGTCACCGCCCATCTCAGCGACGATCGTCCGCTCGGTACGCGAGGCGACGATCGGCTCGGGAACGCCCTCGACCCAGACGCGTGTGCGGGCGCCGTGCCCACGGTCCTTGCCCGAGAGCGGCTCGAGCGCGTAGATCTTGTCGGCACGGGCGAACTTCCCGAAGCCGAGGAACACCATCCGGGTCGGGCTGGTGGACACCCCCTGATTATTGCGCCGCGAGCGCTCCCGAAAGCGCCGAAGCGACCCGCTCCTGGTCCTCCCGCTCGAGCTGCGGGAAGAACGGCAGGGCGAGCGTCCGCCGGCTCGCGTCCTCGGCCACCGGAAAGAGGCCCACGGCGAAGCCGTACGCCTCGCGCATGTAGGGCTGCAGGTGGATGCACGGGAGATACTCGCCGCACTCGATCCCCTGCGCGGAGAGCTCGGCCGCGACGCGCGTCCGGTCGATGCCCTCGTCGAGCAGGACGACGTAGACGAACCACGAGCGGGTGTGGTCGGCGTCGTCGGTCAGCGGCGTCTCGACGCCGTCCACGTCGGCGAGCAGGTCGTTGTAGCGCTCGGCCGCGGCTTTGCGAAGGGCGAGGATCTCGTCGAGCTTCTCGAGCTGCGCGACCCCGACGGCCGCCTGCAAGTCGGTCCAGCGGTAGTTCAGGCCAAGGTAGGGGTGGTGGAACCAGCGGCCGTCCTCGTACGAGCGTCCTTGGTTACGCAGGCTCCGGAGCAGGCGCGACTCGTCTTCCGAGTGCGTCGTCACGACGCCGCCCTCGCCCGTCGTGATCTGCTTGTTCGGATAGAAGGCGAAGACCGAGCTCGGGCCGTGAGAGCCGAGCGGCGCGCCCTTGTACTCCGCGCCGAGCGCTTCGCACGAGTCGTCGATCAGGACGAGATCGTGCTTCTCGGCGAGGGCGCGCAGCTCGTCGAGCTCGCAGGGGAAGCCGAAGATGTCCACGGCGACGATCGCCTTCGTGCGCTCGGTGATCGCGGCCTCGACCGCCGCAGGGTCAAGGTTGAGCGTCCGCGGGTCGACGTCGGCGAAGACGGGTGTGGCACCCTCGACGACGAAGCAGTTCGCCGACGCCACAAAGGAGAACGGTGACGTGATCGCCTCGTCGCCCGGACCGAGGCCGGCTGCCCGTGCGAGGAGGTGCAGGCCCGCCGTGCCGCTCGAGAGCGCGACCGCGTACGGCGCGCCGGTGCGCTCGGCGATCAGCTCCTCGAAGCGCTCGATCGTCGGCCCGAGCGAGAGCCGGCCGGAGCGCAGCACGTCGAGCACGAGCTCCTCCTCCCGCTCGCCCAGGTACGGGCGCGAGAGCGGGATCCGCGTCGTCGCCTGGGTCAAGCGGCGGGCGTGCGCGAGGCCGTGTGGTCGAGCCACTGCGACCAGCGCTCACTCTGGCCGCGCACAGTCCCCAGGTACGCCTTCTGGATCTCGAGCGTCACCGGCCCGACTCCGAGCTCGTAATCGTCGACGGAGCGGAGCGGAGTCACCTCGGCGGCGGTGCCGCACATGAACACCTCGTCGGCGAGATACAGGTCGGAGCGGATCAGGTCGGTCTCCTCGACCGTGTACCCGAGGTCCTGCGCGATCTGGATGATCGTGTCTCGCGTGATCCCCGGGAGGATCGACGTCGAAAGCGCGGGCGTCGAGATCGTGCCGTTCTTGACGATGAAGATGTTCTCACCGGAGCCGTCCGCGATTGTCCCCTCCGCGGTCAGCAGGATCGCTTCGTCGTAGCCGGCGCGAATCGCCTCCGTGACCGCAAGCATCGAGTTGAGGTACACGCCGGTCGCTTTGGCGACGTGCGGGATCACATTCGGCCCGATGCGCTGCCAGCTAGAGATCTTTCCGCGGATTCCGTTCGCCATCCCGTCGTCGCCGAGGTAAGCGCCCCAAGGCCAGCTCATGATCACGGTCTCGACGGGATTGTCACGCGCGGCGACGCCGAGCTGGCCGTAGCCGTAGAACGCAATCGGGCGGAGGTAACACTCGGGCAGGCCGTTGACGCCGATCAACTCATGGCACGCGTCGCGGAGCTCGTCGATCGAGTACGGGAGCTCCATGTAGAGCAGGCGCGCGGAATCGTGCAGACGCTGCAGGTGGTCGTGAAGCCGGAAGACTGCCGGGCCCTTCGGGGTCTCGTAACAACGGATCCCCTCGAACACACCCGAGCCGTAGTGGAGTCCGTGAGTGCCGACGTGGACCTTTGCATCGGCCCAGTCGACGAGCTCGCCGTTCATCCAGATCTTCTCGGTTTCCTCCACCGCAGCGCCTCCTTCTCGGGTCGTCGGTCAAACCGAATGGTATGTGTGGTCCTCGACAGCGTCCATCTGGCGGGCCCTCGAGAGGCGCAGGAGCTCGGGCGACGGGAGCCTTGCCAGGTGGCGCTCGGAGCCCGCGCCGACCCAGACCGTGTCCTCGGCCAGCAGGGTGCGCTCCAGGAGGATCGTCTCGACGGCGGGGAGCGGAAACGGGGCGACGGCCCCTGGAGGAAAGCCGGTCGCGGCCAGGACCTCGTCCCGGGTGGCAACTCTGGCCGAGACCGCCCCGACGGCCCTCGCGACCTTGGCTCCGTCGGCCCGCCGGTCGCCGGGGACGAGGACGACGACCGGACGGCCGTCGCAGACGAAGACGAGGGTCTTGACGATCTGGCAGGGATCGACCCCGAGAGCCTTCGCCACGTCCCTCACGGTCGGGCTCTCCTCAGGAAACTCCTCAAGGCGGGCCTCGGCCCGCGCAGAGTGCAGGAAGTCGGCAACGCGCTGGACGGGCTCGGGGAGCACGGGCGAAACCGTATCGGCTCGTTCGGCGTTGTCACTTCGATGAACGCCGAGCTCGTACGTCTTGCCACGACCGAGTCGATCTTCCGGAACGTCAACGAGCGGATCGCCGAGAGCGCGCAGCGCTTCGATGCCGACGAGGCGGAGTTCGTGTGTGAGTGCGACGACCGCTCGTGCACAGACCGGCTCGAGACGTCCCTCGACGACTACGAGCGCGTGCGCGGGGAGCCGACTCGGTTCTTGCTCGCGCCTGGGCACGAGGATGAGGCGATCGAGAAGGTCGTCGAGCGGCGCGGGCGCTTCCACGTCGTCGAGAAGTTCGAGCGCACGGTCGTCGAGACGGTGCGCAGCCTCAACCCGCGGAAGCCGAAGCCGGCCTAGGAACGAACGCGCCGGGCACGCGGGCGCGGTAGTCGCGGTACTCGGGGTAGCGCCGCGCGAGCAGCTCCTCCTCCAGCGCCGCCTTGTTCCGCCACAGCGCCGCGAGCGCCACTAATGGGACGAGCGCCGCCGGGCTCGTGGCGAGCGCGTAGCCGACGAAGAAGAGCAGACCGGCGCTGTAGATCGGGTGCCGCACGTACTCGTACGGACCGGTGTCGATCAGGCGTCCCCCCTCGCGGGGTCGCGGATACGGCGTCGCCGCACGGTCGAGCGTTCGCCACGCCCACGCGGCGACGAGAGCGCCGAGAAGCGAACAGACTGCGCCAACTACCGGTAGCACCAAGTCGGCGGGACCCGGCCAACCGGGCGGCAGCCAGCCCGCCGCGAGCACGAGCAGCATCAGGACGAACTGCGCGACGACCCACCGGCCGCCGCGATCTTCAGCCGAGGTCGATGATTCGTGCATCGTCGAAGCCCTCCGTGCGAACGGCCTCGACGAGCTCGGGGGGCGGAGCCGTGTCGAGAGAGAGCGCCATCAGCGCCTTCCCGCCCCTTCGGCTTCGCGAGACGGCCATGTTCGCGATGTTGACGTTCTGCTGGCCGAAGAGCGTGCCCACCCGTCCGATCACACCCGGTACGTCGTCGTAGCGGAAGAAGACCATCAGGGGCGAGAGCTCGATGTCGAGCTCGAAGCCGAGCGCGTTGACGAGCCAGAAGCGATTGTCCCGCCCGATCGTCGTGCCTGCCACCGTCACCTCGTCGCCGTTCTCTCGCACGCGCACGCGGATCAAGTTCGTGTAGTCGCGCGAGCTGCGCCGGCGTTCCTCGTTGACCTCGATCCCCCGCTCCGCGGCGATCAGTGGGGCATTGACGTAGTTCACAGGCACGTCGGCGCGGCCCTGGAAAGCGCCGTTCAGCGCCGCCACCGTCAGCAGGCGCGTGTCGTACTGCGCGAGCGTGCCGTAGTACGAGAGCTCGATCCGCGAAGCTCGACCTGCCGCCAGCTCCATCGCGAGCCGCCCGAGCTTCGCGGCGAGCGGGACGTACGGGCCGAGGACGTCGAGATCCTCCGGCCGGATCGCAGGGATGTTCACCGCGTTCGTGACGAGGCCGCCTTCGAGCGCAGCCGCGACCTGCTCGGCGACGATCACACCCGCCCGGTCTTGCGCCTCCTCGGTCGAAGCGGCGAGGTGAGGTGTCACGATGACGTTGTCGAGCTCCAGCAGGGGGCCCGAATACGGCTCGCTCGAGAAGACGTCGAGCGCAGCGCCCGCGAGCTTCCCGCTTGCGAGCGCCTCGACGAGTGCCTCTTCGTCGACAAGCTCACCGCGCGCCGCGTTCACGAGCCGCGTCCCGTCGCGCATGCGGGCGAAGGCGTCGCGGTTGACGATTCCGCGCGTCTCCGGACCGAGCGGCAGGTGCAGCGTCAAAAACTCGGCCTCCCCAAGCACGGCGGTCATCGACTCCGCGCGTTCGACCCCGAGCTCGCGGTAGCGCTCCTTCGCGACGAAGGGGTCGTATGCGACGACGCGCATGCCGAGACCGCCCGCCCGGCGCGCGACCTGCTGCCCGATCCGTCCGAAGCCGAGCACACCGAGCGTCTTGCCGGAGAGCTCGACACCGCCCCACTTCGAGCGCTCCCAGCGGCCCTGCTTGAGCGCCGCGTGCGCCTGCGGGATGTTCCGCGCAAGCGCGACGAGGAGTCCCACCGCGTGCTCCGCGGCGGAGACAACCGTCGATTCGGGCGCGTTCGCGACGACGATTCCGCGGCGCGTGGCTGCCTCGACGTCGACGTTGTCGACCCCTACGCCTGCGCGCCCGATCACTTTCAGCTTCGCGCCACGCTCGATCAGCTCGGCGGTCAGCTTCGTCGCCGAGCGAATCACGATCGCGTCGTAGTCGCCGATCCGCTCGGCGAGGTCACCGTTCGTCTCGACGTCCACGTCGAAGCGGTCCTTGAGCAGCTTCACGCCCGCGTCGGCGATGGGCTCGCGGACGAGGACTCGCAGCTTGCTCAAACTCTCGCGCCTTCGTACACCTCGAGCGCGCGCGCCGTGGCGACGCCTCGCTCGATGTCCGCCCCCAGCTCCGCGAGCGTCAGCTCGACCGCGGCGAGCGCGGTCGTGATGTCGAACACGTCGAACCAGCCGATGTGGCCGATTCGAAAGATCTGTCCCTTGAGCAGACCCTGCCCGTTGGCGATCGTGATCCCGTGCTTGTCGCGGAGCGCGAGCACGACGTCGCCGGAGTCGATGCCCTCCGGAGCGCGGATCGCGGTGACGACCGCAGAGCTGTCGTCGTCCGGCGAGAAGAGCTCGAGCCCCATCGCCTTCGCGCCCTCTCGGCAGGCGCGGCCGAGGCGCACGTGCCGCTCGAACGCGGACTCCAGACCTTCGTCGAGCAGGAGCCCGAGCGCGACGTCGAGCCCCGCGATGATCGACACCGCGGGCGTGAACGCCGCGTCGAGCTTCTCCTGGGCTTTGCGCGTCCGCTCCCAGTCGAGGTAGAAGCGCGGCGAGGTTCCGCGCCCGGCGGTAGCCGCGCCCGAGACCGAGGCGAACGCCAGCCCGGGTGGCGTCATCAGGGCCTTCTGCGAGCCCGAGCAGACGACGTCGATCCCCCACGCGTCGGACTCGAGCGGCACGGCGCCGAGGCTCGAGATTGCGTCGACGACGACGAGCGCGCCGGCCTCTTTCGCGACGGCAGCCAGCGCGCGCACGTCGGCGACGACGCCGGTCGACGTCTCCGAGTGCGTCAAGTACACCGCCTTCGCGGGACGCTCGGCGAGCCGTGCCGCGAGCTCATCGGCGGACGGCACCTCCCCCCACTCGTACGCGAGCGCGTCGATGTCGGCGCCGTACGCACCGGCGATCGCCTGCCAGCGCTCGCCGAAGTAGCCGCACGATACGACGGTCGCGCGATCGCCCGGTGAGAGCAGGTTCGCGACGGCGGACTCCATCGCCGCGGTTCCCGACGACGTGAACATCAGCACGGGCACTTCGGTGCGGAACACCTCCCCGAGGTGGCCGAGGCAGCGCTCGAGCACGACGCGGAAATCAGGGCTGCGATGATGGACGACCGGCTCGGCCATCGCGGCGAGCACCTCCGGAGGCACAGGCGTCGGGCCCGGGGTCATCAGGTAGCGCTTCTCGGGCACTCCCGCTGAGCCTAGCTCAGAGGGTCGTCGGAGCTTGGACGCTCGAGGTGAAGCTGCGGCAGCGGCCGCGAAGCGGCCGCCTTTAGGGGTCGCGCGTCGCGGATCCGCGCAAGCGGATTCGCGGCCTGCGCAGCTAACCAGCGCTAGCAGTCGTCAGAGGTGATGAGGTTCTTCTGCTCGTCCTGCGGATCGGTCTGGATCCAGACGCAGAGATCCTCGTGCTCGGCGCTGGGGTCGCGGTAGACGGCCTCCCAGGCTGCGTGCCCCTCGGCTTCGCCGTGGCGGAGCTCGACGAACTCGAGCTCGACCCCGAGCTCCTTCTCCCGCTTCGTCGCCTCGGCGTCCCCTTCGACTCGCGCGGTCGCGTGGGTGACGCCCGCGTAACCCGGGCAGTCGTCCCCCTCGACGCCCGTGTCGTTCACCCAGACGCAGAGGTCGTCGAACTCGCCGGTCGTGTCCGCGTACACGACGAGCCACGCCTCCGCGCCCTCACGGGTCATGCCCTTGCTCACCTCGACGCGACTGAGCGGAGTGCCGTCCACGTCCTCGGCCTTCGTCGCCCGCTTCTCGGCTCGCCGCTCGGCGTCCAAGCGGGCGACTCCGGCGTACTGCTCGTTCGTTTCGTCGCCGCCGCAGCCCGCCAGCAAGGCGAGCGCGACCAGGAGGAGCAGCCGCCGCATCTGCCGTTTCGTACCCGGCCCCGCGGACGCCTAACGCGGCGAGACGGTGCGGATCTCCCAGGGGCGAAGCTCGAGCCGCTCTTCGCCGAGGCGCGCAGCTGCAGGGTCGACGGTCTGGTTCGCAACGCGCGCTTCGAGCCCGTCGGCGGTACGTCGCAGCGCGGTCAGGACGACACCGGCTCCCTCGAGCGCGATCCCCTCAGCCTGGGTGAGCTCGCCGACGTCGCCCGCGCCCTCCGCGCTGAGGAACGGAAGGCGGTAGCGCTCGGCCTGCTCCAGCACGTCCGGGCCGGGGTGCACGCCGTCGTGCGGGTAGATCGCGAACGAGAACGAGTTGCGCCCGCGCATCTGCGCGTCGGGAATCGCCAGCTCGGGACCGGCCGGTTCCTCTCGATAGGGATTGGTGTTGCGACTGACCCAGCCGGTCGACCGCAGGACGGTCAATGCGAGCTCACGCCCCTCGAGCAGCTCGTACTCCGAAACGTGCTCGAGTAGCAGGGCGAGACCCCCGGCGGAGACGAACGACGACGCCGGGAACGTCGGCAGCGGCTTCTCGCCGTGCCCGCCCTCCGCAACGAGCCCGCGCTGGACGACCGCGTACTGGCCCTCTGCGTACGAGTGCGGAGCGTGCTGCCGTAGCGGCACGTGCACCCGTACGCGTTGATCGTCGGCCGGGTTGTCGAAGCTGACGCGGAGCCGTACGAACGGCTCTCCCGCCCGAAGCTCGACGTGCGTCTCGACCTCGACGAGGTGGTCGGGAGGCCAGCTATAGATCCGCCGGACCACGAGCGAACCACGCACAGGCCCGCTCTGGACCCACTCGATGCGCACCGACTCCGGTCGGTCGACGAGCACGTCGTCTGCCGGCGGCGCGTAGTTGTAGGAGTCGCCGACGTCGAAGCCGCGGACGATCCGGCCGACGCCCTCGAGCTCGCCGACGCGCAGCGTCCCGTCATTGGCGACCTCGACCCGCAGCAGCCCGTTCCCGAGCACTCCGCCGTCGAGCGTGATCCCACCGCCGGGCTCGCCGCCTTCCGCCGCGCGCACCCCCGTCCAGCCGAGTGCGGGCGCGGACAGGCGCGAGACGAGCCGACGACGTGAGCGGGCTCGGAACACGACCTCCCAACGCTCGTCCTCCTTGGCCTTGGCAGCGACGAGCACCGCCGCGCGCAGCGCGACGAGGTCGATCGAGAGCGGGTCCTGCACGGTGTCGAGCTCGAAGATCAGCCGCGGCCCTGACTCGATCTCGAAGCCGTTCAGCCATTGCCCGAACAGCTCGCGTCCGTGCAGGCGTCGTTTCACGAGCTCGGGGATGTCGCGTCCGAGCAGCTCGACGCGGTGCAGCTGCGGCACGTTCCGCGAGAGCTCCTGCACGGGGAAGCGCGAACCGTCGGCCGTCTCGAGCGAGACGTCGTCCCACTCGGCAGGGACAGGAAGCTCCAGCTCGACGACGTCGTCGCGCGCGCGCGGCGACGGGTTGGCGACGACGGCCGCGCCCCGAGGCGTCGCCGCCCGAGCCGGTTCCAGCGCCTCAGCGGCGAGATCGCGGCCGAGCGCCTCGGCTTCGGCGAAGCGCACGAGGACCTGCGCGGAAACGGCGTCGGCGGAGCAGCCGCAGATCGAGTCGTGCGCGGAGTTCTCGATCACCCGGCGCCACGCGAGCTCGAGGAACTCCGCGGGCCACACTTCGCCGTGCAGCGCCGCGAGCGGCTCGGCATACCGTTCGAGCCAACGCTCGGCGCGAGCGGCGGCGGCTTTGATGTCGATCCGCGCCGACGTGACGTTCATCAGCACGTTTGCGCGCGCACCCGAGCGCATCTCCCCCGTCCACGTCGTCGCGGGAGCCGAGCCGTTCGCCAACGCCTTGCCGAGGGTGGTGAGCTCGATCCGCACGTGGTCGTTCTCCGCGTTCGCGCGCTCGACCACGTCGACGAGCTCCGGGAGCGGCTCCTGGTGGTCGGTGCCGTACATAGCGAGCACCGGGTCGTCGCCGAAGAAGGGACGCATCGCCTCGATCAGCGCGTCCACCGCGTCGCCGAGCTTGTCGGGCGCCATCAGGAGGTAGGCGGCGTTGCCGTAACCGGCCGGAAGGTACTCG
>Ga0136613_10001791_pt1 | contig 11244 bp, 10 predicted proteins | sample AntDrymUQ2722106_2_FD_106649 | JGI IMG/M metagenome (GOLD analysis project Ga0136613, IMG submission 106649) | Polar desert sand microbial communities from Dry Valleys, Antarctica - metaG UQ272 (21.06) | ecosystem: Environmental > Terrestrial > Soil > Desert | place: Antarctica: Dry Valley... | reverse complement strand
GTCGGCCGGCGAATCGAAGCCCATGTCGTGGCCGAGCGCCGCGGAGATCGTCGTGAGGATGTCGAAGTCCGTGCGCGCGCCGCCGGGCGGGTCGATCGCCGGCTCGACGAGCTGGATGCGCCGCTCGGCGTTCGTGAACGTGCCGCGCTTCTCCAGAAACGACGATGCCGGCAGGATCACGTCGGCGTACTTCGTCGTCTCGTTCTCGAAGATGTCCTGGCAGACGAGGAACTCGAGCGCCTCGAGCGCCTTGACGACGTGCGTCGTGTTCGGGTCGGTCTGCGCGACGTCCTCGCCGAAGATGTACATCGCCTTCAGCCGGCCGCCGACGGCGGCGTCGAACATCTCGGGGATCTTCATGCCGCGCTCGCGCTTCATCGTCACGCCCCAGCGCTGCTCGAAGCGCCGTGCGACGGGCTCGTCGGCGACGGACTGATAGCCCGTCAAGGTGTCCGGCAGCGCGCCCATGTCCGACGAGCCCTGGACGTTGTTCTGGCCGCGCAGCGGCAGCAGCGCCGAGCCGGGGCGACCGACCTTGCCGCACATCAGCGCGAGGTTGCAGATCAGGCTCACGACCTCCGAGCCGTGACGGTGCTCGGTGACGCCGAGCCCCCACAGCACGCAGGCGTCCGCCGCCTGCGCGTAGATGTGCGCGGCGCGCTCGATGTCGGCGGCCGGCACCCCGCTGATGCGCTGCACGTCGGCGGGCGTGTAATCCTCGAGCAGCGCGCGCGTGTCGTCGTAGCCGTCCGTGCGCGCGGCCAGGAAGGCGTCGTCGGCGAGCCCGTCGCGCGCCACGACGTGGGCCAGTCCGAGCATGACGGCCGCGTTCGTGCCGGGGCGCGGGCTGAGGTGCAGCACGCCGTAGTCGGCGAGCTCGATGCGGCGCGGGTCGATCGTCACGAGCTTCAGGCCGTTGAGCGTCGCCTGCTTGATCCGCGCGCCGGCGACCGGATGTCCCTCGGTCGCGTTGGCGCCGATCAGGATCGCCGCGTCGGCGGCCTCGATGTCGTCGAACGAGCCGGTCGCGCCGGACAGCCCGAATGCCCTGCGCAGTGCGAACGAGGTGGGGGAGTGGCAGACGCGAGAGCAGTTGTCGATGTTGTGCGTGCCGATCGCCGCGCGCATCATCCGCTGCATGACGTAGCAGTCCTCGTTGGTCGCCCGCGACGACGCGAGGCCGGCGATCGCGTCGGGCCCGTCGGCGTCGCGGATGCGCGTCAGCTCGGAGACGATCAGCGCGACCGCCTCGTCCCAGGACGCGCGCCGGAAGCTGCCGTCGGGCTCGCGGATCAGCGGCGAGCTCAGCCGCTCGCGGTGGCGCGAGAACTGGTGCGCGAAACGGCCCTTGAGGCAGGTGTGGCCCTTGTTCGCCGGCCCGTCGAGCGCGGGGGCGATCGACACGACGCGCCCGCCGACGGCGTGCGCCTCGAGCCGGCAGCCGACGCCGCAGTAGCCGCAGGTCGTGGTGACGTCTCGGTCCATCTCTACCTCTCGAGCAGTGATAGCAGGGAGATCTCGGTGATCGCGCCGGTCGGGCAGGTGTCCGCGCAGGCGCCGCACGAGACGCATGCCGACTCGCGAAAGCCCTGATCCAGTCCGGCGGCGACGTTCGATTCGAAGCCGCGGCCGGTCGCCGTCAGCGCGAACGCCCCCTGGACCTCGTCGCACGCGCGCACGCAGCGCCCGCACGAGATGCACAGCTCGTGAAGGAGGGCGAGGTAGGGGTGGCGCAGGTCCTGCGACCGTGCGTGCGTCGCGCCGGGCCAGCGCAGCGCGTGCTCATCGACGCCCAGCGAGCGCGCGACGGCGGCCAGCTCGGTGCCCGGCGTCGGCGCCTCGGGCAGCTCGGAGAGCACGAGCTCCACCGTCGCGGCGGCGATCCTGCGCGCCGTCGTATCGTGCGTGTCGACGACCATGCCCTCGCGACACGGCGTCGTGCACGCCGCCACGGGCCCGGGCGCGCCGGCGACGCCGACCATGCAGACGCGGCAGGCGCCGAACGGCGCCTGGCGCTCGTCGAAGCACAGCGTCGGCACGTCGCCGCCGAGCGCGCGCACGGCCTCGAGCACGGTCGTCCCCGGCTCGACCTCGATCCCGGCGCCGTCGATCTCGATGCGGAGGGTCATGCGAGGCCGAGCTCCTCGGGGAAGTGCGCCAGCAGGCTGCGGATCGGCGCGGGCATGCCGCCGCCGTGCGCGCACAGCGAACCGAGCTCGAGCGTCTCCAGCAGCGCCTCCAGGCGCGCGCGATCGACCGCCTCGCCGGCGGCGAGCATCTCGTGCGCGCGGCGCAGGCCGATGCGGCAGGGAAAGCACTTGCCACAGCTCTCGGCGGCGCCGAAGTGCAGCAGGTGCACCGCGAGCGCGCGCATGTCGGTCGTCTCGTCGAACGCCACGATCCCGCCGTGGCCGAGCATGCAGCCGACCGCCGCGAGATCGTCGAAGTCGAAGGGCGTGTCGAGCAGCGCCGCCGGCAGGATCCCGCCGAGCGGGCCGCCGATCTGCAGCGCCTTGATCGCGTGCCCGCCGGCCAGCCCGCCGGCGAGCTCCTCGCACAGCTCGCGCATCGTCGTGCCGAAGCGCACCTCGTAGACGCCGGGGCGCTCGAAGCGCTCGTTGAAGCAGACGAGCTTCGTGCCGGGCGTCGCGCCGGGGCTGAGCCGCGCGTAGCGCTCGGCGCCGTCGCGCGCGACCACGGGCACGTTGCACAGCGTCTCGACGTTGTTGACGACCGTCGGCATGCCGTGCAGCCCGCTCTGGGCGGGAAACGGGGGGCGCGCGGAGACCGTGCCGCGCAGGCCCTGCAGGCAGGCCAGCAGCGCGGTCTCCTCGCCGACGACGTAGGAGCCGGCGCCTTCGACGATCGTGACGTCGAACGCGAAGTCCGAGCCCAGCACCGAGGCGCCGAGAACGCCGTCGCGGCGCGCCTGGACGGCCGCGGCCTCCAGGGCGGGCTTGGATCGCGGGTACTCCGAGCGCGTCAGGACGAAGCCGTGGTCGGCGCCGACGGCGTAACCCGCGAGCGCCATGCCCTCGAGCAGCAGCGCCGGGTACTGCTCCATCAGCAGCTTGTCGATGTACGAGCCGGGGTCGCCCTCGTCGCCGTTGGCCACGATGAACCTGCGCTCGCCCTCGGCCCTGCGAGCGAACTCCCATTTCGCGCCCGCCGGAAAGCCCGCGCCGCCGCGGCCGCGGACGTTCGCGGCCTTGACCTCGTCGAGCAGCGCCTCGGGATCCATCGTCTCGAGCGCCCGCGCGAGCCCAGCCCAGTCGTGTCCGCGAGCGAGCAGCACGGGGGCGTCGAGCACGCTGCGCGGCGGCGGCTCGCCTGCGGCGCGCGCCGTGCCGGCGAGCACCCGCGCGACCGCGCCCGGGCCGGCGTCGACGACATCGCCGTCGCGCACGGCCGGCGCGCTGTGGCAGAAGCCCAGGCAGACCGTCTCGCCGAGCGAGACCGCGCCGTCGGCGCTGCGTTCGCCGAGCTCGCACCCGAGCGCGTCGCGCAGCGCGTCGACGTGAGCGCCGCCGGTCGCCGCAAAGCACGCCGTGCCGGTGCAGACGCGCACGTGGCGCGCGCCGCGGGGCGCAAGCAGGTCGTCGTAGAACGTCGAGACGCCGTGCACGGCGGCCTCCGGCAGCCCGGAGCGCTCGGCTGCCTCGCGCCGGTCGCCGTCGGTGATCTCGCCGTGGTCCTCGATCGCTTCCTTGAGCACCTCGAGGGCTGTCGGGGCCCCGAGCTCGTGGTGGCGGCGAATGATCTCGACGAGGTTGCGCGACATGTGACTCCGGCGCCCGACTGGCACTCGATCGCTTCGAGACCGATCGGTCGCGCGCGCGAAGGATGATCACGCCCGGCCACGACCTCGTCCAAGACCGCGCACCGATGTCGTGATAGTTCTGGCCTATCATGAAGTGCCCGCTGCGATAGGCCGTCACCGATGTTCATCCGTCAGCTCGAGTACCTCGCCGCCCTCGACCGCGAACGCCACTTCGGGCGGGCTGCGGCCGCCTGCCATGTCTCGCAGCCGGCGCTGTCGGCGGCGGTCCGCGGGCTGGAGCGCGAGCTCGGCGTGCCGCTCGTGCGCAGGTCGCGGCGCTTCGAGGGCTTCACGCCGGAGGGCGAGCGCGTGCTGGTGTGGGTGCAGCGGGCGATCGGCGACCTCGACGGGCTGGCGCAGGAGGTCAGCCGCCTGCGCGGGGGGATGGAGGGAACGCTGCGGCTCGGCGCGATCCCCACCTCGCTGCCGGCCTCGACGCTCGTCACCACGCGCTTTCGCGAGCGCCACCCGCGGATGCGCATCCAGGTGCTGTCGATGAGCTCGCGCCAGATCGCGCACGGCCTGGCCCACGGTGAGCTCGACGCCGGGCTGACGTACCTCGACAACGAGCCGCTCGCCTACGTCGACACGCTCGCGCTGTGGCACGAGCACTATCTGCTGCTGAGCGCAGCCGACGGGCCGTTCGCCTCGGCCGGCACCGTGACGTGGCGCAGCGCCGCCACCCTGCGCCTGTGCCTGCTGTCGCCCGACATGCAGCACCGGCGGATCGTCGACGCCGCCTTCGCCGCGGCGGGAACCGTGCCCGACCCGGCGGTCGAGACGAACTCCGTCTCGACGCTCGTCGCCCATGCGCGCACCGGCCTTCCGGGCATCACGGCGCACACGTGGCTCGTCGGCCAGCCGCTGCCGGCGGGGCTGCGGGCGATCCCGCTGATCGACCCGGTGGTCGAGCACGAGATCGGCCTCGTGACGGCCTCCGGCAGCCAGCGCTCGCCGGTCATCGCGCAGCTGCTGGGGATGTTCGCGCCGCTGGAGCTCGACAAGCAGCTGCAGGCGAAGGGGGTGTGAGGCGTGCTCGGAGGCCGCCGTCGATAGATTCGCCGTGTCATCCGCCGCCTCGCCCTCCTGATCCTCGCCGCTGCGTTCGTTCTGACATTCAGCGCGGGTGCGCTCGCGGTGACCAAGCGCGGCACGAGCAAGGCCGACCGGCTCACCGGCACGTCCAAGCGCGACCGTCTCTCCGGTCTCGGCGGCAGGGACACGTTGCGCGGCCTGGGGGGCAACGACCGGCTCGACGGCGGCAAGGCCGCCGACCGCCTGTTCGGCGGAGCGGGCAACGATCGGCTGTTCGGCGGCAAGGGCAACGACCGCCTGACGGCCGACGCGGGCTCAGACGTCGCCGACGGCGGCGGCGGCTCGGACCGGGTCAGCGGCGGGACCGGCAGCGACGTGCTGTTCGGCGGCACGAACAACGACCGAATGATCGGCGGTGAAGGGGGCGACCGGCTCGACGGCAACACGGGCGACGACGTGATCGCCGGCTCCGGTGGCAACGACGCCATGCGCGGCGGCAGCGGCCTGGACAGGATTTCCGGCGGTGCGGGAGACGACCTCGCGAGCGGCGGCTTCGGCGGCGACACGATCGACGGCGGCGACGGCGCCGACACGATCGACGCGGACTCGGCCGACGACACGGTCACCGGCGACGCGGGCAATGACACGCTCGACGGCGGGACCGGCAACGACCGCGTCGACGGCGGTGACGGCGACGACCGCGTCGACGGTGGCGACGGCGACGACATGCTGTTCGGCGGGCCCGGCAACGACTTCATCGTCGAGTCGCGCTTCGGCAACGAGTTCCTCGTCGACGGCGGTCCGGGCGACGACTACATCCAATCGAACCGCGGCCGCGACAGGATCGTCCGCGGTGGCGAGGGCAACGACGTGATCCTCGCCGGCTCGGCCCCCGACGGCACGCTGAACACCGACGGCTCGGCGGCGGCGGACGCGATCGTCGACGGCGGACCGGGCAACGACATCATCCTCGGCGGCGGCTCGCAGGACCGCCTCAGCGGCGGCGAGGGCGACGACGTCCTGTTCGGCGGCGCAAGCTCCAACACCTTCGACATGTACGACTGCGGGCCCGGCAGGGACGTGGTCTTCATCGATTCGGCCGAGCTGCTGGCGCTGCCCAACCTGCTCAACCTGATCGCCGGAACCTGCGAGCGCACGATCCTCAACGACCCGTCGGTCGAGGACCCGCGCTTCGACGGCCTGCGCGGCGCGCCGCACCCCGGCAAGCTCACTGGGGGCGCGGCGGGCGCCGCAATCCTCGAGGCGATCGCCGTGCAGTCCGAGAACGAGACGCTCAACGGAACGCCCGCCGACGACACGCTCCTCGGCGGGTCGCTGGCCGACTCGATCAACGGCCAGGACGGCAACGACACGCTGCGCGGCGGCGACGGCAACGACGACATCCGCGGCGACGACGGCAACGACGCGATCGACGGCGGCGGCGGCAACGACGCGCTGTTCGGCGAGGGGGGCGACGACGCCGTCCAGGGCGCTGCCGGCGACGACGAGCTCGAGGGCGGCCGCGGCGCCGACGTCCTGCGCGGCGACGACGGCAACGACACGCTCAACGGCGGCTTCGACGCTGACCAGCTCTTCGGCGGCGCCGGCGACGACGAGATCAACGGCATCGACGGGGCCGCCGACCAGATCACGTGCGGCCCGGGGTTCGACAAGGTGACGACGGACCGCCTCGACCGCCTGCTGGACCCGCGGGCCTGCGAGTCCGTCAACGCGTAGCGCGCTGCGCGAGCGGCCGCAGGCGGCTCACGCCACGCGCACCGTCTCGCCTTCGACGCTGACGAGGTCGCCGCGGCGCAGCTGGCGCCCGCGGCGCAGCTCGATCTCGCCGTTGACGCGCGCGTCGCCCTCCTGCACGAGCGTGCGGGCCTCCCCGCCCGACGCGGCGAGGCCCGCGAGCTTCAGCAGCTGACCGAGTCGGATCGTCTCGTCGCGGATCACCACTTCGCGGGGCTCGGGTCCGGACGCCATCCGGCTAATGGACTGTTAGGAGACGAGCCACTAGTTCGCGGCGGCCGTGCGCAGCCGCTGCAGCCCCTCGACGATCTCCGCCGGCGGATGGGTCGTGAAGGACAGCCGCAGCGTGCGCGGGTCGGGGTCGGCCGCGTAGAACGGCGCGCCGGGGACGAACGCGACGTCGTGGCGCAGCGCGGCGGCGAGCAGCTCGCTCGCGTCGCGGCCCTCGGGCAGGCGCGCCCAGACGAACATGCCGCCGGCGGGCCGGTTGAACGTCGAGCCCTCGGGCAGCGCCTGCGCCAGCCCGCCGAGCAGGGCGTCGCGCCGGCGGCGGTACTCCGCGCAGATGCCGTCGATGTGATCGTCGAGGTCGCCGGTCTGCAGCGCGATGCGAGCGGCGTGCTGGTCGACGGTCGACGTGTGCAGGTCCGCTGCCTGCTTGGCGACCGTCAGCGGGCCGAGCAGCGCAGCGGGCGCGCGCACGAAGCCGATCCGCAGCCCGGGCGCCAGCACCTTCGACAGCGAGGACACCGTCACCGTGCGGTCCCGCGCGCCGGGGAACGAGGCGATCGGCGCAAGCGGCTCGCCGTCGTAGCGCAGCTCGCAGTAGGGGTCGTCCTCGATCAGCCACAGGCCGTGCTCGGCGGCGATCTGCGCCAGGCGCTCGCGCCGCCGCGCCGGCAGCGTGCGGCCCGTCGGGTTCTGGAACGTCGGCACGAGATAGAGGAACTTCGGTCGGTGCGCGGCGATCAGCGCCGGCAGCGCGTCGGGGTCCAGGCCATCGTCGTCGCACGGCGCAGTCACGAGCCGGGCGCCGGCGAAGCCGAAGCATTGCAGCGCCGCGAGGTAGGACGGGTTCTCGACGAGCACGACGTCGCCGGGGTCGAGCAGCACGCTCGCGACGAGGCCGAGCGCCTGCTGGGAGCCGGTCGTGACGAGGATCTCGCCGGCATCGGCATCCAGGCCGCGGACGGCGAGCCGCTGCGCGAGCAGCTCGCGCAGCCCCGAGTCGCCCTCCGTGCAGGAGTACTGCAGGGCGCGTGCCGCGCCTGCCGACGCGAGCGCGGCGGCGAACGCCTGCGCGACCATCTCCGCCGGAAACAGCTCGGGCGCCGGCAGCCCGCCCGCGAAGGAGATCACCTCCGCGCGCTGGGTGAGCTCGAGTATCTCGCGCACGGGCGAGGAGCGGACGTCCGCGAGCCGCGCGGAGAGGGAGGGCAGCGGTTCGGCCACGGGCGGCATGATCGCGGTTTGCGGGAGCTTTGCGCAGTCTCCCCTGCGAGTGCGGCGGGCGGTGCTGCTACCGTCATGGCCATGGGCGGCGCCGCTGCCCGCGAGGTTCTTGTCTCTGGGTGCGCTCTGTGCGGTTCGGGTCGGCGAATCTCCCGTAATCGTTTGTGCGACCGCCGATGTGGTCGCAGCTAGGAGCAACACCCCCATGCCTTCGAAGTCCTTCGCCGATCTCGGCGTGTCCCCCGTGGTGGTCGATGCGCTCAGGGCGCGCGACATCACGGATCCGTTTGCGATCCAGAACCTCGTCATCCCGGACGTCCTCGCCGGCCATGACGTGCTCGCCAAGTCACCCACCGGTTCGGGCAAGACGCTCGCGTTTGCGGTGCCGATCGTCGAGCGCCTGCAGGCGACCGACCGGCGCCCCGGCGCGCTGATCCTGGCGCCGACGCGCGAGCTCGCGCTGCAGATCGTCGACGACATGACCGAGCTCGCCCACGCCCGCGCGCTGTCGGTCGCCTGCGTCTACGGCGGCGCCGGCATCGAGCGCCAGATGAAGCTTGCCCGTCGCGCCCACATAGTCGTCGCGACGCCCGGCCGCCTGGAGGACATCCTCCAGCGCCGCGCGATCACGCTCGAGCAGATCAAGATCCTCGTGCTCGACGAGGCCGACCGCATGCTCGACATGGGCTTTCGCCCGGCCGTCGACCGGATCGTCGCGCGCACGCCGCGCAGCCGCCAGACGCTGTTCTTCTCGGCCACGCTCGAGGGCGACGCCGGGACGATCGCCAAGGCCTACACGAGCGCGCCGCGCCGCCACGAGCACGTGCCGACCGTCGACCACGACGCCCCCGAGACCGAGCACCGCTTCCTCAAGGTCCAGCACGAGGCCAAGGTCGCCCACCTCGTTCACGAGCTCAACGACGCCCAACGCGGGCTGACGATCGTCTTCGTGCGCACGAAGCGCGGCTGCGACCGGCTCGTCAAGCGCCTGCGCGATCACAACGTCACAGCGCTGGCGATGCACGGCGACAAGACCCAGTCCCAGCGCGAGAAGGCGCTCGCGCGCTTCGAGCGCGGCGAGGTCGACACGCTCGTGGCGACCGATGTCGCGGCGCGCGGCATCGACGTGCGCGACGTCACCCACGTCATCAACTACGACATGCCCGAGGATCGCGACGGCTACGTCCACCGCACCGGCCGCACCGGCCGCGCGGGTGCCTCGGGCATCAGCGTGACGTTCGTGCTCGGCGACCAGGCCAAGGACATGAGCAGGATCGCGGCGGACCTCGGCCTGCACAAGGAGTTCTCGCTGAGCGGCCTGCCGACCCAGACGAGCGGTCCCGGTGGCGGCCCCAAGCGCCGCCCGCAGCGACCCGGCCAGCGGCCCGGTCGCCGCGAGCGCGCGCAGGCGAGCGCCGGACGCAGCCACCGCTAGCGAGGAGCCGCGCGGTGATCCGATCCTGCCCTCGGGTCACGTCGTGACCACAGGGCAGGACGGGGACGCGCCCGCGCCGCTGTTCGCACCCGACGGCGACGGCTTCGTCGCCGCGGGGCTTGCGCGCGGGCCCTGGGACGAGCTCATGATGCACGGCGGCGCGCCGTCGGCGCTGCTCGCGCGGGCCGTACAGGCGGTGCGGCCGGGCGCCGAGCTCGTCGTGACCCGCCTGACGGTCGACTTCCTCAGCGGCGTCCCGCTCGGTCGCGTGGACGTGGGCGCGACGGTCGCGCGGCCGGGGCGTCGCTTTCAGGTCGTCGACGCGACGCTCGCCGCCGGCGGCCGCCACGCCTGCCTGGCACGCGCGGTGCGCGTGCGCCGCGCGGACCTGCCCGGCGCCGAGGCGCCGGGCCCGGCGGATGGAGCGCAGCTCCCGCCGCCTGAGCGCTGTGAGCGGCTGGACCTGCTCGTCGAGCGCGGGCACGACCGCGAGCTGTTTCATCCCGATGCCGTCGAGATCCGCCATGTCGCCGGCGCGCCCGGGTCAGGCGCGGTCGCGGCGTGGATCCGCATGCGCGGGCAGCTCGTCGCAGGCGAGGCGCCCACGCCGCTCGCGCGCGTCGCGGCTGCCGCCGACTTCGCCAACGGCCTGAGCTGGATCCTGCCCTTCGAATCCTGGCTGTTCGTCAACACCGAGCTGACGATCCACCTGCGGCGCGAGCCCGAGGGCGAGTGGATCGGGCTCGACGCGCGGACGGCGATCTCGTCCGCGGGATACGGCCTGTCGACCGGCACGCTGCACGACGTGCGCGGGCCCGTCGGCGTGTGCGCGCAGTCCTTGTTCGTCGAGCCGCGCTGAAGCTTGTGGGGCTCAGTTCGGCCGCGGCTCGCCCGGATCGCGCGCGATCGACGCGGCGTTGGGCTCCCACAGCTGGATGCCGTTGCCCTCGGGGTCCTCGAGCTCGGCGAAGCGGCCGTTGGGATAGGACTCGGCGTGGACGTCGACCTCGACGCCGGCGCTGCTCAGCCGCTCGGCCATCCCGTCGAGGTCGCTGACGCGGAAGAGCGACCGGGATCGGCGGCTTCTGCTTCCGCGCACGCGATCGGCGTGCGGTCACGCGGCCTCATGGCAGCCGTCGATCGTAGCCCGCCCATCGTGGCATGAACGTGGCATGCTCAGGGCATGGCGCGAGTGAGGGTGAGCACGACGGTCGACGAGCGTCTGCTGTCGACCGCGCGCGCTCTGCGAGCGGAGCTCAAGGACGCCGCGCTGCTCGACGAGGCGCTGGCCGCGCTGATCGCGCACCACCGTGCCGGGGAGATCGATGCCGCGTACGCCGCGTACGACGAGCAGCCGCTCGACGAGCCGGATGAGTGGGGCGATGTCGCGGCGTTTCGCTCCGCAGCGGCCGCCTCGTGACCCGGCTACCGGCGCACGGTGAGGTTTGGTGGTGCGAGCTGCCGGAGGTCGGTCGTCGTCCGGTCGTGGTCCTCTCCAGGGATGCGGCGATCCCGAGGCTCAAGCGCACCCTCGTAGCGCCCTGCACGACGACGGTTTGCGGACTCCCAAGCGAGGTGCTGCTCTCGCTGGGTGCGGACCCGATCCCATGCCGGTCGGCCGTGAACCTCGACTCGGTCGAAAGCGTCTCGGTCGGTGTGCTGGTTGACCGCCTCGGCCGTCTCAGCGACGACCGCATGGTCCAGGTGTGTGCGGCGCTTGGGGTCGCGGTGGCCTGCGACGATCTGT
>Ga0136613_10001790_pt1 | contig 11246 bp, 13 predicted proteins | sample AntDrymUQ2722106_2_FD_106649 | JGI IMG/M metagenome (GOLD analysis project Ga0136613, IMG submission 106649) | Polar desert sand microbial communities from Dry Valleys, Antarctica - metaG UQ272 (21.06) | ecosystem: Environmental > Terrestrial > Soil > Desert | place: Antarctica: Dry Valley... | reverse complement strand
CTCAACGCTGCCAGGCATGTCGGAGCGAAGCAGGCGGGTGTACGTCCGCCTGGCGCATCGCATCTGCAATGCGCGGAAGGGGGTGATGCCAATGCGATCATCAGAGCCCATCCGCGCGCACACGGAAACCTCGGTGACCGGTTGAAGGCAAGTGGAACCCCCGGGTTCGCGCCCGGCCGAACCATCGACATTGCCCGGTTCCGCGCAGACGTGACTGCGGCGCCACAAGCGGGCGGTCTGCAACCAATACCTGCAGGGAGACACCATGATCATTCGTTGTGGCCGGCGGACGTGAAGCTGTTCTACGCCAAGGGCGATCTTGCCGATGACGTTTATCTGGTCGAGGCGGGCATGGATCGGGACCGGCCGCTCGTCCGGCGCTCCGTCTCACTCACGGAGTGGCAGATCGCCAGTGGAGTCGGCACCCGGCTCGCCGTCATCGGTCAGTCGGCGTTCGACGCGATCCCCAAGATCGAGGGCTCGCCGTAGGACGCGTCACCCCTCGGTCGACACCTCCCCGAACGGCAGGGCGTCGAGGTCTTCGCGCAGCTCGTCCAGGGACTCGTAGACCGTGGTCGCTCCCGCCTCGGTGAGCTCGTCGGCGCCGAACCCCCCGCTGCGCACCGCCACTGAGGGCAGGCCCAGCTTGCCGGCGGCCACCGAGTCCCATGTCGAATCGCCCACCATCACCGCGCGCCGAGCGCCGACCTTGGCCAGTGCCACCTCGATCAGGTCCGGCTCGGGCTTGCTTTCCTCGACGTCGTCCGAGGTCGTCCAGCCGGCGGCCAGCTCGCGGGCGCCGAGGAGATCGAGGTAGTGCTCAACGTGCTTGCCCTGCGCGGAGGTGGACAGCACGAACTGGTAGCCGTGTTCGACGATCGCCTCCAGCAGCTCGCGCGCTCCTGGCAGCGGGGCCACCTCGCCGAGCATGTCGTCAAACGCGCTCGTATGCGCCTCGCGTACCTCGTCGCCGTACTCGGACTCGACCTCGTCGCCCGCCACGGCGGCGACCAGCTTGTCGCCGCCCATGCCGATGGCGCGGTGCAGCCGCCACACGGGGAGCGTCACGCCGATGCCGCGGAAGGCTCGGTACCAGGAGAGCGCGTGGTGGTAGTTGGTGTCGACGAGCGTGCCGTCGACGTCCAGGGCGAGCGTGGGAGCGGGCTCGGTCATGGAACCGGTGTTCCCAGCGGTGCCGGACTACATGCACCGCCGGGACGCCGGTAGATCAACTGGTGGTCAGCGACGACCCACCCTGGTCCGGGCGCCGACGCCGGCGACGTGCAGCGCGAGGCACGTGAGACCGGCGAGCGACAGCGTCGTGCTGGTCAGCACCGTGCCGACCGCGAGTGTGGCCAGGGCGAAGATCAACGCCAGGAAAAAGAGGACTGCGGCAACCAAGGCGAGCATGTCGGCTCCTCTCGATGGAACAAGGAGTTGAAGACTAGGTGCACTAGATCACATTCCGACGACAGATCGCCGGAGGGTCAGCTGTTGGCTCGTGCGAGCCGCTCGTCGTAGCGGGACTTGATCAAGCTCGCCACCGTCGTCACGGCCAGCACGCCGATGATGACGCCGAGGGACAGCCCGATCCCGACCGTTGGCACCGGCAGGGGCTCGCCTCCGTTGAGGAACGGCAACGAGTTCTCGTGCAACGCCTCCAGCACGAGCTTCACGCCGATGAACGCCAGGATGATCGACAGCCCGATCGAGAGATAGACGAGCCGCTTCAGCAGCCCGCCGAGCAGGAAGTAGAGCTGCCGCAGGCCCATCAGCGCGAACACGTTGGCGGTGAACACCAGAAACGGCTCTTGGGTGAGCCCGAAGATCGCCGGGATCGAGTCCACAGCGAAGAGCAGGTCGGTGCTGCCGATCGCGATCATCACGATGAGCATCGGCGTGGCCAGCCGCTTGCCATTCTTCGTGACGAACAGCTTCGTGCCCTCGTACTCGTTGGAGACCGGGAAGACCTTGCGGATCCAGCGCAGCAGCGCGTTCTCCTTGTACTCCTCCTCGCGCCCGATGCCATTGCGTGCCAGCTGGTAGGCCGTCGCCAGCAGGACCACCGCGAACAGGTAGAACACCCAGCTGAACCGGGAGATCGCCGCGGCTCCCACTGCGATGAACACGCCACGCATCGCCAGCGCGATGACGATGCCGATCAGCAGCACTCGGTGCTGGTGCTTCGGCGGCACCGCGAACGTGGTCATGATGATCACGAAGATGAACAGGTTGTCGACCGACAGGGAGTACTCGGTGAGATAACCCGCGAAGAATTCGCCCGCGTACTGGCCGCCGGCGAAGTACCACACGCCGATGCCGAACAGCGCCGCAAGGGTCACGTAGAAGATCACCCAGCGGGTCGCCTCACGGACTTTGACCTCGTGCGGGTTGCGGTCGACGATGAACAGGTCGACGACGATGAGCGCCAGCAGGCTCGCGATGGTGGCGAACCAGACCCAACTGGGGACGTTCATCGGTAGCAAGCCTCCGTAAGGGCGGCGTCAGGCCGCGTCGGTACCAGACCGAGGTCTCTCCCGCCGGCCGCTGGGCCGACCGATGGCACCGGGCGCAAGACGCCGTGTTGACGATGCCATCACGAAGGGATACTCCCCTCACGGTGTGTACGTACCAGTCTAGCGAACCCGGACTGCCCGGCAGCGTGTGACACGATCAGCCGATGGTGCTCGAGATCGCTGAGTTCAGCATCACGCCCGGCCAGGAGGATGACTTCACGGCCGCGTACCGCTCCGCAACGGCGCTGCTGCGGGGTAGTCCTGGTTTCCTGTCGGCCCGGATGACCCGGGGCATCGAGACCCCGAACCGGTTCGTCCTGCTCATCGAGTGGGACACCCTCGAGTCGCACACGATCGGCTTTCGGCAGTCGGATCGCTTCGTTCAGTGGCGCCAGCTCGTCGGCCCGTTCTTCGCTGCGGATCCTCGGGTGCAGCACGTCACCGACGTGGCCTGACGCGAGCTGACTGAGAGCCGGCTGAGACCGTCCCTGACCCAACCGGGATACGGTCGTAGGGTGCCCCGGCTGCCCCGTGCTCTCCGTCTCCGGCTGAGCCGGAGTCGCATCATCGCTGTTCTCCTCGCGGTCGCCGTGGTGGCCGCCGCGGTCGTCACGCTGGCCGTATGGCCGAGCAGCGGCTCTGCCTCCGTACGTACCGAGGAGATGCGGCTCGCCGGCGCGGGTGAACCGGCGGTCAGCATCGACGCCACCGTCTACCTGCCCGAGACGACGCCGGCGCCCGCAGTGCTCGTGGCGCACGGCTTCGGCGGCAGCAAGGCATCGGTGGACGCCGACGCCAGGGAGCTCGCCGGCCGCGGCTACGTGGTCCTGGCCTGGTCTGCCCGAGGCTTCGGCGCCAGCACCGGCCTGATCTCGCTCAACGCTCCGGACGCCGAGGTCGCCGACGCCCAGCGGCTGGTGGACTACCTCGCCACCCGACCGGAGGTTCAGCTCGACACTCCCGGTGACCCCCGGGTCGGCGTGACCGGTGGCTCCTACGGCGGTGCGCTGTCGCTGATGCTCGCCGGCGTCGACAAGCGGGTGGACGCCACCGCCCCGGTGATCACCTGGAACGACCTGGGGCAGGCGCTGTTCCCCAACTCGGCCTCGGCCGGGCCGGTGGCCGCGACCACGCCGGCGGCCAACGCCTTCAGCCCGGACGGCGTGTTCAAGCGCGGCTGGGCGGGCATCTTCTTCTCCGCCGGGCTGTCCCCGGCCGGCGCCCGATCGGGGCCCGCGGCCGTGACGCCAGGCGGCGGCGGCCTCGACCCGGCGGCTGCTGCTGCTGCCGCGGCCGGGGCGGCTGGGACGGGTGCGGCGACCGGGACGCCCGGCGCCGGGGCCGCGACCTGCGGCCGGTTCGTCCCGGCGATCTGCCAGGCGTACACGGAGGCGGCCACCACCGGTCGGGCCAGCCCCGCGACCACGGAGCTGCTGCGCCGGTCCTCCCCGGCGTCGTTGGCTGACAAGATCGCCGTGCCGACGCTGCTCGTGCAGGGTGAGCAGGACACCCTGTTCGGCCTGGACCAGTCCGACGCCACCGCACGGCAGATCGCGGCCGGTGGCGCGCCGGTGCGCGTCGTCTGGTTCGCCGGCGGCCACGACGGCGCCTCCCCCGGTCCGGCGGTGCGCAGCGACATCAACGCCTGGTTCGACTTTCACCTCGCCGGCCGGGGCAGCGACCCTGGCACGGGCTTCAGCTACGCGGTGCAGGGTGGGGTGCGGGCCAACGCCAGCACCCCGACCGTGCGCACCGTCACCGCCGACGCCTACCCCGGGCTGGCCGCAAGCCCGGCCACCCGTGACTCGATCGCGCTGCAGGGCGGCCCGCAGCCGGTGCTCAACCCACCCGGCGGCAACCCCGCCGCGATCACCGTCGTCCCCGGTGTCGGCGGCGCACTCGGCGCCCTCGCGGGCCGGCTGTCGGCCGTTACCGCCGAGCTGCCCGGGCAGTCCGCGACCTTCACCTCCGAACCGGTCGGCTCGCAGGTGCTCGTCGCCGGGTCCGCCCAGGTCGGCGTCACCGTCGCCCGGGTACCGGGCCAGCCGGCGGCCGACGAGGCCGTGCTGTTCGGCAAGGTCTACGAGCTCGACCCAGAGGGCCGCCGCACACTGCTCGGCAGCGCGGTCGCGCCGCTGCGGGTCGCGGTACCGGCCAGCGGCGCTGCGAGGGCGACCGTCACGCTGCCCGGCGTGGTCGCGCCGATCGAAGCAGGCAACCGGGTCGTCGTGTCGATCAGCACCACCGACCAGGCCTACGCCGGCAGCACCCAGCCGGCGGTCTGGCAGATCGGGCTGGCGCAGACGAGTGCCGGAGCAGGTGGGGCGGTCGCGGTACCGGTGGTCCCCGGGCGCACGGTCGCGTCCAACACCGTCCCGATCGGCCAGGCCATCGGCATCGGCCTGATCCTGCTGGCCGCACTGATCGCCGTGGTTGTCGGTCGCATCGTCACCCGCCGCTCGCGCCTCGCCCGGGTCGAGGGCGCGCGGCACGATCTGCCGCTGGAGATCGAGAAGCTGGCCAAGACCTACCCCGGCGGGGTCACCGCTGTCGACGGCGTGTCCTTCCGGGTGGCCCGCGGCCAGGTGTTGGGCCTGCTCGGCCCGAACGGCGCCGGCAAGACCACCGTGCTGCGCATGCTGATGGGCCTGATCCATCCCAGCTCGGGCACCATCCGCGTGTTCGGCCATACCGCCGGACCGGGGGCGCCGGTGCTGTCCCGGGTCGGCTCGTTCGTCGAGGGCCCCGGCTTCCAGCCGCACCTGTCCGGCGCGGAGAACCTGCGGCTGTTCTGGGCTGCGACCGGCCGCCCGGCGGCGGACGCCCACCTCGACGAGGCGCTGGAGATCGCCGGGCTCGGCGACGCCATCAAGCGGCGGGTCCGCACCTACAGCCACGGCATGCGCCAGCGGCTCGCGATCGCCCAGGCCATGCTCGGGCTGCCCGACCTGCTGGTGCTCGACGAGCCCACCAACGGGCTGGACCCGCCACAGATCCACGCGATGCGCGAGGTGCTGCAGGACTACGCCGCGACCGGCCGCACCGTGCTGCTGTCCAGCCACCTGCTGGCCGAGGTGGAGCAGACCTGCAGCCACGTCGTCGTGATGCACCACGGCAAGGTCGTCGCCGACGGCCCGGTTGCCGAAATCGTCGCCGGCGGCGGCCACGCCAGCTTCACCGTCGACGACCCGTCACGAGCCGCGAACGTCCTACGCAGCGCCAACGGTGTGCGCGGCGTGGAGATCGTCGAGGGACTTGTGCATGCCGACCTCAACGGGATGCCGCGGGCGTCGGCGGTCGACGCGCTGGTTCGGTCCGGGGTGGCCGTAGAGGCGGCCGGTCCACGCCGGCGCCTTGAGGACGCGTTCCTGCAGCTGGTCGGAGAGGACGCCCGCCCATGACGACTCTGGAGACGCCCACCGAGGCCGCTGCACCCGGCTACCGGCCCAACCGCACGCTGCCGATCCGGGTAGAGCTGGTGCGCCAGCTCAAGCGCCGCCGCACCCAGGTCTCGCTCGGTCTCGTTGCGCTGCTGCCCGTGATCCTCTGGATCGCATTCAGCCTTGCCGAGAGCGGGCCGCCGAGCGGATCGCTGAACCTTGTCGACCTCGCCAAGACCAGCGCGGCGAACTTCACCGTGTTCACCATGTTCGCCGCGTCGACGTTCCTGCTGATCGTCGTCGTCGCGCTGTACTTCGGTGACACGGTGGCCAGCGAGGCGTCCTGGTCGAGCCTGCGCTACCTGCTGGCCATCCCCATCCGGCGAACCCGGCTGCTGCGGCAGAAGGCGATCGTCGCCGGCATGCTCTCGCTCGCGGCGCTGCTGTTGCTGCCCGCTGTGTCGTTGCTCGTCGGATCGCTGGCCTATGGCGCATCCGACCTGGTGAGCCCCGCTGGCGAGGCCGTGTCGTTCGGCGGCTCCGTGCTCCGCATCGTGATGGCCGCGCTCTACCTCGCCGTGCATCTGAGCTGGGTGGCCGGGCTGGCGCTGCTGTTGTCGGTGAGCACCGACGCGCCGCTGGGCGCGGTCGGCGGTGCGGTGCTGGTGTCGATCGTCTCGCAGATCCTGGACCAGATCACCGCGCTGGAGGGGCTGCGCAACTGGCTGCCGACGCACTACGCGAACGCGTGGGCGGACCTGCTCGCCGACCAGATCAACTGGGACGCGATGACGAGGGGGGCGTTCTCCGCGCTGGCCTTCTGCGCAGTGTTCAGCGGGCTGGCGGTGTGGCGGTTCCACCGCAAGGACATCACGAGCTAGGCGGGCCGCTTGGACTTCGGCAGTCGGTTGACCACGTCGGTGTAGGACGAGTCGATCAGCTCGAACAGTTCGTCGTCGGGCACCTTGCCGTCGAGCTTGATCGAGTTCCAGCCGTAGCGGCCGATGTAGGGCATCACGGACACCGTGTCCGGGTAGCGCTGCCGCCACTCGCTGGCCTCGTCGGCCGTGGCGCCGCACTTCACGCCGAGGCCGTCGCCGCCGAGGAACGCAAAGATCTTGCCGCCGACCTTGGCGACCTGGTCGCCCTCCCACGGCTCGTCGGGCACCGCGCCCGGCTTCGCCATGCAGTACGCCACCATCTCGTCGTGCGTCATGCGCAGATCCTCGGGGCTAGGCTGCCGCTGTGCCAACCCCGGTGACCTCCGCGCAGCGGCCGTCAGTCGCTGGCGCGATCTTGCTGACGGCCGCGCTGGCCGTCGTCGGCGCGTTCGTGGCATTCCTGTCGCTGCTGTTGCCGATGGCCAGCGACTCCTGCGCCGCTGGTGACGCCCGGCCGATCTGCTCGGCGAGCGTGCAGGTTCTGGTAGCCGTGCTGCCGGCCGTCGGGTTGCTGGTCGGCCTCGCGGTGGCGGTGATCGGTGCGATGAGGGCCTGGCGCCGTTACCGGCCGCCGACGCGGTGGGTCGGGCTGGGATGGCTGGTGTTCGCTGTGGCCGCGGTCGCGGCGTGGGTGCTGGCGACGGCCGGCTGACGTGACCGCGGACGAGCAGTTCGAGAGGATCGCCGACGAGCTCGGGCTGCGCGGCGCGTCGGTCGGAACGATGTTCGGCAAGCGCGCTCTCAAGGCCAACGGCAAGGCGTTCGCGTGCCTGCTCGCCGACACGCTGGCGTTCCGGCTCGGCGCCGGCTCCGCCACGCATACGACGGCGCTGGGGCTGCCAGAGGCGACGCGGTTCGACCCACCGGGTAGGGAGCGACCGTTCACAAGGACTGGGTCGCCGTGCCGCTGAGAGCGTCGAGCCAGCGGCCTGCCCTCGCCGAGGCAGCGCTCGCGACGGCGCAGTGAGTGTGGCGGACGCGCAACGCGCGCTGCCCGACGTGTTGCCCGGCCCCGGCGATCCGCCGCTGCGGGTGCTGTTCTGCGGGATCAACCCCGGGCTGATGTCGGCGGCCACCGGCCACCACTTCGCCCGCCCCGGCAACCGGTTCTGGCCGGCACTGCAGCGCTCGGGCTTCACGCCGCGCCAGCTCCAGCCGGCCGAGCAGGTTCTGCTGCCGGCGCTGGGTCTCGGGATCACCAACGTGGCCGACCGCCCCACCGCGCGCGCCGACCAGCTCGACGCCGCCGAGCTGGTGGCCGGCGGCACGCGGCTGCGGGATCTGGTGGGCCGACTCCGCCCGGCCTGGCTCGCCGTTGTGGGCGTGACCGCATACCGGGTGGCGTTCGCCGATCCGGCGGCCACGGTGGGCCGCCAGCTCGCGACCGTCGGCGACACCAGGATCTGGGTGCTGCCGAACCCGAGCGGGCTCAACGCGCACTGGCCGCTGCCGGCGATGGCCGACGAGTTCGCCCGCCTGCGCGCAGCGGCGGACGCCTAGCCCGAGCCGCCGCCACTCATGCGGCAGAACACCCGCCTGGCGGACGTCGTGCCACACGAGTGGCGGGGTGCCGGGCAGGGTGCGCGCCGGGTGGGGCTAGCGGATGCCTGCGGCGTCCATGCCGCGCAGCTCCTTCTTGAGGTCTTGGATCTCGTCCCGCAGCCGGGCGGCCAGCTCGAACTGCAGGTCGCGCGCCGCCCCGAGCATCTGTTCGGTGAGCTGCTGCACCAGGTCCGCCAGCTCTGCACGCGGCATGGACGTGGTGTCCCGGCCGGCGAACACACCCGAGCTGCCCCGCCCGCCGCCCGGCTCCCCGGCCGCCCGGCGGCCACGGGAGGCATTGCGGCCCGACCCGCCCACCGGAACCGTCTCCTCGTCGGCTTCCTTGTACACCTGGTCCAGGATGTCCTGGATCTTCTTGCGCAGCGGCTGCGGGTCGATACCCCGCTCGGTGTTGTAGGTGACCTGCTTGGCCCGCCGGCGATCGGTCTCGTCGATGGCCCGCTTCATCGAGTCGGTGATCCGGTCGGCGTACATGTGCACCTGGCCGGACACGTGCCGCGCGGCACGCCCGATGGTCTGGATCAGCGACGTGCCGCTACGCAGGAACCCCTCCTTGTCGGCGTCGAGGATCGACACCAGCGAGACCTCGGGCAGGTCGAGCCCCTCCCGCAGCAGGTTGATGCCGACCAGGACGTCGAAGTCGCCGAGCCGCAGCTGGCGCAGCAGCTCGACCCGGCGCAGCGTGTCGACCTCGGAGTGCAGGTACCGCACCCGGATGCCCAGCTCGAGCAGATAGTCGGTGAGGTCCTCGGCCATCTTCTTGGTCAGCGTGGTGACCAGCACGCGCTCGTCGCGCTCGGCACGTTCGCGGATCTCGTGCACGAGGTCGTCGATCTGGCCCTTGGTCGGCTTGACGATCACCTGCGGGTCGACCAGCCCGGTCGGCCGGATCACCTGCTCGACGAACTCACCGCCGGTACGGCTGAGCTCGTACGGGCCGGGTGTCGCCGAGAGGTACACCACCTGGCCGATGCGATCGGTGAACTCCTCCCAGGTCAGCGGCCGGTTGTCCATCGCGGACGGCAGCCGGAAGCCGTGCTCGACCAGCACCCGCTTGCGTGAGGAGTCGCCCTCGTACATGCCGCCGATCTGCGGAACCGTCACGTGCGACTCGTCGATCACCAGCAGGAAGTCGTCCGGGAAGTAGTCGATCAGGGTGGCCGGCGCGGAGCCTGCGGCGCGCCCGTCGATGGGCCTGGAGTAGTTCTCGATGCCGGAGCAGAAGCCGACCTGGCGCATCATCTCCACGTCGTACTGGGTGCGCATCCGCAGCCGCTGCGCCTCCAGCAGCTTGCCCTGCGACTCCAGCTCCGCCAGCCGCTGCGCGAGCTCGGCCTCGATCTCGCGGATCGCGCGGGCCATCCGCTCCGGCCCGGCGACGTAATGCGTGGCCGGGAAGATGCGCAGGCTGTCGCACTCGCGGACCACCTCGCCGGTGAGCGGATGCAGGTAGTACAGCGACTCCACCTCGTCGCCGAAGAACTCGACCCGGACCGCCAGCTCCTCGTACGCCGGGATGATCTCGACGGTGTCGCCGCGGACCCGAAACGTGCCGCGGCTGAAGGCGTGGTCGTTGCGGGTGTACTGGACGTCGACGAGCCGCCGGAGGAACTTGTCGCGATCGATCGACTCCCCCACCTTCAGCGCCACCGAGCGGTCGAGGTACTCCTGCGGCGTGCCGAGGCCGTAGATGCAGGACACCGACGCGACGACGACGGTGTCCCGCCGGGTCAGCAGGCTCATCGTCGCCGAGTGCCGCAACCTCTCGACATCGGAGTTGATCGAGGAGTCCTTCTCGATGTAGGTGTCGGTCTGCGGGACGTACGCCTCTGGTTGGTAGTAGTCGTAGTAGGAGACGAAGTACTCCACCGCGTTGTTCGGCAGCATCTCGCGCAGCTCGTTGGCCAGCTGCGCGGCCAACGTCTTGTTCGGCGCCATCACCAGGGTCGGTCGTTGCAGGCGCTCGATCAGCCACGCAGTGGTGGCCGACTTGCCGGTACCGGTGGCGCCGAGCAGCACGACATCGGGCTCACCGGACTCGATGCGGCGTTGTAGCTCCTCGATGGCGGCCGGTTGGTCGCCTGCCGGTTTGTGGTCACTGACGACCTCGAAGCGGCTCTGTGCGCGCTGGTGGGTGCCGATCGGGCGGTGCTCCGAGTGGGCGGTGATGGGCTGGCTCACGACTTCGAGGGTAAGCCCTGACCCGGACGGTTCTGACAGGATCGGGTCGGTGCACCGGCCGAAGATCGAGACGTTCGACGTGGAGGCCGGCACGAACACCGATCCGAAGGGCTTCGTTCGCACGGTTGACGAGTTCCGCCAGGAGCCCTTCGGGCTCTATATGAGCAGGCCGATGGCCGGTCACCCGCGGTGTCACTGGGTCGAGTCATGGCTGCTGCCCGAGCTCGGTATCCGCGTCACGGACTGGTGGATGAACCCCGGCGACGAGCGCGACCAGGACTTCTACATCGACATCGTCGACATCGAGCACGACGGCCCGGTGTGGCGCACCATCGACTACTACCTCGACCTGGTGTCAAAGACCGGGCGTGACACCGAGGTCCTCGACGTCGACGAGTTCGTCGCCGCCGTCGACGAGCGGCTACTCGACCTGCCGACCGCCCAACGTGCCATGGAGATCACCTACCGAACGCTGGCCGGCATCGCCGGTCATGGTCACGACCTGGACGCGTGGCTCGCCACGGCCGGGATCACCCTGGCCTGGCGCGGGCGCTGAGCACCCTGTCAGCCTGTGCCCGACGGCGGCGACGACGAGCTCGTCGGCGGAGGCGGCGGAGGCGGCGGAGGCGGCGGAGGCGGCGGAGGCGGCGGAGGCGGCGGAGGCG
>Ga0136613_10001789_pt1 | contig 11249 bp, 12 predicted proteins | sample AntDrymUQ2722106_2_FD_106649 | JGI IMG/M metagenome (GOLD analysis project Ga0136613, IMG submission 106649) | Polar desert sand microbial communities from Dry Valleys, Antarctica - metaG UQ272 (21.06) | ecosystem: Environmental > Terrestrial > Soil > Desert | place: Antarctica: Dry Valley... | reverse complement strand
TACATTCGTGAGTGGAGGGTTCATCTCCCGCGGCTTTCGAGGCCGGCGCAGGCGGGCTGAGGGCGACGTCCGAGTTCCGCCGGGCCAGTACCTTGTGGAGGGTTTCCCCGTCCTCTCTGCAGGACCGACGCCTCGCACGCCTCTGGCGGAGTGGAGTTTAACGATCGAGGGCGAGGTGGATGAGCCGAGGACGTGGTCGTGGGAGGAGTTCCGCGCTTTGCCTTCGGAGGAGATCACCAGGGATATCCACTGCGTCACCAAGTGGTCGAAGCTAGGGACGACCTGGGAAGGCGTCTCCTTGGATCTCCTGCTGGAAGAGGTGGATACGGCGGCGGAGTACGTGGTCGCCTTCTGCGACGGGGGCTACACGACGAACCTCCCTCTGGAAGAGGTCACGGGGGGCAAGGCCTGGATCGCCCACACCTACGAGGGAGAACCGCTCTCGCCGGAGCACGGCGGTCCGGCGCGCCTGCTCGTCCCCCACCTCTACCTCTGGAAGAGCGCCAAATGGGTAAGGGGTCTCAGGCTCGTGGCCGAAGACGAACCTGGCTTCTGGGAGTCCCTCGGCTACCACAACCAGGGCGACCCGTGGCGCGAGCAGCGCTACTGGGGCGACTGAGATGGCTGACATCCCGCGCAAGCTCGCCTGGCGTATCGGCGAGGTCGTCGAGACCAGCCCAGACACGCCGCGAACGAAGAGCCTGTTCCTGAAGATACCGGGCTGGGAGGGGCACAGAGCTGGCCAGCACGTCGATGTCAGGCTCACCGCCGAGGACGGCTACCAGGCCCAGCGCAGCTACTCCATAGCCTCGGCGCCAGAGAACGGCAGGGTCGAGCTGCTCGTCGAACGTCTGGACGATGGCGAGGTCTCGCCCTACCTGACCGATGAGATCAGGGTCGGAGACGGGCTGGAGTTGCGGGGACCCATCGGAGGCTGGTTCGCCTGGGAGGCCAGGGAGGGCGGACACTTGCTCCTCGTCGCTGGAGGATCAGGCATAGCGCCGCTCATGGCGATGATCCGGCACCGTAAAGCGGCGGGCAACGACACCCCGGTCCGCCTGCTCTACTCTTCGAGATCCTACGAAGAAATCATCTTCCGCGAAGAGCTCGAAGCGCTCGCCGCCGAGGATACATCGCTGGAGATAATCCATACGCTCACCCGTTGGGCACCGCCGGAATGGGAAGGCTACCACCGCAGGATCGACGCGGAGATGCTGGCCGAAATCGCCCCGGCCGCCGAAGAAGGGCCCCTCGCCTTCGTGTGCGGTCCTACCCCGCTGGTCGAGACGGTCGCGACGGATCTCGTCGGTCTCGGCCACGAGCCCGCACGCGTCAAGACCGAACGCTTCGGACCGACTGGAGGATAGCGATGGACGAACACAGACTCGACGGGAACGCTGCCGGGGGCATCCTGGGGGAGGTCTTCACCTTCGAGATGACCACCACCAGGGCCGCCTGCGCCCACTGTGGCGCCACTGGGCCGCTTGGATCTTCGATGGCTTACGTGAGCGAGATAGGTACTGTGGTGCGCTGCACCGCGTGCGACAGCGTCCTCATCCGGGTCGTCCGCCAGGTTGACGGACCGCAACGTTATTGGTTGGATCTCAAGGGCGTAGAGTACCTGCAGTTCCGAGAGCGACTGTAACCGGCACTTCAGCATTTCAGCTGGTCAGCTTGTCGTTTTCGCTGAGCGCTGATGACTCGAAGTCGAATGCGTGGAGCGCCTGCTGCCGTGGATTCCCGCTTTCGCGGGAATGACGGATGCGGGGACGCGGCAATGACGGAGCTCTAGTGGCGGGAGACGACGGACGCTCGTCATGCCGGGAGCAATGGAGTAGGAGTTGGGCACGGGCAGGTCCTACACCGCGGACGTGCCCTTGGGGATTCCGTATGATTCGTTATTCAGAGTGTAGGTCTTTGAGGAAATGTGCCGGGTCGGCGGTGGCCATGGATAGCCATTCCGCGTCCGCAGCTTTCCGCTTCTGAACAGGCTCCGTTACCTCTTCAGGCGTTGTACGATCCTGCCCGTCCCAAGGTCCGACCTGCTGTATGCTACCGTCCGTTCTGCGATTCTGTGGGCCGTTAGGCATGGTCTCCTCCTCTCTTGAGGGGAGCCGGGAACCCCAACTCCCCTGCTGCCTGTAACCTGAAGCCTACTTCCTACTTCACGAACTGCTCGTTCTCGGTCGAGCCGGGGAGGCCTGTGACCGGGCTCTCCGGGCTGTCGAACTGGGCCTCTTCTGTGGAGCCTGTGAGGGCCGTGGTTGAGGCGGCGCCGCCGGCGACTATCTGGGCGACCTCGTCGAAGTAGCCTGCGCCAACCTCGCGCTGGTGTTTGGTGGCCGTGTAGCCGTGCTCCTCGGCGGCGAATTCGGCCTGCTGCAGTTCGGAGTAGGCGTCCATGCCACGTTCCCTGTAGTTGCGGGCGAGATCGAACATAGAGTAGTTCAGTGCGTGGAAGCCAGCGAGGGTGACGAACTGGAAGCGGTAGCCCATCGCCCCGATCTCCTCCTGGAAACGTGAGATCTCGTCCTCAGAGAGCTTCTTCTTCCAGTTGAAGGAAGGTGAGCAGTTGTACGCGAGGAGCTTGCCTGGGAACTTCTCGTGTATCGCCTCGGCGAAGCGCCGCGCCTGCTCGAGGTTCGGCTCGGAGGTCTCGCACCACACCACGTCCGCGTACGGCGCGTAAGAAAGGCCGCGGGAAATGGCCTGATCTATCCCCGCGTTGACCCCGTAAAAGCCCTCCATGGTCCGTTCGCCGGTCAGGAACTCGTGGTCTGAGGGGTCCACGTCGCTCGTGATGAGGCTTGCGGCGTCGGCGTCGGTCCTCGCGATAATGACGGTCGGCACACCCATCACGTCGGCCGCGAGCCTGGCGGAGACGAGGTTCCTGACGGCCTGGGAGGTCGGGATGAGGACCTTGCCGCCCATGTGCCCGCACTTCTTCTCGGAGGCGAGCTGGTCCTCGAAGTGGACGCCTGCGGCGCCGGCTTCGATCATGGCCTTCATCAACTCGAAGACGTTGAGCGCGCCGCCGAAACCGGCCTCGGCGTCGGCGACTATCGGGGCAAACCAGTGGATGCCGTTCCTGCCCTCGGCGTGGTGGACCTGATCAGCCCTCTGCAGCGCCTGGTTGATCCTCTTGACGACGTGCGGCACGCTGTTGGCTGGATACAAGCTCTGGTCAGGATACATGTGCCCGGCCAGGTTGGCATCAGCGGCCACCTGCCACCCCGAGAGATATATCGCATCGAGCCCCGCCTTGACCTGCTGCACGGCCTGATTGCCCGTCAAAGCCCCAAGAGCCCGCACGAAAGGCCGCTCCTTCATGAGCGTCCAGAGCCGCTCAGCACCCATCCGCGCGAGCGTGTGCTCGATCCTGATCGAACCCCGCAGCCGCGCCACATCATCGGCCGTGTAAGGACGCTCGATCCCCTCCCAACGCTCGCCTTCCCACTCGCCAGCGATCCGGCTCTTCCCGTTCTTCTCGCGCTCCACCACTGTCTCCTTCACTCTTCGATGCCACATCCGTACGCTGCATTAAGCACTTATATGCTCACATATGTGCAAACCGGCGCAGCGAGCGCCCCCTTACTTGCTGTGGAGCGTGGGTACGTGGCCCACGCTCCGGGGCAGGAGGACGGGGGCGGGCGGTCTGGTCGCTGCGCCGTACCCGGTCCTTAGGGTTTTGATTATGGTCGGGATGGGTGCTCCTCTCTAGTCCAGGTACTCGTAGCCTGGGAGGGTCAGGAACTCGACGAACTCGTCGTCGGTCGAGATGCGGGCGAAGAGTTCGGCGGCGTTTCCGAACTCGTCCTGTTCCCAGCGTTCGGGGCCGACGATGTCGGTTTTGATCTTCTCCAGTTCCTCATCGAGGGTTTCGTTGAAGAGGTCTTCCGTCACCTCGGTGCCGTCCTCGAGGATGCCTTGCTCATGGTGGATCCACTGCCACACCTGGGCGCGGCTGATCTCCGCCGTCGCCGCATCCTCCATTAGGTTGAACACAGGGACCGCGCCACGCCCGGCGAGCCAGGCGGCGAGGTACTGCACGCCGACGGAGATGTTGTTGCGGAAGCCGTCCATGGTGATCTGTCCCTCGGGCTTCTCCAGCAGGTCCTCCGCGGATGGGCTCACATCGGGGATCTTATCGAGTTGGTTGGGCTGCGGCATGTACTCGTCGAAGGCTTCTTTGGCGAGCCCGACCATCCCGGGATGGGCGACCCAGGTCCCGTCGTGGCCGTCCTTCGCCTCGCGCTCCTTGTCCTCGCGCACCTTGTCGTTGGCGAACTCCGTCCACTCGGGGTCGTCGCTGCGTGGGATCTGGGCCGCCATCCCCCCTATCGCGTGCGCGCCGCGCTGGTGGCAGGTCTTCATGGTAAGCAGCGAGTAGGCGCGCATGAAAGGGACCGTCATCGTCACTGAGTTGCGGTCGGGGAGGAGCATGTCCTGCTCGCGGAACTTCTTGATGTAGGAGAAGATGTAGTCCCACCGGCCACAGTTGAGACCCGCGGAGTGCTCGCGAAGCTCGTATAGGATCTCGTGCATCTCGAACGTCGCGAGTATCGTCTCGATCAGGACCGTAGCCTTTATGGTCCCCCGCGGTATGCCGAGCTCGTCCTGGGCCAGCTCGAAGACGTCGTTCCATAACCTCGCCTCGAGGTGGCTCTCCATCTTCGGCAGGTAGAAGTAAGGGCCCGAGCCATTGTCTAGCAGCGTCTGCGCGTTGTGGAAGAAGTACAACCCGAAGTCGAAGAGACCGCCTGGGACCTGTTCCCCGTCCACGAGCATGTGCTTCTCGAAGAGGTGCCAGCCGCGCGGCCTCGCCAGGATGACAGCAACGTCTTCGTTCAGCTCGTAGTGCTTGCCCGTGTTCGGGTCGTCGAAGGCGATGGTGCCTTCGATGGCCTCTTTCATGTTGAGCTGGCTCTCCAGCATGTTGTGCCAGGTGGGGCAGTTGGCATCCTCGAAGTCGGCCATCCAGCAGCTCGCCCCCGAGTTGAGCGCGTTGATCGTCATCTTGCGGTCGGGCGGTCCCGTCAGCTCGACGCGCCGGTCCTGAAGGTCGTCGGGGACCAGGGGGATCTCCCAGTCGCCATCCCTGACGTCCCGCGTCTCGGGCAGAAAGTCGGGCATCTCGCCTGCGCTGATCCTCTCCTGCCGCTCGGCACGCTTGGCGAGGAGGTCGTCCACCCTTCCCCTATACTCCCGCGAGAGCTTCGCCACGAAAGCGACCGCCTCGGGCGTCAGTATCTCCGCGAACTCGTCAGGGACTTCGGCCGTAACCTCGATCCCCTCGGCGTAGGCGCGCGTCTTGTCCGTCATAACCTCCGGCTCCTCTCTACAGCTTCCAGAGCGAAGCTACTCTAGCAAGCCACGCGCCTGGACGCTCGGATCCGGGGTCGACCTCAAGCCGCAGTCCTGGCCTCTCGACGTTCCTCCCTGATGACCCTGTGCACATAGACGATGCACGAGGTCGGCACGCACCGCCACCTGTAGAGGACCCGGTACTCGTCGAAACCTAGCATCACCCGCATCCCGATGGCCGGCGTACCTTCCTCATATCGGCGCTCGATGATCTCCTCCGTCTGCGGGTCCCTATACTGTACCGGAATCATAGATCGCTCCTCTCCATCTCTCTGTCCTGCAGACAAGATAACAACCCCCCTGATATTATTCCAATCGTTTGCATGTATCGCAGATATAAGTAAAACTTATATCTGCAAGCTGGTCAGCATTTCAGCACGCCGCCTGCGGCGGCTTGTCAGCTTGTCAGCAAGAGCCAAGAGGCTGACTAGCTGAAATGCTGAAAGCGCCCGACAGGGCGCGTGCTGACTAGCTGAAATGCTGACCAGCCGGCGACCGAAGGGAGACGGCGTGCTTTTTCGACAATTGGAATGCTTTCTGGCGGTAGCACGGCTGGGGAACTTGAGCCGGGCTGCTGAGGAGATGTACCTTACGCAGCCGACTTTGACGGCGCGGCTCAAGGCGCTCGAGGAGGAGCTTGGGGAGCCGCTCTTTGTAAGGACGAGCCGTGGGATGCGGGTCACGGAGGCCGGCAGGGAGTTTTTGCCTTATGCGACCCGGATCGTGGGCGGTTTCGAGGAGGGCAAGAGGCGGTTAGAGGAGCTCAGGGGGGCTTCTGGGGGGCGGCTCAGGATCGGGGCTTCCCCCGGCGTTGGGACGTACGCGTTGCCCGGGCTCTTGGAGAGGTTCGCGGCGGCGCATCCGAGGGTCTCGATCTCTGTGAGGACGGGGCATTCCGAGGCAATCCTCGAGATGACCCTAAGAGAAGAGGTGCAGCTCGGCCTTACGCGGGCGATGCGCCACCCCGAGATCGAGAGCCTGCCGCTCTACGATGACGAGCTGGTGCTCCTCGTAGATCCGGGGCACCGATTCACCAGGCGGGGGACGGCGAGCCTGACCGAGATCGGTGAGGAGCAGCTCATCTTCTTCGACCATGACTCCAGCTATTTCGAGCAGACGCACGCCCTGCTCCGGAACGCAGGCATAAGGGAACTCAGGACAATGGAGGTGGACAACATCGAGGCCGCCAAGAGGATGGTCGAGCACAGGCTCGGGGTCGCTTTTCTGCCAAGGACGGCCGTTGTCAGGTCGGTCTCGGCCGGTAACCTCGTGCTCATAGCGGTAGAGGAGAACCCTGAGATGAGCCGCTCGATCGTAGCCCTCAAGCGCCGTGATGTCCCCGCAACGGGCCCCGTTGCCGCCTTCCTCGAAGTCGCTGACACGATGGGCGAGAAGCGGGACGCCGCGCAGCTCTCACCTTCCCTGGCTACCGAATTCGAGAATCTGCAGCTGATAGACCTGTTCACCTGATCTTGCTTTGCCAGCAATTCAGCATTTCAGCTAGTCAGCACTTCAGCTTGTCAGCCTGTTGTTCTCGCTCGTAGCCGAATGCGCGATTGGCAGGAGGTCTATATCTCAGCGAATCGCTTCAGGGGGAGCGGTTAGGAGTGGTCCTGCGGCCGAAACCCCATGCTGCTATCGGTGCGGCAAGAACGGATCTTGAGCCTGCTCTGGGGCGCGGCTAGTTGCCTCCTCCTCCACCGTCGCCGCCACTGCCGCCATCCCCTCCACCACCATCGAACCAGCTACCGCTATCTCCGTTGTGACCATGGTCTCCGTCTCCGAAAGGCCCGTAGTAGCCGCCCGCAGCGCCACTTCCGCCGACTCTCCCGCCACGACGACGGACGCCAATGATGACGCTTGCGATTACTATCACTACGACTACGCCTACAATTGCCAGAATAGCACCCACCAGAACTCTCCCTTTACAGATCTTCCCACATCCGGGCTTCAGTCTACCTTCGGGCGCTCTGCGGTTACAACTCGCAGGTGCTACACGTCGCTTGTCTGTTCCGGGCGGTTCGCGAACCGCCCCTACCACGTGACGCCCGATTTCCCGGATATATCCTGATGCCTGATGCAACGGTTTGCTGCCCCACCGTTTGGTGTATCGGAGCACGAATGCGTGTACCTGCGGATCGTATACTCTGCGGGTTACTCAAAGAGACTATTTACAGAGGTGTGACGAGTGGACCTGAAGACGATCGTTGTTATGGAGGGTGACCAGACGGGCCAGGAGTTGCTGGAGGAGGCCTTACGGGTGCTCGACCCTGCGGTAACCGGCCTCGACCTGGATTTCGCGCGCTACGACCTGTCGCTCGACAACCGGCGGGCCACAGACAACGAGGTTGTGCACCAGGCGGCTGCGGCCATGAAAGAGACCGGATTCGGCATAAAGGCCGCGACCGTTACGCCGGAGGAACCTGACGACGTGGGCTCGCCCAATGCGATCCTGAGAACGGGGATCGACGGGACCGTTATCGTGCGTACGGGAAGGCGCATCCCCGGTGTCAACCCGACGAGCGGCGTGCACGCCCCTATCTCCGTGGTCCGCATGGCCGTCGATGACGCCTACGGGGCGAAGGAGTGGCGCGAGGGCGAGGGGCTTGACGAGGTCGCCTTCAGGACCGAGAAGATCTCACGCCGGGTATGCCGCGGCGTATCGGAGTTCGCCTTTATCCAGGCGCGCAAGATGCGGGCCAAGGTCTTCGGTGGCCCCAAGTACACCGTCTCCCCCGTCTACGAGGGGATGCTCAAAGAGGAGATGGACCGCGCTGCACAGAACAGCCGCGACGTCCGCTACGACCCCCAGCTCATAGACGCCACCTACGCGCTTCTGTTGACCACCTACGGCGAGCCACTCGTCATCCCCACCCTCAACCGTGATGGCGACTGCATCTCGGACCTCGTGATGCAGATGTTCGGCTCCATAGCGGGGGCCGAGTCGCTCCTTCTCTCGCTCGACGAGGAGGAGAACCCCGAGACTGTCATGGCCGAAGCGCCGCACGGCACGGCTCCTTCGCTGGCGGGCAAGAACGTCGCCAACCCCATGTCCATGATCCTGGCCGGGGCCGCGCTCCTCACCTTCTTCCACGAAGAGGACGCTAGCCGCGTCTCACGCGCCATCTACGAGGCGACCTTCGAGACCATCCTCGACGGTGTGAAGACCGCCGACCTCGGTGGTTCGGCGGGCACCACCGAGTTCACCGATGAGATCATACGCCACATCAGGACCAAGCTCGAAGTTTGGAGCGCGCTCGCATGAGCGCCTACAGAAGGACCCTCAACCTCGGCGCCATCTCAGGCCTGCGCTCCATGTCGGGACCGGCCTTCGTGTCGCTGGCGGCGCGCAATGGAAATCTGGACCTCGAAGGAACCCCTCTCGCTTTTCTAGGCTCGTCTCGCCTCTCGAAGGTGATCGTCGTAATGGAACTCGGGGAGCTCGTCGGCGACAAGCTGCCGAAAACGCCGAGCCGCTCGGCACTCCCACCCCTCCTCGGTCGCGCAGCATCCGGGGCCCTGGTTGGGGCAGCCGTTTTCGTTTCGGATGGCCGTCGTGCCACGACTGGGGCTGCGCTAGGTTCTACTGCGGCCATTGTCGCGGCCCTCGCAGGAGAACGACTACGCGCGCTCGCGGTCGAGAAGACTGGACTCCTCGACCCTGTAATCGCGCTCGCGGAGGACGCCACTGTCTTGCTCATCGGTCTCCGCTCGTTGAAACACATCCGTTAGCGAAGGCCCATGGCCGACGACCGGAACAGGCTAAGGACGACCTTCGACCAAGCAGCGTCGCTCTACGACGAGGTTCGTCCCGGTTATCCCGAAGATCTCTTCGACGACGTCGTCTCGCTCTCCGGGATACCGGCAGGAGGAAGGATACTCGAGATCGGGTGCGGCACCGGCCAGGCTACGGTGCCTTTCGCCCACCGCGGCTACCGCATCCTGTGCATCGAGCTCGGCGAAAACATGGCCGCAGTCGCCCGCCGCAACCTGGAAGGATATCCGCAGACAGAGGTGCGTACCGGAGCTTTCGAGGAGTGGCCCTTGCAGGAGGAAGCCTTTGATCTAGCGATCTCGGCGACCGTCTTCCACTGGCTCGACCCTGCTGCGGCCTATCCCAAGGTCGCCGGGTCTCTCAGAAACGGAGGCTCGCTCGCCCTGTTGCGGAACGTTCACGTACACAGTGACGCGGGCGAAGGCTTCTTCGAGGCCGCACAAAGGATCTACGAGCGCGAAGCACCCGAGATCGTCGGTCCGGAGGACTACAAGGGGCTTCCTCGACCCGACGAAGTCCCTAACAGGACGGATGAGATCCAGAATTCGGGTCATTTCGGCAGGATCACCACCCGCCGTTACCGGTGGGACGAAACGTACGACGCCGGGGGCTATCTCCGTGTCCTGAACACCTACTCAGGACACAGGAGCCTAAGCGAAGGCACCCGCGAGCGTCTCTTTCGCGGCATCGCCGACCTTATCGACACGAGGTTCGGCGGCCGCATCGTCAAGGGCTACCTGACCACCCTGTACGTCGCCAAGAGCAAGTAAAAGAGCTCAGACGCCGAACCGCCTCAGAGTATTCCTTACCGAATCCAGGTAACCGTCTCCGAAGTAATAGGTATGCACCAGCAGCGGGTAGAGGTTGTACAGGTCGCGGCGGGTCTCGAAGAAAGCTGTGTCGATGCCCCGTATCTCCGCGTAACGTTTCAGGAAGGCGTCGCCGAAAGAGTCGAAGAGGCTGACGAAGGCAAGTTCTATCTCAGGGTCGGCGTAGTAGATGGCGGGGTCCAGGAAAGCGGTTATGCGATCTCCTCGCGCCAACACGTTGGCGCTCCAGATGTCGCCGTGGATAAGCGCAGGACGGTTGGGACCTTGAATGAACTCATCGAGCTTCTCCGATAACCGCTCCACCCGAAAGAGGTCCTCGGGCGGTAGGCGCCCCGCCTCGTGGGCGATTTTCGCCATGTACAGCAGGCGATGGTCCCTGAAGAACTCCGTCCAGCTCTCCGTTTGAGGGTTGGGCTGGTTCAGGCTACCAATAAGCGTGTCCCGCTCGTGGCCGTAGGTCGATGAGGCAATGTCGTGCAATGCTGCCAGGAGCTCTGCGGCGTGGTGTTCGGCCTCTTTCGCGAAGCGGCTGCTCCCTTCGACGAACTCCATCAGGAGCAGCGTCTCGGAGCCGTGGTAGACCTCGGGTACGGGAAGATCACTCTTCTCGCGCAGGTAGCGGAGCATGTATGCCTCGCGCTCCAGGTGCGACTCGCCTTCCCTATCTACCTTGGCGACGAGCGGGGTGCCGTCCTCCAGCTCCGCCCGGTACACGTCCCCGATGCAGCCACCCCCAAGAGAACGCACGGAGAGCATCCGCTCTCCGAGGTACGCTTCGACACCTTCGGCGACGATCCTCTCAGCCACGTTCCTTCAGGTGCCGCTCACGGATGTCGTCGAGGAGACCCTCGGAGGCCTCCTCGACCAAGTCCAGGACGTGATCGAAACCATCGGAGCCGCCGCCGTAGGGATCAGGAACCTCGCGTGCCGATGAGTGTGGGGCGAAGTCGAGGAAGGGCCGGACCACCGCACTACCGCGGCACAGCGAGGCGACCGTCCGGTAGTTCTGCTCGTCCATCGTGAGGACGTAGTCAAACTCCTCGCAGTCGTTCGTCGAGATCCGCCGGGCCCGCTGGGCGCTCAGGTCGAGACCGCGTGCGGAAGCACCGCTTTGTGCACGGTCGTCCGGCGGACTTCCGACGTGCCAGGAGCCGGTACCGGCGGAGCCCACGAAGACCTCGTCCTCCAGGTCCTCGCGCCGCAGCACCTCCTCGAAGGCCCCTTGAGCCAACGGCGAACGGCAGATATTGCCTAAGCAAACGAACAGGACGCGTACCATC
>Ga0136613_10001785_pt1 | contig 11256 bp, 8 predicted proteins | sample AntDrymUQ2722106_2_FD_106649 | JGI IMG/M metagenome (GOLD analysis project Ga0136613, IMG submission 106649) | Polar desert sand microbial communities from Dry Valleys, Antarctica - metaG UQ272 (21.06) | ecosystem: Environmental > Terrestrial > Soil > Desert | place: Antarctica: Dry Valley... | reverse complement strand
TCCTCGGCGCTCGCCTCGAAGGCGACCGGCTTCCCGATCGCGAAGCTCGCCGCCCTGCTCGCGGTCGGCTACACCCTCGACGAGCTCCCGAACGACATCACGGGCGCCTCGAGCGCCGCGTTCGAGCCGGCAATCGACTACGTCGCGGTCAAGGCGCCGCGCTTCGACTTCGGCCGCTTCCCCGGCGCGGACGCGAAGCTGGGGACGGAGATGCGGGCTGTCGGCGAGGCCCTCGGGCTCGGGCGGACTTTCCCGGAGGCGCTCCTGAAGGCGCTCGAGGGGATCGAGGCTGGAGACGCGCTGCCCGTGATCCCGGGACTGCACCCGTACTTCGATGCCGAGCTCGAGTCGATTCGCCGCGCCGAGCATGAGCTCGCGGCAAGCGGCGACGTCGCTGCGGCCAAGCGCTTCGGCCTCCCCGACGCGCGGATCGCGCGCCTGCTCGGAATCGGCGAGCGCGAGGTACGCGGCCGCAGGGGACGGCCCGGACGGCTCGCCGTGGACTCGTGCGCGGGCGAGTTCGAGGCTCGGACGCCGTACTACTACTTCTCGTACGAGGCGAGCGACGGGGACACGACAGGAGCCGGGGCGATCGTCGTTCTCGGCTCGGGCACGAACCGCATCGGCCAGGGGATCGAGTTCGACTACTGCTGTGTGCGGGCCGCGCAGGCCTTCCGGCGGCTCGGCCATGAGGTCGTGCTCGTCAACTCGAATCCGGAGACGGTCTCCACCGACTACGACACCTGCGAACGCCTCTACCTCGAGCCGGTGACGCTCGAGCGGGTGCTCGACGTCGTCGAGCTCGAGCGTCCACTCGGAGTCGTCGTCTCCCTAGGGGGGCAGACCCCACTCGGACTGGCGGCGGCGCTCGCGGCGGAGGGCGTGCCGCTGCTCGGCGACCCGCTGCCGGCGATCGAAGCGGCAGAGAACCGAGGACGATTCGCGGCGCTGCTCGACGAGCTCGGCCTGCGCGCGCCCGAATGGACGATCGCGACGACGACGGCCGAGGCGCGCGCGTTCGCGGCGGAGCTCGGCTATCCGGTGCTCGTGCGCCCGTCGTACGTGATCGGCGGAACCGGGATGCGGGTCGCACGCGGCCCCGAGGAGCTCGAGCTCGCCGGGTCCGCGCTCGTCGATCGCTTCCTCGAGGGCGCGCTTGAGCTCGACGTCGACATCCTCTGCGACGGAAATGACGGCTGGGTGGCGGCGATCCTCGAGCATGTCGAGCGGGCCGGCGTCCACTCCGGCGACTCGGCGTGCGTCGTTCCCGCCCCCTCGGTCTCGCCCGCGCTCGAGGCGGAGATCCGCGCGCTCGCGAGCCGGCTCGCCGTCGGCCTCGGCGCGCGCGGCCTCCTCAACGTCCAGCTCGCGCTGCACGAGAGCAGGCTCTATGTGCTCGAGGCGAACCCGCGCGCCTCCCGAACGGTGCCGTTTATCTCGAAGGCGACCGGCGTGCCGCTCGTCGACCACGCCTGCCGGCTCCTGCTTGGGGCGTCGCTCGACGAGCTCGGGCTTCCCGAACGAGCCCTGCCCGAGCGAGCCTGGGCCAAGGAAGCGATCTTCCCGTCCGAGCGCTTCGCGGGCGCCGCCGACCGAGGGATCGAGATGCGCTCGACGGGCGAAGTGATGGCGAGCGGAGCGACGGTCGTCGCCGCCTATCGCCGCGCCCTCCAGGCGGCGGGTCGCGCCCGGCCACGTGCCGATGTCGAGCCTCCGCTTCGCCGCGAAGAGGAGGCGTCGCTCGCCGATGCCCTACGCTCCGAGGCGATGGCCCTGCTGTGATCGCCTACCCGGGGCGCGAGGGCGCGCACAGCGCAGTCGCCTGCGCCGCGCTCTTCCCGGGCGAGGAGACGCTGCCGTTGCCGTCCTTCCGAGCGGTCGCCGACGCGGTTGCGGCGCGGGAGGTCGAGTACGGGGTGCTCCCGATCGAGAGCTCTCTCGCCGGGCCTGTGAACGAGACCCACGATCTGCTCTGGGATTCGCCGCTCTCGATCGTGGGCCAGGCGGTGCTCCCGATCCGGCACTTCCTGCTCGCGGCAACGGAGCTTGCGGCTGCCGCGGTGCGGGTCGTCTACTCGCACCCGGTAGCGCTCGATCAGTGCCGGGAGTTGCTCGCGCGCCTTCCGAGCGCGACCGTGATCGCGATGCCAACGACGGCGGACGCGGCGAAGCACGTCGCCGAGAGCGGAGTCGAAGGCGAGGCGGCGATCGCTAGCGAGAAGGCGGCTGAGCTGTACGGGCTCAGCGTTCTCGAGGCCGACGTCGGCGACCATCCGGAGGCGTATACGCGCTTCATCTCGATCGCGACGTGGACGCGCGTCGGCCGGAGCGCGCTGCCGTTCCGGACTGCGTTCTCGTTCGTGACCGATCATCGGCCGGGCGCCCTGCATCGCGCGCTCGAGCCGTTCGCGCGGCACGAAATCGACCTGCTCCAGCTCGTCTCCCGTCCGATCCCCCGGTCGGCGTGGCGCTACCGCTTCGACGCCGTCCTCGCCGGGCATCCGCTCGACGACGAGGTGCACGCCGCGCTCGCCGAGGCTCGTGGGATGACGCGACGGCTCGTCGTTTTCGGCTCGTACCCCGCCGAGTAGCCAGCAGCCGGTGACTACGAGCCAGGAGCTCCTGAGTCGGGGTCGAGCTGCGCCTCCAGCTCGTCGAGCTCGCGCTCGAAACTCCGCCGCAAGTCCCGCCGCTCGTCGTCGTCCAGCCACGCGCCGTCGACACCGTTGAGGCAGAGTTGGCGGACCTGGTCCGGGCCCCAGCCGGCGGCGGTGCACATGAGGGCGTACTCGGAGCCGAGGTCGGTCGCGAACATGGGGGGATCGTCGGTGTTGAGTACGACGCTCAGCCCCTGCTCGACCATGGCTCTGATGGGATGTGCGGCCAGGTCGGCGGTGAAGTAGCAGATCGCCGTGGCGGTCGGAGCCACCGTGAAGACGATGCCCTCGTCTCGCGCTCGCGCGAGCACGCGCTCGTCGTCGAGGACGTAGTACCCGTGGTCGATCCGCTCGCGGCCGAGCAGGTCGAGGCAGGTCGTGATGTTCACGGGCGGCGCATCCTCACAGGCATGCGCGGTGAGCCGAAGCCCTCCCTGACGAGCGAGCCGGTATGCCTCCACGAACTGCTCGGGCGGATCGATCGCCTCGGCGCCGTCCAGGCCGAGGCCGATCACCTCGTCGGGTCGGTGCGCCAGCACCTGACGGACCACCTCGACCGCTACGGCGGGTGGATCCTGCCGCTGGATGTCTGGGATCAACCGACAGCGAACGCCAAGCCTCCGCTCCGCCTCCCGGATCCCCTCGCAGAGGCCGTCGACGACCGTGGGGTAGGCGACGCCGCGGCTCGTGTGCAGCGTCGGCGTGAAGAACTCTCGCGGTAGCGGAGGTTGCCGAGCTCGACGCCGTCCTCGAGCGACTCGAATGCGATCCGCGCGAAGTCGTCGCGGTCGATGAGTGTCGACGAGACCGCGACGGCGATCTCCGCGAACTCGCCGAACCCCTCGAAGCGATAGAGGCCGTCCGGGTTCGCCGCGGGAAGCTCGACCCGATTCTTCCGGGCGAGGTCGAACGCCGTCTCGGGCCGGATGCTGCCCTCGACGTGACAGTGCAGCTCCGCCTTCGGCACGCGGCGGAGGAACTCGTCGTAGTTCACAAACACTCCTCTCTCGAGCTCGTCATTTGACGAACGGCTTGCCGTCGGCTGCCGGTGGACGGACTCGGCCGACGAGGCCCGCCAACACCGCGATCGTGACCAGGTAGGGGAGCATCTGGAGCAACGTCGACGGGATCGGGGCGCCGATCACCGAGAGCGTGCTCTGGGCTGCGTCGGTGAAGCCGAACGCGAGCGCCGCGCCGCACGCCGCGAGCGGCCGCCAGCGGCCGAAGATCACCGCGGCGAGCGCGATGAAGCCCTTCCCCGACGAGACGCCCGTGGAGAAGGCGCCGATCGACCCGATCGTCAGGAACGTGCCGCCGAGCCCGGCGATCAGGCCGCTCGCGATCACGTTCCGGTAGCGCGTGCGCGTGACGCTGATCCCGACGCTCTCCGCGGCCTCGGGGTTCTCGCCGACCGCCTGCACGCGCAGGCCCCAGCGGGTGTGGAAGAGCCCGACGTGCACGGCGAGCAGGAGCCCGAGGGCGAGGTACCAGATCAGGTTCTGGGCGAACAGCGGCTCACCGACGACGGGGATCGAGGAGAGGCCGGGGATCCGCCAGGTCGGCAGGATGGGCGGGCTGTTGAGGGAGTCCTGGCGCGGGACGATCACGCGCAGGAAGAGGAAGCTCGTCAGGCCGAGCATCAGCAGCGTCAGCACGATTCCCACGACGACCTGGTCGGCGAGGAAGCGAATCGCGAAGAGGGCGAGCAAGGCGGCGACGAGCGCGCCGGCAGCCGAGCCCGTCAGGACGCCGATCCAGACGCCGTAGAGGCTCGCGAAGACCGACGCGGCGAACGCGCTGAGCACGAACTGCGCCTCGATCGCGATGTTGATCACACCGGCCCGCTCGCAGACGACACCGGTGAGGGCGCCGAGCATGATCGGCAGCGACAGGGCGATGGTGGCGGTGAGCAGGCCCGGCACGCTGATCGAACGTCCGGAGACGGCCCAGCAGAGGAATGCAAGGACGAGCGCCGCGAGCGCGAGCCCAAGCGCGAGCCCGCGCGGCAGGCGTCTGCCACCGAGAGCGCCGAGCTGCACGAGGCCGAGCAGGAAGACCACGGCGCTCCCGGCGAGCGCCATCACCTGCGGCGGCAGGACGACGTCGGGAAGCGTCGTCGTCGAGGTGAAGTCGGAGAGGAAGAAGACGGCGTCGGGCCGCGCGCGCAGGCCGAAGGAGGCCGTCGCGGCGGCGAGCGCGATCAGGACGAGACCGTGCCTCCTCGACCGGTCGACCGCGAGCACAGGCGGGCGGACGAGAGCCCCCGCCTTCACCGGCGCCTCTACCATCCGCGCCCCGCTGCGGCCTCGATCGGGCGCGCTCGCAGCCGGAAGACGGCCCGGACGAGCTGCGGCGCGGCGACGAACAGGACGGTCAGCGCCTGGATCACCGTCACGATGTCGAACGGGGTCGCCGTCGCCGCCTGCATGCGGACGCCTCCCGCCTCGAACGCGCCGTAGAGGAGGCTCGCGAGGACCGTGCCGCCGACTGTCGCTCGGCCGAGGAGCGCGACGCTGATCCCGAGGAAGCCGAGGCTCGCCGCCGAGGACGGCACGAGCGCATAGTCGGTGCCGAGGATCTCGACGGCGCCGGCGAGGCCCGCGAGGGCGCCTGCGAGGACCATGCCGAGCACCCAGGCGCGGGAGACCGAGACACCTGCGGTGCGGGCGGCATCCTCATTCAGGCTGACGATGCGGAGGCTGAAGCCGATCGTCGTGCGGCGCAGGAGCCACAGCATCGCGGCGGCGACCGCGAGCGCGACGAGGATGCCGAGATGCAGCCGGAGCGTCTCGCCCGCGAGCTGAGGCAGGCGTGCGGAGCCCGCGACCTCGGGGCTGAGCGGGTCGGTTCTGCCCTCGCGGAGGAAGATCGGCTTCGAGAGCAGGTAGAGGACGAGGCCGACGGCGACGTAGTTGAGCATGATCGTCGTGATCACCTCGTGCGCGCCCGTTCGCGCCTTCAAGAATCCTGGGATCAGCCCCCAGGCGGCGCCCGCGGAGACCCCGGCGAGCAGCGCGGCGGTTAGATGCAGCGCCGCAGGCAGTTGCCAGTGGAAGCCCACGAAGGCGCCGGCCGCCGCTCCGAGCATCGCCTGCCCCTGGCCGCCGATGTTGAAGAGGCCGGCGCGGAAGGCGATCGTCACCGAGAGGCCGGCGAGGATCAGCGGCGTCGCGGCGACGAGCGTCTCCGAGATAGGCCCGAACACGTTCGCGATCGAGCCCCCGTCGACCGCGGCGGAGACGCTCGCAGGCTCGAGCAGCGCCCCTCGCAGGAGGGCGCCGTAGGCATCCGCGATCGCGTCCCAGCTCGCGCCGAGCGCGCGCACGGGATCGCTCGTCACGCGACGCCAGGCAGCGGCTGCGGCGGGATCGGACGCGGCGATCACGACGGCGCCGACGAGGAGCGCGAGCACGAGCGCGAGCACCGTGACGGCGACGGTGCCGCCGGTGACGATCTCGCGGACGATGCGCCCGCCGAGCCCGGAGCGGCGGGGAGGAGCGCTCGCCGCAGGCGGCGGGTCGGCCGCGATCGGCTGCTCGAGGACGGGCGGCCGGCTCATCGTCAGGCGACCGGCAGACTGAGGTCGCCGCCGGCCATGAGCACGCCGAGCGACTCGCGTGGGGTGCTCGGCGGAACGGTGTCGACGATGCCGCCGCGGTAGATGACGGCGAGCCGATCGCCGAGCGTGATCGCCTCGTCGAGATCGCTCGTGACCACGAGGACGGCAGCGCCCGCGTCGCGGGCTTCGACGATGCGGCGCTGGACGAACTCGGCCGCCGCCACGTCGAGGCCCCGCGTCGGCTCGGCGACGATCAGCAGCCGAACCGGCCGCGAGAGCTCGCGAGCGAGCAGCACCTTCTGTTGATTTCCACCCGAGAGCGTTCCCGCGGCGACGTCCATGGAGGGGGCGCGGACGTCGAACTCGGACATGAGCCTCGCGGCATGCTCCCGGATCGCCTTGCGCTGGAGCCGGATCCCCTTCGCGAACGGCGGGCCGGCGAACACGTCCAGGACGAGGTTCTCGTACACCGGTAGCTCGGCCACGAGCCCCGAGCGCCTCCGGTCCTCGGGGACGAAGGCCACGCCTCGCGCCAGGATCTCGCGCGTCGTCACACCGGTCACGTCCTCGCCCGACAGCGTCACGGAGCCCGACTGCGGGCGCCGCAGCCCCATCAGCGCCTCGACGACCTCGGTCTGGCCGTTGCCGTTCACTCCGGCCAGCGAGAGGATCTCGCCCTCCCGGATCTCGAAGGTGGCGCCCGCGCCGCTCTCCGACTCCCCCGCCGCCAGGACCCTCAGCCCGTCGGCGCGGAGCACGACCGCACCCGGACGTCCCCGGCTCTTGTGCACCCCGAGCAGCACGTTCTTGCCGACCATGAGCGAGGCGAGCTCGCTCTCCGTTGCGTCCGGCGTGGCGGTTCCGACCACGTGTCCGCGCCGCAGGATCGTCACCCGGTCCGCGACCTTCCTGACCTCCCGCAGCTTGTGCGAGATGAAGACGATCGACCTGCCGCTCTCGCGCAACGCCGCCAGAATGCCGAAGAGCTGCTCGCTCTCCTGCGGCCGGAGCACGGCGGTCGGCTCGTCGAGGATCAGGAGCTGCGCGTCCCGTTTGAGCGCCTTCATGATCTCGACGCGCTGCTGGAGGCCGATCGGCAGGTCGCCGACGACGGCGTCCGGATCCGCTTCGAGCCCGTACCTCTCCGCCATCTCCACGACGTCGCGGCGCGCGGCGCGCCGGTCGAGGCGACCGCTTCTGCCGACCCGCTCGAAGCCGAGCATGACGTTCTCGGCCACCGTGAGGGTCGGGACGAGCGCGAAGTGCTGGTGCACCATCCCGATCCCGGCTGCGATCGCATCGCGCGGAGACTCGAACTCGACCGGCCGGCCGTCGATCGAGATCCGGCCCCCGTCGAGGCGCAGCGAGCCGTACAGCAGGTTCATCAGCGTGGACTTGCCGGCGCCGTTCTCGCCGAGGAGGCAGTGGATCTCGCTCTCCTCGATCGTGAGATCGACGCCGGCATTCGCCACGAGCGTGCCGAACCGCTTGGTGACTCCTTGGAGCTCGACCTTCAATGCGTTGGCTTCCTCACCGGGAACGCCTCGCCGTCACCTCGGAGTGGACGCAGAGGTGACCTTGAGCTTTCCCGTCGAGATCTGCGTGCTGATCCCCTGGACCTCCCGCTTCAGGCTCGCCGGTACCTTCGAGGCGAACCGGTGGTACGGCGCGATCCCGACGCCGCGGTTCTTGAGCGTGCCGAGATACGTGCCGCCGCTGAACCTGCCGCGCGCCGCGTCCCGGACCGCCTGCGCGACGACGACGTGGACGCCCTTCAGCACGCTCGTCAGGAAGATGTCGCAGTGCTTCGGCACGGCGACGCAGCCGTCGGTGTTCGGCCAGATCATCGAGACCCTGCCGCGGCCCTGACTCTGGATCGCCTGGGCGGCGCCGAAGTCGGGAAGCCCGCCCAACCCGAAGATGACGTCGGCCCGCTGCTGCATCAGCGCCTGGGCGATCTGCTTGCCCTTCGCCGTATCGGTGAAGTTTCCGACGAACGTGCCGTCTTGCTTGCCCACGTCCCAGCCGAGCAGCCGCACGTTCTTCTTCTTGACGCGGTTGTAGTGCGCGATCCCCTTGGCGTAGCCGTCCATGAACAGCGTCACCGGTGGGATCTTGATCCCGCCGTAGGTGCCGACGATGCCGGTCTTTGTCATCCCGGCCGCGAGATAGCCGGCGAGAAAGGACGACTGCGCCGAGCTGAAGACGAGACCGCGGACGTTCCTGAGCTTCGGCTGGTAGGAGACGTCGACGATCGCAAACCTCTCGCTCGGATACTGCGTTGCAGCCTCTTTCGTCTGGTCGGTGTAGAGGAAGCTGACGGGCACGATGATCCCGCAAGACTCCCTCGTGAACGCCGCGATCGTCGGCACTGCGTCGCTTCCCTGCGCCGCGAAGACGTACTTCGCCCTCCAGCCGACCGCCTTCGCGCCGGCCTTCGCGCCTTCCCAGGCCGACTGGTTGAAGCCGCGGTCGGTGACCCCGTCGCCGCCGACGATCAGACACGCCTGCTGCTGCACGACACGGGCCTTGGCGCCCGCACCTGGGGCGATCGAGAGGACGAACGCCGCGAGGAGCGCCAGCGCCAATGTGGCGCCGGCTCCGATCTTCCTTCGGGTCATGTTCTCCGTTCCTTTCCGAGTGGGGGACTCGTGGTGGACAGGGACATACGCCGGCCTCGTCACCGGCAGAGGGGGAGCTCGAGGTAGGAGTCGACGCCGACCCGCAGGGAGAGCTCGTGCTCCTCGCCGGCGTCGCCGCGCCAGCCGGCGAGGAGGTCGCGGCCGGCCCACAGGTAGCGCGGAAAGGAGCTCGCGGCGAGCGCCAGCCGGAGTCGATGGCCCGGCTTCACCCGATAGGCGAGGGGGCCTAGGTCGATCCGGACGCCGGCTGGACCGTCTGCCTGCGCTAGCACGCTCGCTCCCTCGGCGATCCGCCAGGCGGCGCCATCGGGCCGGACGTCCGAGAGCGTCGCTGCGACCTGAGCGCTCTCGGCCGACGCCTCCAGGCGCAGGTGGAGCGTGAGCGTGCCGGCGATATCGAGCGGCTCGTCCACAGGCGCTCCGGAGAAGGTGACGACGTCGTCGCGTACCTGGACGTCGCGCTCATCGGGATAGTTGTTGGCGAGGGTGCCCCAGACGAAGGTCTCGAGGCTCGGGACGAGGTCGGCTGGATCGTGCGCCCAGGTGACGGTGCCGGCCATTCGCTCGGGTCGCGCGCTGAGTGCGCCGCCTTCCGGCCCGAAGAGCGCGCTGGCGGGATCGACCAAGAAGAGCCGCTCGGGCCGCGCCGAGGCCGGTGGCCAGGAATCGCCCGCGTGCCAGCCGTCGTGCGTGAGCTCCCACCCCACGGTGGAGGCGAGGCCGACGGCGCCGTTCGACGTGTCGGTGACGAACGCGGCCACCTCATCGAGCTGGCGCTCGAAGGAGGCAGGCTCCGCGCCGTGCGGCGGGAAGCCGTTGAAGCTGTGATCGGTGGCGCCCATGAGTAGCCGCTGGCCCGGCACGCCGCTCGCGACGAGGCGCTGCCAGGCCTCGAGCTGGCCTCGCGCCATCAAATCCCACCAGCCGCCCCAGTGGAGGACGGGGACGCTCAGGCCGGCCCACCTGACCGCGGTGTCGCCGACGAGTCCGTGCCACGGGCGCTCGTCGGAGCTCGCAGCCAGCCACTCCGACAGCCTGGACATGTCGGCGCCGCCGAAGTCGATCGAGCCCAGCGGCCGCATGCTCCAGTCGGGCTGGACGTCGATCGCCTCGCGCCCGCCCCAGGCGAACGCCGCCCACTGCGCGTTCATCTGGAGCCGGAAGACGCCTTGGCGGTACATCCAGTGCCGACCGATCTCCGGCGTCGTCACGCGCACGACGGCGCCCCTGATCGCAGGGTGACCGGACGCAGCGGCTGCCCAGGCGGTGAAGCCGGCGTAGGAGTCGCCGAAGGGGAAGACGGTTCCGTTCGACCACGGCTGCTCGGCGATCCAGTCCAGCGTCGCGTGCCCGTCGGCCGGCTCGTGGCGGAACGGCGCGAGGACGCCCTCGGAGTCGTACCGGCCCCGGACGTCCTGGACGACGAGCGCGATCCCTACCTCGCGGAAGTAGCGCGCGAGTTGGTCGACCCGGTCGATCGCGCCGCGCCGGCCGTACGGCGTGCGGACGAGCAAGGTCGGGAACGAGACCCGGACCGCCGAGCGCGCGGGTAGGTACACATCGGTCGCGAGCGCCGCCTCGTCGTCGACGCGGATCAGGCACGAGTCGTCCGGCTCCGCGACCGCGGCTGCGAGATCGTTCGGCGTCAGAGTCGGCATGGAGGCAAACCTATGCCGAGGCAATCCCGATTCAAGCCTCCGCGCGTAGGGTCTTCGGTGGGGCTGCTCCTGCGCCCGTCGGAGCGAACTCCGTCACCACGGAGAAGCCGGCGACGCCGTACGCGGTCATTGCCTCGAGCTCCGCCGGCACGTCCTCCAGGCGAAGCGTCTTCCGGATCAGCTCGCGCGGGCGGAACGTGCCGCCGGCGACGAGCGTCAGCAGCTCTCGATACGCCGGGAGCGGGTTGCCGATGCTCCCGAGCACCTCGAGCTCCTTGAACGTGATTCGGTCGATTGGCCAGGACGCCTGGCCGCGGTCGTCCGAGCTCGTCAGCCCGACCTGCACGTGGCGCCCGCGGGGACGCAGGGAGAGCAGCCCTTGCCGGCTCGTCGTCGCCGAGCCGAGCGCGTCGAAGGAGAGGTGAGCGCCGCCGCCGGTCGCCGTCTCCGTCGCCTCGATCGGATCGTCCGCGGAGGCGTCGACGGCGACGTCGGCGCCGAGCTGCCGCGCCAGCGCGAGGTGGGAGTCGTCGAGGTCGACCGCCACGACGCGCAACGCGAGCGCCTTGAGGATCTGCACGAGCGAGAGCCCGAGTCCGCCGCAGCCGTAGACGACGGCCCACTCGCCCGCCCGCGCCCGGCCGCGGTGCACGGCCGCGTGATACGCGGTCATGTAGCGGCAGCCCATCGCCGCCGCCTCGACCTCGCCGATCTCGTCGGGCAGCGGGATGCAATTGACG
>Ga0136613_10001782_pt1 | contig 11261 bp, 8 predicted proteins | sample AntDrymUQ2722106_2_FD_106649 | JGI IMG/M metagenome (GOLD analysis project Ga0136613, IMG submission 106649) | Polar desert sand microbial communities from Dry Valleys, Antarctica - metaG UQ272 (21.06) | ecosystem: Environmental > Terrestrial > Soil > Desert | place: Antarctica: Dry Valley... | reverse complement strand
GGGCCGAGGGTCACCTTGACGGCATCGGCGAGAATGTTCATTCCTCGCTCGAGGCCGCGGCGCGCCTCTTCGTCGAACGCGATCATCTTGGCCATGCGGTGTGGTCCTCCATGGATGGACGCTTTGTGATCGGTGTGGCGCCCGCGACGGACGGCCCCCTCGCCTACGGCACTCCTTGCGCACCGCGGCTGACGGCCTCACCTACCGACCTTCGGATTGGCACTCAACAGGGTCGAGTGCCAACTCTGAGTCTGGCACTCGACTGGGTCGAGTGCAAGCGCGGGCGTCAGCCCGCCCGGATTCTTGTCGGTACCGCCGGCCCCGTACGGAACGAACCCGCAGCCCTGGCCAGGAATGTGACAGTGGGTACCCGACCCCAAACGGGAAAAGATAATGACGAAGGGCCCCTTCCGGTAGGAAGAGGCCCGTCGTTTAGTTCAGGAAATCAGGCGAGCCGTACGGCGTCGGCCTGAGGACCCTTGTCTCCCTGAACGACCTCGAACTCGACGCGCTGACCCTCGTCGAGGCTCTTGTAGCCATCCATGCTGATCGCGGAGTAGTGAACGAAAACGTCCTGTCCACCATCCACGGCGATGAAGCCGAAGCCCTTCTCGGCGTTGAACCACTTCACTGTGCCTTGTGCCACGTGATATCTCCCACGTTCTGTTGCGAGGCCCGCCTACGCCGTATGCGGAAGCGGGGGTCTTGCTCTTGCGCTCGCGAACACGAACGAGGAACGACGACCAAGGCTTAACGCTACCGGACCTGAGCCTGTTCACTACAGGCCGGACCCAGGAATTTTCCTGGAGCTTCGATTTGAGCGACGCGGCGGATCTCGATCACGCGCAGTCCGTCACCGCTTTGCCGACCTGGTGCTGCGACACGCGGTCTGTCCCCTCGGCGTGTCCTTGCACCAGGTAGGCAAAGGCGGCCCCGACGGGGCTTCGGCCCAAGGAGATGCCCAGTCAAGCCGCCCAACTGAGTGCTGCCCGGAGCCGAGCCGCGGTCGCCCGTGCAGCAGCCGGTCGCCAGATGTCGTCCCACGTCCACCGAACCACGCGGATGCCCTGGGCTTCGATCCGCTCCTGACGCCGCTTCTCGGCATGCAGATCGGCCAGTGTCGCGTACTTGCCCAATCCGTCGGCCTCGCCGGCGACCCGACGCGACTCCCACCAGAAGTCCGTACGAGCGAGGAATTGGTTGCCGGAACGCAAGGTGACCTGCGTCTGCGGGGGCGGGATGTCGTGGTCGCGGAAGAAGAGTCGAGACAGGGACTCCAAGGGTGACTCCGCCGCCGGATCAGCCAACTCCACCGCCGAGGCAGCCCGCCGGATCCATGGCCAGCCTCGGCAGTCGGCGAGCACCTCCTCCAGTTCCTCGCGATTGACCCGGCCCGCATGGAGCGCCGCGTCCATGCCGACCACTCCGTCGCGCAAGGACAATGCTCGGGTGAGATCGACGAGCGTTCTGGCCACCGTTGTGACCGGGTGGCCGTGTGACTCGGTCATGTGCCGTGGAGGCAGCCCAGCTCGATGGACATGGATGGTCGGCACGTCCCGATGGCCGCGCGCACCGGGCGGCACCGTCAGCACGGACACTGCTGAATTCGTCTCGCGGAGCAGGTCGAGTTCGAGGAGTTCTGCCGCGCTGCCGTGGCTGGCCACGGCACGGCCGCCGGTGGCTAGGAGGGCCGCAGCCATCCGTACGACAGCGTCTCCCCCGACCTCGGCGTACAGCCCGCGGCGCACCCGCTCCCACGCGCCACGTCGAATCAGAAACGCGACATCGGACCGCTGCACCCCGGCCGCGAGCGCCTGCTCCCAGGTGACCAGGCCGCCTTGCCGGTCGGCAACCGATCCCAACGGCAGATCCACCCATGCAGGGTCGCCGAACAACGCTCCTCTGCGCTGACGTTGTCCCCAACGCGGCGCCTTTGCCTACCTGGTGCACCGAACCGCCGCAGTCGCGATCGGCGTGTCGGTGCACCAGGTAGGCAAAGGTGATGGGGACGGAGGGTGGGAGCTCAGTCCAGTAGGCCGGCCTCGCGGGCGGCCTTGAGCGAGGGCTTGATCGTCACCGTCGGCCCGACCACCTCGGCGACGGGGTCGAGCGTCTTGAGACCGTCTCCGGTGTTGAGGATGACGGTGTCCTGCCCAGGATCAAGGGCTCCACTGGCCAGTAACTGCTGAAGGCAGGCGACCGTGACACCCCCGGCAGTCTCGCCGAAGACCCCGGCCGTACGGGCCAGGATCCGGATTCCCTCGACGATTTCGGCGTCCCCGACGTGCACGATCGAGCCCCCAGTGCGCCGGATCGCGTCGAGCGCGTACGGGCCGTCGGCGGGGTTGCCGATGTTCAGCGATTTGGCGATCCCGGTCGGCTTCACCGGAGTCACGACATCGAGCCCCTCGGCGAAGGCAGTCGCGATCGGGGCGCACCCGGAGGACTGGGCTCCGAAGATCTTCCACTGACTGTCCTCGACGAGGCCGATAGCGACGAGCTCGCGAAAGGCCTTGTCCACCTTGGTCAGCAGTGAGCCGGAGGCAACCGGAATGACCACCTGGGACGGGATCCGCCAGCCGAGCTGTTCGGCGATCTCGTACCCGACCGTCTTGGAACCCTCGGCGTAGTACGGCCGGACGTTCTGGTTGACGAAGGCGGTGTCCTCGAACTCGTCGGTGTCCTGCAGCTCCGAGGTCAGCCGGTTCACGTCGTCGTACGAGCCCTCGACGGCGACCAGCCGGCCGCCGTAAACCGCCGTCTGCACGATCTTGCCCGGCTCGAGGTCACTCGGGATGAAGACCGTGGATTCCCAGCCGGCGCGGGCGGCGTGTGCAGCCACCGAGTTGGCCAGGTTGCCGGTCGACGCACAGGCCAGCTGGCGGAATCCGAAGCCGTGAGCGGCGGTCGCGGCCATCGAGACGACCCGGTCCTTGAACGAGTGGGTGGGGTTGGCCGAGTCGTCCTTGACCCAGATCGAGGTCATCCCGAGTTCGGCGGCCAGCCCCGGGGCGTGGATGAGGGGGGTGAGGCCGGGATTCAGGCTCACCCGGCTGTCAGGGTCCTGGCCGACCGGCAGGAATCCGGCGTAACGCCAGAGGTTCTTCGGCCCCGACTCGATCTGCTCGCGGGTCACCGACGCCAGGATCGCCTTGTCGTAGCCGACCTCGAGCGGGCCGAAGCATTCAGCGCAGGCATGGATCGGGGTGAGCGGATATTCGGCACCACAGTTACGGCACACCAGCGCGATGGCCGGACATCGGATCGTGGCGGAGGCGGAGACGGAGGCGGATGAGCGGGTACGAGCGGGCTGAACGGTCTGAGCGGTCATCGCGGAGGCTCCTCATCTTTCCCGCCGTGGCGGGCCGGAGGTGGCACCTGTCGCCGAATCGCGATGGTTGCCGGGGCTTCAACGGGCCGGATCCCTCTGCCCCTCTGGATGAGTGGTACGCGTCGGAGTCTAACCGCGCCGTCCTTACGTCGAACCGCCGCTCTCATCCCTGGCGGTTTACGTCAAAACTCGCTCAGAACAGCTCGGCGATCAGGGCGGCCGCGCGGGCGGCGCCGTCGGTCTCGACCGGGCGGTAGTCCGCGGGCACCTCAAGCTCCTTCTCGATCGCCATGGCGATGTCGTCGCTGGTGGCCGTGGCGTAGTCCATGTGCCGTCCGGCGCGGTGGCGCTCCAAGCGGTGCCGGACGTGGAAGTTCTGCTCGAAGTGGTTGGCCAGCGGGAAGTACAGGAACGGCCGGCGACTGGCGGTCAGCTCCATGCAGGTAGTCAGACCGCCCTGCACGACCGCGAGGTCGCAGGCGGCCAGGTGCTTGTACAGCTCCGGGACGTAACCACGCACCTCCAGTCCCTGGTGTACGGGCAGCGAGTCGATGTCGATCCGGGGGCCTGCCACGACCACCGTCCGCAGTCCCTCCACGTGAGCCGACGCCTCGGGATGTGCGGCAATCACCTTGCGCAGCAACGACTCCCCCACGTTCGTACCGCCCACCGTCACCACGCAAACCCGCTCGTCGGGTCGGTAGCCCAGATCGGCGCGGAGCTTGCCTCGGTCGGCTAAGGCGGAAGGGTCGAATCCGGTGACATAGCCGGCGAAGTCGAAGTTGTCCTCGGTCCACGACCGGATCCCCGGTAGGTCCGCACCGAACGAGTCGGGAACGATGTCCTCGGGGCTGCCGACGAAGATGGACCGGTCCCGGATCCGACGGAACCGCGCCCGCTGCTCGATCATTTCCGCGTTGTAGTCCCGGGTCAGCGCTGCCTCGGCCGCACCGCCATCGGGCATTGGCAGCCAGCCGACGAAGTCGGTCATCCACACGAACGCGGTGTTCTTCAACTCCGGGTTCTCGTGCAGGAAGTAGTCGATGTCCCAGGCCTCGTCACCGATCCAGAGGTCGTACGGCTCGTCCTCGACGAGATCGGCGAAGACCATGAAGTTGTTCACCAGCGTGTCGTCCATCCGCCGGACCGCCTGGAAGGCGTGCAGATCGTGCTCGGCCGATTCACTTTCGAAGACCTTTGATTCGCTGGCGAGGTGGGCCGAGGCCGGGTGGACCCGCTCCCCGTGGGACTCAAGCACCTTCGTGACCGGATGCTGGGCCAACCAGTCGATCTGCAGGTCCGGGTGCACACGCCGCAGCTCGTCGGCGATCGCGACATCGCGCCTGGCATGTCCGAGTCCGATCGGGGATGAGACGTACAGCGCCCGCTTTGGCCGCCGCAGGGCGCGGGTCCACACCCGGTTGCGCGGTGCGGGCGGTACGACGGAGTCGACGAATTGCCTCAACAGGCGGTTGATCACGACCGGGTCGCGTCCCTGCGGTCCGTGCCCACTTCCTTCGAGCGTGATCAGCGAGCCACCGGTGACCTCGGCAAGCCGCGCCCCCGTGGCGTGTCCCGAGATGGCGTCGTCGATGCTGTGGACGACAACAACCGGGCACTGCACCTGGTCGCAAGCTGCCTTGAATCCTTCCGGGGAACGTGAATTCCATGACCCGCGAGAGGTGTCGACGAGCGTGCGCGGGTCAATCTGAAAACCCCAGGTCACGCAGTCCTCGATCTGCTTGCTGGAGTGCGGTTCGGTAAACATCTGACCGAAGAAGAAGTCCAGGAAGTCTGGGTAATCGCTCACCCAATAGGCGGCGTTGAACTTCGCCCATCCGCCGGTCACGTCGAGCGCTGTCTCGTCGTAGGCCATGTCGAAGTATTCATCGGCGTAACCGCTGGCTGGATCGAGTGCAAGCGGTACCCCTGGGGCGATGGCAAACAATCCCAGCACCCGATCGGGCTGCTCCGCTGCGATCAGCACGCTCCAATACGCCCCACGGGACAGCGTGACAAGCACCGCTTGCTCGGTGCCGGTCCGGTCCATCACGGCCAGCGCGTCAGCGGCGAACTGTTGGTGTGCGTAGTTCTCGGGGCCCTCGGGTCGATCGGAGCGGCCGCTGCCGCGTCCGTCGAAGGTCACCACCCGGTAGTGCCTGGCCAGGTAGGGGATCTGGGCCTTCCAGAAACGGGAGTGGATGATCGACCACGTAGGCATGAGCACGACGGTCGGCGCGCCCGTGCCGTACACCTCGTAGTGCAGGCTTACGCCGTCACGCTCGGCGACTCCCTCGTCGGTCGGTTCCAGAGCCCTCATCTCGTCCGCCTTCCCGAGTCACCGTTCGCCTCTTCCCAGGTCCGCAGCAGCTGTCCGACCCGGCGCAACGCAGCGCGGATCGGCAAGCTCTGCCGGTCGAAGCCCAGCAGAAGCAGAGCCTCGGATCCAATGAAGGAGTTGCCGATCAGGGTGGCCAACTCGTCGGCGGTGAAGGGTCCCAACGGCCCATGCTTGGCTTCGGCATCTCGCATGACCTCGGAGAGCACGTCGTACCAACCGCTGAGCAACGACCGGACCGCCGCGCCGACCTCCGGCTCGGACCAACCGGCAGCGATCATCTCCTGCAGGACCCGGACATAACCGGACTCCAGGTCGTCCTCCAGGTAGTCGCAGGCCTGCTCGTAGCGTTTCCAGAGCGGGGCGTCCTGGGCGTACATCGCTTTCTGCCGCTCGAGTCGACGCTGGTTCTCCTCCTCGAGCAGGGACAGGATCAGGCCGTTCTTGGACCCGAAGTGGTAGTGCAGCTGGCTCAGCGGCACGCCCGCCTCGACGGCCACCTTCCGGGTGGACAGGTTTGCGTACCCGTCGGCCAGCAGTCGATCCCTGGCCGCCTCCAGGATGGCCATCCGGGTGCCGCCGTCCAGCCGTACGTTCCGCATTGCGTCCCCTTCGGTCGATCGACCGATAGAGCATGGCTCAGGAATCTTCACTTGTAAAGTCATTGACCACGCTCTAGGTCTGGGCCTAACCTGTCGTCGATTCGGTCGATCGACCGAACGAAAACAAAGGGGAGAGCGTGATGAACGAAGCACGGCTGATGGAATTCGTGGGGAAGTCCGTGACCGACCTGGGCGCCCTGGTCAACGGCTCATTGATCGTCATCGGTGACAAGCTCGGCCTCTACAAGGCGATGGCCGGGCAGGGGTCGATGACCTCGACCGAACTGGCTCGCAGGACCGGTCACGCGGAGCGGTACCTGCGGGAGTGGCTGTCGGCGCAGACGGCGGCCGGATATCTGGTCTACGAGGGCAGCGGTGAAGACGACGGTGACCGATTCAGCCTGCCGGACGAGCACGCCATCCCGCTGACCGACGAGACCAGCCCAGCCTGCGTGATCGGCGGCTTCCAGTTGGCGCTGGCCACCGTCCAATCGACGGAGCAGCTGACCCAGGCATTCCGGACCGGGAAGGGCTTCGGTTGGGGTGAGCACAACCACGAGCTCTTCGAGGGCTGCGAGCGCTTCTTCGGACCGAGCTACACCGCGTTCCTGACGTCCACCTGGATCCCGGCGTTGGACGGTGTCGCGGCGAAGCTGGCCTCGGGTGCGCGGATCGCCGACGTCGGCTGCGGACAGGGCGCCTCGACGCTGCTGCTGGCCGCGGCGTACCCGAACTCGACGGTCATCGGGGTCGACCCGCACGCCGGCTCCCTCGATTCGGCGCGCAAGCGGGCCGCCGATCTGGGCCTGGCCGACCGGGTGAGCTTCGAACTGGGCACTGCCCAGGACTTCGATGGTCGCTTCGACCTCGTGTGTTTCTTCGACGCGCTGCACGACATGGGCGATCCGGCCGGCGCCTGCGAGCACGTGCTCTCCGCATTGAATCCAGGTGGCACGTTGATGATCGTCGAGCCCAACGCTGGCGACCGGGTCGAAGACAACCTGAACCCGGTCGGGGCGGCCTATTACGCCTTCTCGACCATGCTGTGTACGCCGAACTCGTTGTCCCAGGAGGTCGGTACGGCGTTGGGGGCGCAGGCCGGTGAGGCGCGGTTGCGCAAGGTCATCCAGGGCGCGGGCTTCGGCAGTGTCCGTCGGGTGGCAGAAACGCCGTTCAACATTGTGCTGGAGGCGCGCCCGTAGGGCCGAGGCTGCGACCGACCAACGGAGCCGGCACGACGCCTGGCGGGCGGTCAAGGGCAGACCTTGGTCGGGATGGACGACGCGACACAATGGCCGGTGTGGCCGTGTCGATCGTGTACTCCGACCTCGACGGCACCATGGTCGGCCCGCGCGGCTCGTTCTGGCTCGACGCCGATCGTGGCCTCACCGACGAGCCGAGCAAGGCGCTGCTGGCGCTACATCAAGCCGGTATCGATCTCGTCCTGGTCTCCGGGCGTACCCGTGCCCAGCTCATCGAGGCCGGCCGGATCTTCGGCGCGGACGGGTTCATCGCCGAACTCGGCTCGGTCGTGGTCTGGGCTGGCTGGCGCGAGCATCGGGTGCTGCCCGGTGAGATGCCGAGTCTCTTCGACGGGCAAGCCCCGTTCGAGGTGATGTCGAGGCTCGGCGTCCCCGAAAAGCTGTTTGCGCGCTACCCGGGTCGGCTGGAGTGGCACGAGCCCTGGCATCTCGGGCACGAGGTCGACGCGATGCTGCGCGGATCGGTCGACGTGGACGAGGCCGAGGCCTGGCTGACCGAGCAGGGCTGGGAGTGGCTCACCTTGCGCGACAATGGAACTCTGCCGATTTCGCGCAGCACCGGCTTGTCGCCAGAGGGCTTGCCGGCGCACGTCTATCACCTGATGCCGCGCGGGCTGACCAAGGGGCTTGCGGTGGCCTGGGACATGCAGCGTCGCGGACTCGGACCAGCCGACGCCATCGCGATCGGGGACAGCGCCAGCGATCTGGAGATGGCGGAATCGGTCGGTCGGTTGTGGCTGACCGCGAACGGGTTGGCCGATCCTGCGGTGGCAGCGTTGGCCGGCACCCGCGACAATGTCGGGATTTGCGACGAGGCGGTCGGCCTCGGCTGGGCCCAGGCGATCCACTCGATCCTGCGCTGACCCGGGCACTCCCGTCGCCGGTCATTCCCGCCGTTATCGCGAGAAGGGCGCGTTTGGCCCGGTCATTCCCGCCGTTATCGCGAGAAGGGCGGAAAACCCTCTAGCTGACGACGTCCTTGCGCAGGAAGTGCCGGAAGGCCAGGCCGGTGAACAACGAGGTGTACGCCACAGCGACGATCGCGCCCTGCAACATGTCCCCACTGTCGACCGGGGTGAGCAGCATCCCGGTCCAGGCGTACTGCTCGTTTGTCGGCAGGTAGTCGCGCAGGAAGCCGAGCTGGTCGATCGCGTCGAGGATGCCGCAGACGATGATCGTGAACACCGCCCCGCCCACGGCAGCCAACGGCGCGTCCGTACGGCAGGACAGCCAGAACGCGAACGATCCCACTGTGAGCTGAGTCAACGCGAGGTAGCCGACGATCGCCAGCATCCGCGGATATGCGTCCCCCGGCGCCAGACTCACCCCGATCGGGGTCTGCGCCGCGCCCCAGCCGAAGAAGAGGCCGCCGGCGACGATCGCAGTCAGCACGAGCAGGGCCAGCGCGGCCAGGCTGAGGATCAGGGCGGCGGCATACTTCTGCTGGAGCAGCCGCGCCCGCGGGATGGGCGTGGCCAGGGCGTAGCGCAGCGATCCCCATTGGGCCTCGCTGGCCACCGAGTCCCCGAAGAACAGCGCGTAGACGACCACCAGGAAGAACCCGGTGGTCGCGAACAGGACGAACAGGGTGAAATTCAGCCCACTCGAGGTCGCGACGTCGACGAGTGAGATGCGAGTGTCGCTCTCACCGCCGCTGTCCCCGCCCTCGACTCCGAACTGGAGCGCGATCAGCAGCACCACCGGCAAGATGAACATCAGCGCGAAGGTCCACTGGGTACGTCGCCGCTTGAGCTGGCGGACGAGTTCGACCCGAAGCTTCAGAGTCCGACGAGGGTCATAGCCGGCAGCGGCGCCAGTGCCATGAACATCTTGTACGGCAACGGCTTTCGGCCCCGAATCAGCCGAAGAAGTAGTCAAACTCATGAACGGTCCTCCTCGACCAGACTGATGAACGCGTCCTCGAGTCGCCGGCGTGGGATGACCCGCTCGACCCCGATTCCGGCTGAGACCAGCCGGTTGACGACCTCACCCCGCGGATATCCGTCGAGGTCGACGATCAGGCCGTCGTCGTCGTCGTCGAGTTGCCGGATGCCCTCGATCGAGGACAGCAGCGCGCGCGCTGCCGGGCGGTCGTCGACGCCGAGCAGGACCGCGCCACCGGTCCCGATGATGTCCTCGACGGTGCCCTCGGCGATGAGTTTCCCGTGGTGCATCACGACGACGTGCGTGCAGGTCTGTTCGACCTCGGCGAGCATGTGGCTAGAGATCAGCACCGTACGACCGGCCTCGACGTAGCGGTGCAGGACGTCGCGCATCTCCCTGATCTGCGGCGGGTCCAACCCGTTGGTCGGTTCGTCCAGGACGAGCAGGTCGGGCAGTCCGAGCATCGCCTGAGCCAAGGCCAACCGCTGGCGCATGCCCTGGCTGTAGGTCTTCACCCGCTTGTTGATCGCAGCACCCAGGCCGGCGATGGCCAGCGCCTCCTCGACGTGCGCGTCCTCGGCAGGACGCCCCGTTGCTGCCCAGTAGAGCGCGAGGTTGTCCTTGCCGGACAGGTGCGGCAGCGCCCCCGTGCCCTCGACGAAGGCGCCGATCCGGGACAGCACCGGCGCCCCGAAGGTCACCTTGTGCCCGAACACCCGGATCTCGCCCTCCGACGGCCGAATCAGGCCCATCGCCATCCGCAGCGCGGTGGTCTTGCCCGCACCGTTGGGGCCGAGCAGCCCGACGACCTGACCGTGCCTGACCTGGAAGGAGAGATCCTGTACGGCCTTGAGCCCGTCCGGATAGGTCTTGCTCACCCCTCGTACGACCAGCGGCACGTCGGCGATCTCGGGATCGATCGTCGAGGCACGGGCACGGTTGCGCCGGCCCCACCAGAAGACGATGCCGACCAGGACGAGCCCGAGCCCGGCCACGATACCGGCGAACAGCAGCCAGGCCGGTTGCCCGCTGGCGGCCACCGTCCCGCTGACCGTGGGTACGGACAGCACAGCTCCCGAGGGGAGCCCGATGCCGTAGGCGACCGGTTCGATCGGCGAGCTGTACCCCTGGTCGGTCGTACTCAGCACGAGCATCAACGAGTGTCCGACTTCGAGTCGGTGCACCAGCGCAGGCAGGGTGATGTCGATGGGCTCGGCTTGGCGGGGGTCAGTAGCAAGGCCCGAAAGGCGTAAGGGCGCAACGCCTCCCAGCAAGGTTGGCGAACCACTCTCGGTCGTGTCGTACAACTTCGCGAACAGGACAGCCGAGCCGGTGGGAGAGGCGACCAGCACCTGGCTCTGTACCGCCCCGACGATGTCGATCGAGGACTCCCTCGGTGAGGTACGAAAGAATGCCGACTGGCCCGGAATGTCCAGAAAGGCGCCGGCACCCAACGCCCCGCCCAGTGAACTGAGACCGGCGGACAGCCCAGGGATCGTCGAGATCGCGGCCGGCAGGCCACCGGCCGGATTGACCGCGAACTGTGCGGGTGGTCCGGACAGTGGCATGTCGCCGACGGTCGCCTCAGGTGTCGGCCCATCGGCACTGGCCAGTCCGGGATAGGCGGGCAGGGTGCTCGTCCGCTCGTCGGCGCCACCGGCACCGCCGGAGGCAGTCAGGCCGGCCGCGAGCGCGTTCGGCTCGGGGAACTCGAAAGTCGTTCCCGGATCAGGACCGGTGCCCTTGAGGTAGTGGTCGAACCAGGCGATGGTGAGTTCACGCAGCCGTAGGACGTCGTCTGAGTTCCTACCGCCGTCATGCCCGCCGCGGTACCAGACCATCTT
>Ga0136613_10001780_pt1 | contig 11264 bp, 14 predicted proteins | sample AntDrymUQ2722106_2_FD_106649 | JGI IMG/M metagenome (GOLD analysis project Ga0136613, IMG submission 106649) | Polar desert sand microbial communities from Dry Valleys, Antarctica - metaG UQ272 (21.06) | ecosystem: Environmental > Terrestrial > Soil > Desert | place: Antarctica: Dry Valley... | reverse complement strand
GGACGCCGACGTAGGCGTTGGTGAGGATGGGCGGGATCGCCAGCAGCGCGAGCGCCAGCGTGACGTTGACGAACTCCGACGTGCCGGGCAGGAACGCGATGAACAGCGCGATCAGGGCGACGCTCGGCACGGCGCGGCCCACGTTGGAGACCGAGATGGCGACGAACGAGAAGCGCCCGGTGTGGCCCAGGGCGAGGCCGAGCGGCAGCGCCACCGCGAGCGCGATGGCCATCGCCGCGGCGCAGAGCTCGAGGTGCTCCCACAGCAGGTCGAGGTTGTGGTGGCCGCCCACCTCCACGCCGCCCGTACGTCCCTCGCGGGCGTCGAAGATGAACCGGAACGCCTCGCCGAAGTCGCCGAGGAAGGCCAGCGTCGCGCTCATGTCGCCGCCCTCGTCCACGGGGTGACGGCGCGCTGGGCGGCGAGCACCAGCAGGTCCAGCGCCACGGCCAGCAGCACCGCGAGCCCCGCGGCCACGATCACGTTGGAGCGGAAGTTGATGTCGGTGAACAGCGCGGCGCCGAGCCCGCCGGCGCCCGCCAGGAAGGCCAGGGCGGCGAGGCCGACGGTGGTCGTCACGGCGATCCTCAGCCCGGCCATGATCTCGGGCACCGCGAGCGGCAGCTCGACCCGCCACAGGAGCTGCCGCGGCGTGAGGCCCATCCCGCGGCCGGCGTCGCGCGCCTCCGCGGGCACGCCGGCGAGGCCGGTCATCACGTTGCGGAAGATGATCAGCAGCGTGTAGGAGACCAGCGCGATGATCGCGGTCAGCTTGCCGCGGCCGGTGATCGGCAGCAGCAGGAAGAACACGGCGACGCTCGGCAGCGTGTAGAGGATCCCCGTCACCTGCACGATCGGCGCCACGAGCCAGCTGCGGCGGTGCGCGACCAGCGCGAGCGCGAAGGCGATCGCGAAGCCGATCCCGACCGAGACGAGCGTGAGGTAGACGTGCTCGAGGAACGGGTCCACGTAGCGGTCGGCGTTGTCGGCGATCCAGCCGGGGCAGACCCCGTCGTCGGCCACGCAGGAGCCTTCGTCGGCGGTGCGGTCACGCCGCTGGAGCTGCGCGAAGACGACGAGGACGTCCATCGCCTCAGCTCCCCTCCGCGGCCAGCAGGTGCGAGAGCAGCTCGATCGAGAGCACGCCGGCGACCGTCCCGCGCTCGTCGACCACGGGGGCGTACATGGACTCGTGCGCGAGCAGGTCCGAGAGCGCGTCGCGCAGCACGTCGTCCAGCTCGACGATCGGCTCGGGGGCCATGTGCGGCTGCGCGGTCACGTGGGTGCCGGAGAGCGCCCGCTCGTCCAGCCAGCCCAGCGGGCGGTCGCGGTCGTCCACCAGCAGGAGATAGGGGACCTCGGCGCCCTCCAGGCGCCGCCGCGCCTCGGCCACCGGCTCGCCCGCGCGCACAGCCGGCGCCTGCCACAGGTTCACGTCGCGCACGCGGTCGAGCGCCAGGCGCTTCAGCGCCCGGTCGGCGCCGACGAAGTCCTCCACGAAGGCGTCGGCCGGGTGCATCAGCAGGTCGGCCGGGCTGGCGTACTGCGCGAGCCGCCCGCCCTCCCGCAGCACCGCGATCCGGTCGCCCATCTTGATCGCCTCGTCGATGTCGTGGGTGACGAAGACGACCGTCTTGCGCAGCTCCGCCTGGAGGCGCAGGAACTCGTTCTGGAGGCGCTCGCGGTTGATCGGGTCGATGGCGCCGAACGGCTCGTCCATCAGCATCACCGGCGGGTCGGCGGCGAGCGCGCGCGCGACGCCGACGCGCTGGCGCTGGCCGCCGGAGAGCTGCGCGGGATAGCGGGCGCCCATCTCCTCGGGCAGCCCGATCAGCTCCAGCAGCTCGGCCACGCGCTCGGCGGTGCGCTTGCGCTCCCAGCCCAGCAGCCGCGGGACGGCGGCGACGTTCTCGGCGATCGTGCGGTGCGGGAAGAGCCCGACCTGCTGGATCACGTAGCCGATCTCGCGCCGCAGGTCGGTCGGGTCGCGGTCGCGGACGCTGCGCCCGCTGACGAGGATGTCGCCGTCGCTGATCTCGATCATGCGGTTGACCATCCGCATGGCCGTCGTCTTGCCGCAGCCGGACGGGCCCACGAGCACGCAGATCTCGCCCGCCGGTACTTCCAGGGAGAGCCTGTCGACTGCGGGCTCGTCGGAACCGGGGTAGCGCTTGACGAGCTCGCGCAGCTCGAGTGATGCGGCGTCCGAGCTCACGAAGCGAGCATCCTATATGTAACGAGGAGGTAAAGGTGCGGGGCTCGTCCGGGGACGGACGGCCTCACACGCCCTCCGCGCCCCCGGTCGCGTTGGGAGATGACTGGTGGTGCTGGTCGCCACTGGGGACACCGCGATCGACGACGATGTGGTCTTCGGACTGATCGACACCGGCCGGCGTTGACGGCTCACACGCCCGCAGCGCGACGCGCGGCGGCGTGAGCGGCGTCCTCGAGGCGGTCGTCGAGGGGAGCCAGCGTGCCGGGTTCCACCCCGATGGCGGTGGCCATCAGCCAGTCGGCGAACCACACGTTCTTGGGCAGGAGCGGGCCGTGGAGGTAGGTGCCGATGACGCTGCGCCGGCGCACTCCCTCCCCTACGCCGTCCCCGGTGTTGCCGTGGCCGCGCAGCACCCGGCCCAGCGGCTGCTCACCCACGCCCAGGTGGGTGCGCCCGCCGTGGTTCTCGAAGCCCGCGAGCACGCGGGGGCCGTCCAGGCCGGGAAGCTCGACCTCGATGGCGACGTTGCCGATCAGCCGGTCCCCGTCGCCGCGCACCGTGCGCAGGTCGACCAGGCCGGCGCCGGGGACCTCCTCCTCGCCCAGGTGGTAGCTGTGACCCAGGAGCTGCAGGCCGCCGCACACGGCCAGGACGAGCGCCCCGCGCTGTGCCGCCGCGTGCAGCGCCTCGCCTTTGGTGGCGACGAGGTCGTGGGCGCACAGCACCTGGTCGCGGTCCTGGCCGCCGCCGAGGTAGAAGAGGTCGTGGGCGTCGGGATCGATCGCCTCGCCCAGCCCGGCGCCGGCGAGCTCGAAGCCGATGCCCCTCCAGGCGCACCGGCGCTCGAGCAACAGCAGGTTCCCGCGGTCGGCGTAGATGCTCATGAGGTCGGGGTACAGGGCGCAGACGCGCAACGTGTGCCCTGAGGGCGAAGCCCCCGGGTACGTGGACGGGCTCATCGCGGCGCCTCCAGAAGGATGACGTCGCTCGCGACGTGGTCCTCGGTGGCCCCGACCACGTGGCCGGGCAGCGGGCGCAGGCCGGCACGAAGGCCCGCGGCCCTCAGCGCGGCCGGGCTGACGGTGTCGAGCAGGACGCGGTCGAGCTCCACGGTCCGCGAGCCGTCGGGTGCGAAGGCCTCGCGGCGGCGTTCCAGCCAGGCGCCACCCTCGGGATCGCGGCGCACCGCAACGGGCTGGCTGGCGTAGAGCCAGCCGCCCGTCTCGAGCATGTCCGGTGGCGGGAGCTCCAGCTCGACGCCCTCCGTGAAGGCCACCGCCTCGGCCAGAGCGGCGGCCAGCAGGCCGCCCGGGTGCAGATGCGCGGCGGCGCACCGCAAGAAGCCCTCGACGCCCTCGGGGCCGCCAAGGAGCTGGACGGTCTGCATGGGGGCGAGTACGAGGGCGAAGCCGCGGTCCAGCGCGAAGCAGCGCGCGTCCCCGGTGGCCGTCTCGACGCGCAGCCCCTCCCGCTCCGCGCGCTCGCGCAGCGCGCCCAGGAGCACCTCGTCGCAGTCCAGGGCGACGACCTCGCGGCCGGCGCGCGCCAGGTCCAGGGCGACGCGGCCGGTGCCGGCACCCACGTCGAGGATGGGGCCGGGCGGGTGGGCCGTGCTCCCGGTCAGCTCGCGCCACAGGGGCAGGTCGGCGGCGTAGGTGCCGCACTCGAGGTCGTGCCACAGCACAGAGGTGGGCGGGCCGCCGGTCGCCGCCGTCATCCGAACGCGCTCCCGGCCAGGCCACGCGCGACGAGCTCCCGGCGCAGCTCGAGCAGCGCCGTGTAGGTGGGCAGCACGTAGAGCGGTCCCTCGCCGCCGGCCACCGCCGCGTCCAGGCCGTCGGCGATGTCGTCGACCACATGCAGGCGCTCGGTCGGCACGCCTGCGTATTTCAGGCGCAAGGCCAGTTCGGCCGCGCGCGTGCCGCTGCACGTCGCGCGGCGCAGCCGGTCGGCGAGCAGCTCGAAGTCGGCGTCCCACACCCAGCTCACGTCGCGTCCGTCAGCGGTGCGGTCGTTGAGGATGGCGAGGAGGTCGTGCTCGCCCGCCTCCAGCGCCAGCGTGCGCAGCACCTCGTTGGCCCCGGCGGGGTTCTTGACCAGCAGCACGCTGACCGGCCGCTCGCCGACCTGCACGGTCTCCGCGCGGCCGAAGGCGGGGGAGACGGCCTCCAGGCCCGCGCGGACATCCTCCAGGCCGGCTCCCAGGGCCAGCGAGAGGGCCGTGGCGCCCAGGGCGTTGTAGACGTTGTAGAGGCCGGGGAGGGGGAGGGCGACCTCGATCGTCCCCGCCGGGGTGCGCAGCGTGATCTGCGCGCTGCGCGCGCCCTTCAGCACCACCGAGATCGCGGCGACCTGAGGCTCGGGCCGGCGGTTGTCGCCGGCGGGGCAGTGGTAGTGGCCCAGGTGGCCGAGGAACACGGTGTCGTAGACGTACGGGGTCCCGCAGCGACGGCAGTGCTTGGAGTCCGACGCGTGCGAGAGGCCGGGCAGCGCGACGCCGACGTCCTCCACTCCGAAGTAGACGGTCTCACCCGCGCCATCCGCGCCGGTCTCACCCGCGCCATCTGCCCGCTCCCTCCCGAGGTCAGCCACCAGCGGGTCGTCCGCGTTGAGCACCAGCGTCCGGGACCCGCCGGCGCGCACGACCTCGGCCCAGCGCTCGGCGATGGTCTCCAGCTCGCCGTAGCGGTCGAGCTGGTCGCGAAACAGGTTGGCCAGCAGCAGCGCACGCGGGCGCAGTTGCCCGGTGACCCGGTCCAGCCAGAACTCGTCGACCTCGAACAGGCCGAGATCGCCCGCGATGCCCCCGCCAGGCTCGGATGCGTCCAGCAGCGACGCGGCGACGCCACCGGCCATGTTGGCCCCGGCGCGGTTGTGCACCAGGCGCGCTCCGGTGCGCTCCATGATCGCGGCAACCATGGCCGCGGTCGTCGTCTTGCCGTTGGTCGCCGAGATGACCGCATTGCCATGGGGCAGGCGGGCGGCGAGCTGCGCGATGGCCTGGGGCTCCAGGCGCAGCAGGAGCTTGCCGGGGAGGCTGGTGCCGCCGCGTCCGGCCCGGCGCGAGAGGGCCCCCGCGGCACGCGCGGCGGCCACCTTTGCCGTCATGGACAGGGCGGCGCTCACGTGGCCTCGGGCGGAACGAGGACGTGCACGGCGCCGGGCAGCGCGCGCACGACGATGGGGGTCTCGCCGATGGGGTCGCCGTCGGCGTACACGGTGAAGGGGCGGTCGGCGTCGACCTCGACCTCCTGGGCGCGCAGCACCTCGACCCCGGGCTCGTGCACGTGGCTGCCGGCGAAGACCTTGGGCAGCGTGCGCAGGAAGCGCACGCGGCCCACGTTGCCGATGGTGACCACGTCGAGCAGGCCGTCGTCGAGGCGGGCGTCCGGAGCGAGCATCATCCCGCCGCCGTAGGCGCCCGAGTTGGCCGCCGCGACCGTGTAGCCGACGGACTCCAGCCGTTCCACGGCATTGCCCGAGCGGACGGTGAGCGCGAAGCGCGCGCTGCGCCAGGTGGCCAGCGCACGCAGCGCACCGTAGGCGTAGACCAGGTTGCCCAGTCGGGAGGGCGCGGCGTTGGCGATCCGGTTGGCCTCGGAGTCGAACCCCAGGCTGGCGATGCCCACGAAGGCGCGCCCGGGGCCGCCGCTCGCCGGGCGGGCCTCGCCGAGGTCGATGGTCCGCGGGACGCCGTGGGCCAGCAGCGCCGTGGCCGGCTCGATCTCACGGGGCAGGCCCAGCACGCGCGCGAGGTCGTTGCCGCGACCCCCCGGGAGCACCGCCAGTGTCCCGACCGGTGGCTCGCGCAGCACGTCGGCCACGCAGGCGGCCAGCCCGTCGCCGCCCAGGGTGGCCACGACCTCGCCGGCGCGGGCCGCCCGGCGCGCGAGCTCGCGGGCGTCGTCGAGGTCCCGGGTGTCGTGGGCGTGGAAGGGCACGCCCAGCTCGTGCAGCACCGCCTCGGCGCGCACCCTCAGGCCGGCGGCGCGTCCGCCGCCGGCGGACGGGTTGACCAGAAGCGCGACCGGATCCACGAGCCGCCAGACCCTAGTGGCCCCTCCGGCAAGTCCGGATGAACCACCAGAGGGTGGGCCAGCGCGCCACCCTTTCTATCCTACGGCGCCATGCGCCGCACCACCGTCGCCACGCTGGTCAGTGTCGGCGCCCTGGGCCTGGCCGCCTGTGGCGGTGAAGAGGAGCCCGGCGCCGCGGCCCGCACGAACACCCAGGCCGCCCCCCCGTCGCAGGCCATGGAGGGCACGGCCTGCCGCCCCGTCGAGGCGCCCGCGCCCAAGGGTGCCCAGAACCTGGAGGCTCCGAGCCTGGACCTCGCCGGCGACAGCTACACCGCCATGATGGAGACCAACTGCGGAACGATCGAGGTCCGCCTCGCCGTGGAGGAAGCGCCCGAGACCGTGGCGTCCTTCGTAGCCCTGGCGCGCACGGACTTCTTCGACGACCTGACGTTCCACCGCATCGCCCAGGACCCCAGCGGCGGCGACTTCGTCATCCAGGGCGGCGATCCCGACGGCACCGGTCAGGGCGGCCCCGGCTACAGCGTGGTCGAGGCCCCGCCCGAGGACGTCGCCTACGAGCGCGGCACCGTGGCGATGGCCAAGACGGAGATCGAGGATCCCGGCACCTCAGGCAGCCAGTTCTTCATCGTCACCGCCGACGATGCTCAGCTGCCGCCAGACTACGCGCTGCTGGGCCAGGTGGTCGGCGGGGGGGACGCCGTCGTTGCCATCGCCGACGTGGAAACAGATCCCACCACCGAGATGCCCCTCTCCCCGGTCGTGATCCAGGACGTCACGATCACCGAGGACGACGAGGACTCGTAGCTGGTGGCCCACTAGTGGCCGCCCCCGCAAATACGCACCGTTCCGGCGGCCGCCGATCACCGCGTGGCACCACCCTGGGAGGGCACGTATTTTCGCGGACGACCACTAGCGCGTCGCGCGTTGCACCCGGGCCTCGGTGGCCTGGGCCTGCGCGCGTTTCTGCCGCCGCCGGCCCACGACCGAGAGCACGCCGAGCGCCGCGATCACCACCAGCAGCCCAAGGACCAGGGCGCCCCAGAAGCCCACGCCGCCGAAGGGCAGCGCGATCAGCGAGACAAGCCCCCAGCCGATGGCCAGCAGCACGAAGACGATGAGCAGCATCAGCGCGATGGCACGCAGCCGGGTGGCGACCCCGGCGCCGGGCGGCGGAGACAGCAGGCCCATGAGGCGCAGCATGAAGAGCTGGCGGCCTGTGGGCGCCTGCTGGCCGAGCTTCTCCATCGCGCTCTTGAGGTCGTCGGGGCGGCGTTCGGCCATGGCCAGCGAAGCCTCGGCCATGCGACGCAGCTGCATGCGCTCCTGGGGCCGCGAGGCGGCGATGGCCTTGCGGAAGTGCTCGCGGGCGCGCTGAGAGTCGTAGCGCTCGGCGGCGCGCGCTCCCAAAATGGCCTGCGCAGCCGCGCGCTGGCGCGTCTCGGCGACCAGCTCCTCGTCGGAGCGGGTCTCGAGCTGGGCCATGGCGGCCAGCGCGGAGCGCTGCTCGACCTTCATCGGACGCTGCTTGGGAGCCATTCGAGCTCAGAGTGTAAAGGGGGAGGGGCCCGCCTCGGGCAGCGGGCACCGACGGCGAAGCCGTTGGTCGATGACGGCCTCGGCACCCACTGAGGGCTTGGATCCATTGGCTTCCGCAGCGGGTCAGCGGAACGGCACCGAGGACACGTGAGCGGTTTGAGCCCAGGATGGCCCCGCCCCCTCCTCACTGCTGCCGTTCGCCGGGCCTGCCCCATGTCGGGCAGGATCGCTGCGGGCCGTACCGTGCGCCGCCCCCGCCCTCGCGAGGATCGGTGGATCCAGGCTAGGGTTCCGCCCGATGCGTCGCCCGACCGTCCTCGCCACGCTGGTCGCGCTCCTGGTGGTGGGCCTCGCGGCGCCCGCAGCGGCCCAGGAGGGCGCACCCTTCGGCCCGGACGACTCGCCGCTGACCCCAGAGCCCGAGCAGCCTGAGCCCGCGCCTGTGGAGCCCCTGGAGCCCGACGACGGCGGGCTGGGAGGCTGGCAGGTCGGCCTGCTGCTGGGGGCCACCGTGGTGCTGCTGGGTGGCATCGCGTTCTCGATCGTCCGGGACGCGCGCCGATCGGCGCCCGTCGATCCCGACGAGGGCCCCGACCCCGACGAGGAGCGCGCCGAGCGCGAACGGCGGCGCAAGCGCAGCTCGTCGCGGCGCAAGGGCAAGGCCGCGCGCGCCGCGCGACGGCGTAATCGATAGCCACACGTGGCTGGCGCATCTCATCTCAAGGCCTGCCCGCTGTCGGCCGTGGAAGTAAGGGCGCGCTCAGCGCACCCGTGGGCCGCCTGACTGTGCCCGAGGCGCCGGCGCGCCCTGGCCACTCGTGGCGCCGCCGCGGTCGCGTCGCAGGCGGCCCTGCAGCTCGCCGAGGTCCAGCTCACCCTCGACGATGGCGCCGATCGCGCCGAACAGCGCGGCGCCGACCAGGCACAACAGCGCGTAGCCGACGTTCTCGGCCACCCAGACGGCGACGAACAGGAAGCCCAGGAGGGCGGAGAACTGCTTGGTGGTCATCGAAGCTCCCTTCGGGGACCGGCCTCGAGGCCGGTCAGGGTCACGTTCACGGTCAGGACGGGAAGCTCATGGCGCTCGAGCTGGGCGCGCACCCGACGCTGGACGTCGGGCAGGACGTCAGCGACCTCGTGCGGGCGGCTCAGCGCGACGCCAAGGGTCACCGCCTCGCCTTCGAGGCGGCTCGTCACGCCGGAGACGGCGGGGTGCTCACCGGCCGCGTACGCAGCCAGCCGCTCGACCGCGCGGGCGCCGACGTCGGTGTGGCCGTGGGTCTCGCCCTCGCCGCCGGACAGGTGCATCGTCCCGCGGGCCAGGTAGGGACGGGGCAACGCCTTGTAGGCCACCCAGCCCAGGACGATCGCGCAAAGGATCCCGGCGCCGGCGACGATCGCGCGCACCGTCGAGTCGATGTCCTGCGCGGTGAGGCCGGCCAGGAAGTCGTAGGCCGTGGCGTAGCCGCTGATGGTCTCGATGTTGTCGGGCGCGAGCTTGAGCGCGAGCAGGACGAGCATCACGCCGTAGAAGATCAGTGCGGCGGCGAAGGCGATGACCAGCAGCCGGCCGATCCACACGGCGGGGGCCAGCGATCGGGTGCGCACGCGCTGGCGCACGGCTACTGGACTCTCGCCCCGCGCTCGCCGCGGCGGGTGCGCACCTTGGCCCGCAGCGGCAGCTTCTCGGTCAGCGGCTCGAGCGCGGCGGTGGTAGCGCTGCGCACGCTGTCGGGATCGGCCGGGCGGGTGCGGTGGGCGGTGACCCGCAGCCGGCCACCACTGCGTCGCTTGGGACGCACCTTGACGCGGGCATGGGTCACGTTGTCAGCGTCCTTGACGAGCGCCTCGCCCACGTGACCCAGCGCCCGGCGCCGCGCGGCGATCTCGCCCTCACCTCCGCTGTGCAGGGTGACCAGCCGCTCCCGGCGGGGCACCAGCACGCCGGCCAGGAGCGCCAGGCCCAGCAGAACGGCGCCTGCGCCGCACAGCGCGGCCACGACGGCCACCGGGCCATCGGCCTCCAGCGAGGCCAGCCAGTCGCCCACCGTGCGTTCGAGAGAGGGCAGGCCGATCAGCTCGGCCAGCCAGGGGAGGCTGAAGCCATCGCCGCTGCCCACTGAGGCGATGGCCACCGCCAGTCCGGCCAGGGCCAGCGCCGCGGGCAGAAGGACGGCGACCACGCGGGCCAGCGCGCGCAGCAGGAGGATCACCGCTCGGCCTCCAGGGCCTCGAAGCGAACGTCGACGCGACCCAGTTCACCGGCCAGACCATCGTGCCGCGCGGCGGCGGCCACCGCGTCGCGCACCTCGTCGGCCAGCGGGAGGAGGGGCACCAGGTGGGCGGCGAGGTGCAGCGTCAGGCCGTAGCGCTCCCGGCCCTCGGCCACGACGTCGATCCCGGCGAACAGGGGGCCCAGCGACGACAGCCCGGGCGGGGCGGCGAACCCGGCGACCCCCTTGACGCCGAGCGCGGCGTCCAGAGCGGTTTGCGCGAGGCGGTCGCGCGGACCCTGCACGCGCGGCGGGGACGTCTCGACGCGCCCCGGACTTCTCTCGACAAGCGCGGGGGCGGATGGGGACGCCTGCGCAGCGCCCGGCCGGGCCTGTCCGTCGGCCACCGTGGCCTCAGGCCACGCGCGACTGGGACTCGTCGTCGTACTGGGCGTCGTCGCCTGGGAACCAGAGGTCGTTGACCGCGATGTTGACCTCGGTGACCTGCAGGCCGGTGATGCCCTCGATGCGTCGGGTCACGTTGTCACGGATGCCCTCGGCCACGCGCGGGATGGACTCGCCGTACTCGACGACGACGACCAGGTCCACGGCGGTCTCGCGCTCACCCACCTCGACGCTGACGCCGGAGTCGCCGCCGATGCCCACCCGCTGGGTCATGGCGCCCAGAGCACGGCCCACGCCGCCGCCCAGCGCGTGCACGCCGGCAACCTCGCGCGCGGCGATGCCGGCGACCTTGCTGACCACCGCGTCGGCGATGGACGTCAGGCCCTTCTCGCTCTGCAGGGAGGGGCTGCCCTCCCCTCCGGTGCGCCGGGCGGGGCTGTTGGACTGGCCAGTGGTCTGCGGCGTGGTGGCGGTGGACTCGGCCATGGGCTGCTCCTCCTCGGTGATCTGCGCTTGGACGGCACTCCGGCGGTACCCGCGTGCGAGCGGGGTCAACCGCCCGGTGGGCCGGGCCAGGCAAGCGCCTGTGGCAGACTGGGGCCCTTGGATCCCCGGGCCCCAGAGGATTTCGACGTCCGTGTCGAGGCGCGCGACCGCGAGGTCTGGGTGGTGCCCGTGGGCGAGCTGGACGTGGACACCGCGACGGAGCTGCAGGAGAGCCTGGGGTTGGCCCTGCGCAGCGATGCCGCGACCATCGTGCTCGACCTGCGTGAGCTGGCCTTCATGGACTCGACGGGGCTGAGGGTGATCATCGAGGCGTGCTCCGCGAAGGACGGCCCGCCCGTGTCCCTCGTG
>Ga0136613_10001775_pt1 | contig 11272 bp, 14 predicted proteins | sample AntDrymUQ2722106_2_FD_106649 | JGI IMG/M metagenome (GOLD analysis project Ga0136613, IMG submission 106649) | Polar desert sand microbial communities from Dry Valleys, Antarctica - metaG UQ272 (21.06) | ecosystem: Environmental > Terrestrial > Soil > Desert | place: Antarctica: Dry Valley... | reverse complement strand
TGCTCCAAGAGCACCCGTCGGGTTGTCGCTATCGAGGCGGTGGTTGCCGAGGTCGAGTAGGAGTCCGACCATCTTGGCTCGGAGATGGCTTACTTCTCCCGCCGCCCAAGCGTAGTCCGTGCCCGCGAGCGGTTGTCCGCGGACCAGCGCGAGTGCTCGCTCGAGAAGCGGCTCGCGGTCGACGTCGCGCCCCGCGCCCGCCTGTGCAAGCAACAAATCGAACTCGTCGAGGTCGACCGCGATCGCCTTGCGGTCGAGGAAGTACTGCTCGTCCGCACGAACGATGACATTGCCGAGCTGAGAGCGGACCTCGCTCACGGCACGCCAGACCCGCATCCGCGACGCGCTCTCGTCGTCGATCTCGGGCCAGAGGACGGCAACGAGTCCGTCGGTCGTTGCCCCCTCTGCGTGGAGAGCCAAGTAAGCGAGGAGCTGCTGCGTCTGCGAGCGGAGTCCGCGGCGGCGTGGCTTGATGGCCGCGATCGTGACCGGACCGAGCAACGCGATTCGGGCTGGCGGGTCAGTCCGCAGCGACTGCGCGCGTATAGAGGATGACTCGCGGCTGGTTTCGGAACGTGCGCGCAGGATAAGGGGGAACGGTGCGGCGAAAGCCGGCTGGTCAGCTCCGGCTACGAGACCAGCATGAGCAAAGGAGCGGTCGCGCATAGCGGGCACCACGCCCGGGCGTAGCGCCTGCGTCCGCCCTCGGGGAGCGTGGACGACGTAGACGCGCAGCATGTGAACGAGGAGCAGGAAAACGATGACGCCAATCAGGAGCCATGCCGCGATGAAGACAAGCTCCTGGAGCAGTCCGGTCGTGACGGGTGAGGACAGCGAATGCGGAAGCTCAGGAAGGGTGGGTCGCTGACTCCAAAGGACGGCGAGAGCGGCCAACGCAGCCACCGACGTAGCAACGGCTATCAAAGATCGATGCAGAAGCGAGGCGAGTCCGAATGGTGCTGCTCTTCTCACGGCGCTCGCGGCTCCGCGGTCGCCTGTGCCTTCACCGTGAGTGTCGGTAGGCCGACCAGACGCAGGAGCACAGTCGGAATCGTGCGCTCGACCTCGACGCGTACCGACTCGGAGTTCGCACTCGCGTGCGCCTGCAGCTCCGGCTCGCCCGCAAGCACCGCGAGCGCCGTCGCCTGCGCCTCGCTCGGATCGAGAACGAGCTGGCCGGCGTGGATGGCGTCGATGTCGAGCGCCTGGCTTCCCGAAAGTGCTGCCCAGTCCGCGAGCGAGACGAGCTCACGACGCTCGATGAAGGCGCGACCGACGTCGACGGCGGCGCCGATGACGATCAGGAGAGCGAGGCTGAGTAGGAGCCCCGCGACGAGGACCGCGCCGTGCTCACCTTCGTCCCGGAGTCGCGCATGAGAGCTCATGGGGCAGGCGATGCCCCGAGGAGGCTCCGGTAGCGGTCGATGGGCGCCGCTGCGTCGCCGCTCACCTCGACCGTCCCGATCTGTCCGAACAGAGGGATGCGGGTGAGATCGACTTCCGTCCGGACGCGAGCACGAAGAACGTTCCCTCGACCGAACTCACCCTCGAGCGTAAGCTCGAGCGGCTCTCCTGTCTGCGCCCGAGCGCGAGAGACGGCCACCTCCGCGGCAGCCTGGGCCGCCATCGCCGACGGCGACTGTACGGCGGCGCGCACGGCGTCGCGGGCAGCCTGCTCCGCTGCTAGTCGCCCCAGCTCGACCCGCGCGAAGAGCGGCACGAGAAAGAGCAACGGAATCAGGACGCCCGCGAGGAGGATCAGGCCAGAGATGAGCGCCTGCCCGCTCTCCGAACGAATGCGGGAGAGGACCCTTGTCACGGCGCCGCCTCCGCCGTCGGGTAGCGCTCGAGCGGCAGGCTAGCGCTCTCCCTTACCGCCGGGAGCAGGAGCGGAAGCGAGAAGAGGCGTGGCGCGTCGCCTTCTACGCTCACCGTCACATCGCCGCCGTCCTCGCGCGCCGTTGCACGCAGGCTCGCTCCGGTGCCGCCCGCCGCCGCGAGGATCGCGCCCGCGCGAGCAATGCCTGCCTGCGAGCCGCCAGCGGCGGCCGCACGGGCGCCGTCCTGTGCCGCCGCGGAGGCGACCGAGCGCGTGTGCGCGTAGGCGAGCGCCTGCGCGGCGACCCCGACGACGAGGAGGATGAGCGCGAACGCGAACAGTCCCTCGATGAGGGCGTCGCCGCGCTCGCCGGCGAGCCTGCGCCGGACGCGAGCCAAGTCCCTAACCTGAGCCCGAGATGAAGTCGACGATGTTCTGGCCGCCAGTCTGGATCGCCGGCTTGAGTAGCGCTACGAGCGCCGCCGCGGCGGCGGCGAGGCCGACGGCGAGCACAACCCAGTTGACGAGGCTGTCGCCGCGCTCCTCGCGGCGAGCCCGCTCGGCCGCCTCGAGGAGCCGGAAGAAGAACGCGTTGAGCATGGTGGTCACTCCTTTCATTCGTTAGACCGTCTGGGCGAGGAAGCGAAGGAAGCCGTAGGCGAGCAGGAGCACGAGCACGGCCAGCAGCGGCGCGACCGGCGCGTGCATCGCCAGGTAGGCGCGGTCGGCGGCGCTCTCGAGGTAGCGGTTCTGCTCGGCCCGGGCCTGCGCGGCCTGCTGGCGCAGGAAGTCGAGGTACGGGCTCTCCTTGGCGGCCAGCAGCTCCGAGAAGCGCGCGAAACCCGGCTCGCCCACCTCACGGGCGACGCGGATGAGTGCGTCACGCTCGCCGAGGGAACGCTCCCTGCGGGCCAACGAAAGTGCACGGGAGAGTTCCTCGCCAAGCGGTCCGGGGCATTCGTGTGCCGCGAGCTCGAGCGCTTGACGCAGCGACCGGCCGGCTCCAAGCGCGAGCGCGAGCACCGAGATCGCCTCCGGCAGGTCCAGGAAGATCGCCTCGCGGCGCCGCTTGACCTCCGACCTAAGTACGAGATCGGGAGCGAAAAACCCGCCGATGGCGAGGACGAGGAGCACCCCGGCCGACGGCAGGCGTCCGGTCGTCGCCGCATAGGGAAGGAGTGGCACAAACGGCAGGGCAAGCGCCACAAGCGCCTTATGACCGAGGAACCGAGCGAGCGTCTTCCGGCCGCTCGCCTGACGGAGGTCCCGCTCGTAGGAGGCACGCACGCCGGAAAGCCAGGTCGGGAGTGCGAGTTCAAACCCACGATCCGTGAGCCCGCGGGCGTCTCCACCCTCGGCCCGCGCAAGCCGCGTGGCGAATGTCGGCCGCCGAAACGCATACGCGTATGTGAGAACGAACCCTCCAAAGACGAGGCATGCGCTCGAGAGAAGGAGCCGGGCGTTCATGGTCGTCCGATCCTGCGCGGCTCCGGAACGCGACCCAGCCGAAGCATGAGCAGGTAGCAGCCGAAGATCAGAAGGCCGCCGATCGCCCCGACGAGCGTCCCACTCGGCGTGCGGTAGGCCTCGAGGTAAGCGGGCGACGCGAGCCCGACGAACAGGAACAGCACGATGGGGCTCAAAGCGAGGATCGCTGCCTCCAGCTGAAGCGTTGACGCCCGCGAACGCGCCTTCTCGCCCGCCTCAAGGCGCTCGGAGAGAACATCGGCAAGCCCGCGCAGCACGGGTGCGAGTCCACCCGCCGGCAGTTCGAGCAGGCTGGCCCGAAGAAGGAGCGCGACCGTGTCGGCTGTCCGTTCCCCTGTGTCAGCGAGCCCGTCGATCGCAGTATCGAGTCCCCCCGCGCGTAAGCGCGCATGGAACCGGTTGAGATCACCTCGAAGCGGCTCGGGGCCGGTTTCGGCGACGAGCGCGACGGCTGCGGGGAAGGCGATACCCGCTTCGAGCGCATCAGCGACCTGGGCGAGCGCTGCCGGCCAGGCCCGCTCGCGATCGCGTCGTCGGCGTTCACGTCGACGCGCGGCCCACGCCAGAGGCGCGTATGCGCCGCCGATGGCGGCGGCGAACGCGAGAACAGGAACGTCGACGAGCGACCAGACAAACACGGCGGCGAATGCGGCGGAGGCGAGGACAGCCAAGACGAAGAGGGACGGGCTGACCGGCAGCTCGCTCTTGCCCACGAGAGCACCTATGCGCATCGATCCAGGTCGAGGGTCGGCCTCGCAAACGACGCCCGCCCAGAGCAGCGCGAGGCCCCCCGCAAAGACGATCCCGAGCAGGAGGCCGGTCATCGTGACGTTCCTGGAACGAGGAACCCGCGCGCCTCACTCACCGGGTAAGCGATCGAGGTCGCCGTCGTCCGCGTCGGCAATGTGCCGCTCGCCTCGACGGGACCTGTCGCCGAATACGAAATCCGCCAGGCGACCAGCGCTTCGACCTCGTACCCGGTGGATCCACAGCTTCCGAGCACGTAAGGATTACGGCCCTGATCGCCCGGAAGGCAGCGCGTCTCGTACGTGTGCACGATGGCGTCCTCCGGTGGCGGACCCCGCCGATACGCCCGGCCCGCGCCTAAGAGTTCCTCTCCATCATCGAAGCGCCACGCGACGGCGCCCGGCTCTGCCATGACCGTGACCGTCTCGCCGACGAGCGAGACAGTCACCTCTTGCGTCCTGGGAGCTGGGTCAAGCCAGAACCAGGAATCGGTGCCGGCGAGCCCGGTCACGTTCGGTGACTTGCTGATGCGGCCGGGCGAAAGTGGCAGCCGGTCCGCAACCGCCGCGGCGATCGCACCGGGATCGAGCGCTGGACCCGCCGGCGCGCCCGCCGGGCCCACGAGTGTGTAGCAGGGGAGGACAGAGTTCGGCGCGTAGATGCAAACGCGGCCCCGCCCGACCGGGTACCAGAAGCTGCCGGGCCCGAACGGCTGCGGATCCTGGGCGAGAGTGGAGTCCACCGCGAGGCCCGGATAAGGCTCGGGTAGATCGTCGGTCGCCCCTCCCTTCACGGGGAGCCGGACCGAGCGAGAAGGCCTTCGCGAAGCGGGTGTCGTGTGCCGCCCGGGCGTCTCGCCCTCGACCTCGATCGACGCTCCGATCCTCACTCGGCCGCGGTCGATCTGCTGTGAGTAGTAGCCCAGCTCGATCTCGACCGGCGGATCCTTCTTAAGGGTTCCTGGGTCTGCTGCTGCGCCGGCAACCAGCACAAGCGAACCGCACGCGGCAGCGAACGCGCACGATGCGGCCCGGCTCAGTCCAAGAGCTCGACCCTCCAGACCACGAACCGATTCGTGCGGCCGAGGCGTCGCAGTTCGATGCGCGCCCCCTCGTTCAGCTCGACCGAACGGCCAATGGGCGTTCCATCCAGCCGGTGGGGCCGAACGCGCTGACGCCCGCGCGCGATGGCTGTTGCCTTCGTGTAGGACGTGTCCAGGCGGATCGAGGCGACCTGGAACCGATCGGACAGGAGCCGCACTCGAATGCCCCGCTCCCTTCGGTCCGACGCCGCCGTCCGTAGCCCCGCGAGGGCGGGTCCGCGAGTGGACCGCTCGGCCCAGGATGGGATTCTGTTGTTCCACAGCACGTAGACGGAGAGTCGGCGATTGGCGGTGAGAGTCGAGCGGACCGCTCGCTTCAGCGCGACTTGTCCACTCTCTGGTGTCGTCGCCGTTGGAGGGGGCGTTGTCGCGCTCTCCTCGTTGCCACCGTCGCAGCCGACTGCAATCACGACCATGACAACGATCAGGATGGATCCGAGTCTGATCATCATCTGACATGGAAGCCTGCCTGTTCGAGCTCGTCCAGGTACGCAGGCCCGCTCGCGAGCCAGCGCAGCTCGGAGCCCACTCCCTCAAAGAGCGGGTTCAGCGTGAGCCGACGTCCTTCGACACCTGCGACCTCGGCGATCTCGTCGATCCGACGCGGCAGGAAGCGCCTCTCCGCCTCCCCGAAGCTGCGCGGTCGGTCGCAGTGGACTACCAGGTCGACGTCGCGTACCCAGTCAAGCGCCTGCTCGGTCTCGATCCGTGCACCGGAGGTGAGCGCGAAACGGACGAGGTTCTGGAGTGCGTGGTCAGCCGACTCGCCGTGGACGCTCGTCATGCCGGCATGCCCGGTCGCGAACGACCAGAGCATCGCCATTGTCTCCGGGCCTCGGCACTCGCCGACGAGGATCCGGTCGGGGTTCATGCGCAGCGCGTCGGAGACGAGAGCGTCGAGAGTAACCGCGGGAAGGCCGTCCGCGCTTGGCGGGCGTGCCTCGTAGCCGACGCAGTTCGGGAGGAGGCGCGGCAGCTGCAGCTCGGCCGACGACTCGCAGACAACGACCCTCTCGGTGCCGTGGATCGCCCGGCCGAGCGCGTTCAGGAGCGTTGTCTTTCCGGACGAGACGCGACCGGAGACGACGATGTTCTTGCCCGCGCGCACGCAGGCGGCGAGAAAGGCTGCCGCCACATCGCTCAGGAAGCCGAGACCGACAAGTTCTTCGATAGTGCCCGCGGCGAGGCGGAAACGGCGGATAGTGCAGATCGTTGAGCCGTTCGAGGAGACGGGCGGCATCGCCGCGGTGAGGCGCGAGCCGTCGGGCAGGCGCGCCTCGACGCGGGGAGTGATCCGGTCGAGCCGCTTGCCCTCCACCTGCTCGAGCAGCCGCTCGACGAATGCACGCACCTGGCGGTCGTCGTCGAAGACGAGATCGGGCACACGCTCGATCCGCTCGCCGGTGTCGCGGAAGACGCGCTTGGGGCCGTTGATCATCCACTCCTGCGCGAGCGGGTCGGCGAGCATCCGCTCGGCGATCGCGCCGAGGCCGACGAGCTCGTTTCGGAGTTCGGCGGAAATCGCGGTGCGCTCCTCGAGAGAAAGGGGCGGCGCCTGCCCGCTCAGCGCCTCCGCCTCGTAGGAGCGAAGCGTGTCCTCGATCAGCTCTTCCGTCCGCCCGCGGCCAGCCTCGCTCGCAAGGTTCACCTCCTCCAAGGCAAGCGTGCGTTCGAGGCGGACGCGGACGGTCTCCCCTGGCTCGAGTGTCAGCTCCGCCATGGAACCGCCACCTCTCGTTCCTCGCGTTCCTCCTCCAGCTCGTCGGAACGGCGCCGCGGCGGGACGAGCCGGAGCTTGCGCTCGCGCGGAGCAGGAGCACCCGGCAAGAAGAGTTCCTCGAGCAGCAGCGAGAGCGATCGGGCGTAGGGTCCACGCCGACGGGCGACAGCGATGGAGACGCCCGTGCGCTGGGCGCGGGCAAGGGCGCGGCCGTCCCAAGACAACCAGGCGTCGAGCGCGAGGCGGCGCTCGGCGAGCTGCCCGTGGAAGACCTGCTCGAGAGCGCTTCTCGTCGGAGCTCCCGGACCTCCGACGCCGTTCACGGCCACGCGCAGCCTCTGAGGCAGGATGCCGAGAGCGAGGAGCAAGTCGAGCTGGTCGAGGCCCGCACGCAGTTGTTCTTCACGCGCGCCCAAGACGAGGAGAACGGCGTCCGCCTCCACGACCGCCTCCCGATGCACGCGGCTGGCCGGACCTGCGCTTTCCCCCTCCGCCAGGAGGAAGCCGACGTCGGCGATGACGAGCGGATGAACCGAGGCGAGGGCTCGCAGAGTGGACGCGATGACGCCCGGGCGAGCGAGTTCGCTCAACGCCTGCTCCGGGTCGGGTGCCCCGACCAGAACGGGCGGCCATCCATCGCGCGCCATGAGCCAGCGTTCGAGCAGCTCGCCGAGCGCACCGTCGCCTGCTCGGACAGCCCTAGCGAGCCCCAGGACCGAGCCCTGCCGCGGATCGGCACCCAGCCTGAGGTCGAGCCCCCCACCCAGCGCATCGAGCTCGACGAGCACCGACGACCAGCGCTCGGCGGCCAGTGCCGCCAACGAAGCGGCACATTCGCTCGCTCCAGGTGTTCCCTTGCTACCGATGACGGCGAGCACGCTCCCGCCTCCCCTGCTGTGGGCATGCAATGTCGACGCCATCGGAACCGATGCGGCTTCGGCACCCTCGGCTGCCGGGCCGCCGAGCGCGGCCAGGAACGCCTCCTCCGAGTCGCCGGGCTCGACGACCTCGTCGACGCCGAGCGCGAGCAGGTGCTGCCGCTCGCGGGAGTCCCTGGCAAGGCCTGCAATGCGGACGCCGCAGGCGCGAACGCGGGCGCAATGAGCGGCAGTGAGGCCGGCGAGATCGGGCGAAAGGAGCACGGTCGCCGCCTCCGCCACAATCACCTCACGCTCGAGCTCGTCGGCCTCGGCAACGCTCCCACGTGGCTCGAGAACGGCATCCCGGCCGAAGATCAGGTGCTCGATCGCGCGCTCGGCAACGGGAGTCAGCGCAAGGACAACCGGCAGGCGCTCCACCGCTATGAGCTCCCCCGCTCGGTCGCCGGCGGGATCGGCGCCGTGCTGCCCTTCCCGCCCTCTCGGAGAAGGTCGATCTTGCCCTCCGAGTTCGCCAGGGCGAGGCCAGCGGCAAGCGAGGGATTCGAGAGGGCGACCGTCACGGGGATGCTCGCCGAGGCTCGGTCGAGCCCGTCGGGCGTCTCGCCGATCGACAACACCCGAAGACCGCGGGCAATCGCCCGCGCCTGACCACCCGCGCCGGTCTCGAAAGTGGCTAGCACCGTCACCCGGTCGCCTGGACGGAGCGATCCGCCGAGCGCGTGAAGCGCCGGGACGACGAGAGTGAAGACAGCAGGTCCCGAACCCGAGGCCACGACTGAAGCGCGAGGAAGCGGTGCCCCTTGGGGAACCGGTGTCGTGACCGCGCGCCCGAGAACCGTGTCCAGCTCTCGCTCGGGAAGAAGCGCCGCGATCGTTCCCGCGTCGCCCGCGAGCTCAACCGTGCGAAGATCGGACGGCCGAACCACAGTCCCGGCCTGGAGATCATGGGCGGCGACCAGTACGGGCGTACGGTCGGTCGTCGCGCTGTAGACGGACCAGTAGCCAGCAAGTGCGGCCAGGACGAGGAAGGCGCCGATCAGCGGAAGCGGCTGCACGAAACGGCGCCGGACCGACGGCCGCGACACTGCTGCTCCCTCGGGACTCCGAAGGCGAAGCTGCGGCTTGCCGTTCTCACTGGGCTGTACTTCGACCTCGGCTGTTCGTTGGAAGCGCACGTGAGACCAGGAACCCCCTCTTGTCACGGCTACGTCCTCACGCTCAGAGCCGACTGATGGTCCGCCCGCGTGTGCCCGGCGAATCCCTTCGGTAGCGGGATCCGGGCTACTCCCTGCGGCTTGGCTAAGAACGAAAGCGTCGCGAGAACCTCCCCTACGGCTACTCGTGCTCTTATTCGGTATGTCGCACGAGCGCGGCGAAGGTAACGGTCGGCGTGCGAATTGCCGAGCCTGCCGAGCGCGTTCGCCACGCCTTGGCGCGACGCCAGACAGCGTTCCTGGTGTATCCCGATCCGCTCACCGCTCAAGACTCGCTCCTTGCTTGCTTCTCAGTAGATCCGCGGTAATGGACTATACCAGCGATATCACTGGAATACCACGAAAGGACCGAGAAGCGGATCGCGCAGCTCCTACTCGGGAGCAGCCGACGCCTGTGCGCCACGATCAGTTTCCGCCGTCGTGGGATTGGCCGCGTCGTGCGCGTCCGAGAGTTGTGTGGCAGCGATGGCGTCAGCGATCGCGAGGAGTTCGGGATCGTTGCGCAGGAGGGTGAGCACCTCGAGATCGATCGAGAGCCTCTGCCTGCGGTTGTTCAGGGAGTGATCCCCTGCCGCTCGAGATCCGCACGCAGCGCGCCTAGCGCCCGCTGAAAGCGCATCTTTGCCGCCGCTTCGCTCACGTCCAGCGCGTTAGCGATGTCACTGAAGGAGGAGCCTCGCAAGAGCTTCATCGCGACCACCTCCTGCTGACTGGTCGCGAGCCGCGCGATCGCCTCGCGAAGCCCGCAGGCGACGTCCGAGCCATATTCGAGAGCGGGGATCTCATCCCGGAAGTCGTCGAGGGAAACGCCGTCACGGGAATTCCGCCGTCGGCGAGCCTCGTCGGCGAAGCGTCGCTGCGCGATGGTGTAGAGCCATGCGAGCATCGACGTTGGACTCCACTCATCGCCCGCGAAGGCGGCGGCGGCGTCCGCGAATACCTCCTGAGCGAGATCCTCCGCTCGGTCAGCGTCACGCGTTCTCCGCAGGAGGTAGCGATAGATCTGCGCATGGTGTCGCCGGAAGGCCAGTTCGGCGAGGCCTTCCATCTACTTCCCTTGTCGCTGCGCGACGGGGAAGGTAACGGGCTTTGACGACGGCGTGTGCATCGCCCACTGGGCGGAAGTTGCCCAAGCCAGCGTAACTCTCGGTGTGAATCCGCAACAGTGTCCGTATGGGACATGTCCCTAAGAAGTCATTTCAGATTGAGCTCCTGAGGCGCCGGTAGCAGACGACGCAGCAGCCGAGGGCGAGCATCGCTTGGTGCATCTCTCCCCGCCGTTCGTAGCGGACGAGCAAGCGCTTGAAGTTGTGCAGCCAGGCGAAGGTGCGCTCGACGACCCAGCGGTAGCGTCCGAGGCCGGAGCCCGACTCGGTCCTGCGCCGGGCGATCACGGGCTTGATGCCTCGTCGCCGCAGCTCCTCGCGGTGACGCTCCGAGTCGTAGCCGCGGTCGGCGAGGATTGAGTCGGGCCGACGCCTGGGCCGGCCGACGACGCCCCGCACCCACGGCACGGTCTCGACCAGCGCGATCAGCTGCTCGACGTCGTTGCGGTTCGAACCCGTCAGGCTCCAGGCGAGAGGGAGGCCCGTCTGATCGACGAGGAGATGCTGCTTGGAGCCGGGACGCCTTCTGTCGACCGGGCTCGGGCCCGTTTGGGAGCCCCCTTTTTTGCCTGGATCTGGCTCGAGTCGGCGATCGCCCGCGACCACTCGATCTCACCCGCCGCGCGCAGGCGCGAGAGCAGCTCCGCGTGCAGGCGCTCCCAGACACCTGCGCGCTGCCATTCGTCCAAGCGACGCCAGCAGGTGATGCCCGAGCCGAAGCCGAGCTCGGCCGGCAAGTGCGTCCAGGCGATCCCGGTATGGAGCACGAACAGGATCCCCTGCAGCGCTTGCCGGTCGCACAAGCGCTTGCGTCCCGGATAGCGAAAGCGCCGCTCCTTCTTCGGCAGTAGCGGCTCGACGAGCTTCCACAAGTCGTCGGACACGATCCACGGCGCAGTAGCCATCGGCACCCCTCTCAGCTTGACGACGGATGCCGGTGGCCTTCACCCTCAGTGAGGAAGTCCCTTCATTCAGAAATGACTTCTTAAGAGCGTCTTGGCAAACGGGTCGATCTGTGTGACCCTCGTTGGAGGGGCCGGGTGTCCCGTGAGCAAGCGCTTGGCGTTCGGCTCGCCGCCCGGCCCTCTGACCTCAGTTCTTCGCGAGCGGCATACGAGTCGTGCCTCCACCGCTGCGCCCGTGCGTTTCCTAGACCCGAGGGACGAGCGGGGGAGAAGACGTGAAACGCCTGCTC
>Ga0136613_10001772_pt1 | contig 11280 bp, 8 predicted proteins | sample AntDrymUQ2722106_2_FD_106649 | JGI IMG/M metagenome (GOLD analysis project Ga0136613, IMG submission 106649) | Polar desert sand microbial communities from Dry Valleys, Antarctica - metaG UQ272 (21.06) | ecosystem: Environmental > Terrestrial > Soil > Desert | place: Antarctica: Dry Valley... | reverse complement strand
CCTGCTGCGGCGCAGGATGTAGTTACATGCGGCTCCGGCTTCGACCGAGTGATCTCCGACAGGGCCGATCTGGTCGCTCCCGACTGCGAGAAGGTGGTAGTCGTCCACGGTTCTGTAGAGGATAATTTTCGACAAGCAGATAGATTCCGTGCGTCGCTTCCTCAGGCACAGAGAGAGTTCTTCGACACCTTCTTCGATGAACAACTGGCGCCTTTCCCCAACGGATAGCCTCTAGCCCTTAGACGCGTAAGGAGTTGAGGGTTGGAAGGGGCGGGGTCTTAGTGGCTCCGCCCCTTTCTTCTTGTCCTTATTCACGAACTGCGTGGACTTCACGCGAAGGAGACAGAGGAAGGGCCGGGCTCCGAGTAGCCCGGCCCTTCCTCATGCTCTTATTCACCCAACGTCATAGAACGTACTTCCTCTGAATCTCAAGCTCGGTATGACTTCCTAGGAAATATTGCCCAAACAATTCAGGAAACCATCCCCTACCTCCCGGGATATTGGCGCCGCTAGAGTGACCATGTCAGGTTCGAGAACCTCACAAAGGAGATCCATCGATTGCAGTACGAGCGAAAGGTTCACAGAGGACGCTCATATGGACGAGAGGTGGGAAGGAGGTGTCATCGGAGCGGAGTCAGTAGAGAACTAGCAGTTAGGTATGGGAAAGCGAAAGAACAGAGATAGGAGAAGGCAATGATTGCAAGATTCGACCACCGACCGATGCTTACGGCGCTGTTGGCACTATCCACGACCGTGTTGGTCGTGGTGGTGATAACGCTGTCCACGTTGCTCATTACGTCGGCACCAGCGGCAAGCCCCCCGAGCGTCGGTAGCGGCAATCCCGGCGCGGGTGCTGCCCCCGCGAATATGGACGCCGGAGGCGAAAACTACGGCTGGGACATTGCCAACAAGTGAACTCTGCGTGGTGGCCCTCCTTGCGGAGTACGGCGAATGGTAGAGGAGCGCCGCTCCAAGAAAGGAGCACGACGCGAAGGAGGCAGAGGAAGGGACTGGTTCCTCGGAGCCAGGCCCTTCCTCAGTCGAAATGCTTGGGAGAAGGTAATCCTGTAGAGTGATGGTTGTGACGAAAGGGACAAAGAAGCAGAGTCGAGAGGTCGGTAGGATGAGCCGTCGCACTGCAGCCTGGTTGGCGTGGTCGGTGTGCGCGGTGTGCGTAGCACTCATCGTGCTCACTTTCTCGCTCGACTTCTTTACAGACGACCGTTTCACCAGCAGTGGTTTCATACTCTCACAAAGACCTGGTCCTGCCTTTGTTGTACTGACGGGTATGCTCTCGCTGGTGTACCCTGCGGTCGGAGCGATCATTGCCTCGCGGCTCCCCACGAACCCTATCGGCTGGATCTTCTGTGGCGTCGGTCTACTTTACACAACGCAGCGCTTCACCCAGGCGTACGCCGACTACGCGCTGCTCGTGAATTTCGCATTTCCCGGTGGGGAGTACATGGCCTGGTTCTCAAGGTTGGTAGATATCACGGGTCTAGTCTTAGCTGGAGTCTTCGTGATGTTGCTGTTCCCCGACGGCAGTCTACCATCTCGTCGGTGGCGAATCGTCGCGTGGAAGGCAGTCTGCGGAGCGGTGTTGACAGCACTCTACGCTGCCTTCTATCCGCACGATCTGTCTACCCCTGCCTACGTTCCGAACCCGTTCGGATGGGTAGGGGTCATAGGCGGCGGACTCACAACCTACGATTTCTTGATAGCCTCAGCCCTCATTGGCGAAACGCTATTATTGACGAGCAGCCTCGCTGCGATCTGCTCGGTTGCCCTTCGGCTGCACCGAGCATGGGGAGATGAGCGCCAGCAACTTAAATGGTTCTTGTACGCCGCTGTGCCAGCAAGTTTATGTTTCAGCTTTGTCTTGCTTACATTTATAGTCGCTGACTTCACGGAGCTCGTGTTCGGCACACCACTCATACCGTTTTGGGAGAATTATTATGACAACATTCTTTATGTAGCGGTGTTCGCTCTGCTCGTCGTCCCGATCTTCACTTACATCTCCATCGTCAGGCACCACCTCTACGACATAGACGTGGTCATAAACCGTACCCTCGTCTACGGAGCTCTCACCTCTTGTGTCGTCGGGATCTATGTGCTCGCGGTGGTAGCCCTTGGAGCCCTCTTCCAGACCCAGGGCAACATTGCCGTCTCGCTCTTGGCCACGGGACTCGTGGCCGTCCTCTTCCAGCCGCTAAGGAGCAGGCTTCAGCGCGGCGTGAACCGCTTGATGTACGGCGAGCGAGACGATCCTTACGCGGTGGTCTCACGTCTGGGGAGGCGTCTCGAAGCAACCCTCGCTCCCGATAGGGTGCTGCCAACACTCGTCGAGACTATAGCCCAGGCTCTGAAGCTACCCTACGCAGCCATCCTGCTGAAGGATGGCGAGGAATTCAGGACTGCTGCAGCCTACGGCTCTCCTCTGGGAGAGCCGGAGACGCTTCCGCTAGTGTACCAGAGGGAGGAGATCGGGCGTCTGGTGATAGCTCCCCGAGCACCAGGAGAAGGGTTCTCAGTTGCCGACAGGCGCCTGCTTGAAGATCTTGCCCGACAAGCGGAGGTAGCCGTGCACGCCGTGAGGCTCACCTCCGACCTGCAGCACTCGCGCGAGCGGCTGGTCGCAACCCGGGAGGAGGAGAGGCGGCGCCTCAGGCGTGACTTGCACGACAGTCTGGGCGCACAACTTGCGGGTCTTAACGTCCAGGCTGGCGCCCTCAGGCGCCTCATCCCGCGTGACCCTGACGCCGCCGACGAGCTCGTGGTGGAGCTGCGCGACGAGCTCCGCTATGCCATCTCCGACATAAGGCGCCTCGCTTACGACCTCAGACCCCCGGCACTGGACGATCTGGGGCTCGTTGAGGCCCTGCGCCGCCTCGCCGAACGCTACGGCTCCGAAGATGAGCAACTAAGCGTGTTGGTGGAGGTGCCCGAGGACCTTCCGGACCTCCCAGCAGCAGTCGAGGTGGCCATATACCGCATCACGCAGGAAGCGCTAACCAACGTCGCGCGTCATGCCAGGGCAAGGACATGCGTCGTGCGACTCGCTATGGATGAAGATGTGGCGCTTGAGATCGTTGATGACGGCATTGGTATTCCCGCCCAGCGTAGCGCGGGCGTTGGTCTCTCTTCGATGCACGAACGGGCATCTGAGCTCGGTGGGAGCTGCGTCGTCCAGTCTGTCCCAAAGGGCGGTACCCAGGTGCTCGTCCGTCTACCGCTGCCCAAGGAGTGAGAAGGTTGGAGACTCTACGTATCCTCATCGCCGAAGACCATCCCCTCTTTCGCAAGGGTGTAATCGCCCTGCTCTCATCGGTACCCGAATTCGAAGTGATCGGCGAGGCTAAAACGGGCGAGGAGGCCGTGCTGCGTGCCGGCGATCTGCAGCCCGACGTAGTCTTGATGGACCTGCAGATGCCTGAGGTAAATGGCATAGAGGCCACACGAAGGATCCTTCAGGAGAGCCCGAGCGTCCGCGTTCTGGTAGTAACGCTCTTTGAGGATGATGACTCGGTGTTCATGGCCTTGAGGGCCGGGGCGCGAGGCTACGTCCTCAAGGACTCGGACGAGGAGGAAATGCTGGCCTCGATCCGGGCGGTAGGCCGAGGCGAGGCTATCTTCAGCCCAGCCATCGCAACCCGTGTGCTAGCCTTCTTCGCGGCCTCTCTTCCAGGAGGGGCCCCACCCCAAGCCTTCCCGACGCTCACCGACCGCGAGCGTGAGATCCTGCACCTCATCGCACAAGGACACCCCAACCCTTCAATCGCCAGGCAACTGTCGCTGAGCACCAAGACCGTAGGCAACTACGTCTCCAACATCTTCACCAAACTGCAAGTGGCAGACCGGGCCCAGGCCGTCATCCGCGCTAGGGAAGCGGGCCTGGGGTAGAGCAAGGACATGGCAAACTCAGGAGGTGGTTCTCGTTAGCCTCTGGGTCGATCCCCTTCCCCTCAGAAATCATCCGATCGACCTTATGTAGGGGCGAACCGCCCCAGGCGTTCTCTCCTGCAAATGAGAGGGTGACCGACGGGCTCGAACCCGCCACCTTCGGAGCCACAATCCGACGACATCGGTTGCCTGGTGTTGCTGTAGGTTGCAAAACCGGCTTAGATAAGCCGATTCTCTTGCTGACGGTTACCCGCTGTTTCTGCGTATTGCGCCCTGAGTGGTGTCAGCAGTGGTGTCAATTGGCATCAGCCGGTCCTCGTGTCCCGATCCGCCATATCGCCTTCAGTACCTCGCCGGGCGCGGCGGTGTGCCTCAGTGTTGGACCCGCACCTTTCCTAGGCGGCGAACGTGTTGGACCAGGCGCGAGGTACCCTCTAGCAGGTCCTCCCTCGAGGAGGCGAGGGACACGCGCACGTAACCCTCGCCGAGCTCGCCGAACGCGCTCCCGGGTGCTACGGCCACGTGCTCGCGCTCGATGAGGGACCTGGCAAAATCCATCGAGGGCACGCCGGCCTCCGAGACGTCGGTCCACACGTAGAAGGCTCCCGAGGGCCGGCTGGAAGGGAGACCGCCGCGATGGAGAACCTCAAGTAGCTCATCCCGCCGCGCCCGGTAGGAGTCGCTCATCGCTCGCACGACATCCTGCGGGCCGGTTACGGCGGCAAGCGCCGCCATCTGGGCCGGGGTGTTGACGCACGAGATGATCGGCTCCTGCATCCCCGTGAGGATCCTGGCCAGGTCGGGGGGCGCAACCAGGTAGCCCACGCGCCACCCCGTCATCGCGTAGACCTTGGAGAAGGAGTAGATCGACACCAACCGGTAGCCCTGTTCGGCCACCGACCCGGCGCTGACGAAGGCGTCGTCGAAGACCACCTCGTCGTAGACCTCGTCGGAGATGAACCACAGGCCCCGCCCATGGGCGAAGGCCAGCAGTCCTTCCATCAGGTCGCGGGGCACGACCGTCCCGAGCGGGTTCGACGGGCTGTTGACGAGGATCGCCCTGGTGCGCGGGGTCACCAGGCGCTCGAGGTCCTCCAAGCGGGGTAGAAACTCTCCCCCGGCGACCAGTGGATAGGAGAGCACGCGGGCACCGAGCAGGTGGGCGATCATGCGGTAGTTCGGCCAGGCGGGGTCGGGCAACAGCACCTCATCGCCCGGTTCGAGCAGGGCGCGGAGCGTCAGGTAGAGCGCCTGGATACCTCCCTGCGTGACCACCACCTGCTCCGGGCTTGCGCCGTAGCCGTTGCGCCGGGCGACCTTCTCCGCCAGGGCCTCGCGTAGCTCGGAAATTCCGGCGTTGGGGGCGTAGCGGGTAAGGCCCATCCGCGCGGCCCGGTGGGCAGCCTCGACGACGTGTTCGGGGGTAGGGAAGTTCGGCTCCCCCACTTCGAGGTGGATGGCTTCGGGGTCCTTCCAGGCGAGCTCCATGACCTCACGTATGCGCGAGACGGGCATCGAGCCCGCGACCGAAGAGGCGGGCGCGGACTTCTCATCGGAACGGGTAGTGATCTCCTCGGGGCGCAATGGCCCTCCTCCTCTGTTTGTGGGGCGCTGGGACATCGGCCAGCAGGCCCGGCGCGAGGGCTCGGCTCCGGACCGAGGTTGCGCTGGCGCCAGAGATCGGTCGGGCGCTCGCGAGAGAGGAACCAGGAAGGACGACGAAGGACACGCAAGGTGCCCTCGTCGCCCTCCCTCCGTTAGCCCGGCTTTGAGGGGATGGCTTCTCTGGCTAAGACGCTGCCTGGCAGGTCGCGTAGTCTTCGGCCGCTAGCTTCGCGCCCCTCTTGCCGTGCGCCGCACTCTTGCCGAGCAGCCCTTCGAGCCGGTCGGGGTAGTTCGTGAACATCCCGTCAACACCCAAGGTGATCAAAGCCTCCATCTCCTTCACGGTGTTGACCGTGTAAGGGTGGACGTCCAGGCAGAGGGCGTGGGCCGCCTCCACCAGCGCGGCGTCCACGTCACTCTGGGAGGGACCTATGCCGACGGCGTACCCGCTTACGTCGGCCAGGCTCGCCTGGATCGACTCGCTCGTCTCCTGATCAGAGTAGAGCTGGATCAGGGGCAGCTTCGAGTTCATTTCGTGGATCGTCATGAGGCTTTCCGCGCTGAAGGACTGGATCAGGACCTGCCAGTGCTTTTCGGCCGGCTTGATCAGGCCGTACTCATCCATCAGCCTGAGCAGCTCCTCCTCCATGTCGAGCGCCGGATCGGGGTTCTTGGTTTCGATGTAGTAGTTGACGCTCGTGCCGTAGCGCTGGAAGATCTCTTCCAGGGTGGGGATCTGCTCGCCCGCGTACTCGGGGCCGAACCAACTGCCGACGTCGCACTGCTTTATCTGCTCGAGGGTCTTCTCGATGACGGGGCCGGTGCAGTACTCTTCGGGCACCCCCTCCGGCGCCGTGGCAGTGCGGTCGAGGGTATCGTCGTGCATGGCGACGAGCACGCCGTCGGCGGTCATCTGCAGGTCTATCTCGATGTAGTCGGCGCCCTGCTCCAGGGCCAGGTCGTAGGCGGTGATGGTGTGTTCGGGGGCGTACCCCGACGCACCACGATGCCCGATGTTGAGAACAGTAGAGTCGGTCGTGGCGCCCTTGTCGGGGGCGGCGCCGGCCGTAGGCACCCCGACCAGAGCGACCAGAGTCAATAGGGCGAACGTCAGAACGATCGTTAATTTAGCTCGGATCACTTACTTTACCTCCCGTCGATCTTTCCTTTACCGCAGCGGCACGGTTCGCATCTCCTCCTCCTCGTGCGAAGCCACCGCTGCCTGTCTTCGCGCCCGTTTGAACCATCCTACGGACCGCGCACTACCCTGCGCACGTAGGCGATTCCTGCCACACCAACAAGCAGCGTGGCCAGCGCGAGTAGCGGAGCCCCCAACGTCAATCCGCCCGTATCGGGCATCTGGTGCACCCCCGCAGAACCAGATGCAGAAGCGGATGCTGAAGTGGACGCGGATGCTGAAGCAGTGGACGAGGCGGACGCGGAAGCAGTGCCGAAGAGCGCGGTCACCATCGCGTCGTGTATGTGGGTGTTCTCGTAGACGCCGACCAGGTTCTCGCCTCCAGGACCCATCGCCGTGACCGGCACGTCTTCGGCCGTGTGGTTGGTCGTGGTCCAGTCAACCAGGAACCTCTTGTCGGAGCCCGCCACCCGGAACGGCCCGTCCTCCGCGGTTCGTCCCGCGCCCGACTCGTTCGGGTATGCAGGGTCGCTCTGTATCTCGTTGGTGTCCTCAATCGCGAGGCTACCGGTCTCGTGATCGGCGGCCACGATCACGAGCGTTTCGGGGTCGCTCTCTGCGTAGGACTGGCCAACCTTGACGGCCTTGTCGAGCTGCTGCCCGGCCTTGATTACGAGACCCGCGTTGCTCTGGTGGGCCATCTCGTCTATGCCCTCCTCCTCTACCATGAGGAAGAACCCGTCGGGGTCCTGTGAGAGAACGTCGAGGGCCTTCTGCGTCATCACGGGGAGCGAGACGGGAGGATCGTAGACGGCGCCCTCGCCCTCGGGTGCTTGCTGGAACATCTCCTCGTTGGCGAAGAGCCCGAGGAGCCGCGGCCCGCTCGCCGCCCCAAGTTCCGAGGCATCTTTCACGTACTCGTAACCCGCCTCCTGGGCTTTTCGGGTCAGGTCGCCCTCCGTGCCGATACTTTTCTCCTCGGGGTCTACCTTCGGCTCGTCGGGGTACGCACCGGGCTCTCCTTCCGGGTACCAGTAGTCTTCTCCCCCGCCAAGGATCACGTCTGGCTTGCTCTCCTCTATGTACTGGCGGGCGATCTTGCTCTGCTTGTCCCTGTCTGCGATGTGGGCGCCGAAGGAGGCAGGGGTGGCGTCGGTCACCTGGCTGTCTGTAACGAGCCCCGTCGCCTTCCCGGCCTGCCTGGCCCGCTCCAACACGGTCGGAACCGGGTTTTCGTCCGAGTCGATGCCGACGGCGCCGTTGAAGGTCTTTACGCCGGTGGCTATGGCCGTTCCTCCGGCGGCCGAGTCGGTGACGAAGGCCTCGGGGTCAAGGGGGCTCGTCTCGGACCTTCCGGCGTAAGGCATGGAGTCCATGGCGAGTTGACGCTCCGCCCCTACTGTCGCGTAGCGGATGAGGTCGCGGTGGGAGGTGCCCATCCCGTCCCCTACGAAGATGATGACGTTCTTCGCCCGCCCGCCCGTCCGTTGGTTCGACCTCTTGAGCCCCACCGGCCCCGGACGATGCCAAGACAGCTACCAGCGCCAGAGACAACACCGCCGCAACCCGCCTACCGCGCACCATACCAGACACCCCTTCTCTAGCCCCCTTACACCCGCAAGTATGGATGGTACTCAGACTCGGCGCAAGCTCCGCATCGGGGGCTCAAGAGTCAGCCAAGAAGGCTCGAACACGCACCGTAGCACCGTACTTTTCAGATCCTCGGCCGCGGACGCGGGCTGGGTCAGCTCGATGAACCGGTCGATGGCGTTTGAGAGCACTGCGCTGCTCGCGCGAGGCGAAGCAGGCATCGGCAAGTCAACCCTGCTTATGGCGGCGGCCTGCCGACGAGAGGAGGAGCCGGGGTTGCAAGCTCTTCACGCGTCACGGGAGCAGTCCGAAGCGGGGCCGCCGTTCGCAGGACTACACCAACCCGTGATACCGTTACTAGGCGGTTAGACCGGCTACCATCGCCACAGCGAACGCTGCTGCTGACCGACTTCGGGATGGCGGAGACTGCTGAGGCGCCCGACCACTTCGAGCACGCCGGTTACCGCGATACTGGTCGACCAGTATGATACACGCTGAAAGCGACGATCCGGTCGGAAGACGAGAGGACGGGGGTAGGACAAGGCATGTTGTGGCTGATCGTATTGCTCGTGGTGGCGCTCGGCTTCTGGGCGGCCGGTGGCTTGCTGCTCTACGTAAGGCACCGGACGCGTCGCAAGGTGGACCTGATGAGGCAAACCCAAACCACCAGCGCCTCGGAGATGTCTGCGTTTTCCCCCGGCACGCCCGTCGAGGTGAAGGGAACGCTGCGTTGCGAGAGCCCGCTCCAGAGCGAGATGGCCGAAGAAACCTGCGCCTGCTACTTCTCCCGCGTCACGCGCGAATACGTGCGCTCATCCGGCCACTCCTCCGACGACTCCCCAGGCTCTCATCACTCCAGGCAGACCGCTTCGGAGACCCTGTCCGAGAGCGTGCGGGCCGTGCCGTTCTTCGTGGAAGACAGCACCGGCAGGGTCGAGGTCCATCCCCAAGGGTCGGAGGTCGACGCCCAAGAAGTGGTGGACCGCTTCGAGCCCTCCGCCAGCCCGGGGTTCACGCTCGGCGGCGCCCCGGTGCCCTTCGACGAGGAGGCCAACACGCTCGGGTACCGCTACACGGAGAGCGTCCTGCCAATCGACGCGCCGGTCTATGTCTTGGGCGTGGTGCGCGAGGAAGGCGGCATCGGCGCAGGCCCTGGGCCGGTGAACGCGCCAGTCGAGGAGCTGCCCTTGATGAAGGGCGGCGAGTTGGCCTCTACCCTGCCGTCGTCCCGGGATAAGGAGCGCCGGTTCGTCATCAGCCACCGATCGGAGGAAGCGCTGGGGCAAGACCTCGCCAGGACCGTGTTCTGGATGGCGGTGGCGGCGGGGGGTGCGCTCGCGCTGGGAGCCATCGCTGCCGTGGCGGGCGTTATCTTGGCGATCAACTGACGGTCAACCTTCCGAAGCAGTGCCTTCGGGCGGGCATGCTCGAGGCGGTGGATCGTTGAGGCGTCACAAAGGGTACAAACACCGCGATACAACCCGACCGACACGACGGGCAGCGCGTGTGGGATGACCCGATCCGGGAACTCCGGCGCATCCCCCCACTCCCGACGGACCCCGCTCTGCCAGCTGCGCCCGACAAGACGCAATCGGAGCCACAATCCGCAGACACCTGTTTCCAGGTGTTGCCGGAAGTTGCAAAATCGCCGTATATAAGCCGATTTCATTGCTGGTGGTTGCCTGCTGTTTCTGCGTGTTGCGCCCTGGGTGGTGTCAGCAGTGGTGTCAATCAGTCTGGCCATCAGCGTTGGCATTGTGAGTTAGAGCGTCTACTGCGCACTGCATTTTCATCGACACTTTCAAGAAGGACAAATAATGAGACAAGAGGGAAATCTAAGGACGAGCAACGTGCCCCTGGGGCCTCAAAGCCCTCCTTCCTCGCCGAAGAGCCCCGGCTGCCGCTCCCGTTCTGTGCCCGGCGGCCCGTTAGCCGTTTCCCCCGCCTCGTCCTGCTCGTCGAGCCAGCGGTGGACGAGGGCCCGGACCAGGGCGCTGGTAGGGACACCGCTTCGGAGGCTTTGGCGGCGGAGGCGCGCGTGGACCCCTTCTTCGAGGCGCACCGAGATCGACTTTCGCAAGGGTCCCATCTGCGCCCGCAACCCTACACGAGCCGACCTCCACCCGCCACCGACTGCTCCACAGTGGTGCTCGAGCGCCGGCGCCCCAGAAGCCTTCAGCCGCGCCAGCACGAGCGTCGTAAGCACCTCCCGATGCAGCGGAAGCACCGCCTTCAGACTGGAGCCGCAGCCTACTACTTGAGAGGGTCGTGGCCCCAGTACATCAGCGAGTGGGGCGCTACGACTAGAGCCCAGTGAGACTTCCCCGCTACTAATTCACGTCGAGGACAGACCCCGACCTCACTCACCGCGTGACTTCCGCGTTGAGCCGCATGAACTCCACGTGTTGCTCGTACTGGTCGAGGACGTCGTCGATCAACTGGCTGTGGGTGTATCCCATCACGTCGTAGCCCTGGCCTCCCTCGCGCAGGTGCACGTCGAGCCGGTAGTAGACGTCGCCGCTGCGCATGGACAGGTCCCCGTACACCGGAAGCCGCGTCTCTCGCGGCGAGATTCGGTACCGGAATGGCGTCTCCTCACCCAGATCCGCTAGGAGCTCGACGTAGGGAAGCCCGGAGTCTCCACTGCCCTCTCGGACCTCGGCCTCGACGCCGTGCTCGCCCAGCTCCACCCCCACTTCGGTCAGGGCCGGAAGCGCAACCTCCGAGAGGAACTCACGGGCTGCCTCAGAATCCGGGTAGCTCATGCTGCGCCTCAGCCGCTGCTGCCAGGTCAGCGCAGCGGCCCGGTCGCCTTCGGGGGTAGTGCTGCGTCCGGACAACTGGGCGGGAAGGCTGTGACGCTGGCTGTCCTCGCGGATCGCTTCAACGCGTAGGGCCTTGTACAGGCCGAACATCAGCAGAATCATCACGAACGCGAACGGCAAGCCGAAGATGATGGTGGCGTTCTGAAGCGCCGTTATCCCGCCGACGATGAGCATCGCGAGGGTGAGCAGGCCGGTGGTAACCGCCCAGAAGATCCGGACCGG
>Ga0136613_10001771_pt1 | contig 11284 bp, 9 predicted proteins | sample AntDrymUQ2722106_2_FD_106649 | JGI IMG/M metagenome (GOLD analysis project Ga0136613, IMG submission 106649) | Polar desert sand microbial communities from Dry Valleys, Antarctica - metaG UQ272 (21.06) | ecosystem: Environmental > Terrestrial > Soil > Desert | place: Antarctica: Dry Valley... | reverse complement strand
TCGTGGCCGCAACCGCCGCTAAGCCCCACGGTCACTTCCTCGCCGGCGAGGCCGGTGAGCTGGCCGGCGTGTCCGGCAACACGATCGGCCAGTGGGCGCGCTGGGGGTACATCCGCGCCTCGCGGTCCGGCGGCGACCCGCACGTGTACTCCGTCGAGGACGTCGCGGAGGCCGCGATCGTGCGCGTGCTGCTCGAGCGCGGCGTCCGCCACGCCGACGTGCGCAGGGCCGCCGCGCAGCTGCCCGACTACGGCGCCTGGCCGCTGAGCGAGGCGCCGCTCGCGACCACGATCGACCCAGGCCGCACGCTGCTGCTCCTGCGCGAGGACGGCGTGTACGCGCTGGCGGACCGCGGCTGGCAGCGGGTGGTGGCACCGCCGCCGTTCGAGGACGTCCGCCTGCGCCTGCGCCGGACCGGCTAGCCCTGGCCCGCTCCCGGCTCCCACAGGGGCTCCTCGCCCGCCGCGGCGAGGTTCGCCCCGCGGGAGAGGATGAAGAGCAGGTCCGAGAGCCGGTTGAGGTAGCGCACGCACTCCGCGTTGACCTCGTCGCCGCACTCGATCGTCTTGCGCTCCGCGCGCCGGCACACCGTGCGGCACACGTGCAGCTGCGCGGCCGCGGGCGTGCCGCCGGGCAACACGAACGAGGTCAGCTTCGGCAGGTCGTCGTTGACCTCGTCGCAGGCCTGCTCGAGCCACTCCGTCTGCCCGGGCGCGACGCGCAGCCGCGAGCGGTCGCCGCCGTGGGGCACCGAGATGTCCGCGCCGACGTCGAAGAGGTCGTTCTGCACCCGTCGCAGCCAGCCGGCGTAGCGGTCGGACAGGTCTCCGCCGGCCAGCGCCACCCCGAGCTGCGCGTTGAGCTCGTCGACCGTCCCGTAGGCCGCGATCCGGGCGTGCGTCTTGGGCACCCGGCTCATGTCGCCGAGGTGCGTCTCCCCGCCGTCGCCGAGGCGGGTGTAGATGCGGGTCAGGTTGACCGTCACGTGATACCTCCCACCCCGTATAGAATCACGCCCGACCAAGGTCGGTGGACAGGGAAGCCGGTGAGAATCCGGCGCGGACCCGCCACTGTCACCGGGGGAGCCCAGCCGCGCGCGGCCGCCGACAGGCGACCGCAGGCCACTGGCTCCGCGCACGCGGAGCCGGGAAGGTGCGGACAGGGTGGTGCCCGGGAGCCAGGAGACCTCCCTCCGACCGCAAGCCCGAAGCCCTCGTGGAAAGGGGTGGCTCCTGATGCACTTCCGCCGTTCTGCCGGCCTCACGGCCGGCCTTCTCTGTCTCGCCGCGCTCGCGGCCGCGCCCGCCGCACTCGCCGCGCCCGTCACCGTCGACCTCCGCATCGAGGGCGAGAGCCGGACGCTGTTCGAGGACCCGGTGACGGTCGACGTGCGCAGCTTCCGCTTCACGGGCGACCCGGTCGAGTACCGCTGCGACGGCACGCCCGCCGAGAACATGGGCCCGAGCGCCACGCCCGTCCCGACCCGCGGTGGCGCGATCGCGCAGGCCGCGGAGCAGACCCCGTTCGCGCTTCGCGGGCAGTTCTTCGCCTCGCTCGGAAGCCCGTCCTTCAGCGAGATCGCCGGCGACGACGTGGCGTTCGACTCCGCTTCCGGCAAGTTCCTCGCCGAGTACAACAACGGCAGCTTCGCGAGCTTCGGGGCCTGCGCCGACCCGGTCCAGAGCGGCGACGACGTCCTCTTCGCCTATGCCGACGGCAGCGAGCAGCTGCTGGCGCTCGGCGGCCCGGCGACGGCTCGGCCGGGCGAGCCGGTCACCGTCAAGGTCACGGACGCGGCCAGTGCGGCGCCGGTGTCGGGCGCGAGCGTCGGCGGCGGCGAGACCGGCGCGGACGGCACCACGGCGGTCGGCCCGTTCACTGCGCGCGGCAACACCGACCTCAAGGCGAGCAAGCCGGGCACCATCCGCTCGAACCGGCTGCGCGTGTGCGTCACGAACGGCGCCGACGGTGCCTGCGGCACCACGGCTCCCGGCGCCAGTGCGCCAGGCGGCTCCGCTCCGCCGGTCGCCGTCGCCGATCGGATCGCGCCGGTGACCCGCATCGCCGGCATCCGCGAGAAGCAGCGCTTCTCTCGCCGCCGCGCGCCGCGCACGCTGCGCGGCTCGGTGGCGCCGGACCCGTCCGGCCTGCGCGCGGTCAAGCTGAGCCTGACCCGCTCGAGCGGCGGCCGCTGCCAGATCTACTCGCCGACGCGCGAGCGCTTCCGCCCCTCCCGCTGTGGCCGCCGCGTGTACTTCGCGATCGGCGACGAGCCGGACTGGAGCTACCTGCTCCCGAGCCGCCTGCCGCGCGGGCGCTACGTGCTCGACGCGGTGGCGGTCGACCGGCTCGGCAACCGCGACCGGCTCGCCCGCGGGCGCACCCGCGTGGTGTTCTTCGTCCGATGAGGCGGGCGCTCGTCCTCGTCGTCGCCGGCGCCGCCCTCGCGGCCGCGCCGGCGGCCGCTCCGGCGGCGACGGTCACCACGATGGTGGTCGGCAAGGAGCGCGTCCTGCGCAGCGCCGGCGACGTGCGGCTCCTCCAGCGGCGGGTGACGGTCGGCGGGCGCCGCTGCACGGTGGCGCGCGGCACGCCGCTGGCCGTGCTCGCCGGCCTGCGGCTCTCGCTGCGGCTGCGCGACTACGGCGCCTGCGGGCGCCGCACCCGCGACGCCGGCGGGCTGTTCGTCACGCGCGTCGGCCCCGATCGCAACCGCGGCCGCGACGGCTGGGTGTACAAGCTCGGCCGCCGCGCCGGGACGGCCGGCGCGGGTGACCTCGCCGGCCCGTTCGGCACCGGGCGGCGCCTGCGCGGCGGCGACCGGCTGCTGTGGTTCTGGTGCGACATGCAGCGCTCCGGCAGCTGCCAGCGCACGCTGGAGGCGGTGCCCGACCGCACGGCCGCGGCGGCCGGCGAGACCGTGCGGGTGACCGTGCGCGGCTACGACGACGCCGGGCGCGGCGTGCCGGTCGCCGGCGCCACGGTCCGCCTCGGCTCGGCGAGCGCGGTGAGCGGCGCCGACGGCGTCGCGACCGTGCCCGTCTCCGCGGCGGGCCGGCTCGAGCTGCTCGCGACGGCGCCCGGCATGGTCCGCTCCTTCCCCGGCGAGGTGCGTGCCGGATGACGCGGCGCCTCGCTCTCGCCATCGCCTGGCTCGCCCTCGCCGCCTGGGCGCTGCCGGCGTCCGGCTGCGGCGTCGGCGCCGGGGAGGAGACGGCGGGCGAGGGCTCGTTGACCGTGACGCGCAGCTTCGGCGAGGAGTCGCTCGGGCGACGGACCACGGCGGGGGCGAGCGAGAGCGAGACGGTGATCCGTCTGCTGCAGCGCGACTTCGAGGTCGGGACGCGCTACGGCGGGAACTTCGTGCAGGAGATCGACGGCGTGGCGGGCGGGCGCGCGGACGGCCGGCGAGTCGACTGGTTCTACTACGTCAACGGCATCGAGGCCGAGGTCGGGGCCGGCGAGCGCCGCGTGGCTGCGGGCGACCGGATCTGGTGGGACCACCACGACTGGAGCGCCGCCATGCGCATCCCGGCGGTCGTCGGCTCCTTTCCCGAGCCGTTCGGCTCGGGCAGCGAGGGGCGGCGGCTGCCCGTGCGGCTCGTGTGCCTGGCGGAGGGCGGCGCCTGCGACGAGGTCGAGACGCGGCTGGCCGAGGCGGGGATCGAGGACACCGCACGCTCGGTCCTCGAGCAGTCCGCGGGTCGCGAGGTGCTGCGCGTGCTGGTCGGCCCGTGGTCGGAGCTGCGGCGCGACACGGCGGCGCGCAAGCTCGAGTCGGGCCCGGCCGCGTCCGGCGTGTTCGCGCGGCCGGACCCGGCCGGCGAGCGGATCGACCTCCTGGACGACCATGGCCGCAGCGTCCGCACGCTGGGGCGCGGCGTGGGGCTGCTGGCGGCGACGCGGATCGAGGCCCAGCAGCCGACGTGGATCGTCACCGGCGTGGACTCCACCGGGGTGGCCGCGGCGGCCGCGGCGCTGACCGAGGAGCAGCTGAGCGACCACTTCGCGATCGCCATCGAGGAGGGCCGCACGCTGCCGCTGCCGCTCTCCGGGGCGGGTGGCGCGAAGTGAGCCCCGCGCCGCTGTCCGCTCGGGCGTCCGCCGCGCCGCTGCCGGCCGCGCTGCAGCCCGCTCGGGAGGCCGCCGCGCTGCAGCCCGCCGCGCTCCAGCCCGCTCGGGAGGCCGCGTGAGCTACCGCCGCCGCTCGACCCCGCTGCACGCGGCCCGCGCCGGCGTCGGCGCCGCGTGGTGCGTGGTGCTCGGCCTGGTCGCGCTCTCGCTCGAGCACCCGCTCGTGCTCGCGGTCCTGCTCGGCTGCGTGCTCGCCGCCGCCGCGGCCGCGCAGGTCGCACGGCAGGTCGCGCGCACGCTCGCGTGGGGCGTGCCGTTCGCGCTCGTGATCGCGCTGGTGAACGCGCTCGTGACCCGGGAGGGGCTGACCATCCTCGTGCGCGGCTTCAACGTGCCCGTGCTCGGGCAGCTCGACGTGACGCTCGAGGCGCTCGCCTACGGCGGGGTGCTCGGCCTGCGGGCGCTGATCGTGATCGGCTGCGCCGCGCTGCTGGCGGCCGCCGTGGATCCCGACGAGCTCCTGCGCGCCGTGCGCCGCGTGTCAGTGCGCTCCGGGGTGACCGCCGCGGTCGCCACGCGGCTGATGCCCGTGCTGGCCCGCGACGCGCGGCGGCTGGCGGACGCCCAGCGCGCCCGCGGCGCGGGCGATCCCGGCCCGGCCGGGCGCGTGGCGGTGCTGCACGCGGTCACGGCAGGAGCGCTGGACCGCGCGACCGACGTCGCCGCCACGCTCGAGGTGCGGGGCTTCGCCACCGGGCTGCGGCCGGCGCGGCGGCGGCGCCCGCTGTCGCGCCACGACCTCGGCTTCGCCGCCTCGGCCGCGGCGCTCGCGCTGCTCGGCGTGCTGGCGGCGGTGGAGGGCTGGGCGCCGTTCGCGGCCTACCCGCGGATCGAGCTGTCGCTCGGCGCCAGCGCGCTGCTCCCGGCCGCGGCGCTGGCGCTGTGCGCGCTCGTCCCGTTCGCCGACCGGCGGGGGGTGGAGCGGTGAGCGTGCTCGAGCTGAGCGGCGTCGGCTACGCGTATCCGGACGCGGGCGATGCGGCATTGCAAGATCTGACCCTGGCCGTGGAGGCCGGTGAGTTCGTGGTCGTCGCGGGCGGGTCGGGCTCGGGCAAGTCGACGCTGCTGCGCGCCGCCGCCGGCCTGGTGCCGCACTTCCACGGCGGCACGTTCTCCGGGCGGCTGCGCTGCGGGGGCCTCGACACCCGCGAGCACGGGCCCGGCGAGCTGGCCGCGGTGGCCGGGACGCTGCTCCAGGACCCGGAGACGCAGGTGCTGATGGGAACGGTCCGTGCCGAGCTGGCCTTTCCCCTGGAGAACCGCGGCTTCGGCGGCGCGGCCGTGGCGCGCGGGGTCGAGGAGGCCGCGCTCGCGCTGGGCATCGCCGGCCTGCTCGACCGCTCGACGCACGAGCTGTCCGGCGGCGAGCTGCAGCGCGTCGCGCTCGGCGCCGCGCTGGCCGGGCGGCCGCGGATCGTGCTGCTCGACGAGCCGACCTCCCAGCTGGACCCGGTCGCGGGCGACGAGCTGCTCGGCGTGCTGCGGCGCGTCAACGAGGAGTGGGGCACGGCGGTCCTGCTCGCCGAGCACCGGCTCGAGCGCTGCCTGCCCGCCGCCGACCGGGTGCTCGCGCTCGAGTCCGGCCGGCTCGCGTTCGACGGCTCGCCGGAGGCGTTCCTCGAGCGGCGCCCGGAGACCCCGATCGCCCGCCTCTTCGCGCTGGCCGGCCGCCCCGAGCGCCCGGTCACCGTCAAGGCCGCCCGCGCCGCCCTCGGAGGGGTCAGATCTTGCGATCCAGCACCCGACCCGCCCGCCGGCCGGCCGCGCCTGCGCCGCGTGCGCCGTCCCACGGCCGCGCTCGCGCTCGAGCGGGTCTGGTTCGAGCGCGACGCTGCGGTGCTGCGCGGGGTCGACCTGCGGGTCGAGCCGGGGGAGACGGTCGCGCTGATGGGCCGCAACGGCGCCGGCAAGTCCACGCTGCTGCGCCTCGCGGCCGGCCTCGAGCGTCCCTCGCGCGGCAAGCTGAGCACGGCCGGCCGCGTCGCGCTGCTGCTCCAGCACCCCGGCGACTACTTCCTGCACGACCGCGTCGACGCCGAGCTGCCCCATGCCCGGCTCGAGGCCGCCGGCCTCGGCCACCTCGCCGCCCGCCACCCGCGCGACCTCTCCGGCGGCGAGCGCCAGCGCCTCGCGCTCGAAATCGTGCTCGGCGAGGGCGAGCCCGCCGTGGCGTGCCTCGACGAGCCGACGCGCGGCATGGACCGCGGCCACAAGGACGCGCTCGCACGCCGGCTGCTCGCCCTCGCCTCCGGCGGGACGGCGGTGATCGTGGCCACGCACGACGCCGAGTTCGCCGCCGCCTTCGCCGCCCGCACCGTCCTGCTCGGCGACGGCCGCCCCGTCGCCGACGCGCCGACCGCCGAGGTGCTCGGCGGCGGCTGGTACTTCGCGACCCAGGTCGCCCGCGTGCTCGGGACGAGGGCGCTGACGCCCGAGGAGGGCGCCGCCCATGTCGCTGCGCCCGCGCCGCGCGAGGAGATCGCCGTTCCGGAGGTGGCCCGATGACCGATTCCACGACTCCCCCGACCTCTCGGTCGATGATCGGATGAGCTGGATCGCCGCGTCGACCCTGGTCCTCGGCGCCGCGCTCGTCGCGGGCTTCGCCTGGTACGAGCGCACGCACCCGACCTCGCGCGTGCTCGCGCTGGTGGCGACGCTGGCGGCGCTGGCCGCGCTCGGGCGAGTCGCGTTCGCGCCGCTGCCCAACGTGAAGCCGACCACAGACATCGTGCTGATCAGCGGGTACGTGCTCGGCGGCGCGCCGGGCTTCGTGGTCGGCGCCGTCGCGGCGCTGGCCTCCAACCTGTTCTTCGGCCAGGGACCGTGGACGCCGTGGCAGATGGTCGCCTGGGGAGGGGTCGGCGCCGGCGGCGCGGCGCTCGCCCGGCTCAGCGCCCGGCGCCTCGGCCGGGTCCCGCTGGCCGTCGCCTGCGGCGTCGCGGGGCTGGCCTTCGGGGCGGTGATGAACCTGCACCTCTGGGTCAACTACTCCGGCGACCACGCGATGGCCAAGCTCGCGGCGACCTTCGCGACCTCGCTGCCCTTCGACGTCGCGCACGCCGCCGGGAACGTGGTGTTCTGCCTCGTCTTCGGCCCGGCGCTGGTGCGTGCGCTGCAGCGCTTCCGGACGCGGATGGAGGTGACCTGGACGCCCGCGGCGCCGGTCACGAGGGGCGCGCCGGCCCGCTCGCGCGCGGCGGGCTCCGCGGCCGCGATCGTGCTCGTGGCGGCCGCGGCCGCCGCGGTCTCCGCGCCCGCTCCGGCGGTGGCGGATGCGAGCGCCGACGCGGCGGCGGCCAGGGCGTCGCTGCGCTACCTCGTCGAGGCCCAGAACGCCGATGGCGGCTGGGGCGGCGCGCCCGGCCAGGGCTCCGCGCAGCTGTACACGGGCTGGACGGCGCTCGGGCTCGCGGCGGCCGGGCGCAACCCGCGCGACGTCGGGAGCCCGTCCGCGGTCGACTTCACGCGCGGCCGGGCCCGCGAGCTGGACGACCTCGGCGAGCTGGCGCGCACGATCCTCGTCTTCACCGCCTCCGGCGCGTCCCCGCGCGACGTGGGCGGGCGCGACCTTCTCGCCGAGCTGCTGCGCGGGCGCCGCCCGAACGGCAGCTTCGCGGGCCGCGTGAACACGACAGCGTTCGCCGCGATGGCGCTGCGGGCGGCCGGGCGCTCGCCGTCCTCGCGGCCGCTGCGCTCCGCCGGGCGCTGGCTGGCGAGCCAGGCCAACCGCGACGGCGGCTTCAACTTCGCGGGCCGCGGCGGTCCGTCGGGCGTCGACGACACCGGTGGGGCGATCCAGGGTCTCGTGGCGGCCGGCCGGCGGCGCACCACGACCGTCCGGCGCGCGGTGGCCTACCTCGCCGGGGGCCAGAACGCCGACGGTGGCTTCCCGCTCGTGGCCGGCGCAGGGTCCAACGCGCAGTCGACCGCGTTCGCCGTGCAGGGGCTGCTGGCCGCCGGGCGCGATCCGGCGCGCGTGCGCCGCCGCGGCTCGCGCGACCCGCTGGCGTACCTGCGCTCGCTGACCGCGCCCTCCGGCGAGGTCCGCTACTCGCGCACCAGCCGCCAGACCCCGGTGTGGGTCACCGCGCAGGCCGTCATGGCGCTCGCGCGCAAGCCACTGCCGCTGAAGCCGGTGTCGCGTGCCCGCCGCGCCGCGCCGCCGCCGCCGGCCGCGACCGCCACCCCGGCGCCCGCGGCGAAGCCGGCGCCGGCGAAGCCCGCCCGCGGCAAGGCGCCCGCTCGCCGCAGGCCGGCCGCCGGCGGGAGCACGACCGCCGGGCGGCGCGCCGAAGCGGCGCCGCAGGGCGCGGGCGGGAGCGCGGCCGCCGGGCGCCGCGCCGAGGCGGCGCGGACTCCCGCCGCCGCCGCGACGGCCGCGATCGCGAGCGCAGCCCTGACCGCGGCCGTCGTGCCCGAGCGCGCGGGCCGCGTCGGCTACGCGGTCGGCCTGGCGGCGTCCGCGCTGTTGTGATCGGCGCGGATGGCCGCTTCGGCGCCGCGCACCCGGCGTGGCGGATGGCCGCTCCGCCGCGGCGCACCCGGCCGCCCGCCGCCCCCGCCGTGTCCTATAGGTTCCCGGCCCCGTGAGAGTCGGAGTCCCCAAGGAGACGGCCGAGGGCGAGCGCCGCGTGGCGCTCTCTCCCGACGTCGCGCGCCGGCTCTCGACCGCCGGCCACGAGGTGCTCGTGGAGCAGGCTGCGGGGGAGGCCGCGGGCGTGCCGGATGCCGCCTTCACCGACGCGGGGGCGACGGTCGGCGCCGTCGAGGCGGTCTGGAACGCCGACGTGGTGGCCAAGGTCGCCGCGCCGACCGAGCCGGAGATCGGCCGGCTGACGGGCGATTCCGTGCTGATCGGCTTCCTCGGGCCGCTCACCAACGGGCCCGGCGTCCGCGCCATCGCCGCCACCGGCGCGACGTCGTTCGCGATGGAGTCGATCCCGCGCATCTCGCGCGCCCAGTCGATGGACGCGCTCTCCAGCCAGGCCACCGTCGCCGGCTACCGCGCCGTCCTGATCGCCGCGCAGGAGCAGGGCCGCTTCTTCCCGATGCTGATGACCGCCGCGGGCACGATCCCACCCGCGCAGGTGCTCGTCCTCGGCGCCGGCGTCGCCGGGCTGCAGGCGATCGCCACCGCGCGGCGGCTCGGCGCGGTGGTCACCGCGTTCGACGTCCGCTCGGCCGTCAAGGAGCAGATCCAGTCGCTCGGCGCGAAGTTCTTCGAGGTCGAGGGCGCCGGCGACGCCGAGGCCGAGGGCGGCTACGCCCGCGAGCTGACGCCGGAGGAGCAGGACGTCCAGCGCAGGGCGCTCACCGAGCAGATGGCGAAGTCCGATGTGATCATCACCACCGCGCTCGTCCCCGGCCGCCCCGCGCCCAAGCTGATCTCCGCCGACGCCGTCGCCGGCATGAAGCCCGGCTCGGTGATCGTCGACCTCGCCGGTGAGGCCGGCGGCAACTGCGAGCTGGCCCGACCCGGCGAGACCTACGTGACGGACAACGGCGTGACGATCGCCACGCCGCTGAACGTCCCGTCGAGCATGGCCGAGCACGCCTCCCAGCTCTACGGGCGCAACGTGCTCGCCCTGCTCGAGCTGATGACGGGCGAGGACGGCGCGCTGGAGCTGGACTTCTCCGACGAGGTCATCGCCGGCGCGTGCATCACCCGCGACGGGGAGATCGTCAACGCGCGCGCGAAGGAGGTCGCGGCCGCCTGATGGACCTTCTGACCGAGCTCGCCATCCTCGTGCTCGCCGCGTTCGTCGGCTTCGAGGTCATCTCGAAGGTGCCCAACACGCTGCACACGCCGCTGATGAGCGGTACCAACGCGATCCACGGCATCGTCGTGCTGGGCGGGCTGATCCTGATCGGTCCCGCCGACGGCTTCCTCGAGAGCGTGCTGCTGATGATCGCGATCGCCTTCGGCACGATCAACGTGATCGGCGGCTTCCTGGTCACCGATCGCATGCTGGGGATGTTCAAGGGCAAGAAGCCGGAGCCGGTGAAGCCCGATGAGTAGGGCCGACGTCGTCACCCTGCTCTACGTCGTCGCCTTCGTGCTGTTCATCGAGGGCCTGCGGCGCCTGCGCGGGCCGCGCACGGCGGTCGTAGGCAACCAGATCGCGGCGGTCGGCATGGCGATCGCGGTGGTCGCGACGCTGATCGACCAGCGGATCGGCGACTGGGGGCTGATCGTCGTCGGCCTCGTGATCGGGACCGCGATCGGGATCCCCGCCGCGCGCAGCGTGAAGATGACCGCGATGCCGCAGATGGTGGCGCTGTTCAACGGCGTCGGCGGCGGCGCCGTGGCGCTGATCTCGCTCGTGGAGTACCGGGAGGTGCTGGAGGCGGGCGCCGGCAACCCCGCGCTGGAGGAGCTGATCCCGATCCTGTTCGCGGCCATCATCGGCTCGATCTCGTTCTGGGGCTCGATCGTCGCGTTCCTCAAGCTGCAGGAGTCGCTGAAGGGCCGCTTCCGGATCCCGCGCGCCGTGAACGGCGCCCTGGCGGGAGTCGCCGTCGCGCTGGCGGTCGCGATCGCCGCCGGCGCGGAGTCCGAGCTGCTGTTCTGGCTGATCCTGCTCGTCGCCGGCGCGCTCGGCGTCCTGGCGGTGCTGCCGATCGGCGGGGCCGACATGCCGGTGGTCATCTCGACGCTCAACGCCTTCACCGGGCTCTCGGCGGCGGCGGCGGGCCTGGCGCTCGACAACACCGCGCTGATCGTCGCCGGCATGCTCGTCGGCGCGTCGGGCTCGATCCTCACCAAGCAGATGGCCGAGGCGATGAACCGCTCGATCGGCAACGTGTTCTTCAGCGGCCTCGGCGCCGGCGGCCCGGCCGCGGCTGCCTCCGAGAACGGCGGCACGGTGCGCTCCACCAGCGCCGCCGACGTGGCCATCCAGCTCTCCTACGCGCGGCTCGTGGTGGTCGTGCCCGGCTACGGCATGGCGGTCGCCCAGGCCCAGCGCGCCGTGGCGGACCTTGCCGCGGAGCTCGAGAAGCGCGGGGTGGAGGTGCTCTACGCCATCCACCCGGTCGCCGGGCGCATGCCCGGACACATGAACGTCCTGCTCGCCGAGGCCGACGTCCCCTACGACAAGCTCAAGGAGATGGACGACATCAACGGCGAGTTCGCGCGCACCGACGTCGC